>Ga0209775_1000180_pt1 | contig 39477 bp, 42 predicted proteins | sample SaaInlV_135m_DNA_FD_184661 | JGI IMG/M metagenome (GOLD analysis project Ga0209775, IMG submission 184661) | Marine microbial communities from expanding oxygen minimum zones in the Saanich Inlet - SI072_LV_135m_DNA (SPAdes) (version 2) | ecosystem: Environmental > Aquatic > Marine > Intertidal... | reverse complement strand
CAACGCCACATTGGTGGTAGTGGGCGATGTAGATGCAGCTGAAGTTATTCAATTAGCAAAACAATATTTTGGTGATTATGCTTTTAATCCAAACATCAAGCCTTCAGATCAAAGTGCAATCACACTTAAGGGCAATTCTAAAAAATTAAAACTAAAAGCCGAGTTGCCTTTTTATGTGTTGTCATTCCCTGTGCCTAGCCTTAGTACTGTTGACAATGACAAAACCGCCTACACGTTAGAAATGCTGGCTTACGTGCTTGATAACGGGTTATCCAAGTCACTGATTAGAAACCAGCAAATCGCATCCAGTATCGGCGTAGGTTATCGCCTATATGATAAATACGATACGTTGTTTACACTGAGCTTTATCCCAGCCAATGGCGTGAGTAACGATACAGTGCTCAAAGCCATCAAAACCCAAGTGACTGAGTTGATCAACAATCCTAACTTTATTCAAGGCGAGTTGTCTCGAACCAAAGCACAGCTTGAGGCTGATTTTGTATTTGAGCAAGATCAAATATCCACACAATCTTATTACCTAGGCATGCTTTCAGCCGTAGGCTTGGGTGTTGATAAAATGTTTACTTATGTAGACAATATGAACAGCATTAAGGCGTCTGAAGTTTCGGAAATCGCCAAACAGTACCTCAACTTTAACGACGCCAATTCAGTCGAGCTGATTCCACAGGGGATTAAATGAGAGTCTTAGTCTTATTATTGCTATTAATGAGTAGCGCCCAAGCCAAGCTTGATATCCAACATTGGACAACTCCTGAGGGTGCCAAAGTATTTTTTGCACAAACTAAAGGCCTGCCAATATTAGATATTCAGCTCAATTTTGATGCAGCCGCCTCTAGAGATGGCGATCAATTTGGCTTGGCATCACTCACCAGTTCGCTACTCGGTACAGCTACCCAATATCACAATGAAGAGCAAATCATCAACACCTTTGAATCGGTCGGTGCGCAGTTCTCCAACAGCTCACTTAAAGACATGTCGATTGTGTCACTACGTACATTAACGCGACAACCGATCTTAAAAAAATCACTCGACATTTTTACTGAAGTTATCACCCAGCCGAGTTTTAAGCAAAAATACCTCACACGTGAAAAACGCCAAACCTTACGCGCTATTGAAGCAGCTAAGCAATCACCCGCCAGCATTGCATCGCTTGCTTTTGATAAAGCAGTGTTTGCTAATCACCCTTATGCGCATCCAAAAATAGGCACACAAAAAACCATTGAAAAAATATCACTCAAAGACTTAAAGCAGCATTATCAGCAATTTTACGTAGCCAAAAATTTGACCATTGCTTTGGTGGGTGACATCAGTAGGGCGCAAGCCAAACAAGTTGCTAGGCAAATTTCTCATGGTTTGAATGTTGGGCAAAAAACCAAAACCAACCCAAATATTTCACCACTCAAGCAAGCTAAAAAAATCCATATAGAGTTTCCATCAAAACAAACGCATGTACTAATTGGGCAAACCGGTATCAATCGCTCACACCCTGATTATTATCCTTTGTACTTAGGTAATCATATCTTTGGCGGTAGCGGACTTACCTCGATTTTGAGCGACGAGATTCGTGAGAAAAAAGGCTTGGCTTATTCGGCTTATAGTTATTTCACCAAAATGCAATCAAATGGTTTTTTCATGATGCGCATGCAAACCAAAAATGATCAAGCTGTTGAAGCAAAAAATATCGCCTTACAAACACTCAAAAAATTCAGAAATAATGCGATTGACACCCAAAAACTGCAAGATGGCAAGGATAATATCATCGGTGGCTTCGCTCTAGAGACTGCTAGCAATGCTAATATCCTTACTTACCTATCCATTATTGGCTTTTACGACTTGCCACTGGATTATTTAAGTAGTTTTACCGACAAAATTAAGGATATTGGCGCCACAGACATCCAAAAATCTTACGCGCGGCTGATTGACATGGATAAACTCATTATTTTGAGTGTCGGACAAAAACAACAGTCAAAATAGCTCATTTTCATTATTTCCGAAATTTTAGTTATACCCCTCAAGGGTTATTCCTTTTAAATATTTAGACACTATAATAAGCCATAATCAATTATTAAATTATTATGGAGATGTATTATGTTTGCCCCGATTGAAGTGCCTTTTGGCTGTAAGATGTTGTTTAATGTTGTTGACCTGAAAGATGAATACACCATTGAAGATGTGGAGTTGTTACTCGGTGAGATGTGTAATGTCGTTAAGAATAATTACGGCGATGACAATGGTGGATTTATTGGCGGCCAAGTCTTTAAAAATGATGGTTTTATTTCAGCAGAAGGTTCTGTTCAAGATCCAAGTAAAGCAGATAACAAACGTATAGATCAAAATTCAGGTGATTTGGTTATTGTGACTTATTGGCAGTCATTTGAGCAACATGAAGCATCTCATGCTGATAAATTATTTAATGACAAATTTTCTCAGTTAGCTGAGTATTGTGACAATACATTTGAAGTGGGTTACAGCATGTTATGGCAGGGTACGCCAGAACATTAGTAAGATTTTAAATGCAAGATATGGAACTACTTTTCTCCTACGGAACACTACAAAACCCACTTGTTCAAGTTGAGACTTTTGGGCGAGAGTTGGTTGGGTTTAAGGATTGGTTATTAGGTTATCAACTAGAAATGGTTGAGATTAAAGATGCTGATGTGGTTGAATTAAGTGGTGAGAGTCATCATCCTATTGCGATGGCGACTGGCAATGATGCTGATCAAATAGACGGCACGGTATTTGAGATTACTGCTGAGGAATTAGCACAATCAGACGAATATGAAGTGGATGATTACAAGCGTGTAATCGGAAAGATGAAATCAGGCATACAAGCCTGGGTGTATGTAAGTGCTAGCGACAATGCCAGCACTTAAAATGACTTAAATATCTTAGATATTTTTACCAATATTGATTAAGAAAGAAGCGAATGGACCCATGTTGTTCATGGCTTCACCCATTGGGCCTTCAAACGATAAACCACCGAATGACATGTGGTACATTGGGCCAGATTCACCAGTACCCATATCTGCCCAGTCCTCTGCTGTTGCTGTCATTTTGTAGTCAACATCAGCGTCAAGTTCAGTTGTTTTAATATTATCAAATGCTGCGATAGCTTTACCATTGATACCAATGTGTAGTTCAGCAACTTTGTTTGAACCTTTTACAATTACTTGTAATACTTTGTAGCCCTTGCCACCATCATTGCCAGCCCAGCCGGATTCAATTAGTTTTGCAGGGGTGCCCGATGCATTGAATCTATCAGCGATGTTTTGCGCATTGCCAGCGAATACATTGATTGAAAATAACGCAAAAAGCGTAATCAGTAGTTTTTTCATAAAGTATCTCCGTATGTTTAAATTCTTCTCAAGTGTTTGACTTTTGTCAGTAGATAATTTTAAAGTAATACTTTTTCTATTGCTACAGAATTAATAAAATCTTTCTGCCAGTTTGCACCCAGGGTTTGTTTGGCCATTACTTCAACAGGATAGATTGGCTCAATACCGGTGGATGATTGGTAGCGTGATAAGCCTTGACGACAAGCAGGGCAGGTGGTAAGCATCTTGATGCCTTTTTTGGCTTTTGGCGTGCCAATCAATGTTGTTAAATCTTTTTGAATCTCATTTTCTTTTTTAAATTTAACTTGTTTTGCGATGTCAGCACGCGCTACGGCAAAGGTACCTGCTTCACCACAACAACGATCATTACTAGTTACATCGGAGCCCATGATTTGTGAAATTACATCAGCAGAATCACCACTCTTAATTGGATCATGACAGGGTGCATGGTAAAGGTATTTTTCATCGGTGTTGTCAAGTTTGACATCGTTAGCCAACAAGTATTCATGAATATCGGCAAGTTGAGCGTCTTTAAAAATATCGCCTAATTCATAAGTTAATAACTGGTCAATACAAGTGCCACATGAAGTGAGCACGTGCTTGATGTCTAGGTAATTAAGCGTATTTGCCATGCGATGGAACAACACGCGATTATCAGTAGAAATTTCTCTACTTTTGATTTCGTTGCCAGCACTGGCTTGTGGATAGCCACAGCACAGGTAACTTGGCGGTAGTACGACTTTAACCCCTTGATGATAGAGTAGGGCGATGGTAGCCAAGCCAATTTGTGAATACAGGCGTTCAGAGCCACAACCTGGAAAATAAAACACACTGGGTGAATCAGCACTAGATTTGTCAGGATGCGCCAAAATAGGAATGGTGCCAGCATCATTGATGTTTAGTAAACTGCGCAGTGGCGCCATGCCAGTATCGGTTGGTAATGGCTTGTCTAAAATAGTGATAAGCTGTGTTAAAGCGCTTGGGCTACCAACCGTCTTGTTGGGTTGCTTCTTTAAAAAAGGCGCGCTGAGTCTTGAAGCTAAGTGCTGGGCTTTGTAGCTAAAATCAATCAGTAGTTTTTTGGTTAGGTTGATTTGCCATGGCTTGGTCATATTCAAGTAAGCAATTGATACCTTGGCGGCAATGTTGGTGCGTCTTTGTTTTTGCTTAACTAAAATACTCTTCATTTTGATAGAGACATCGCCGAAGTCAATATTGACTGGACATGGTTTTTCGCAACGATGGCAAATGGTGCAATGGTCAGCAATATCATTAAATTCGTCAAAATGATCAATAGAAACCCCTCGACGGGTTTGCTCTTCGTAGAGGAAGGCTTCTGAAATTAGGTTAGTGCCAATAATTTTGTCACGTGGCGAATAGAGTAAATTAGCCTCAGGCACGTGTGTGGTACACACGTCTTTACACTTACCACAACGCAAGCAAGATTTGACCATGTCGTTGATTTCGCCAATTTCACTACTTTCTAAAATGAGTGCTTCTTGTTCAACCAGTCGTAGTGATGGAGTAAAGGCGTTATCTAAGCCACTACCCGGCATGAGTTTGCCTTTGTTGAAATGGTTGTTTGGATCAATGTCGGCTTTATAGTTTGCAAATTCTTGTTTGAATTCATCTGATAAGTATTGATATTTGGTTAAACCAATACCATGCTCACCGGAAATTACACCACCGAGCTGTTTGGCCAGAATCATAATTTCATCTACCACCGCTTCAGCTTGATGCAACATTTGTGTGTTATGTGAATGCACAGGAATGTTGGTGTGCACGTTGCCATCACCTGCGTGCATATGCGTTGCCACAAATAAGCGCACTTCGCGGTACTCAGCGTGGATTTCTTGTACTTTTTTACGAATTTCAGTAAAGACATCACCCATCAGTAAATCATTCAAAGGTTGGGCAAATTCGTTGATATAAGAAATAACACGATCACCAGTTTGAATGGCTTTGAATTTTGATGCTTGCGTCAGACTATTGAGTGCGCTTGTCCATTCGCTATTAACTTCATCAAGCAAAGACAATGCACTGGTGATCTTTTCTTTAACAAGGCTAGAGTCTGGGTCAATGTTTTGAAAATAATCTTTAACTGCATCTAATGTGGCTAATTTGTTTTCAATCGACAGTCGGATGTTTATGTGCTCAATACCCTGGCTATAATCACCGAGTTTGTCCAGTGGAATAACCACGTCTTCATTAATCTTAAAGGCGTTGGTGTGCGCAGCAATTGCTGCGGTATTGGCACGGTCTTTCCAAAAAGTTTGTCTTTTTGCAGGGAGTTTAGCGACAAAACATTCACCTTCTCGATCTTGTGTTAGTTGGATAATTTTATCTACCTGATCGTCTAATGAAGATTGACTGTTGGCGCTAATGTCAATTAGTAGTACCATTTTTGGTAGTTCTGGACGGTTGGCTTTAGTGGTGTAGTGTACGGCTTTAATGTAGCGTGCATCCAAGTGCTCCATACCAACTAGATCAATATCTGCAGAGCTATCTACACTGTCTTTAACTGCAACAATAGCAGAGACTGCATTGTCTAAATCATGGCCAAAGAATTCAAGGCATAATGTGTTGATGTGCTCGAGTGGTTGGTGCAAGATAAACTCTGCAGAAGTAATAAAGCCATCACAGCCTTCTTTTTGAATGCCAGGTAAGCCATCTAAAAACTTGTTGGTAACGTCTTTTCCCAAGCCACTTTTTCGCATATTTGTAGCGCTAATAGTGAGTGTTTCAGTTCTAAGTAGGGTTTCTCCATCAGTTTTTAAATGGTAGATTTTAAAACTGACTTCATCTAGTAACTGTATTTTGTCTTGATTATGATCTAGGCGTTTGACTTGCAGCCAATTGCCATCTGGCATTACCATTTTCCAAGAAAGTAAATTGTCAATGGTTGTACCCCAACGTAGGGCTTTTTTGCCACCGGCATTCATCGCAACATTACCACCAATGGTACAAGCATCTTGCGAGGTTGGATCCACTGCAAAAACCAAACCGCTTGCTGTGGCTGCCTCACTCACGCGCTTAGTGATAACGCCAGCGCCTACGTTGATTGAACGAAGCCCATCTTGATTTTGAATCGGCTCAATAAAGCTGAGTTTCTCAGTATTAATGACTGCAGTTTGTGCATCTAGGGGGATTGCACCACCAGTATAGCCCGTACCGCCACCACGTGGGATAATGGTTAAGCCTAGCTCAATACAGGTTTTGATAATATCGGCAATTTCTAACTCGGTATCTGGGGTGATGACTACCGCTGGGTATTCAACACGCCAGTCGGTTGCATCGGTTGCATGTGATGAACGAGATAGCGCATCAAAACGAATATTGTTATTGTGCGTAACTTTGAGTAGCGCTTTTTTAATTTGTTGTTTGTTGTTTTTAAATTCACTTAGGCAGTGTTTAAAACCATCGACCGCTTGATCAGCGCTGTTGAGTAATGACAAGACTTTTTCATTGCCATCAGCGCGCGCGCGAATTTGATTAAGACGTGAATAAAGCGCCTCAGTCAGTGCTCTCCAGCGACGTTTGTTTTTGATTAAGTCTTCTTGTAAGTAGGGGTTGCGGTTGACTGCCCACATGTCACCCAATACTTCAAATAGCATTCTCGCACTGCGACCCGTGTTGCGATTTTCACGCAATTGGTTGAGTAGTTCCCATGATTCTTCACCTAAAAAACGACACACGACTTCCTTGTCAGAGAACGACGTATAGTTGTATGGGATTTCGCGGTATTTCTTCAAGTCTTTAAAGAGGGTGGTTAGTTTCGCTTTATTTTACTATAATGGTTGGCAACTGTATTTGTTGTTAGGAATTGTATGTTGTGGATTAAAGCGTTTCATATTATTAGTATTATTACCTGGTTTGCTGCATTGTTTTACTTGCCACGCTTGTTTGTTTACCATGTTATGAGTGATGATAAAGTAAGTATTGAGCGTTTTAAGGTGATGGAGCGCAAGCTTTATCGTGGCATTATGATGCCGAGTTTTATCATTGCAACAGTCTTAGGGGTATGGATGTTGCAAGATTATGCATGGCAAGCCTATGCTGGACAATATTGGTTACACGCTAAGTTGGTATTAGTCGGTATTTTGGTTGTTTATCATTTTTATTGCGGACATTTGGTGAGCGTCTTTAAGGCAGATCAAAACACGCGTTCGCATGTGTTTTATCGTTGGTTTAATGAGTTTCCAGTATTGATACTGGTGGCTATTATTATTTTGGTAGTAGTTAGGCCTTTTTAATTATTTACCTGTTAATTTTAGGTAATTGTCCGCCAACGCTTCATAAATTGGCTGTGTAAAAATTTGCTTTGATATCCAATTGGCGATAAAAGCGACCATGAGTCCTGGGATCAGTAAGTGTAGTGTAGTCGTCATTTCTAGGATGACAAATACTGATGTTAGTGGCGCTCTAATCACTGCACTAAGGTAAGCAATCATTGCCATAATGATAATCACTTGGGTGTCAATCTGCGTATAAAAACTAGCAACCTCTGAACCAATGCCCGCACCGATTGAAATGCTTGGCATAAATAATCCGCCTGGAATGGTTGAAGCAAGTGAAGTGAGCGTAGCAAAGTACTTCATGACAACAAAGTCTAAGCCCAAGCCTGTACCACCCAGCATTAACAGCACCTCATCTTTGCCAGATCCTGCAATTTGACCAATAGATAAGTAGTTAAAGCTGGCGACAATAAATCCAAAAACCGCAGCGATGGCGATGATTTTAAGTTTGCTATGAGTAATAAATTTGTTGATGAGGAATAAGGTGGATTTTGAAAATAACCCACCCAATACGCCAGCCATGATTGCCAGAGGTATGAGTTGCCATACCAAGGCAAGGTTAAATGAATGCGAGGAAAGATCAACTAAGTATTCAGTATTACCACGATAGATAATGGCGAATAGATAGACAATGCCACTCATAATAGCAATCAGTATTAAAGCTTGTTTTTTTAGTTTTCGACCAATCTCTTCATAAGCAAATAAGAACCCTGCAATCGGTGCATTAAAGGCAACAATCAGCCCAGCACTACCACCAATTGCAATTAGGGCATGAATTAAAAACTTACGATTAAGTTTAATGAATCGATTAAATCCATAAAAAATAGAGCCACCAATGTGAATGCTAGGGCCTTCAATACCAATGGGTGCACCACTCAACATACCTAAAAAGATAAAGCCGATTTTGCCAAGCGCAATCCGAAATGAAAGTAACTGTTCGCGAATACCTTTGTTACGAGAATTGGTTGCCGCAATTAGTTGTGGAATACCACTACCCTGCACATAATGACAGTAATATTTAGCAATATAAATAATGCCGACAAAAACAAGTGGTGTAATAACAAAGCTTAAATAGGGGTTGGTATTAATTAAGTTTTTAAAGCTGTGTTGTGCGTAATCACTCACTTGTAAAAAGAAAGTAATGGTGATTACTGAAATTACACTAGCGAGCAATAACGATAAGTAAGTTTTGGTCTCATTAGGAAATTGATGAGAGAAGTATCGACGCATTTATGTCTTAGTGTTAAACACACCTGTTGAAAGGTAACGGTCGCCACGATCTGGAATGATAGTTACAATGGTGGCATTATTAACTATTGTAGATAGTCGAATTGAAGCTGCTACTGCACCACCACCAGAAATCCCAGAAAAAACACCTTCTTTTGAGGCTAAATCTCGCGTAGTTTGTTCAGATAACTCTTGTGAGACATCTATCGTGTCATCAACTTTTGCTTTAGAAAATATTTTAGGTAAGTATTCATCGCTCCAGCGACGAATACCTGGAATATGAGACCCCTCTTCTGGACGAACACCAATAATTTGAATTTCACTATTTTTATCTTTAAGAGTGTTAGAGACACCAGTGATTGTCCCTGTAGTTCCCATAGCTGAAACAAAATGTGTGATTTGACCATTGGTATCTTGCCAAATCTCTTCAGCTGTTGCATTGATATGAGCGTTAGGGTTGTCTTCGTTAGCAAATTGATCAAGTTGCTTGCCTTTGCCGTCAGCTTCCATTTGCTCGGCCAAGTCTCGTGCGCCTTCCATGCCTTGCTCTTTAGTAACTAAAATAAGTTCGGCGCCATAAGCTGCCATTGCATCACGCCTTTCTTGTGAAAGGTTGTCTGGCATGATCAGTACCATTGTATAACCTTTAATTGCTGCTACCATGGCTAACGCAATACCAGTATTACCGCTGGTTGCCTCAATCAGGGTGTCGCCGGATGTGATTTCACCACGAGCTTCTGCTTGGGTAATCATATTAAAGGCTGCACGATCTTTGACTGAGCCTGCCGGGTTGTTACCCTCAAGTTTGAGCAAGATAGTGTTGGTCGGATTAGGGTTTAATCGTTGCAAACGAACCAATGGTGTATTGCCAATGGTTTGATCGATGGTTGGATAATTATTATTATTCATATTGTATTTTATTCACATCTGAATAAAAACATTATCCAGATTACATATTATTTAAAATTGCGTCTCTAACTTCACTCATGACTGGGTTGATGTTAATCATCTCGTCACTACATTGTGCGATTGCGGTATCAGGGTCTTTTAAGCCATGACCGGTTAGTGTGCAGACGATTTTAGAGCCTTCAGGGATTTTCCCGTTCTTAATATCACGCATTGCACCAGCAAGCGATGTGGCAGAAGCCGGCTCACAAAAAATACCTTCTTGTTCAGTGAGTAGTTTTTGTGCTGCTAGAATTTCTTCATCGGTTAATGCATCAAACCAGCCATTTGATTCTTTTTCGACCTTGTGTGCTAAATCCCAACTTTGAGGGTGGCCAATGCGAATTGCCGTGGCAATGGTTTCTGGATCGTCAATCATCTCACCTTTAACAAATGGTGCGGCACCTGCTGCTTGATAGCCTACCATTGTTGGCGTAGTGTTAGCCTTGCCGTCTTCATGGTATTCTTTGTAACCCATCCAATGTGCAGAAATATTACCCGCATTACCTACTGGTAGGCAATGGTAATCTGGCGCATCACCAAGCTCTTCAATAATTTCAAAAGAAGCAGTTTTTTGACCTTGTAAACGGAATGGGTTGATTGAGTTAACAATAGACACTGGTGCGTGATCCGCTACTTCTTTAACTAAGCGCATGCCATCATCAAAGTTACCTTTGATTTGAATAATAACTGCACCATGAATCATGGCTTGAGCTAATTTACCTAAAGCGATTTTTCCTTCAGGGATTAAAACAAAAGCCTTGATACCGGCACGCGCTGCATAAGCTGCAGCAGAAGCAGAAGTATTACCTGTTGAAGCGCAAATAATGGCTTTAGAACCTGACTCTACTGCTTTTGTTACGGCCATGGTCATACCGCGATCTTTAAATGATCCTGTTGGATTTAAGCCTTCGTATTTAATATAAATGTCTACATCTTTACCTAATAAAGCGGGAATATTTTCTAGACGAATTAACGGCGTGTTACCTTCGCCCAAGCTGATTAAACGAGTTGAGTCATCAACGGGTAGTCTGTCTTTGTAGTTTTCAATTAGGCCTGTGTATCTCATAGTATTTTTTAATCCTTGATGTTAATCTAGTGTTTCTACATGAATGATTTTAACAGTTTCTTGGATAAAATCATTTTTTTGAATCTCTTCAACAGCCGCATTGATCTCACCTGTTTTTACTTGATTGGTGATAATGGCAATATGGGCATTGTTTTGTGCGTCAATTTGTTTTTGAACAACTGCTTCTACACTGATATTGTGATTAGCAAAAATTGCGGTAATATCAGCCAGTACACCAGGCTTATCAGTGGCTAATAAACGCAAGTAAAAAATACTCTCAATATCATTCACTGCTTGATGAGGCATTGCTTCAAAAGATTGCCAACCAAGAATGTCATCACTAACAGTACCTTTAATAATATCGACCAAATCAGCAATCACGGCACTGGCAGTGGCTTCATCGCCCGCACCCGCGCCATAGTAAAGGGTTGGGCCTACTGCATTGCCTTTGACTAATACGGCATTCATCACGCCATCAACATTAGCCAATAGGCGTGTTTTTGGAATGAGTGTAGGGTGTACACGCATTTGAATTTTTCCATCAATTTGCTTAGCAATACCCAAGTGTTTAATTGAATACCCAAGCTCAGTGGCAAAGGTGACATCTTCACCTTCGATTTTACTAATGCCTTCGGTAGAAACTTTGTCAAACTGTAGTTCACAACCAAAAGCAATTGAAGCCAGAATAGCTAACTTATGCGCCGCATCTATGCCTTCAACATCAAAAGTTGGATCAGCTTCTGCGTAACCAAGCGCTTGTGCCTCTTTAAGAACATCGGCAAAATCTCTGCCTTTGTCACGCATTTCAGTCAGAATAAAGTTACCAGTGCCGTTAATAATGCCGGCTACCATTTCAACCTTATTGGCACTTAAGCCTTGCTCTAATGATTTTAAAATCGGGATACCACCCGCAACTGCGGCTTCAAATAACAAATGAACTTTGTTGTTTTTTGCAAGCGCTAGCAGCTCGTTACCATGGGTTGCAATCAGTGCTTTGTTGGCAGTGATAACATGTTTTCCATTGGTAATCGCAGCTTCAACCAGTTCTTTAGCTAAACCCGTGCCACCCATTAACTCTAAAACAACATCGATGTCAGCATTGTTTACAATCGAAAAAGGGTCTTGAGTTAGCTCAAGATTATCAGTTGGGCAAATGCGTGATTGGTTAATGTCTCTAACAGCTGCATGCGTGACTTTAATGCTCGCACCACTACGACGAGAAATCTCATTTTGATTTTTGTTAAGAACGTTTACAACGCCACCACCAACGGTGCCTAAGCCTAGTATTCCAATATTCACGCGTGTTAAATCCTGTCTATGAATGATAAAGGTTTAAATTATACCAATAGGGTCTTGATATAAGGTGGCTTATCCACCTATTTACAAGATTTTATTGGTTAAGTGTAATAGCCACACATTTGAGTGGGCGAGAGTACTGTGATGGGATTTTGTGTTGGTTGTTAAACAGTACTGGTGCTAAAGATTTGAGCATGTCTTCATAAATCATTTTTTTGAACTCGATCACTTCTTCGATTGGGTGCCAGTAATCTACCCACTCCCAGTCATCAAACTCGATATCCGAGTGAGTATCGAGTTTGATATTACTTTCATCACTGGTGAGTTTTAGTAAAAACCAAACTTGCTTTTGTCCAACACAAATTGGCTTTTGTTTGCGCCTGATGTGATAGTCGGGCAGATCATAGCGCAACCATTTTGGGGTTTTTGCCATTACCTCAACATGCTCTGGAGAGAGGCCTATTTCTTCGTCGAGCTCTCGAAATAAAGCCTCGAGTTCACTCTCGCCTTTGTCAATACCACCTTGTGGTAGCTGCCAAGCTTCTTGTTGGTAACGTTTGGCTAAGAGGATTTGTTGTTTGTCATTAGTAATGACGATACCAACATTGGCTCTGTAGCCTTCAGAGTCTATCATGTTATTGAATTTTTATCGATCTAGTCGTCGCCAGAAAACGCACCTAGAATATGTAAAAGGCTTGTAAACATGTTGTGTAATGCCAAGTACAAACCAACCGTAGCTACGATATAGTTAGTTTCGCCACCATTGATAATAGATGACATTTGACTCAACATGTAAGCACCCATGATCAACACAACTGCGAATGACATGAACAGGCTAAAACCCGATGATTCAATAAAGAAGAAATTAATAATTGATAAAACAATAATTCCAATCATGGCAAAAAAGATCATGCCATTTAAAAAGCTAAAGTCTTTTTTTGTATTTTGCGCATAAAAACTAATGGCAAAAAATGAAACACCTGTACCGGTTAAGGCTTGAAATACTAAGTCTGCACCATTTGGCATGGCTAAGTAATGAGTCAGCATAGGGCCAATTGAATAACCAAGTAAGCCAGCAATAGCAAAAGCGGTTAATATGCCATTATTACTGTTTTGCGTTTTAGGAAGAACAAACCAAATAACCGCAATAGCAGTGATTGAGCTGACTATCGCTGAGCCAAAACCAGCGCCTGAAGCAATCGAAAACCATGAGGCTAAGCCACCAAACACCAGTGTGTAAGATAGTAGTTTCATGGTATCTGATAAAACTTTGTTTTTAACTTTGATGTTGCCAATGGCAGTTGTTGTTGAAAATGTGCTCATGATTTATTCCTATAAATTAAAAGTGTAAAATACTACTATTTTATACCGAAAATTAAATAAAAGCATGAAACTGGTTTTAGGTCTTGGTGATACAGGTTTATCGATTGCTCGCTTCTTGTCAAAGCAAAGTATTGCTTACAGGATAGCCGATAGTCGTCCTCAACCCCCGTCTTTGTCTGATTATTTGGCAGGGTCTTTCGGCTCAGAACCTGTACTAGGTGATTGGTCGCAAGATTTATTAACTGATATTGATGAAGTGTTTATCAGCCCTGGTATTGCACAAACACAAGCAATTGTTGTGTGGGCGAGAGAGAAGGGTATACCAGTTATTAGCGATATTGAGTTATTTTCACGCTATGCTGCAGCGCCAATTATTGGCATTACTGGCTCAAATGGCAAATCAACCGTTACTCAGCTATTAGGCGAAATGATCGCCAATGAAGGTAAACAAGTGGCCATTGGTGGCAATATTGGCAAACCCGCACTCGAGTGTCTGAGTGATGAGGTTGAATATTATGTGTTGGAGCTTTCTAGTTATCAGCTGGATTACACTCAGAATTTAAATCTGTTGACGGGCGTGGTGCTTAATATCACCCCAGACCACCTTGATCGATACAGCAGTTTTGCAGAATATACCGATTCAAAGCTTGGTTTGTACAAACACTGTCAGCATTTGGTGGTGAATATTGATGAATCATTAGTCCCTCAAAAAAAATCAGCCAAGCATTTTGGTGTAAATATGCCAAAGCAGCCTACCGATTTTGGTACGGTAACTTGCCATGGTAGTTGTTACTTTTTAAAGGGTGATGATGTATTGCTGTATGTGGGTGATATGCAACTCATTGGTGAACACAATGTGACTAATGTATTGGCCGCACTTGCTTTAGGTGATCAGATTGGGCTGAATGCAGATTCGATGGTTGAGAGTATTAAAGCTTTTAAAGGTCTTGAGCACCGCCTTGAATGGGTAGTAAAGAAACAGGGCGTTGATTATTACAATGATTCAAAAGCCACTAATGTTGTTTCTACTATTAAGGCCTTGAATGCGCTTATTGATCGACATGAGAATATTGTACTCATTGCTGGTGGCATTGCTAAACAAGAAGATTACTCGCCTTTGTTTGAATTAATTGATAAAGATGTGGTTGGCGTAGTGTTGATCGGGCAAAGTGCACAAACGCTTGGCGAAGGTATTAAGAAATCAACAGTGAGCTATGCTGATTCAATGGATGAAGCGGTTAGCTTGGCGGCTAATATGTTAAATGACGGAGTGGTATTGCTATCGCCAGCTTGTGCGAGTTTTGATATGTTTGATAATTTCGAAGTGCGAGGTAATGCGTTCAAGAAGACTGTTCTTGGATAAAGCTCATCGCAGCTTCAACGTCGCTTTTTTCTAAAAATAATGCATTTTCTTCACCATTTAACCAAGTGCTTTGGCGTTTACACAGTTGGCGTGTGGCGATAATAGCTAGCTCAATCATGGCGTCTTGATTAATGTCTCCATTTAAGTGTTGCCAAGCTTGTCGATAACCCACACAACGAATAGAGGGCAAGTCCTCGTGTAGATTTGGGTTTTGTTTTAGTTGCTCAACCTCGGCCAAAAACCCATCATCCATCATTGATAAAAAACGTGCCTCGATCCGTTGGTGTAGTTCATTGCGTGAAGGCATGAGGATGATTTTTTTAATAGGGCGGTTCAACCCTTGCTGTTTATTACCTTGCAAATCACTTAGGGTTTTTCCACTAATATCAAACACTTCTAACGCACGTGTAACGCGCTGAGCATCATTTGGGTGGAGGCGTTCAGCTGCCTTTGGGTCGATTTTCTTTAAGTCATCGTGTAATGCGGCAGAGCCTTTTTCTTTTAACAATCGGTTAAATTTCTTTCTTGATTCGGTGGTTGACTTTGGCAAATCAGATAGGCCGTGTTCAAGTGCATGAAAGTAAAATGAGGTGCCACCCACCAAGATTGGGGTCTCGCCATTGTCAAAAGCCAGCTGTATTTGTGCTTTGGCATCTTTGGCAAAATCATGGGCTGAATAAGCTTCTTCTGGTTCGCAAATATCAATTAAGTGATGAGGGTATTTTTCCAAGGTATTGGAATCTGGTTTGGCAGAGCCGATGTTCATGCCTTTGTAGATGAGCGCAGAATCTACACTGATTAATCTGGCTTTAAATTTATGACTAAGCTCAATAGCCAAATCAGTTTTTCCTGAAGCGGTAGGGCCCATTAAGAATACAACGGTTTTGTCTGCTGATTGTGTCATAAAGGCTTTAAATTACTAAGCATTAAGAGATATAACCTATATTATAATGTCGGCTACTTAAATTTATTAGATTAAACGCATGTTTACAATTGAAAATCAAGCGACTGGAAAGTTTTTTAGAACCGATGGTGATAGTGCTATTCTGGATGACGCGCTAATCCATGGGTTAAATTTTCCTTACGGTTGTCAAAAAGGTTTTTGTGGTAAATGCAAGGCTATTATTACCGAAGGCGAGGTAGATTACGAAGGTGATATACCGAATGGCATCACCCCAGAAGAAGTTGCTGATGGCATGGCGTTATTGTGCCAGTGTAGGGCTAAATCTGATGTGTCACTTGTGGTGGACGAGTTGGACAGTGTCGCTGATATTGAAGTGAGAAACCTGCCATGTAAGGTAGAAAGCATCAATCGTTTAAATCATGATGTCACTCAAATATTTTTAAAAATTCCGGGTTCTGAATCGTTGCAATATTTGGCAGGTCAATATATTGATTTAATTCATCCTAATTTTGAACCGCGTGCTTTTTCAATTGCAAACGCGCCAACAAACTCAAGTTTGATTGAATTACACGTACGTCAAATAGAAAATGGAAAATTTACTAATTTTGTTTTCAATGGGTTGGAAGAAAAATCGTTACTTCGAATTGAAGGTCCAAAGGGTGATTTCTTCTTTAGAGAAGACAGTAAAAAACCAGTTATTTTAGTAGCAGGTGGTACGGGATTAGGGCCTATTAAGTCAATTATTGAACATGCAATTGCCACTAAGTTAAATCGTAAAATCTACCTATATTGGGGTGTGAGAGACGAAGTTGATCTATACATGGACTTACCAAAACAGTGGGCGGCTGAATATGATAATATTCATTTTGTTCCAGTTTTGTCTGAGCCTAATAATGCATGGCAAGGTAGGACAGGATTTGTACATGAGAGTGTTTTAAAAGATTTTGACGATCTTACTGGTTATGAAATTTATGCCTGCGGACCGCCAGAGATGGTTAAGTCAGCTGCCAATACTTTTGTAGATCAAGGCATGATTAAAGACAACTTCTTTTCAGATGCTTTCGTGTTTGCCTTTACCGGAAAAAAATAATGAGCGACATGCAACAGCATTTAACCGAACAATTAGAAACCTCACTCAATCCAACACATTTGGAAGTGGTTAATGAATCGGGCAATCATTCTGGCTCTGCAACAGAGTCACATTTTAAATTGATCGTAGTGAGTCATTATTTTTCTGATCTTAAGTTGATTGATCGTCACCGTTTTATTAATCAACTTTTTAAAGAAGAGCTTGGTCATATTCATGCATTGGCAATGCATACTTACACCCCAGACGAATGGGCCATGAAAAATGGTGCGCCAGCTTCTCCTCAATGTTCAAGTAAAACAAAACACTAGCCTTGTTTAAACGATTTTTATATCTATCTTTTTTATTTTTAAGCGCTTGCGCTTCACAAGGTGATATCAATGTTTCGAAAAACATTGATAGTAAGCATGCTTTAAAGGTAAATCCTAATTCCGTAGTTAGTCCAGCTGCAGTTGTTAAGCCTAATGTTATTGTTGAAAAAGATTTGTGGCAATATATTTCTAACCGTCACACACTTAAGGCAAGAAGCCAGAAAGACTTGTTTTGGCATATTGATTGGTTTAAGAAAAACCCTGATTATCTAACGCGTGTTACCAAGCGTGCTAAACCTTATTTGCACTTAGTAACCAAAGAAGTAGAAAAAGCAGGTTTACCGATAGAGATTGCCCTATTGCCTATTGTTGAATCGGCTTATTATCCGTTTTCTTACTCGCACGGTACTGCCTCTGGTCTTTGGCAGTTTATCCCTTCCACTGGCAAGCTTTATGGCTTAAAAGATAATTGGTGGTATGACGGCAGGCGTGATGTTTTAGCATCAACCAAGGCGGCAGTTAAGTATTTAAAAAATCTGACTAAACTTTTTAAAGGTGATTATTTGCTGGCCATTGCTGCTTATAATTCTGGCCCAGGCCGCGTACAAAAAGCAGTACGTAAAAATAAACGACTGGGTAAAAAAGCTGATTTCTGGCATTTGGATTTACCAGCCGAAACCAGGGGTTATGTGCCTAGATTGTTAGCAGTTGCCGAGCTAATTAAGCATCCTGAAAAATACGGACAAACCATTACACCAGTGAGTAATGCTGCACAATTGCAAGTGGTAAAACTAGACTCTCAGTTTGATCTGGCCATGATTTCACAGTGGGCTGATCTTAGTCTGGATGAGATTTATTCGCTCAACCCTGGGCTTAAGCGCTGGGCTACGCCGAGCAACCTACCTTATAGACTTCTATTGCCGATTGACAACATTGATATGTTTGAAAAAAATCTGAGTGCACAGCCAAAGAGTGCGCGAGTTAGATGGCTACGTCATCAAGTGAAATCGGGCGAGAGTTTAAGTTATTTGGCTAATAAGTATAAGACTACTTTAAGCCAAATTAAAAGTGCAAATAGCCTTAAAGATAATTTAATTAAAGTTGGTGACCATCTAATTATGCCTGTTGCACAGCGTGGTGAAAACGACTATACACTTTCTGAAAATGAACGAGAAAAACGACGATTAAACGCCAAGAAAACAGGGGTTAAAGTTGTGCATACGGTCGCTAGTGGTGATAGTTTGTGGAAAATCGCCAAACAATACAAGGTTCAAATTGACAGTCTGGTTAAATGGAATCATATTACTCGATCTAAGCCTTTGGCACTTGGAAAGCAATTGGTGATTTGGCAAGCAAAACCTAGCAAAGAAAAGGATTTATCCAAAGTCACCAATGTTGGGATTGATATCAACCGAAAGGTTACTTATCGCGTTAAAAAAGGCGATAATTTGTCAAAAATTGCCAGTAAATTTAAGGTTAGTGTTGCTAACCTAAGGTTGTGGAATAAATTAGACAATAAAAAACCATTACAACCAGGGCAAAAACTAAAAATTATTGTCAATGTTATTAACTCTAAAATGAAGTAAAAATATGAATTCACTTCCCATTAATAAAATATTTCTAGCAGGCTTTGCCTTTGCACTGACGCATTGGAAAAAAATCATTGAGATTTCTATTCTGCCGGTATTGATTTCTTCGCCATTCTTAATGGTTGTGCCAGAGTTGTTAGGGCTAATGGAGCAGGTATTTAATGGTGGTAAATTAATAGAGGTTGTTTTGCCAGAAAATATGATGGCTTATTTGCTCTTGTTTTTTTATGGCTATATTACCTTGTCGATCAATATGTATCGCTTGGTGATACTCGGTGAACAATCAGTCAATGGTTTGATACCGGTTATAAAGATAAATAAAATTGTTCGATTTACCGGTTTAACATTATTTGTAGGCTTGGTAACGGTAATACCAGTGATGATTACTGGTATGCCGTTTTTACAATTGGTTGTGTATTTTTTAATTATTCCAATTACACTTAATTTTGTTGGCATTGCTATTGATCAGCCTTCTAAATATAAGTGGAATTTATCGTTCACAACACATGCAAATTTGTTTTTTTTGCAAGCTATTTTGCCGGCTTTGGTTGCTATGTTATTCGCCGCACTGGCGAATATTATTGGCTTAGGGTCAACTCTAGAATGGGTTGTTAAAGTCGTGGTATTTTATTGGACGTTGGTGACATTGGCTCTGTGCTATCAGCTGATCAATGCAACTAATAACTCAGAGAAAACCCCTTAGGGTAGCGCATATCAAACGTAACCTGCTTAACCTTTTTTGAAGGTTTAATCTTGGCGTAAGCTTTTATAAAGCGCTCTAATCGTTGCTCTTGTTGCTGATAGCCTAGAATCACTTTGATATTAGGATTAAAAGTAAGTTGGTCAATATTCGTTCGAGAAAAAGCGGTAATAACCATGTCTCCAGATAAAATTTGGTAGTCTTGGTAATCTGTGTAGAGTTTAATAATCTTTGTTTGATTTTCTTCTGATCGTGCCAAAACTGCATCTGATGGAATCATTGTCTTTGGAATAAACAATTCACCTGTAGTTGATATATAGCCTACACAGTTAGTCTTGTTTTTGGTGATGCAATTGATGTTTTCCCAGCGCATGGCAATATCTTGAGGCTCAATATCGATTTGAATTGAATTCCAAAATAGGCGCTTAACATGCGCGGCACTTACCCAAGGCTCTGTCTCTAAAACTTGTTTTATTTCGTGCAAGTTTAGCTGGTATTTGTCTTGAATAAGGGGTTGTATTTTATCTTCTAAGATTGCTTGGTCAATAGGTAGAGATCCATCAATCTCCCAACTCACTTGTGCTTTTAAAAATTCAGTAGGATCAGATTCTAAAATACGCCAAACAATAAAAGCCAACATGGCAAAAAAAGGCAGTGCTTTTGCAATTGGCAAGAGAAATTGCTTTATTGATTTTTTACGTTTGTTATAGCGAGGGTTATTTTTTTTAATCATTGAGAATTGCTATTACTAATTCGTCAAAACTAAGCCCTGATGCTTTGGCGGCCATTGGCACTAAAGAATGAGACGTCATACCAGGCACAGTGTTAATTTCTAATAAATAGGGCGTATTGTTTTTATCAAGGATAAAGTCAACTCGACCCCAAGTCTTGGCGTTCATAATATTAAAAGCATTTAGTGCGATGGACTGCAATTTTTTTTCGATCTCATCTGAGAGTCCACATGGACATAAATATTGGGTTTCATCTGAATGATATTTAGATTCATAATCGTAAAACCCATGGCCTGATTTTATTTGAATAACGGGTAATATTTCTTTATTTAGGATTGTAACGGTATATTCATCTCCTTCAATCCATTGTTCAATTAACGCTTGGCTATCATATTGCCAAGCTAATTCAAGCGCCTTGTCTAACTCATTGGCATTACCTACTTTACTGATACCAATGCTAGAACCCTCTAAAATTGGCTTTACCGCCCAAGGCAGTGGAAAGTCAATAATTGGAATGTCTTCACCAATCGTTGCCAAAACAGAGAGCGCTAAAGGTAGATTATGCTGCTCCCATATGGCTTTTGTTGTGGCTTTGTTCATGCATTGCTCGGAAGCACTTGAATTAGTGCCTGTATAAGCAATATTTCGATCTTCAAGCTGTTGTTGGATATAGCCATCCTCACCGCCACGACCATGTAAAACAATAAAAGCTTTGTTAAATTTTTTTGACCAAAGCTCATCGAGGTTATCTCCTTTCCAGTCAAACTTAAAGCACTCAATGTTTCGTTTTTTTAAAGCGTTATAGACTGCTTCGCCACTATTTAAAGAGACTTCTCGCTCAGCTGAATTACCCCCCATTAATACCGCAATCATACAATTCTCACTTCTGTTTCTAAGTTAATATCAAGCTTAGATTTTACGGTTTGTTGAATGTGTTTAATTAGATTTTCAATGTCAGTAGCTGTTGCATTTCCTTGATTGATAATAAAGTTGGCGTGTTTATCAGAAACACAAGCACCACCAATGCAAACCCCCTTGAGTTCACAGTCTTCAATCAGTTGTGCAGCGTGATGATTGGCTGGATTTTTAAAAACACTACCGCAATTAGCCTGGCCAATTGGCTGAGAGGCGTTGCGTTTTTTTAACAAAGCCCTGATATTTTGCTGTTTATCAATTTGGTTAAAAATAAAATTTGCGGCAATAAAATACTCGTTCTTATTGTTAGCAGTTACTTGTCGATAGGTAATTTTAAAATCTGTTGTGTTTCTTTTAGATATGACACCTGCAGTATTAATAGTAGTAACAGAATCAACAAACTGCCAAATTTCACTACCAAATGCACCTGCATTCATTGCTAATGCGCCACCAACACCACCTGGAATAGCACTCAAAAACTCAGCACCATGTAAGCCTTGAGATTCACAAAATCGAGAGATTTTTGCCAGTGTGGCACCTGCTTCTGCATAAATACTGTTGTCACTTACATTGAGTGCATCAAGATGCTTGAGTTTAATAACAACACCATCAAAGCCTTGATCACGAACCAGTAAATTACTACCTAGGCCTAGCATTAAAACAGGCTTATGATTGTTTTTTAAAAATTCAGATAATTCATCTAGTGTATTTGGGGTGAAAAAATCTTTTGCTTGGCCGCCCGCTCTTAATGAGCAGTGTTTACTCATCGATTCGTTATGAATCAGCATATTGAGTGGTTAGTAGCTCGACCAAAGTATGGATGTCACCAGCACCTAAGGTTAAAACAACGTCGTCATCCTTGATAACATTTGGCAAGATATCTAAAACCTCAAGGGTGTCTTTAACCACAATTGGGTCAAGTGATGAACGTTGGCGAATGCTACTGGCTAACGCGCTAGAATTAATATGTGCAATTGGTTGTTCACTGGCAGGGTAGATGTCTAACAAGACCAGTGCGTCTGCCTGAGAAAGGGCCTGAGAAAAATCATCAAACAAATCACGTGTTCGTGTGTATCGATGTGGCTGGAAAACTACCACTAGGCGTTTGTTTTTATAGGTATTTTGTAGACTTTCAAATACCGCTTTAATTTCATTGGGGTGATGACCGTAATCATCAAATAATGTCACTCGCTGGTTGTTAATTTTCAAAAAACCATGATAATCAAGTCGTCTTGCCACACCCGAGAAATCTTTTAACGCGGCTTGAATAGTTTCAACCTTAATGTCTAATTCACAAGCAATACCGATAGCAGCTAAAGTATTAAGAATATTGTGCTTTCCAATCAGGTTAAGCTCAACTGGGAATGAGCAATTATATTTTTTACACACCACTTCAAAATGCATTTGCCTTTCTTGTTGTGTGACGCTGGTTGCTTGCACATCAGCGCCTTGACTAAACCCATAGGTCACTAAAGGTCGGTGAATATCGTTAATGACATCTTGTACACCCGTGTCATCCGCACACAACACACAGGCGCCATAAAAGGGTAGGTTGGAAGTGAAACTAACAAAGGCCTCTGTTAGTTTTTGATAATCATTGTCATAAGTTCCCATATGATCTTGATCAATATTAGTGATCACACTAAGCATTGGCTGTAGATGTAGAAAAGAAGCGTCAGATTCATCTGCTTCAGCAATCAAATAGTCACTTTCACCCAGTTTTGCATTGATACCACTTGAATTTAAAATACCGCCAATAATATAAGTAGGGTCAAGTTTGGCAATATTAAGTATGTGAGTAATCAGACTGGTAACCGTGGTTTTTCCATGAGTGCCAGCTACTGCAATACCAAACCGAAAGCGCATAATATCAGCCAACATCTCAGCCCTAGGAACGGTAGGAATATTAAGCTCATGTGCTTTTATTAGCTCTGGGTTGGTTTGGTCAATTGCGCTCGAAACTACCACAGTTTGTGCATTAACAACATGATCAGCATGGTGACCTTTGTTGACTTTACAACCTAGTTTTTGTAACCTTTTAGTGACTAAATTAGAGCTGATGTCTGAGCCAGAAATTTGATAACCAAGGTTATGTAATACCTCGGCAATGCCACTCATTCCAGAGCCACCAATACCAATAAAATGAATATTTTGAATTCTAGAATTAGAGGCAGAACGGAAGTTGTTCACGCTTTTGAAACGGTGATAATACTAAAGACCTGAATGCCTTCACCCCTACCAAATGCAGTTAAACCTTCACCAGTTGTAGCGGTGATGCCAACATTAGCAATGTTAGTGTTCATTAAATGAGCAATATTGGATTTAAGCACTTCTATTTTTGGTGAAATTTTTGGCACCAAGCATTCGATTGAAATGGCAATATGCTCGATATGCCAGCCATTAAGATCATTTAGCGCTAACTTTAAGTATTCGGCACTATCGATAATTCCTTGTTGGCAGAGCGCATCAGCTTTAACACCGAGAATATTTTGTCCGGTGATTGAAGAAATAGCGTTAGTGAGAGAGTGTAGAATAACGTCAGCATCACTATTGCCACGTAGGCCTTGAGGATGGTCAAATTCAACGCCACCCAAAATAAGCGGCTTGCCATTGACACTGTCAAATGCATGAGAATCTTGCCCAAGTCCGGTTTTAATGTTCATTTAATTATTTGATTCTAAATAAAAGTTAGCCAAATCTAAATCTTCTGCTGTGGTGATTTTTAGGTTGCTTTTACTACCCTCAATCAATATAGACTCAAGTCCTAAAGCTTCAATGCTGCTAGCCTCATCAGTAATATTTAAACCATTTTTTATAATGTTATCCAGGGCTTTTGATAATACACCAAATCGATACATTTGGGGTGTTTGTGCTTGCCAAAGATTAGACCTGTCTAAGGTAGATTTAACTTGGATATTGTTTGCTTTTTTAATAGTGTCAACTACTCGAGTGGCTAGTAATCCGCCGGTTGGGTGATCTTTAAGTTGGTTGATTAAGTTGACTACATCAGTAGTTTTTACACAAGGCCTTGCTGCATCGTGAACTAACACCCAATCATTGTCTTTAGCAAAAGTTTTTAGAGAGTTTAAAGCCGATATTACCGAATGAAAGCGCTCTTTTCCGCCAGTCGCTGTCGCGAGTAATTTTGAATGATTGAAAAATTCTGATTGCTTGAAGTGAGTATCATTTTTGGCAATGGCGATAATACAACCCTTGATTTGATCAATACTCAGTAGAGATTTTAAGGTTTGGTCGAGTACACTCAAGCCATTGTTTAGCTTTAAATATTGCTTAGGGGTATCACCTCCAATACGTGAGCCAATACCACTAGCAGGTACAATCAGAAAGTGCTGGTCAGTCGACATGAAAAGACAAATAATAAAAAGATGGGTTTATTATACCCAAGGTATAGTCAAGGGTTTTGTAGCGTAATCTGGTGGTAAGTCTCACCATCTTTTATTAGCCCAAATCGATAGCGTGCTTGTGATTCTAAAATTTCCATATTAGAGGCTGTTTCTGCTTTTAGATCGGTTTTTTTTATGGTGTTTTGTTTTTTCAATGCTTGATTGACCTGTGTGTGCTGGTCAATAACAGCTTGCTTACTGGCTAAAGAAGTTGGAAATTGATTAATGAAAAAATTTTGACGTATCAAAGTAGCTAAAACCACGAGTAGAATAATAGTAATCCAATATTGATAAAAAAAGCCAAATAGATTATTTGGCTTTTTTGTAGCGCTCTTGTTAGAGCGTCTCGTTGTTTGTTTTTTCAACTTTTAAATCACTTAAGGTTTAGCCGTCAGCAAGTATTCCATCTTTTTTATCTTGAACAGCCATCAAAATACTACCACCAACAATGTAAATCATTGATGCAATAACACCAAATGCCGCAATATACTGCGCAGTGCCAGAAATAATTTCCATGTAAGAAAGTATAATTAAAGCCAGTGGCGCAACCAAAGTAACAACCAGTGTGCTTAATAGTAAGATATGGCCTTTTTTGGCGCTATTATCAACTGTTGAACTCATCTTTATCTCCCCTTTGTATTAAATAATAATTGCATTATAGCACAGCTTTTTATAAAGCCAAATTGATACACGTCAATTTTTTATTAGCCGTGTATCAGAGTGTTTATCATGCCAAGCAAGATTGTCTTTGTTAAACAACTGGTAAATAAACCCAAGCCCAACTACTGAAAATGATATTATGGCCAATACAAATCTAATAAAAGCCTGTTTGTGCGTGATATTTTTACCACTGTTTTGCTCTATTTGAAACTTCCAAGTTTTCATACCTAGTGTCTGCCTACCCTTAACCCAAGACCAAGTAAAATAGAAATAAACAGTGGTTAAATAAACACCAAATATAAGTAAATCAGTCTGTGCTTGTTTGTCAAAAAATGCAATTAATATTGCGCCGACAATAAAAAATGCCAGTGAGAAGGCTAAAAAAATATCATAAGAAATTGCCCCTAAACGACGCAACAAAGACACGTTAGATTTCATTAATTTTTCCTAGTAGTAGGTTTGGATTAACAACCGTTTGATTGAGGTAAACCCCCCAATGCAAGTGTGGACCCGTCGCACGACCAGTTTGCCCAATAGTGCCGATTGAATCACCTTGTTTAACAAATTGACCTTGTTTAACTAAATAGTTATTCATGTGAATATATACGCTGATTAAGCCCTGTCCATGATCTAAAAAGACAGCATTACCATTAAAGAAAAATTTACCCACTAAAATCACCTTTCCATCCGCAGGCGCCTTAATAGGCGTGCCTATATCACCTGCGTAGTCCAACCCAGTGTGTGGCCGGCGTGCCTCACCATTGTAAAAACGCTTAAGCCCAAAAGGGCTGGTAGTTACACCATTAACAGGGCGTATAAATAACCCGCTAGATAAGTTTTTATCAGAAAATATCTTTCTGGCACTCGACAAAATAGGGCGCTCTTTTTTGATGCGATCCATATGCGTCAAGTTGGGATTTACGTATTTTTTATTTTTGCCTTTAAGGGTAATGTATTGTTCAGTATAGGTTTGTTTTGTCACTTCAAAATCCAACAATCGAGTGGAAAAATCCTGAACTTTAATGGTTTTTTTTCCTAATTTTTCCATTAGTGGAATACCAACCAATACTTGATAGTGTTGGTCTTTAATGTGCTGTACATATAATGGAACTTTGTTGTAGGATGCCTTTGGGTTGGCATGATTTGATTCAAAATCAATCACCGCAATACCACCTGGTATTGGTGTATTTTTAACCGGAATGTTGGCCAGTACAATAGTGGGTATCAATAAAAGCAGTAAACTAAATTTTTTCAATTTTTTTAACCTGGGAATAAACTTTACCATCACTCAATCGTGTGGTCATTGCTTCGCCTATTTTAACGTCAGCAGTTGAGTGTAGTACTTGATTATCTTGAGTGGTCGAAATACTATAACCTCGCGATAGAGTGTTGAGTGGCGATAGATGATCAAGCCCCAATATATGTTGAGCGAGTTTATTTTTTTGCCAATCTAGTGTTGTGTTGATGGATTTTTCTAATCTTTCATGTAAGCCATTTAATGTATTTTTTTGCTGGACAACAAGTCGTTTAATACTTTGCTGTAGTTGCGTTTTGGCCAAATAATTTAGCTGTTGATTGTGGCTAATTTTAGCGCTGGGTGAGTGTTGCTTTAATTGCTCAAATAAAGTTGATAATTTTGATTGGTTTAAACGCAGCTTAGTTTTAACTTGATAATTAAGATGCGCATTTAAACCATCAAGCTTTTGTGAGAGTAAATTTAATTGTCTATCTGGGCTAGGCAATCTTGTACTTAGTTGATTGAGTATTGATTGATGCTGATTGAGTGTTTGTTGGCTTAATTGTGATAGGTTGCTATAAAGCTTAACCACTTTAGATAACAACTCTAATCGGTCTGGCGTTACTAGCATGGCAGCAGCACTAGGTGTTGGTGCACGCACATCGGCAACAAAGTCAGCGATAGTGGTATCAGTCTCATGACCAATAGCGCTGATAATTGGCGTTTTAGCGTCGAATATTGCTCTAGCTAGCACTTCTTCGTTAAAAGCCCATAAATCCTCTAAAGAGCCACCACCTCTCGCTACAATTAACACATCGCATCGATTTGACTGATCAGCAGCTTCAATAGCTTGAGTGAGTTTTTCTGCTGAGCCTTCACCCTGCACAACGGAATCAAATAATAAAATTTCAGCAAAGGGATAGCGCTTGTTGAGTACTTTAATAATATCGCGAATTACCGCGCCATTTGATGAAGAAATAACACCAATAGTGTCAACCTTAACTGGGAGTGGTTTTTTATGGATAGCGTCAAATAAACCCTCGTCTTTTAGTTTGTTTTTTAACTGTTCAAAGGCCAGTTGCAAGTTGCCAACACCAACGGGTTCTATATGCTGAATAATCAGCTGAAAATCACCACGTGCTTCGTACACAGTGGGTGCAGCACGCACTAGTATTTCTAGTCCATTTTCAGGGTTGAATTTAATATTACGTTGGTTGAGACGAAATAGGGCGCAGCGAATCTGCCCGCGATTATCCTTAAGTGAAAAATACCAATGCCCAGAGGCTGGGCGAGATAAATTAGAAATCTCACCTTGTAACCAGCAAGTGGGAATATTGTTTTCAATGGTTTTATTACACAGTGACAAAAAATCAGAGACTGTGTAGATTTCATCAATGTTAAACATATTAATTCTGCTTTAATAGTGCAAACACCGCACCCGTGCCGCCGTCTTTATCAGGGCAAGAGTTAAAGGCCAACACTTGCGGGTGCTGACTCAAAAAACTCACCACTTGGGTTTTTAAAATACTCATACCGTTTTCAGAGTGATAACCTTTGCCGTGAATGATTTGAATAAAAGGCTCAAACTGATGATGATGCATAAAAGCTGATAATGACTCACAAGCTTCAACAACAGTTTGACCGTGTAAATCTAAAACAGGTATAACATCAAGATTGCCTTGTTTCATTTTTTTTATAACTTTGATTGAAACCCCGCTTTGTGAATAACCAACAACCTCAGAGCCTTCAAGATTGGCATCAACGATATAACTGTATGCAGTAAATGCTGGTTTTTTTAAGGCATTATTTTTACGAGCGCCATCTTTATCTGTTGGTGCATTAGCGTCAACTGTTGATCTAAATAGCTGTTTGTCTTCGTCGTTAATTTGTTTCATACAAGCGTAAAAAAGCCCTCAAAAGAGGGCTTCATTATAGCAATGTAAACGTTTTAGTTTATAGTGCTTTAATCTGTGCGTTAAGGCGAGATTTTTTTCTAGCTGCTTGATTCTTATTCATTAAGCCTTTGCTTACTGATTGATCAATCATCTTTTGCATTGCAGCAAAACCACCTTGAGCCTCTTCTTTATTGCCAGCGTCTAATGCGTAAGCTACTTTCTTGACGAAAGTGCGAACTTTAGCGCGAATTTGTGAATTGTGTTTGTTGCGTTTAACTGCTTGTCTTGCGCGTTTTTTAGAACCTGCTGAATTAGCCATCGTATTTAAAAAGTTGAAATTAGTAAAACGCGTAATTATAAAGTCTTAAGCGTTAAAAGTCCATAGTGTTTACTAATTTAAGTGTCTTTTTCTTATTCAATAACAATTGCCAAGTTCGACCCCCTTGTGACTTCCACAAAGAAACTGCTCGAATGCCTGCTAGCAGTAGCGCTCTAATGTGATTAGCTGTGTGCTGATTAGACAAATAAACTTGCTCGCCACTGACCATGATTCTTGGATTGAGCTCGCCTAAAGTTGTTTTATAAAGCTCAGCTAAGCGTGCTAATGAATTTGAATGTCCAATTTCAAAAAAATCTTGTTTTTTGATTAGATCAATCTCACCAGATATTTGCGATAATAATGCTGGATCTTTCATTAGTTTTTTTTCAAGATTAATCAGTGCTAAAGAATAAAAAATCACATTCTGCATCGATTTACTCTTTTTTCCAAAAGCTTTGGTTAATGCACCCAGGCCGATAGAAAGCTCTTTGGGTGATGAAAATACTTCATCAACTTTGGTGCTGTTACTTATAATACTTTTCAAGCTAACCTCATTGCTTTTAGAATCACAAGTGCCAGTAGAGGCAAGCTGCTCAACCAAAGTTGTGGTTTGTAGTAGAGAGGCAAGTGCCAGTGTTTGTTGTTTTAATTTACTCATCTTTACTCATTGCCTCTGCTTTCAATAATCCCGCCACCTAGGCAAATATCATCATCATAAAAAACAATCGATTGCCCTGGGGTAATGGCGCGTTGTGGCTGGTCAAACGTTACTTTTAACTGCCCATTTTCAGCCGAACTAACAAGACAAGATTGTGACTGTTGACGGTACCGTATTTTGGCCGTGCATGCCAATGGTAATATTGGGGGATTTTCAATCCAGTGCGGATTTGATGCGTTTAAATTGTTATGATACAACAGCGTGTGATCGCCTTGTACAACTACTAATTCATTGCTCTCAATGCGTTTATCAGCCACAAACCAAGGCTCTCCTGAAGTGCTAAATCCACCGCCAATTTCCAAGCCTTTGCGTTGGCCTATGGTATAAAACGCTAAGCCTTCATGATGCTTAATAAACTGACCATCTTGATCAACAATATCACCTTGCTGCTTAGGCAAGTAGGTTTGTAAGAATTCTGAAAAATTACGCTCACCAATAAAACAAATACCGGTGGAGTCTTTTTTATCTGCCGTGACAAAACCATTTTGAGTGGCGATTCGTCTTACCTCATCTTTATTGATTTCACCGAGTGGAAATAAACTTTTCGAGAGTTGGTATTGGTTAAGCAAGTGTAAAAAATAACTTTGATCTTTGTTATTATCAAGCCCAGTTTGTAATTGGTAAACGCCACCGTCTTCATGGATTCTTGCATAATGACCTGTGGCAATTTTGTCTGCGCCTAAGGATAGAGCGTGTTCTAAAAAAACCTTAAATTTAATTTTTTGATTGCACAAAACATCAGGGTTAGGCGTTCGACCTTTTTTATGCTCTTTTAGGAAATGATCAAACACATCATCCCAATAGTCAGCTGAAAAATTAATAGTGTGAAGTTTGACACCCAGCTTATCAGCTACTTTTTGTGCATCAGATAAATCTTTCTCTGCAGTGCAAACACCGTCAGTATCGTCTTCTTCCCAGTTTTTCATAAACAAGGCTTCGACTTCATAACCTTGTTCTAAAAGCAATAGGGTGGCAACAGAGGAGTCGACACCACCCGAAAGGCCAACAATAATTTTTGTATCTTTATTAGGATTCAAATTGCTCATAAGCCAAAACAATGCACTGTACTAATTTGTGTCGAACTACATCTTTTGACTCAAAATGACAAAATGAGATTTGATCCTCGTCTGTTAGTACTTTCATAGTATGGAGCAATCCAGATTGACTTGGTCGCGCTAAGTCAATCTGGGTGATGTCACCGGTAATCACCATTTTTGAGCCGAATCCCATACGTGTTAAAAACATTTTCATTTGTTCGATGGTGGTATTTTGCGCCTCATCTAAAATGATAAAAGATTCATTCAATGTTCGACCACGCATAAAAGCTAGTGGCGCCACTTCAATTACATTTTTATCCAGTAGTTTGGTTACCTTGTCAAAGCCAAGCATCTCGTACAACGCATCGTAAATAGGGCGTAAGTAAGGGTTAACTTTCTCAGTTAAATCACCCGGTAAAAAACCTAATTTTTCACCCGCTTCAACTGCAGGCCTTACCAATACAATGCGGCGTACATCAGAGCGCTCTAAAGCTTCTACGGCACGTGCAACTGCAAGATAGGTTTTACCAGTACCTGCAGGCCCAATGCCGAAAGTACAGTCTTTGTTAGTAATAGCTTTAACGTAGTGCTGTTGATTGGCACTACGTACGTGAATTATTTTTCGTCGTGTTTTAATATTAACAGTTTGACTTGGCAAGTCATTGTGCGTTCGCGCCTTAATACACATCTCTAAATCATGAAGGCCAATAGTTTGCTTGCTTGACAACGCCAGTAAATCTTCTAATACTTTTGCAGCTAGCGCTGCACTATTACCAGTAATACTAAAGTCAGCCCCTTTATTATTAATGACAACATCAAGACTTTTAGCAATAACTTCTAAATGCTTATCTAGTGAGCCACAAATATTGGCTAATTGTTCTAGGTTTTGAACATCCAGTGTTATCTTCATGGTGTTATTTTATCATCTGCTCTGATTGGGTAAAAATTGAATTTTTGCTAATCACCCCACTTATTCAAGTGTTTTATATATAATTTATAACGATTTTTTCTAATCACCCCTAGTTTATGCAAAGGCCTCACTTAAAGGAAAAACACATGTTTAATAAAATAAAAACAACCATTTTAGCGCTTATTGCAATAACAAGCTTTAACTCAGCTTCTGCAATGGAGCATAATCACTCTATGAGTCATCAACCTACAGGTGTGGTGATACACGATCCGTGGGTTAGGTCTGCACCACCTAATGCTCCGATGTTAGGTCTATTTATGCAAATTAGCAACAATACTAATGCCACGGTTAAATTACTGTCTGCGTATGCAAAAGGCTACCAGCGCGTGGAGTTACACAGAACCACTAACCAAGATGGCCTAATGAAAATGACCAAACAAGAGTTTATGCCAATTAATGCTAATGGTGGTTTGAGCTTAAAGCCTGGAAGTTGGCATATTATGTTGATTGGACCAAATACAGTACCTAAAGAGGGTGAGGTAGTAATGATCACCCTAAAGTTTGATAATGGAACGACACAGATGGTTCATGCTGTTGTGAGAAAGGGTAAAATAATGATAGATCACAATCATCATGCGCATTAATGTCTAAAACCACTTTATTAATCACTGTTGCCTTTATTGTTTCAATAGGGGTTTCGGTGTTTTCTATCAATACTGATACTAATTATCAATCCTTAAAGAAAGAACTTAAGGTTTCTCACGTTCTGCATAATACAGATAGAAAATTACCTATTTTTTCATTAATTGATCACAATGAAAGCCCATACAATAACGCCCGTTTAAAAGACAAATGGACGCTAGTGACCTTTATTTACACACATTGCCCCGATGTATGCCCAACCATTCTAATGGATATGGTATCACTAAAAACGATATTAAAGGATAGTAGCTTACAGACTACACCTGAATTTGTTGCTATTACTTTTGACCCTAAAAGGGACACACCTAAGGTGCTTAAAACTTACATGACCTATTTTGATAAAGACTTTATGGGTGTTTCTGGTGATCAAGGTCAAATCGATCGATTGATTAAGCCATTTGGTACTTACTATGAGCGTTCAATTGAAATTGACGGGAAGACGGTTTTAATTCCTAATGGCCAAGTAATGCCAGACGGCGTAAATAGCTACTCAATCAATCACACTGCCTGGCTTTATTTGTTATCACCAGATGGTCAAATTTTTGCAGGGTTTCCAGCCCCTCACAAACCAAGAGAGATGGCAAAAGATATTAAGCTAATTATTGATAATTATTGAGAGCTCTTTGCATAAGAAAATACTTATTCTGACTATGATTGTTTCGATAGCGTTAATTGTTTTCGGATATTAGTATAAAAATTCTGTACAAGATAAAATACAGTGTCTTATTAAGGCAACAGACTGTCAAATTTCTAAAGCATCCTGCAGGATAGAAATTAGTAAAGAAAAGTTTTTAACATTAAGCGTTCTTCCTGTTGGCATTCCTCAAACTCAGCCTTTTGAGGCGGTTTATAACTAGTCAATCAGCTTCCCTATTAAAGAGTTGCCACGTGCATCGGTTATTTTAACGTTGACAATTTTCCCAATCAAAGACTCATCACCTTTAAAGTGAGTGTTACGCATGTTTTCAGTTTTACCGAATAGGTTGTCATCTTTTCTGGCTTTATTTTCAACCAAAACTTTTTGCACACTACCAATCATTGATTTTGAAATGACCTCGGTAGATTCATCGATGGTCTTTTGTACCAATGACAAACGGTCTTTTTTAATTTGCATATCCACATCATCTGGGTAACTTGCTGCTGGTGTACCAGGGCGTGCAGAATAGATAAAACTAAAGGATTTATCAAAAGTAATGTCATTAATGAGTTTCATGGTGTTGTCAAAGTCTTGATCGGTCTCGCCAGGAAATCCAATAATAAAGTCACTAGAAATTGAAATATCGGGGCGAATCTCACGCAATCGTCTGATTTTTGACTTGTATTCAAGTGCAGTATGGCCGCGCTTCATTAATGTCAAGATCTTGTCAGACCCACTTTGAATTGGTAAGTGTAAGTGTGATACTAACTCAGGTACTTCGGCATACGCCTGGATCAAACTGTCACTAAATTCAACCGGGTGAGAAGTCGTGTAACGAATGCGATCAATGCCCTCAATTTGAGCAACAATATTAATGAGTAGGGCTAGATCGGCACTCTGACCATCATCCATTAAACCTTGGTAGGCGTTAACATTTTGCCCGAGTAGATTTACCTCTCTAACACCTTGATTGGCCAAGATTTGCACTTCGTTAATCACGTCGTTAAACGGGCGTGAAACCTCTTCACCACGTGTATAAGGCACTACACAAAAAGTGCAGTATTTTGAACAACCTTCCATAATAGAAACAAAAGCAGTGACACTGTTAGTTTCTGGCTCAGGCAAATGGTCAAATTTCTCAATTTCTGGAAAAGAGATATCGATACTCACTTCTTTATCACCCAATGCATCACTGAGCATATTGGGTAATCGGTGCAATGTTTGCGGACCAAAGATCATATCTACATAAGGTGCGCGTTTTAAAATCAACTCACCTTCTTGTGAGGCAACACAGCCACCAACACCAATCACTAAATTAGGATTTTTTTCTTTCAGTTTGCGCCAACGACCCAGCTGATGAAACAGTTTTTCTTGGGCTTTTTCACGAATAGAACAAGTGTTGAGCAAGAGTACATCTGCCTCAAGCGCATCATCGGTCAATTCTAAGCCATGTGAGTGCTTAAGTACGTCACTCATTTTATTAGAGTCGTACTCATTCATCTGACACCCGAAAGTGCGAATGTGTAGTTTAGATAATGGCATTACTTTTGAATGTGTAGCGTTTGTGTTGGGTAGGCAATTTCAGCTTTATGTTTGGCAATAATATCCGCCACATCGAGTAATATTTGCTGCTTCACACGTTGGTACTCGTCTTTACTGGTAGTCTTGGTGAAGGCGTAAACATTAAAATCAAGTGACGAAGCGTTAAAGTAATTGAAATACACGCGTAGAGATTCAGATTGATCAATGTCTTTATGTGCTTTTAATAAAGCCTCTACCTCATCAACAATAGCGGGTATTTGTGCAATATCATCATAACGAATGCCAATCACTTCTTTAATGCGACGATTAGTCATACGAGAAGGTGTTTCAATTGGGATTGAAGCAAAAATAGAATTAGGAATGTAAACTGGGTTTTTAGCAAAGGTTCGAATGCGGGTCATACGCCAGCCGATTTTTTCTACCGTGCCTTCAAACTTGCTAGATCGAATCCAATCACCGGTTGAAAAAGGCTTATCCATTTGGATCATTAATCCACCAAAAATATTACTCAACATATCTTTAGCGGCAAAACCCATCACAATACCACCCACACCACCAAAGGTCAGTAAGCTGGAAATTGAAAAACCTAAGTACTGAGCAATACCTAAGGCAATGGCGATAACAATTAGAATTTTAATTAAACGTGAGAACAATCTTACCGAGTCGTTATCAACGTTTGTTTTTCGCTCAAGCATATAGTTTTCCATGCCTGAAACCATGCGAACAATTCCCCAAGTCACAATAAAAATTGGGGCGATATCAATATATTCAACCACTTTATTAAGTGCTTCAATTTGCCCTTTGAAAGCATCTAATGAGAAGTAAATCCAACCAAACCAAATCAGCACTTTGAGTGGCGCAGAAATGGCTTTAATCAGATGGTCATCCCATTGGATTTTGGTTTTACTCACGTGAGAGATAACTTTTTTAAGAACGGCAGCTAAAATGATATGTGCCATAAAGGCGATACCAAGCAAGATTCCAACAGTTTGAATCGGTGTTAAACTTTGTAAAAATTCATTCATAATCAGTATTTTAGCTGTTATTTCAAGTATTTGAGTGGATTAATTGGCGCTTTAAATTTTTTCATTTCAAAGTAAAAATTATGATTACCGGTTAAGGCGATAATCTGCCCTTTTTTAACTTCATCGCCATTGCCGACGTTAAGGTTTTGATTTTGAGTATATGAGCTATAAAAACCCAGTGGGTGCTTGATGGTAATCATCTTGCCATGGCCTTTTATGTTGTCACCACTATAGGTAACAACACCATCACGAATAGCGCGAACGGCTTGCCCAGGCTTAGTGTTAAAGGTCAGACCCTGGTGTTTTTTAGAGAAGGTTTTTACCACTTTTCCAGTCACTGGAATATCCCAACTTTTTGTCGACACTTCTTTTTTGCTTGTTGTTTTCTTGGATTCTTCAATGACTTCAGACTTACTTTCAAGGCGAGTTTCATCAATATTTTGCTGGTTGATTGATTTTTCAACAATAATGACGGCAGGCTTTGGTGAGGATGAAAGACACCCGCTGAGTGTTATAGATACAAAAGCAAGAGTGAATAATTTAATTAACATACCAAATTCCTAAAATCACAACAACAACCAAAACATAACCCAATCGATCGATATGCTTTTGTAGCCAAACGTCGGCTTGAGTGCCAAATTTTCTTACCAAGAAAGCCACTAAATAATAGCGAGCACCACGTGCCAATAGTGAAATCAAGACAAATGGCAACAGCGCCATATTCATGGTTCCAGCCGTAATCGTGGCCAGTTTGTAAGGTAGTGGACTGAATGCAGCCAAACCAACGAACCAAATATCATATTGATCAAACCACTGTTTTGCAACCTCAATCATCTCTACCTTGATTAAGCCGTATCCAAGTAGGAAATTAAGTAATATTTCCCCTAAAAAATAACCTGCTAAACCACCGAGTACTGAGGTGATTGTACAAACTAATGCGTAATAATAAGCTTTGTTTGGTTGCTTGAGTGACATCGGCGCCAAAATCACATCTGGCGGTGGATAGGGTAGGATTGACGACTCTAAAAAACTAACAATAGAAAGCCAATAAATGGCGTATTTGCTCTGCGCCCAATCCAGTGCTTTTTGATAAAGTCTAGAAAAGATTTGCATGCAGGGTTATTTTTTCTCCAACATTGGAAAACCCAGTGCTTCACGAGAATCATAATACGCTTGCGCGACTTTTTGGCTCATGGCACGTACACGGCGAATAAACCTTGCACGGTCAGTCACGCTAATCGCATGGCGTGCATCAAGTAGGTTGAAAAAATGCGATGCCTTCATTACTTGTTCGTAAGCAGGATAAGGCAGCGACTCTTCTATCAGTTTTTCATTCATGGCTTCTGCTTCATCGAACTGTCTAAATAATACATCAGTATCTGCAATTTCAAAATTGTACTTTGACTGCTCTACTTCATTTTGATGGAATACATCACCGTAACTCACACCTTCTACCCACACTAAGTCAAACACAGAGTCAACACCTTGCAGATACATAGCTAAGCGCTCCAATCCATAAGTAAGCTCACCGGCAACTGGTTTACAAGGCAGGCCGCCGACTTGTTGGAAATAAGTAAATTGAGAAACCTCCATGCCGTTTAGCCAGATCTCCCAACCCAAACCCCAAGCACCAAGTGTTGGCGACTCCCAATTGTCTTCCACAAAACGCACATCGTGCATGGTGAGGTCAATACCAATCTCAGTTAAAGACTCTAAATAAAGATCTTGAATGTCTTTAGGCGAAGGCTTAAGTAATACTTGAAATTGATAATAATGCCCAAGGCGGTTTGGGTTTTCACCGTAGCGCCCATCAGTAGGGCGGCGAGAAGGCTGAACATAAGCGGCTTTCCACGGCTCAGGACCAATGGCGCGCAAAAAAGTGGCGGGGTGAAACGTACCTGCACCCATTTCCATATCAAATGGCTGTAGTAATGTACAACCCTTGGATGCCCAAAATGACTGTAATTTTAAGATTAAATTTTGAAACGATGCAGTTGCATCTAAGTCTGAAATTGACATACGAAATTTAGGAAAAATAACAAAAAATTTTACCGCATCAATAGCGCGTATATGACTTATTTGAAAAGAGCTTTAGAGTTAAAAGATGGGGGCTTTGATTAAAAGCCGAGAAGAATTAAATTTAAACCCCCAAAAAACTAAAAGGCAGTTAAATAATATATGGAGATATTAAGCCTTCTAGCTGTATTATTAAAAACATGACTTTTTAACAATGGAGCCATTATAGCAAAAAAAAAAAACGATTTTAAGTAATCTACTAAATTACTAAGTTATTTTTAATTTTAGCAATTCTTCTTTCAAATCTAACTCTTTGAGGTTGTTAAAACTGTCTAAATCAAACGTACTCACACCGCCACAAGCCTCATACCAGGCATAACCCGCCGTCCAATCGGCATGTGTGTAATCATCTTGGCGTTGCCTAACCACGCACAAAATTTTGTTATTTTGATAAACTAAGTTATAAGGTTGCTCATCTCGATGCAGTGCTTCAATGAATTCCCAGGCGTCACCAACACTTTGAAATGCGTAATTAACCAGCGGGTATTTTTCATCATTTTCAATCGGCAGAGGTTTGTCTCTAACAAAGCATTGTAAATGAAAATGGTTGACTGACGCATAAGCACCATAAGCATTATAAGCCAGTGAAAAACCAGGAATATTAAGCGACACCGTGTTGGTCATCATCCAAGCAAATTGATGTAGTTCATAAGTTAATAGTTGTGGATGTTGTTTTTCACTTTCAACCACAACCAATCCGTGAAAATTAGCAAAAGGAAACTTGTTGTAAAACAATGAAACATTTTTGGAGAAAAATTGCCCAGACCAGAATATTTCTTTTTGTAAAAACGGTTTGTTAAAGTGAAAGCCATTTTCATCAAATTCAGCATTCATCCCCTGAGTTTTGGCACCAGATAGTCGTTGTGGGCGTAATGCTCGTAGTGGATTATATTGTACCTCGAAACCACCGATCTCACGCCATTTGGTGACTTCCAGTTCGTTTAAGTCAAGCTTAATGAGTTTGTTAAATACAGCGACATCGTCATCTGCACCAGTAATAGGCTGAGATTTTAGGTGTTCAAATTTTTTGATTAATTTTGGTTTTAATAACTTCCAAAGTTTGTCGTCAAATAGTGCGTTAGCCAACACTAAAATAAAAACACCAAGTTCGTCTTGGGCTAGCATATTGTCTAAGCCATCAACAAAGGCAGATTCAAGGTTTTCTGGTGATTGGAAAATTGGATTGATTAAATCTTGCATAAAAAAATTCAGAAATTTTGTAAATGGGCAAATAAAAGCACTAATTTTCCTATATTTTTGGCATAAAAGTGGCGTTTTTAAGCCTTAAAACATGGTTTTTAATGCATCCTAATAAAAATTTAGGAAATTTTTAAAATGACATAAAAAATGCGAGAAAAATCTCGCATTTTTAGATATTAACTAGAATCTAGTACTTATAAGACTCTGGCTTAAATGGACCTTCCTTACTTACATTGATGTAATCAGCCTGAACATCAGTTAGTGTTGTTAACACACCACCAAAGCCACCAACCATACCAGCGGCTACTTCTTCATCAAGTTTTTTCGGTAGTACTTCTACATAGATGTCACCACCCAAATCAGCAAACTTAGCATCGAATAAATGCATTTGTGCCAGCACTTGGTTGGCAAATGAACCATCCATAATACGAGAAGGGTGGCCAGTTGCGTTGCCTAAGTTAACCAAGCGACCTTCAGATAAAAGAATTAAGTAATCATTTTTATTCTCAGTTCTGAATACACGGTGAACCTGAGGTTTTACCTCATCCCAACGCCAATTGTCACGCATGTATTGCGTGTCAATTTCGTTATCAAAGTGGCCAATATTACAGACCACAGAGCCCGCTTTAAGCATTTGTAGCATAGCATTATCACAAACATTGTAGTTACCTGTAGTGGTAACGATAAGATCAGTTGTTGCTAATAAGCGCTTGTTGATATCGTCAGTTTTACCGGTATTGTTACCTTGTTTATAAGGTGATACAATTTCAAACCCATCCATACAAGCTTGCATCGCACAGATTGGATCAATTTCAGATACTTTAACAATCATGCCTTCTTGACGAAGCGACTGTGCTGAGCCTTTGCCCACATCGCCATAACCGATAACTAGCGCTTTTTTGCCTGACATAAGCATGTCAGTGCCACGCTTGATCGCATCGTTTAATGAATGACGACAACCGTATTTGTTGTCATTTTTTGATTTTGTGACTGAGTCGTTTACG
>Ga0209775_1000154_pt1 | contig 42196 bp, 34 predicted proteins | sample SaaInlV_135m_DNA_FD_184661 | JGI IMG/M metagenome (GOLD analysis project Ga0209775, IMG submission 184661) | Marine microbial communities from expanding oxygen minimum zones in the Saanich Inlet - SI072_LV_135m_DNA (SPAdes) (version 2) | ecosystem: Environmental > Aquatic > Marine > Intertidal... | reverse complement strand
GCTTCGTTAAAAACAACCCAGGAACACCCTTTGTTTCTAACGAAGCTTTTAATTGAGAGGGAGAAAAAAAATCATATTCAATCGCATAACCCGGTCGAAAGAACCGAACAGATTCGAACCCAGGGATTGTGCGCAATGCCTTTAGTTGAATTGTTTCGGGTAGGCTGGTTGAAAACCCATTTAAATATATTTGGTCGGAGCCAACCCACTCCGGCTCTAAAAATAAAGTATGCTCGTCGTGATGTGAAAAACGATGTATTTTATCTTCAATTGATGGACAATATCGTGGCCCCACGCCACCGACATCGCCAGAAAACATCGGACTTAAACCGATGTTTTCAGCAATTATGTTTTTACAAGGAACGCCGGTTTTAACGGTATGACACGGAATGTTTGGCGGCTGAAAAGATTTCGTGCGATAAGAAAACGGCGTAGGAAACTTATCGCCAAAGGTGGGCACGGCCTTGGACCAATCAATTGTATTTTTATCTAACCTCGGTGGCGTTCCCGTTTTTAATCGCCCAGCAACAAAACCAAGGGAAACCAGAGCATTTGTAATGCCATCAGAGCCGCTCTCTCCCATCCTTCCGGCGCGAATTTTCTTCTGACCCACATGAATTAAACCACCCAAAAAAGTTCCACAGGTAATTATAACGGTACGCGAAAAAACCCTTGTGTCGTCTCTCAAGATAACACCAGAGATGTGGTTATTTTCAAGAAGCACATCCACAACCTCACCATCAATAAGGTGTATATTGTCGTTATTTAAAACAACAGAACCGGCAACAGATTCGTACACCCGCTTATCTACCTGCGCGCGTGGAGACCAAACGGATTTCCCCTTAGATCTATTTAAAATTTTAAATTGTATTCCGCTTTTATCTGTCGCGTTACCCATAAAGCCACCGAGCACGTCAATTTCACGGACAATTTGACCTTTGGCCAACCCCCCAATAGCCGGATTGCAAGACATACGGCCAACAGTAGAAAGGTCAAGAGAAACCAAACCAACGGCGCTTGAAAACCTGGCAGAGACCAGGGCCGCCTCAACGCCGGCATGGCCAGCGCCAACAACAATAACATCAAATGTGCGCGAACCGCGTTTCACGTGAAACTACTTACCAACACACATTTTATCAAATATATTGTTTAATATTTTATCTGGAGACGTTTTGCCCAATAGGGCATCAATGGCATCCAAAGCCGAGCGAACCTCAAAAGAAAGAAGCTCCATATCCAAAACGTCGGATTCAAAAAACGACAGCGCTCGAGACAGTGCAAAAGAACATTCTTTTATTGAAAGATGCTGCCTGCTTGTGGACAAATAATCTTCTTCTGTGGAAAGCCTGTTTATCCCAAGGTCGTTAATTAAACGGCGCTTAAGGGCGTTAATCCCTGCGCCTGACTTGGCCGATATATGTATAATACGACCATCAGTTTTCATTTCGTTTCTCAGATCGGCCTTGTTCAACACATTGATTGTTGGTAGATCGGACCCTGTGAAGTGTTTTTTGGTTCGGCTATCGGTGAGAGAAATAACTAAATCCGCTCCTTCGATCGCTTTATAAGTCCTCTTTATCCCCTCTTTTTCTATCGAATTTTTAGCGCCGCGAAGACCGGCCGTATCAACAAACCGAACCGGAACCCCATCAAGTATCAGCTCAACCTCAATTGTATCTCTTGTGGTGCCGGGCACATTACTTACGATAGCGCGGTCTGATTCAGAAAGGCGGTTTAACAGGGTAGATTTCCCCACGTTTGTCGCCCCAACGATAACAACCGTTGCCCCCCCGCTTAACAGTCGACCAAGAGAAAAGGATTTTTGTAATTGGTTAACAGTAAGAGCGATTTTATCTAAATCAACCAACAGGGCATTGACATCTAAAGACAAAACATCTTCTTCGGAGATATCCAACAGATGTTCAAGTTGGGAGAGCAATTCAGAAAGAGTCGATTGTATTATATTTAATCGGATGGATAGAGACCCGTCAATAATTTTCTGCTGACTTCGAGAGGACTCGATAGATTTTGAGCGAATGAGCGCAGCGACAGCTTCAGCTTGAACGAGGTCTAGCTTTCCATTTAAAAAGGCCTGGCGGGTAAATTCACCGGGATGGGCTAAGCGACAACCGCGAGCACAAACCGCGCCCACAAGAGCCCCAACAACCGACGGGTTCCCATGGGTCGAAATTTCTACCACATCCTCACCAGTATAGGAATTCGGCCCATAGAAGACGGTGACAATACAACGGTCAATTAGATTCCCATTGAGATCATTTAACGTTGAAAGGGTCGCGAGACGATCGGAAAAAATATTTCGAGAAGATAATTTAGAAAGAATTTGAATAGCGCCGACCCCACTTACTCTGACGACAGCGAGACCACTGTGTCCAAAAGGGGTTGATGGGGCAACAATAGTGTCCCCAATGGTCATTTTTTCTTTGTTCTTTTTGCAGCCACAGGTGGGTTTTTAGCGGGGGCCGGTGTTAGATATTTTTGCTGGACAATTGAAAGAATATTAAAAACAGAATAATAAAGATTTAAGCCAGAAGGGAAAGAATAAAACAAAAACAAAAAGAACACATTCATGGCATACATGGTTACCTTTTGTTGGGTTCCAGAAGTCGGGGAAGCCATTAGCTTCTGTTGTAAAAACATTGTTGCCCCCATCAAAAACGGTAAGATATTTATGGGAAAACCGGCAACGGTCATTAGGGTGTCAGGGGAACTTAGGTCTGTTATCCACCCAAAAAACGGAGCACCGCGGAATTCAATTGTCGTTCTAAACACAGAGAAAAAAGCAATTAAGATTGGCATTTGAAGCAACATAGGAAAACACCCACCCATGGGATTAACGCCCTCCTCTTTAAACAGATCCATTTGGGCCCGGCTAAATTTTTGAGAATCGTTTTTATATTTTTCTTTTAGCTTTTGTACTTTTGGTTGAATATCCTGCATGCGGCGATTAGATTGAAAACTTCGCTTGGTTAATGGGTTAAGCAAAATTTTGACTAAAATTGCAAATATAATTACAACGAGGCCGTAGTTGGGCACCATGTTATACATCTTAGATAAAGACCAGGTAACCAGACGACCAAGGGGACGAATGATCGCCCAACCCAATTCCATTGTTTCTTCGAGGCCCACGCCCAAAGCGGTTATTCTGCCATATTCTAAAGGCCCTATGTATAAATCAAAGCGACCACTTTGCGCTGTGCTTTGTCTTAATTCTGTCGAAAAAATAGGGCGCTTGCCATCAACAAAACCACGCACAACGCCACCCACACCCGGCGCCTCCGGAATTATTGCGGAAATAAAATATTTAGTTTTTGTCGCGGTCCAATTTGTGTTTCCTGTTTGTTTTTCTTCTGTTGTTTGACCCGCCTTTACAGAAGGTTTTAATAGCTCATCGCCCAAGTAGGCATATCCTTTAAAATGGGTGAACTCATCTTTTTGATTTTTTTCAGTTGGCGCCAGCCCACCATTCCAATGAAGGCTGTATTGGGCACGCGATAGATAACGATCTGGAGAGTCAAACCCAACCTCTAACCCAATCTTGTAAGTCTTTGGATAAAAAGTAAATCGTTTAGTTATGATATGGTTTTCAAATTTGGTTTTAAATGTTAACGATTTCTGTTTAGCCGTTGCGTCAATCTTGGACTCAGAATTAACAGCAGACCAATTGTTAGTCAATGAAACAGCGTCACCATCAAGCGAGACAAACTTTAAAAGCAAATTCTCTTTATTATATTTATCAACGATATTGACCTTGGAGGAATCGTATTTAGAATATTTTTCGAGAATATATTTTGAAAAAGAACCGCCGTTCAAATTAGAAAGAGTCGTCGTGTACAGTCCGTTTCTAACGACGAATTCCCGAGATGGAACTGTTGGAGAAAGAGCGGATTCCCGATTTTGTATTATCGGATCCCTATAGCCTTCTTTTTTTTCTGTAGAAAAGGTGGGGGTGGACACCGTTGAATCAACATCGGAGTTCATGGTGGGTGGAGCCACCATATCCATATACCACGGCGTAAAAATTAAAACGACAGCGATAAGGGCAAAAGCAAGAAGTGTTTTTCTATCCATGAGTTGTTAGGCTAACACCACCCAACACAGAAGTTGGATTGGCGATGATTTAACACGCCCGAAAGGAAGGAAACCCATTAAGCAGAAAGGGATTTTCTGCCTTTTTTACGTCGGCGGGCCAATACTTTTTTTCCACCAACGGAAGACATCCTAGACCGAAAGCCGTGTTTATTTTTTCTTTTTCTTTTACTTGGTTGATATGTGCGCTTCATTGTTTCTCCAAAATTAGCCCGGGAAAATAACAAAAATATCTCAACAAGACCAAAGAAAACGTCGAAAAGTTGAATGTGAGAAAAAAAACTAAAAAGAGACAAAAAGGCAATTGATGTGATATAAAAAAAGGCCATAAATTGAGTACAACCTAATTGTGGAAAACATGTGGAAAACTATACAATGACGCACACCGATCTTTGGAAAACAACAAAAGAAAATTTAAAAAAAACTCACCCTCAGCACGCCTTTTCGACTTGGTTTGAACCCATTACATCAATTGCCCTAAACAATAACAACCTTATTTTGGAGGTACCCAACCAATTCTTTTTTGAATGGATTCAGTCTCACTATAAAAAATCAATTCAAAAACAAACGGAAGATGCGTTTGGCGGTACGATTAATATTAAATATACAGTCACGCCAGAAAACAACGAATCAGAAAAAGAGAAAAACCAAAGCCGAGCAAAAACGTATTCGGAAACACCAAAACAAAAGCTAAAAAATATTAACCGGCATTACACCTTCTCGTCTTTTATTGAGGGCTCTCACAACCAATTTGCAAAAGCTGCGGCGCTTAGCACCGTAGAGTCGTTGGGAAACAAAGCATTTAATCCTTTGGTTATTTATGGGGGCGTAGGCATGGGGAAGACACACCTGCTCCATGCAATAGGAAACAAAACTATAACAGAGAAACCTGGAAAAACAATTGTTTGCGCTTCAAGTGAAAAATTTACGCTAGACTTCATTTCTTCAATACAAAAGAATAAAACCGTGGAGTTTTCAAAATCATATAGAAAAGCTGATGTTTTATTAATCGATGATATACAATTTTTTCAGGGAAAGGAACAAACACAAGAACAGTTTTTTCACACGTTTAACGAGCTGTTTCAAAATGGAAAACAAATTGTTATGACTGCCGATAGATACCCTGGAGAGATGGTGGGGTTACAGGATCGGCTGTTATCTCGATTTAAATCTGGTCTATCGGTCGATATACAGCCACCAGATTTTGAAACGCGGGTGGCAATTGTTATGGAAAAAGCGGAACAAAACGGATTGAAATTGTCGTATGATATAATTGAGCTTATTGGTACACACATTAAAAAGAACATTAGAGACATAGAAAGCACAATAATTAGGCTGCTCGCCCACTCGTCGTTATCAAATACAGAAATCGACTACAGCTTAACAAAAAAGGTGATAAAAGAAAGATTGGGAAAAAGCGCAATAACAGACTTAACCGTTGAAGATATCGTAAGAAGAGTTTCAGAAACTACCCACATAAAAGAACGAGAAATTGTTGGCGCAAGTCGAAAAATGGAAATTACAGAAGCAAGGCAAATATCAATTTACTTGTGTCGTGAAATATTGGGCACCCCGCTGGTAAGCATCGGAATGCATTTCGGCGGTAGAGACCATTCCACCGTTTTGCACGCATGCAAAGTTATTGGAAGTAAAACAAAAAAAGACCACCGTATTGGCGCATTAGTTGGAGAATTAAAAAACGAACTATCTTTTGCTTTAAATTAAAGCCGGAAAATCATTCGTCGTTATCTTCATTATAATAGTCATAATAATCTGAATAATATTCCGCCTGAGCTGCGGCGCTAAAATCCTCATAGTTATCACCCTCAGGCGCCGAAACCTCCTTCTCCGGTTCTTCGTCATTGCGGTCACCGACAAAACCAAGATCTTTATGAGAAGGTGGGGCGTCCGACCTTAAAGCCGTAGAAGAAAGGGTTGGGCGAGTATTGTTCCGAAACAATACGCCCAACAAAAAAGAGAAAAACAGCAAAAGAATAGAGAATATTGCCCCCTCAGGTATAAAGACCAACCCACCAAACATATTCTGATCTAAGCCGTAATTTAAAAAGACTGCGGCGGACAGAAGAAACCCAAAGAGTATAATTACATTTCCGGCGACATCCGGAAGGTCGGACTGCATAATAGCTGCATATAAAAACCAAACCAAAACACCGGCAATCGCAAAAAAGATTCCGAGCAAATAGTTCTCAGATAGAACCGAAGCAAAAAAAGCAATAATGGCTAGCGCCGGTATTAGAAAACCGACACCAACCCGGATGTTGTTATTCATAATAAAACACGATGTTAAGTGTAAATTGATCCCCGAGATTATCTTCGGAAAATTGCCCATTAAAGGAGTAAAATGCAAGTGTTTATACTATTATATATCCGCTGTAATTTTACCCCCTTAATTTCAAACTATCATGGTAAATATGAGTAAAAGTACAAAGATTGGCGTAATTGGCGTTGGCCACCTTGGCTATCACCACACAAAACATTATGCCCAACTAAAGGGCGCAGATCTCGTTGGTATTTATGATTCCAATCAAAAGGCGGCAAAAGAAACAGCACGCCGGTTTAATACAAAACCGTTTAAATCAATGGCTTCCATGATAAAAGAAGTAGATGCCGTATCCATCGTTACACCAACAGAAAGCCACAAGGATATAGCAGAGACGTGCATCAAAAACGGGAAACATGTTTTTATTGAAAAACCAATTGCAAAAACAGTGGAAGAGGCAGATAGGATTCTCGAGGTTGGAAATAAATACAATGCGATAATCCAAGTAGGACACATAGAAAGATTAAATCCAGCGCTAATACCACTTTCAAGTTTCGACCTCACCCCTAAATATATTGAGGTACAACGCCTCGCGCCATACATGAGCCGAGGAACAGATGTGCCGGTGGTGCTTGATTTAATGATTCATGACATCGATCTGATCTTGGCTTTTGTAAAATCACCCGTAGAAGAAATTCAAGCAAACGGCGTTTCAATAATGACGGAATCAGTGGACATAGCAAACGCCAGAATTCGATTTAAAAATGGTACCATCGCCAACATAACATCTAGTCGCGTTGCAAAAGACCGCGTTAGAAAACTAAAGGTTTTTCAACAGGATTTATATATCACGATCGATTTTTTGATCGGACTTACTGAAATATATAAAGTGATGGACAGCAACCAAGCAGATCCCAAGGCCGTTATGTCTGCACCCCTACTATCAAACGGAAAAAGCCGGCAAATATTATATGAAAAACCGGAAATTAAACAGCACGATGCGTTAAAAATGGAACTAGAAAATTTTATAGAGTCTATTCAGGGCAAGGCCACCCCGATCGTTGATGGCGCCGCCGGTAGAAACGCCCTAGATCTCGCAATTCAAATACACGATAAAATATTAGAGGGTTTGAAATAATGGATATTAGAAATTTTTTATTTAAATACAGAAGCTATACACCAATTCCTATTGGTATTATGATTGTTTATTTTGCACGCCAAGATAGCGCACTTTTATTGATTGGGGTTCCTTTTTTGCTTTTAGGGGAATCGATTCGCGTGTGGGCAGTATCATATGCTGGGGGCGAAACCAGAACGCGAAGGGTGGGCGCGCCGGCGCTGTGTTCATCGGGGCCATTTGCCTTTGTAAGGAATCCCCTTTATTTAGGTAACATGTTTATGTATTTAGGTATAGTCTTTATTGCCGGATCAGCAAACATATGGCTAATGGTTGCAACAACATTAGCGTTTTTTTTGGTTCAATACTCTTTGATTGTATCACTAGAAGAGGAGACGCTGGGGGCGATATTTGGACAAGAATATGAAGAATATAGAAGCAACGTTCCCGCTATTTTTCCTAGACTCTCTCGGTGGGATACGCGCGATAAAAGGAAACCGACAAGCATGTTAAAAACGATAAAGACAGAAAAACGAACCCTTCAGAACGTTATCTTTATTCTTTTATTAATTTTTTTACGAACCCAGGCGCTTTCTTAAGATTACACGGGGCCTTGCTTGGTTAACCCCCAAAACAAATTAAAGAACCCAACCTTTTTTATTGTAGCCGGAGAAGTTTCGGGAGATCTTCATGGTGCGCAATTAATAAATGCAATTAAAAACAGATGTCCCCAAAGTCGTTTTGTAGGTCATGGCGGCGATAAAATGACAGAGGCGGGGCTTGAAAGAATCATCCACATAGATCGATTGGCCATTATGGGGTTTTCAGAGGTGATTAAGCATTTGCCGTTTATGATGAGGGCAATGAAAGAGTCTTTAGCCATAGTGCGGAAACTTAAACCCGATAGAATTATATTAATTGATTACCCGGGATTTAACTTGCGACTAGCAAAAAAAATCCACGGCATGAAACTGCCAGTCACTTATTTTATTCTGCCGCAACTTTGGGCGTGGAAAGAAAATAGAATCAAAACATTTAAAAAACACATTGACCAAGCCCTAAGCATTTTTCCTTTTGAAAAAGATTGGTTTGAAAAACACGGTGTTACTGTGAACTTTGTTGGGCACCCGTTTTCAGAAATTGAAGCGCCGAAAATAAAAAAAGAAAAATTTCTATTAAAACACAACTTAAACACCACCGATCAAATATTGGTTCTTTTGCCCGGTAGCCGCCAACAAGAAATTGATAAGCACTGGGATATCTGTTGGAAAACGGTTGCGCTGTTGCGCTACCAGAAACCAAACTTAAAGGTAATCGTTGGAAAAGCGAGCGGCGTTGTGATTCCCCAAAAGATACAGGGACTGTTGTTCGAAGAAGATGAAATTCGTGCGGCCATGGCCTTTGGAACGGCGGCCCTAACAGCCTCGGGAACAGCGACCCTTGAATGTGCCGCCCTAGACATACCACAAGTCGTATTTTATAAACTTTCAAGAATCTCAGGAATCATAGCAAAGAAACTTAACAAAGCGCCATTTGCAGCAATGGTAAATCTAATTGCTGGTAAGAAAGTGGTGCCGGAGTTTTTACAAAAAGACGCAACAGAAAAAAACATTGCCGCTGCACTAAGTCCGCTTCTTGAGTCTTCACACAAAAGAAGGGCAATGTTAAGCGGGTATAACGAAATCAGAAGATCTCTTGGGATTCCGGGGGTGTATCTTCGCGCAGCAGATCTCATATTAAAAAAAACATCTCATGGCTAATCCAGAAAACGAAAAAAAATTAAAAAATCGATTTCTTGTGTGGGTTGGCACCCTGATTGGCCCGCGCTTGCTCCGTTTTTTATATAACACAAATAGCTGGGAGATTGAGGGAGCCAACCACTACGAAAAGGCAGTTAAAAACGGAAAGTCGGTAATTATCGCATCGTGGCACAGCACACTATTAACCGTTTTTATGGGGCTTTCTAATAAGAACTTTTACGGAATGGCGGGTAACCATCATCCGGAAGCTGAAATTATTTCTGGAATTGGAAACAAACTTGGCTGGCAAGTAATTAGGGGGTCGTCTACGGATGGTGGAAAAAAGGCATATAACGATATGCTGGGTGCTTTAAAAAAACCAGGTACCGTTTTTGCCATAACGCCCGACGGTCCACAAGGGCCCGCAAAAAGACCAAAGGCAGGAACAATCCGCGCGGCCCAAAAAACAAGCGCGGTGATTATCCCCACCGCGGGACAATCAACAAAGCGCTGGTCGTTTAAAAACTGGGACACATTTTATTTAACAAAGCCATTTGGAAGAACCGTACTGCTGTTCGGTTCACCAATTGAGTTTAGCAATACAGGCGGGTTTGAAGCCTGTTCGGAACAATTACGAAAAGCGTTAAACAAATTAGAAAAGGAGGCAGAGCGCCGTGTCGGGATGGAAAAAACCGATTGACCACAATATAAGGTATGTTCTTTTTCCATTGGCGATGCTCTATTGGGGAGTTTTGTTTTGGAGAAACTTATTTTATAATCTCGGATTTTTTGTGTCAAAAAAACTTCCCGCAAAAGTTATCAGCGTCGGCAACATTACTACTGGGGGAACCGGAAAAACACCAGCGGTTATTTATTTAGCAAAAGCCTTATTGAAGAAAGGAAAGAGGGTGGCCATACTAAGTCGTGGTTATGGTCGCCAAACCGCAGGAACACAACTCGTGACGGACGGGAAAACACAGGTCTCAGATTGGCGAAACTTTGGCGATGAGCCCACATTAATATCTAAAGCCTTAAGCGGTGTCCCGGTTGTTGTGGATGAAAAAAGACACCGCGGCGGTATGTTTTTAGTTGATAAATTTAATCCAGATATAATTATTCTTGATGATGCCTTTCAGCACCGTTCCATTGAGAGAGACGTTGATATTGTTTTAATAAACAGTCAAGACAATAGGGCTGACCACAAACTACTTCCTTATGGTTTTTTGCGAGAGCCGTGGGTTCACTTAAAACGTGCCCACGTACTAATATTTACAAAAACAAATCTCAAGAAACCAGCACCATTTTTGAGATCAATAGCAAGAAACTCAAAAGCCCATAAACTTAAAAGTGTTTTTGTACAAAAACACTTTGTCTCACCAAAAGGGCAAAAGAAAAACATATTAAACAGAACAAAAGTACTTGCCGTTTCGGCAGTAGGGGATCACCGCGGGTTTGTTCAAACCCTTATAAATTCTGGATTAGAAATCGTAGATGAAATAGCATATATAGACCACCATGACTATTCACAAAAAGACATAGAAGAAATTCAAAGGCGCTTTTTAAAATCAGACGCGGAGTTTGTTATAACGACCGAAAAAGACATGATCAAAATTGACCAACTAAAACTGTCTGGGCTTGAAATATATAGCATGGGGATTGAGTTTAAACTAAACCTAAAAGCAGAAAAACAGTTATTAGATATTATTCTAAAGGAAAAACAAGCTTAAATCTGTGCCATACCCCAAGCAAACATAATACCGACAAAAGACAACAATAGGGGCCAACCAGTATTAATCATTTGTCGCGCACTTGGATCTTCAAAAACATGTATTTGAAACTCATGTGACGCGACTGCACCCCGACCATCAACCGCGATCAAAACAATGTCATTTGGACCCCGTTGATTGGGTCGAGGCTTCCAAGAGAATATCCCCGTTTTTCGGTTAAAGGTCGAATATTTTGGAAGCTTTACAGCTTTGTAGGCCACCCGGTCCTTGTTTAAATCTTCTGCCACCACTTGGTACTTATACAAATGCCCCGTAAGCGCAACGGGTCTGGGTGTCGAAATAATATTGGGGTTAATATTAACAAAAACCTTTCCTTCTTGCGTGTCGTTCTGGTACCCATCTGATACCTGAACCGTAAAGCTGTTGTTATTAATTTGGGCGGACTTTGGTATCCACACAACCTTTCCCTTTTTACTCATTTGCATCCCGTGAGGCGCTTTGATTAATGAGAACAACAAATCCGCATCATCGTTTTTATCTTCTACTTGGAGTTGATATTTAAACACCTCGCCAACCATGCCAGACACAGGCGCATTTGAAACAATCACGGGGGGGTGGTTTATATAAACATCAAACGACTGTTCATCTTTTGTATAACCATCTGAAACGAGATAAGATACGCGCTGCTTGTCAACCTGTTCGGTGGTTGGGGTCCAGGATATCGTTCCTGTATATTCATCAACCTCCATCCCATCTGGAAACTCCAAGAGGGTATATTTAACAGCACCCAATTTTCGAGCCATGACTTTTGGTGGCCGCCCCTTATTGCCCTGAAAGAACTCCCAAAGGATATCTTTAATTGCAACCGTGCGGTCATCAACAGACTCAACGATGATATTTAGGCGATCATTTTCCCAGAAAATGGAATGGACATATTTTTTTATATTTAATCGGGACACCTCCAAAGATAGAGTGTCTAAAACATCAGATTCTGTCAAATAAACAGTTTCAGCGTTTTGCCAATCCATTAGATAGCGATCGATGTTCTCCATATATACATCATCACTAACCTGAATAGAATAAATACGATAATTTTCAACAACCTCTAGGGGTACAACCACATCGTATGGAAGCAAAGAACCCCGGTTCATGTCCGAAGTCATGATTTGGTATTGATATGCCTGCCCAACCGTTCCCTGCATTGGCGGAATTGAAACAATGTTAATCGGCGCATTAACAAAAAACTCTGACTCGATTAGTTGTGTCGTGCGTCCATCTCCAACCTCAAGCATTAGGTGGGAAAAATCTATATTTTCTCGCGTTGGTTCCCAAACAATCATCCCACCATATGGATCCATTCTCATTCCCGACGGCATTTCATGGGCGACATAAATTAAGTCATCGTTGATATTTGGGTCTGATACAGCCAGCTGGAACCGATATTCTTCACCAAGATTAATAACATTCATTTTCATGGGGGCCGCCTCAACAACAGGGGGGTGGTTCACATATAGTTTCACACGCTGGGAGTCCACGGCAATACCATGATTTACCTTAACAACAAACTGTTGAGTGTCGATTTGTGTAAGGCTTGGGGTCCATGTGATCGTACCAGTATCATTAATAATCATTCCATCTGGATTATTAATTAAACTAAAATTTAGAATATGCTCCAGGTCTGGGCGCCAAATATCTACTTTATATCTATAGAGATCTTCAATGGTGGCATTTTGGGGTGCCTCAGATAAAATTTTAACACCCGCACGCGCAAACAAAGAAAAGTTTTGAGTCGCGCGGTCGAAGCCATCGCTAACAACCAACCGAACATCATACACGGCAATATGAGAAGAATCAGTTTGCCAAAATAAAGAACCATCACCGTTGAGCACCATTCCGTTTGGTGAAACCTCAAGTTGAAAATTTAGAGAAACATCCGGATTTTTATCAAGAATAATAGGTGTATATACAAACGTATCTCCCGCTACAAACTCAGTTCCCAACGGTTCTGACGCAAAAAGCGGCGGGTCGTTAACGTATATCCACAATCGTTCATCGTCTCCTTCCAAATTTGGAACAACTTTATAAGTTAAAAGCGAATCTTCTTTTGTGGTCATAGGGGTTACGTTTTCCCCCAGCTTTCTCTCTACATGATAAGCTAATTTATACGCACCAAGCTGGCCGTCGTTTGGAACCCAACGAACAGAACGCGAATCATAATGAAAGAACATTCCCTTCGGCGGGGGTTGTAGCCATCTGAAGCTGTAAAATTCTTTTTTCTCCTCCTCGGGAAGCGTATATGCGAAAGATTGATTCACGGTTAAAACGTGTCGTGGTAACACACCACCTGGAAGCGGCTGCCCCATTGTTTCTATAGGCTTGGATATTTTGGGTAAAGATATCTCTTCTTTTGGAATATGGGGAAAAACATCTAACACATCTTCTTCTTGAGAGACCACATCTAACACCTCGGGTGTTGTTGGTTCCGGCCCATGCCCAAGGTCTGTTAAAAAGAGAACGGCTTCATTCCCATCCCAACCAGCGGCGATCACAGAACCAGAATACACACCCTGAACGATTTGAGGGAGAACGGAAAAAACCTGCGCTTCTCGAACATTGTCTTCTTCTAAGGTAAAATATTCAAATGGTTCAACGATGCCATCTATACCACCGGAGACCAGTGTGAGAATGTTCATATCACCAGACACCAGGAGTATATCATCAAAAGAATCTTGGTTAAAGTCAGCCACACGCATTTCAGATAGAGGCCCACCCTCTATGGGTAGTTTTTCAATTGATAAATAATCCTCCGTGAGCGTCATGGATACAATGTCCCCATTATAAAAAGGGATCAAAATATCAACATAGCCATCTTTATCCCAATCAGTCAAAGACACAGCGGTTGGTATTAAACCATCTAAACCGGGGATTGGAGTGTTTTGACCTTCACCCATAACCAGCTCTGAGCCGAGATTATAAAATGGTTGTGAGCGAAGAATACTACCCTCAGGCGAGAGGACAACAATCTCATCAAAACCATCACGATTCCAATCAACAGCTGTAACATATATTGCGCCAATCCCAGACCGCATACCACTTGGTTTTACCGTTTGAACCACAACCCACTCGCCATCCTCATTTAAATCGAGAATAACGATTTCACGCAACGGGCTTCCAAGCGAAACTGCCAATTCTTGATCCATATCTCCATCATAATCCATCAAAACAAAATTATGGCCTCGTACGAAATTTCTACCCCCGGACAAGTTTAATACCCCCCCAGCGTTTTCGCTAAACCGTTCGCCGTCCCAAAAATAATAAAAGGCAATCGGTTGTAATAATTCTTCTTGGTCGGGTTCCGCTAAATTAGAAATGGTTATTAACTCTGGGATGCCATCTCCGTCCAAATCACCTAACTCAACATCCACAAAATTTCCAAGTAAGCCATCGGGAGCCTCAAGCTCCCACCCCATTTTTTGATAACCACCCTTGTCGATTTCATAATATCGAATAACAGATAATGTTTTATTGCCATATGAGCCGGATTCGACGGAGGCAAATTCCTGCAAGCCGTCTCCATCAAGATCATACGTTCCTTCCATATGAACAATTTTCATATTTTGAGAAAAGACGGAACAAAGAAAAGCCCCAACAATGATTGATTGTTTTATAAAGTTCATGTGCTATCGGAAGATACGACAGGCATATCGGTTTTAATTGAATCTGTTGTGATTGGTATTGGCCCTATTGGTGTTATAGATAATGTATCAATGTCTGAATTTATAGAATCAACCGGCATGATAACGACAGAATCCGAAACAGTCTTATTGATATTGTCAATAGCCGGGGAAAGACCATCGTTCTTTGGGATCTGAATTTTATCTTCCACAGAATGGTTTGAAGGGGCGACGTCGCCAACAAGATTATCAACGGTTGTTTTTTCTTTAAGCTTAATAGCTGGCGCATAGAAAGAATGAAAATCGGCATTTGCCTTTAATGTGTCGGGAATAGAATCTGCGTGAAATACAAAGGTATCTCGATTGGCAGGGGTGAGCCACGTATCAATTTTAAAAGGGACAAAAGAAGATTCAAAATCAATTTCAGTAATTATTTTTTGAGCACCGCTTTCTTTAACACCAACATCTCCCCTGATTGCATAAGGACGACCCCCAAAATATGAAATTGTCATACTATGATCCTGACGACGAAGGGGGGAGGAAAGAGAAACGGTACCAGAAATCTTTTCATTTGAAGACAAAAGACTGAGGTGACCATTGGGGATTGAATCCAAACTTAATGTAGAGCGAAACCCCTCAAAAAAATACTCAGGAAACCTATACAAATCAGAATGAAACCCCTCGGGATCAAAAGACTGAGGAACGGTATCTTGAGATGGAAAAATGGAAGCATATAAAATATTGCTACCCAAATCGTGTATCAGAGATAAGGTCACAATTGAGCTCGGCTTGACAAAAGACGATTTAAAATTGAACGCGGACTTTTTGTTGTGCTTTATTGTGCTTAGGTCCGCGGAGACACCAATAGAAACAACACCATTCGTGTTTATACTATTGGCGCTAAATGGGGTTTCGCCTTCAAAAACAAAGCGGTCGTTTTCATCAATATCTGCTGTAGAAATATTAATTCGATGAAAACGCGGTGGCACCACCATAAATGGTTTTGGCGGTACAATCGTATCGCTCACAACGATAACAAGAGACGAATCTATGGTTTGTAAAACGGGGTGTATTTGATGGGTATCCCCCAAACTATCTTTTTCGCTTAATAACTCCTCTTTTATACGAAGATTCAAGGAAAAGGAGGCATCAACCACACCAATGTTTTCTCGAGTAGGAACCCACTTTATTTGATAAACATTTGGATCAAATCGCATTTCACTTGGAGGGGTAGTCCGCCATTTAAAACCATAGAAATCTGATGTTGAGTCTGGGAGAATAAACAGGTTTAGAGAATCACCCAAAAGGAGTGTATCTGTAACAAGAAAGGAAAGGGAATCAGAATCGTTTGCCCGAGAATTTTTTAATACAGAGTCATAAAGGCCCCTCTCTACTCGAGATAAAATAGTACGATTTATTTCAACCTCGCCGGCAGAAGACTTCATATCAAAGAGACCAGATTGACTTAGCCTGCTTTCAGTAAAAGTAAGAACACTATCTTTTAGAGCAAGGGCATAAACCTCCCCGGTTGCAAAAGGCACCAGAAGTTCTTCCACCCCATCTTTGTTTTCATCAAATGGCTGGATATACTGACCCAACACAGCGCGGGCTCCATTTAAAACCAGCAGATCAGACGCAACAGCTTTATTTGGATTTGTTACCGAAAACACGCTTGTTTTAAGAACGTTGCCTTCGGGGCTCATCAAAGAAACAAAACTCTCTTTTTCATTAGAAAAAACCCCCGTGTATACTGGACCATATCCGTTATTGACCAACGCAGAAGACAGCGTGTAACTATTTGTCTTTTGAAGGGCTCCCTCCTCTAATGATAATGAAAATAACTCCACACTCCGCGTCGGAGTTGACATTGATACAGCAAAATTATTTAAAGATCCCCAAATATTTCCAGGACGAATTCTATTCCCGCCAATGTCCTTGTTCTGAATAAGTTTAGGGTTTGATGAAAACGCCACTCCATTCCATTCAAAAACACCCAACCAGTGGTCTTGATTTGAGGCCAAAACAATGATCAGCTCTTCTTTGCCGTCATGGTTTAAGTCGGTTAGTTTTGCGTCGGTTACCCTCGAGCCGTTTTTAGGTGAAAACGCCCATAACAAATTGTGGCTGCCACCATCTCCCAATTCAATATACTCTAACTGGTTTGACAGTCCACCAAGAAGCAACACCTCACTTTTACCATTGTTGTTTAGGTCAAATGTTCCGAAAACAAAAAGATTTCCAGCCAGTAGAACCCCACAGGTGCAAATGAACAAAAAAGCTGGAAATTTAATTGACATTAAGCTTTTCCCAGCCCGAGAATGTGGATGAAAATTGAGACGTTATTACGATAATATGAATACCCTTACCTACAGGTTCCATCAAATATAGGTGTTCACCGTCGAATATATCAAGAAAAAGGCCAGATATATTCTAATTGAAAAATAACATTTATCTTTTCATATTCACGGCATACTGAATAAATTGAACGCTCATTGTTTAACTACTAATTTAGCTTAATGAAGAAAATTATTACAACATTACTGTTTATCGCTTCACAGACAAGCGCCCAAGGAGACATATATCCAACAGAAACCTCCTATGGTGGTGGTATTGGTTTTAGTTCTATGTATATGGTATTGGATTCAGTGCCGGGAGAGCACATTTTAAACGAATTGGGGTTGAGCGTAAAAGATCTTTCCTCTCGCCCGCTGGTTTTTCACGGCGGAGAAGGGTTTGCACAAATGTCTGGTCCCTGGCGATTGGGCGGATATGCGGGGCTTGGCACAGCTCAAGCGAGCAATGTTTTTGATATACAAATGTTTGTTAATCGTGATGATTCAGTTGGTTATCAGACACCGGCTTTTGGAAAAGAAAATGAGGGAGATTCTTTATATACATACGCAGAAAACCTATCGGTAAAAGCACGCCTCAATTTTTTATTGGGAGCCATGACCGTTGAATATGTTTTACCCGTTTATAGAGACCTTGAAGTTATGGCTGGCGCTTTAATGGGTATCGGTCGATACACGCTTTCTGTTGATCAGCATATCGGTACACCAAAATGGTCTAATTTTAGTAAGAACATGTATGGCTACATAGAGAACAATAGTGTTTTGGTAGAAATTGACACATTGGGGCGAACGCACTCAGAAGCAGCCAACGCCTACCGGGAAAACGGATTAAGGCCAATTAATGTAAACGGCACAATGACAGAGCTCAGCGGCACCTTTTTTAACTTTCAACCCTATATCGCCGTTAAGTGGCAATTTCTTGATCGTATGGGATTGCGGATTAGCGCAGGATATAATAAAGGAGCCATTGGCAGGGGAAAGTGGAAACTCAATGGCCATATCCCAATTAATGATTCACCAAAATCATCACTCCAAGGAATTACGCTGCGCACGGTTATTTATTTCGGTCTATAGTTTTTACCCGACAAATGAAACAATTTAAATTTCCAATCAGGCTAACATGGCTAGCAGGTATTACCGCAGGGATACTCATTATACTTCCACTGTCTCAGGCAACATACTCAAAACAAAACAACCCCTATTCTATTATAGAGACCAAGTTTAAAGTCATGAACCAAATTTTATATTTTGTAAACCAACTGTATTATGAAGAGGTGGATATGGAAGAGCTCATGGATGGCGCCTTTCACGGTATTATGGATCAGTTGGATCCCCACTCTATATTTATTTCAGCCAAAGATCAAAAAAATATTAACGAGCTATTTAAGGGAGAATTTCAAGGAATCGGTATTGAGTTTGACATCCTAAATAGTTTTATTACAGTTATCTCACCAGTAATCGGAGGTCCATCAGAAAAGGCAGGAATCCAGGCTGGAGATTGGATTCTTGAAATTGACGGTGCAAGCGCAAAGGGCATCGAAAGAGAAGATGTTTATAAAAAACTTCGAGGGAAAAAGGGGACACGCGTTGATTTAAAAATTGGCAGGATTGGCGCAGATTCTTTTGGCGTTACAATTGTTCGAGACGACATTCCATTGTATAGCGTGAGGGCAAGTATAATGCTTGATAACCGCACAGGCTATGTTTGGTTAACAAGATTTTCCACAAAATCAGGACCGGAGGTTCGCAAGTCGATCAATAGCTTATTAAATCAGGGTATGGATCGTTTGATCTTAGATTTGAGAAACAATAGTGGCGGTATATTGGAGCAAGCAGCAGAAGTGGCCAACCTTTTTATTACACAAGAAGACACTATTGTGTACACCAAGGGGAAAGAAAAGAAAGTTAACCAGGCTTTTGTTGCGGCCCCCTATAAGGGGAATGGATCGTTTTCTGTCGTTTTATTAATCAATCGAGGATCAGCCAGTGCGAGTGAAATTGTAGCGGGCGCGATACAAGACCTAGACCGCGGACTGGTTGTAGGTGAGACCAGTTTTGGGAAGGGTTTGGTGCAACGCCAGGTTGATCTTAGTGACGGCTCTGCAATTCGTGTTACTATTGCACAGTATTATACACCGAGCGGAAGGCTGATCCAGCGCTCGTTTGACAACGGGAACCACGAAGATTATTATAAGGAACTATATGAGGAAAATCGCGAAGCCAAATTAGATTCATTAAAAAAACTTCGCCCACCTTTTACCACCCGGGCAGGGAGAACGGTTTATGGCGGCGGCGGAATTACACCCGATGTATATATTCCTTGGGATTTAGATATTACCGTTACAACGCGAAAAATCATGGCCAACCCAAATCGACCAATATTTAACTGGAGCGCAAAATTTTTAAAAAACCACTCAGAAATACCTGAGCACTATAGAGATTTTCAACAAAACTGGGAATTACCACAAACTGCACTGGGGGAATTTTTAGATTACACGACAGAGAAGATAGACAAAAAAGAAGCCCTTAAAGATAGTCTATATTTAAAAATAATGCTAAAAGCAGAAATAGCCGGCACAAAATGGGGCAGGGGTGAACTTTGGGGTGTCCGTGTAGCCGCAGATAATCAAATATTAGACGCGTTAAAACATTTTAACGAAGCGGATGCATTCTTGGAAAAACACAACTAAACGTCCGCGTTTTCTTACAATCAACTTATTTCTGTTCTTTATAGAGAATGATAAATTTAATAAATAAATATGAATTTCTATAAAATATAGCTTAGATTTTGTTAATCAATTACTGTAGGTAATTAATCAATCAATTAATGTAGTTCAATGGAGTCGTCGTTGTATGAAAAAATTATATCTTATTGTCGCCATGTTTGCTATTTTTTTCTCGGGCTTATCCGCACAGCAAAAAGATGATAAAGGCATTTATCTCACCGCCGAAAAAATGCCAGCAATAAAAGGTGGAATGGCTTCAATTGGGAAAAAAGTGCGTTACCCAAAAATTGCAAAGGAGATGGGTATACAGGGCGTAGTTTATGTGGGTTTCGTGGTTACCAGTGAGGGCAAAGTTAGCGAGCCCAAAATTCTTCGTTCCTTAGCAAAACCCCTTGATGCAGAAGCTCTTCGGCTTATCACTGAAGATGTAAAATTCACGCCAGGATATTATCAAGGTAACGCTGTTCCCGTTCGGATGGTTCTTCCTATTCGCTTTAGGTTATAAAGCATCTTTAATAATTAAAATAATGCAAAATATCTATTTACGAATATTCCTACTAATCATTTCAATGTTTGCGAATTTGTTTGCAGACGAAGCCGATCTACGATTCAAAGCAATAAGCGCACGCGACGGGTTGTCTGATAATGACATTACATCTATCAGTGACGATGGTCGCGGGTTTTTATGGCTTGGGACAAAAGAAGGACTCAATCGATATGATGGATATGACGTAACCGTTTATAATTCCAACCCTTTTGATACAACCGCCTTGTCGGGGAATCGTATATGGGGTCTTTATAAAGACACCTCAGGAGACGTTTGGTCAATAACCGATAAAAGCTTAGATCTTTACTTATATGGGAAAAACACCTTTAAAAGATTTAATACAGGCAGCCGCCCAACATTTGTCACAGAAGATCGCGAAGGTGTTATATGGATTGCAACAGAAAGCACCGGATTATTTTCAATAGATAAGGTGACCGCGGAAAAAAAGAATTATCATTTTGACCCCGCAGACCCTTTTTCGATTTCCAGCAATAATTTTGATGCCACACAATTTAATCCGATAGTTATTGATTCATCGGGAAACCTTTGGATTGGCACCTTAAATGGCCTTAATTATTATCTTAAAGAAAAGGATGTTTTTCAAAGGCTCAAATCTTCTACAAACAACCCCAATACAATCTCAAATGATCGTATTAATACATTATTTATAAAAGGGAACGATCTCTATATAGGCACACCGAGCGGTTTGGATAAATTAAATATTGGGGATTTTTCGTCAATAACACGATTCGCCGGTACACAATGGTTTTCTCCTTTAAATCAATATTCTGTAAATAAAATATTAGATTTTGGTGAAAGCAAAAACATGTCAGGCCTATGGATGGCCACCACAACGGGGGTGGTGTTTTATAATGAGAACTATCAAATGTTTGAAGATTTGGCCTGGGACTATTTATTTGGTCAATATATTAAAAATATTTATTCAGATTCATCTGGAGACCTGTGGATAGATATTTTAGCTTTTACTGGACTTATTCATTTTAATACAGATAAATTTTTTGCAAATGGTGGGATGTTTGAAGAGAGCGATTTTCAAATATTACAGCCCAACACTGATGGAACAATGATAGTGGTTAAAGAACCAGAATCTCTACCAAATTCTGAAATAAACGATTTTTTTGTTGATGATTTTAATAATATCTGGATTGGAACTCAGGTTGGTTTAAACCAATTAATTAAAACAACACAAAGCTTTACATCATTAACAAAAGAATCCGGAGATATTAAAGGAGACAACATCCGCTCTGTTGTTCTTGATCGTGACGAAACGCTTTGGCTTGCTCATGAAAAAGGCGTTGATCACCTTGATAAAGATTACACCTTAATTAAACGATATACATCTGATCCAACCAATAAGAATTCACTTTTGACAGAAGAAACAGATGCGCTGGCAATTACTTCGGATGGAATGGTTTGGGCTGGGAGCCAATACAATGGAATGACAATTGTTGACCCATCGAAAAATAAATTTCTACGATTTAATCAAATAGAAGATGAACAGTATGGGGCAGATCTTAGCCTTGCTGGAAAAATCAATACAATATATCAAAAAGGCGACGTCGTATGGCTTTCAACGAGAGAGGGGATTGCCAAGACAAAACAGCAACAAAACGAATATAAGTTCTCTGTTTATCGACATGACCTGAATCCAGAAAACAAATTTTTACTTAATGCGACTGCATTTTTAGACCACAATAATAACGATGAGCTATGGGTTGGAACGGAAACCAACGGGCTATTTAGAATCAATGGTAAAACCATGAAACAGGTTGCCCATTATATTATAGACGAAAATGACGATAAGAGCTTCTCATCGTTTGGAGTAAAAACACTACACAGGTCTAATGATGGTGCTGTTTGGATTGGGACCGCAGGGGAAGGGCTTTACCGATACAATAAAAACGAAGATAACTTTGACCGCTGGTCGGTCCATAATGGATTGCCGAGCAATACAGTTCTTTCAATTATATCCGACAAAGAAGGTGCGATTTGGATGGGTACTCGACGCGGTATTTCAAAGCTTCAAAAAAATAAAAATATACAATCTTTTGAAATTTCTGATGGCTTACCGGCGGATATTTTCAACCAAGGGTCAGTGGCCATTCACACGAATGGGAATCTTTCCTTTGGTAGTGTTTCTGGATTAACAACCTTTAACCCAAAAGCAATCGTTATTAACCAGGAAGCGCCAAAATTAGCCATTTCTTCAGTAGAAGCAATAGACTATGACGGAAACAGGTCTCCGGTTGATTTTAGAGGCGACCAATTCAAAATAAATCATGAGATTCAAACATTGAATATCAACTTTGTTGGTCTGACTTATAATAAAACCGCTAAAAATCAATATCAATACACTCTGGATAATTACCTAAATAATTGGGTCCAAAACGGAAACGATCGATCGGTGGCCTTTCAAGGCCTGGACGATGGGAAATATACATTTCAATTTAAAGCCAGTAATAATGATGGCGTTTGGAATGAAACGCCATATGTCATAGGAATGGTTGTGACGCCCCCCTTTTGGGACACATGGTACGCCTATCTATTCTACCTTGCCTCAACTTTGGGGTTGGGCGCACTAGCCTTTGTTGGCGTATCAAAAATGCGACTACGCGGTCTTGAAAATAAAAGAAAAGATAAAGAATTAGAAGAAGCGCGCGAATTTCAGCTAAAAATGATTGCAAAAGAAATACCAGACTACTCCGGGATGAATATCAAAGCTTATATGCGTACGTCTACGGAGGTTGGTGGCGATTATTATGACTTTTTTGAACTTGAAGATGGTAGTTTTTATGTCGTGTGTGGCGATGCAACGGGCCACGGCGCACAGTCCGGAATGATGGTTTCAATAACAAAAGCGGGCCTGGCGGGTATTGTTTCCAATTCGCCCGATGATATATTAAATCGATTAAACAGTGTTGTTCGGCGTGTTGACACAGGAAGACTTCGCATGAGTTTGAGTGTTTGCATTTTTAGAGACAACAAACTATTTATCAGTGCCGCCGCAATGCCTCCAGCATACCTCTATTCTGCAAGAAATAAAAAAGTGGAAGAAATTGAAATCCACAATCTTCCACTTGGTGGATTGGATAATGAAAAATTTGATTTAGTAGAAAGAAATTTTAACGAAGGCGATCTTCTTGTGCTCCTTTCTGATGGCCTTCCAGAGGCCCCAAACCCCGGTGGAAACCTATTAGACTATCCAGCCGTCCAACAATGCGTTGAAAAAACAGGACATTTGGGAGCAAGCCCAGTAAAAGAAGCGCTTATAAAATTAGCAGACGAATGGCTTGACGGAACGCAAAACCCAGATGATATTACATTTGTTGTTTTAGAAAAAAATAATTCAAGAGAACAACCTCAAAAAATAGAATCTGCAGAACAAATTAAAAAAGTCGCTCAGGCTTAAACAGTTAAAGGAGATCAAATGACAAACCCAACGGTAGAACTGACTCTACCAGTAATGGAGGACATGGAACTCGCGGCTACAAAAACAGCAGAAGTTGTTGCAAAGCGCATGGGCCTTGATGAGATGAAAACGGCAGAAATTAGCATGGCGTTAATCGAAGCCTGTATTAATGCCTTTGAGCACTCAAAAACAAAAGACAATATATTTATCCATTATATTATTGAAGAAGAGACCCTAGTTATTAAGGTGGGAGACAGGGGCATTGGATTTGATTCTGAAGTCGTTGCCATCCCAAACATTGATGAAAAGATTAATTCATCAAACAAAAGAGGCTGGGGGCTTCAGCTAATGAAAGAATTAATGGATACAGTTGAGTTTGAAACAACGGCAGATGGAACCACCGTCACAATGACAAAAACAAAATAACAAATAGAGACCCAAAAGGAGAAAAATTACATGCCTGATTTTGACATGAAAATAAAGGAGGAGAGTGACGTTATTGTAGTAACCACAAATGGTTACTTAAATAACTATGGAGGGGAGCAGGTTGCCTCGGTATGTTTACAAAAAATTTCAGAAGGAAAACGAAAATTTTTGGTAAATGTAGAAAACACTGCGATGGTAAACAGCATCGGCGTATCTATTATAATTGAAGTTATTGAAGAGCTTCAAGGGACAGGCGGCAAAATTGCTTTTTGCCATACAGCCCCAATTGTAGAAAAAACATTTAATATTATGGGCGTTTCCAAATATGCCAAAATTTATGCAACGGAAGAAGATGGCATAGCCGAACTTTCGTTGTGATGTGATCTTAGCTGAACTTTCGTTGTGATAATATTTTATATGAAATCTCCACGATTGAAGAGTATATTGTCCGGTATTTTTTAAAGTGTTTTTCTTTAAAAGTTAAAATAATAAAATAAAATAATTGTTATTGGAGGTTAGTTATGGTGCAATATTTCATAGATGGTGGGGCCTTTATGTGGCCAATTCTTATTTCGCTTGTGTTTGGTTTGGGCTTTGCTTTGGAAAGAGCCTATTCACTAATAATATCGTCAATTAATTCACAAAAATTTTATGAAGATATTTCAGAAATCCTTGAAAATGAAAGCGTTCAGGTTGCTGTAGATTTATGCGACAATACGCCCGGCCCAGTGGCGGAAGTATTCCATGCGGGGCTTACGAGGTTTCACCGCGGCTTGCGAGAAGTAGAAAAAGCCGTACAAAACGCCGGCTCACTTGAAATGGCTTTTTTAGAAAAGAACATGATTTGGTTGAATACGGTTATTACTGTCGCCCCAATGATTGGGTTTACAGGTACAGTTGTGGGAATGATCGATGCTTTTGACGCCATTAAAGCGGCTAACGATATTTCACCAGCAGTTGTTGCCGGCGGTATTTCAAAGGCGCTTTTAACCACCGCGTTTGGTTTGATTACAGCAATGATAATTCAAATATTCCAAAACTTTTTTGTTTCAAGGATTGATAAACTAATTTTTGATATGGAAGAAAACTCCGTAAAGCTTTTGGATAAATTACATTTACAGTACGAAAAACTTGCTCAAGGTTAACACCCCCGGCCAGCAATCAAGACAATATGATTTATTATTATGAGCCAAGGTAAACGAAGATTCAGGGGGGGTGAAATCCCCACATCTTCCATGGCAGATATTGCTTTTCTTCTTTTAATTTTCTTTTTGGTTACCACCACCATTGATATGGACAAAGGATTGGGAATGGTCTTGCCGGCCGAAGGTGAGGAAATTGAAATAAACAAAAAAAACATCCTGAACTGTTTGATAAACTCATCTGGGAGTGTGTTAATTGGCGGCGAAGGGGTTGAAGTGCGAAACCTCTCAAAAACAGTTCGACAGAAATTGGCTGAAAACGATAAACTTGTTATTTCAGTTAAAGCTCACAAAGCCGCAACATATCGTGATTATGTAGCAGTAATAGATCAACTGAAGCGGGCAAACGCGACTCGAATATCAATTGCAGAATCAAACTAATGAAAATAAAAAGAAAAACACAACTAGATAGCGAAATCCCCACGGCCTCAATGCCGGACATTATCTTTATGTTGTTAATCTTTTTTATGGTGACGACAGTATTGAGAGAATATTCTGGTTTGCCAATTTCACTGCCCAAAGCGAAGCGCATCGAAAAATTAAAATCTAAACGACACACAGCTCATATTTGGGTTTCAAAGGACGGCCTAATTTCTATCGAAGATAAGCTATATGCTTCAGATGGCATTAGGCATGTTATGTATGAAAAGCGCGTAGCCGACCCCCAACTTGTTATTTCATTGAAAGCAGACGAAAGAGCTAAAATGGGATTGGTTAGCGATATTCACACTGAACTTAGAAAAGCGGATGCGCTTAAACTTAACTATTCATCGAAAACAGCAATAGATTAATTATGAGAAGCGAACAATCAGCATCAATAAAATTTCTTTACCCTGTCGCGGTACGCATTACCAGTTTTGGGGGAATTTTTCTTTTAATTTCCGCATTTCTAATTTTTCCAAGAGCTGTCAATACCGCATCGTTGGATGAAGAAGTCCAAATTATTATTGAACAGATTGATATTCCCCAAACAGAGCAGTTTGATCAACCCCCGCCCCCAGCACGGCCATCTATCCCCGTTGAATCTGAAAGCGAAGATATTGCAGACGATGTAACGCTGGACGAGTTTAATTTAGATGAATTTGATGCTTGGGATGCGCCACCACCACCACCAGAAGGCCCCCGCGTAAAATTTATTCCCTACGATGATCCACCGGTCCCACTATCACCAATACGACCAAAATATCCTGAAATTGCCCAAGAGGCTGGAATAGAAGGAACAGTTGTTGTTCAAGTTTTTGTTGATAGGAGGGGTCGCGTTAAAGATACGGTAATTCTTAAAGGAATTCCAAACACAGGGTTGGATGAGTCAGCAACACAAGCCATACGTTCTGTTAGGTTTCGACCGGCGAAACAAAGAGAGCGGGCTGTGGGCGTGTGGATTTCTATTCCCGTAAATTTTAGGCTAAAAAGCTAGTTAAAGATTAAGCAATTAAAAAAGCCCCCCAATTTTATCTGTCGCTATTAAGCGCTGATAACCGGGGGGCTTTTTCTTTTTAAGAAGTTTGGGTAATTGTTTTAACCGAGGCTGGACTTTAAAAATTCTCGATTCATCCGGGCAATATGTTCTAGAGAAATTTCCTTTGGACACTCAACTTCGCAAGCGCCCGTATTGGTGCAGTTTCCAAATCCTTCGTTATCCATGGTTGCAACCATATTGAGGACCCGCTCTTTTGCCTCAGGCTGGCCTTGGGGGAGGAGCGCATATTGGGACACTTTTGCCCCAACAAACAGCATAGCGGACGAGTTTTTACATGTGGCTACGCAAGCGCCGCAGCCGATGCAAGCTGCCGCATCAAATGCTTCATCTGCGTCAGTTTTTGCGATTGGTAGGGCATTGGCATCAACTGTACCGCCAGTGCTTACAGATACATAACCACCCGATTCCATAATGCGGTCAAAAGAAGAACGATCTACAACTAAATCTTTTATTATGGGGAATCCCGTGGCGCGCCAGGGCTCAAGTACAATTTCCTGTCCATCCGTAAAACTACGCATATGAACCTGACAGGAGGTGACACCGCGAAGAGGGCCATGAGCACGACCGTCCATAAATACACCACAGGTTCCACAAATTCCTTCTCGGCAGTCATGGTCAAAGGCTATGGGGTCATCTCCGTTGCATACCAAAGTATCGTTTAGCATGTCCAACACTTCAAAGAATGACATGTCTTCTGTTATATTATCTACTTTGTAAGAAACAAAGTTTCCGGTAGAATTCGCATCTGCTTGTCGCCATACTTTTAAAGTTATTTGCATTATTTATAACTCCGCGTGGTCAGGGACACATTTTCAAAATTTAATTCTTCTTTATGGTGAACCGGTACATTGCCATTTTGGTATTCCCAGGCGGTTACATAGCGATAATTTTCATCATCTCTTTGCGCTTCATTTTCTTTTGTTTGATGTTCTTCTCTAAAATGCCCGCCGCAAGACTCTTCCCGACTGAGGGCATCGCGCGCCATGGTTTCACCCAATTCAAGGAAATCAGCCAGCCTACCGGCTTTTTCTAATTCGGGATTAAGGGACTCATTGCTACCAGGGATTCGTACATTATTCCAAAATTGATCACGTAGTTCGGGAATTTTTTTAATTGCCAGCTCAAGGCCGGATTTGTTTCTGGACATACCCACGTTTTCCCAAAGTAGTTTACCGAGTTCCTTGTGAATATCATCAACGGTTCGGGAACCGTTGATAGATAGAATTTTATCAACACGCGCCATTACATCGTTTTCTGTAGACTCAAAAGCAGAATCATCAGTTGATATTGTTTCGTTAAGTTTTTTAGATAAATAATTACCGATGGTTTGAGGAATAACGAAATAACCATCCGCGAGTCCTTGCATTAGGGCTGAAGCACCCAATCGGTTGGCTCCATGGTCCGAAAAATTGGCTTCTCCCAATACGAATAATCCAGGGACATTACTCATGAGGTTATAGTCGACCCACAGCCCACCCATTGTATAATGAACAGCAGGATAAATTCGCATGGGTGTTTCATATGGATTTTCACCAGTGATTTGTTGATACATATCAAACAGGTTACCATATTTAGCTGAAACGGCATTACGCCCCAGTCGGTTAATTGCATCGGCAAAATCCAAATAAACGGCTAATCTTGTTTCGCCTACACCGTGACCTTTATCGCACATATCTTTGGCGCGACGGGAGGCCACATCTCTTGGAACAAGGTTTCCAAAAGAAGGGTAAAGCCTTTCTAAATAATAATCACGATCTTCATCTGGAATGTTAGCAGGATTACGATTGTCGCCTTTTTTCTTTGGAACCCAAACACGCCCATCGTTTCTTAGGCTTTCGCTCATAAGAGTTAATTTTGATTGGTGATCGCTAGAGACAGGAATACAGGTTGGATGAATCTGTGTAAAACATGGATTAGCAAAATATGCACCACGGCGATGGGCGCGCCAAGCAGCAGTTACATTACTGGCCATGGCGTTCGTTGAAAGATAAAACACATTTCCATATCCTCCGGTTGCTAACACAACAGCATTGGCAGCGTGACGATTAATTTCACCAGTCACCAAATTTCGGGTGATAATTCCTTTTGCTTCACCATCCACCAGAACCAAATCCAACATTTCATGGCGTGGATGAAACTGAACAGTTCCTTTCCCCATTTGACGAATGAGGGCAGAATATGCGCCCAATAACAATTGTTGCCCGGTTTGTCCGCGAGCATAAAATGTACGAGAAACCTGGGCGCCACCAAAAGAGCGATTATCTAAAAGACCACCATACTCCCGGGCGAAAGGAACTCCTTGGGCAACGCACTGGTCAATAATATTATTACTGATTTCAGCCAAACGATAAACGTTAGCTTCGCGGGCGCGGTAATCTCCACCCTTGATCGTATCATAAAAAAGGCGATGTACACTGTCGCCATCATTGGGATAGTTTTTTGCAGCATTGATTCCACCTTGGGCGGCAATACTGTGGGCCCGCCGCGGGGATTCGTGATAAGAAAAAGCTTGAACGTTGTACCCAAGTTCAGCAAAAGAAGCAGCAGCTGAGGCACCAGCCAACCCTGTACCAACGACGATGATATTATACTTCCTTTTATTCGCGGGGTTGACAAGGTTTAGATTGAATTTATGTTTTGTCCATTTCTCAGCTAGCGGACCCCCGGGGGTATTAGAATTCATTGCCATCTTATTTTACACCTTCCATAAATCCAAAATAAATAACAATCGATAAAAATCCCGCTGGAATAATGAGCCAGAATAATACAGAAATTATTTCAATTAATTTTCCGTACCGATTATATCGAAGTCCAAAAGTTTGAAATGCTGATTGAAAACCATGGCGAAGATGAAACCCAAGTATAATCATAGCTACACCATATAAAACTGCAATTAGAGTATTTTCCAACCCTATTCTTGACCCCGTAATAATTGCAAAGAAACGGCCACTCTCGTGTTCTATTTGAAAATTATACCACACGGTAGATAGGTGTGTAATTAGGAAAACAAGAAGGACGGTCCCTGTTATTGCCATGGTTCGTGAGGATACAGTACTATTGTTTCCGGCACGATTCGATTCATATTTTACTGTTTTTGCTTTTTGGTTTTCAAGTGAAAGACGTATACCGTTAATAATGTGACCACCAAATATAAATAATAAAATAACTTCAATGGTTCGAACGAGAGGCTTAAAAGCAGATAATGCTTTAACATAGCTGTTAAAAAAATCAGGACCACCAAAGAGGGTAAGGTTTCCCGCCAAGTGGATGATTAAATAAACACACAGCAACAATCCTGTAGTTGCCATAAGAAATTTTTTGCCAATAGATGAATTTAAAAAAGTTGTTAGCCAAGCCATTTTGTACTCAAAAATTATTGAATATTAAGGCATGAAATTAGGGTATGTCATTGACTTTAAAAATGAGATTCTCGACGGAATTATATACGGCCAGCCAGCTTTGCGCCCAAATGACCACCATAAAACAATATTGTAACAGCCCCTCCCCCAATGAATGTATATATCCACTTTTGGTTTGGATGGGTCAAGGTATCAGGGTGTTTTGTCCTCCAAACAAACAAACAGAGAAAGATGAAACATGAAAACACTTGAATCCAGCCATGATTGATCCACGGGGGCATAACAGACCCGAAATGGCCAACGAGGGTGTCTTGCCAAATGCCTGTGGCAATACTGCCGGCAGCAGAAACCAAACCTATAAACATGACCCACCACCCAGTTTGGGCTAAATCATTTTTTGTCGTAAGCACGTAAAGAATATCAAAAATAATTGCAGAGGAAAAGAGCGCAATTGGGAAATGAATGAATAAAGAATGAATTTCAGGCATCGTGTTTTTGGAGTTGAATACCCGCCCAAACGCTGATAACCCAAAGGATCCAAGCACCCCAAGTCAAATATAAAAATGGAGATGTTGGGATATACATTTTTTCAATTATTGTTAAACCAATTAAAATGATTAATAATACAAAACCAATCAACACCCTCGCCAGTAATGTTCCTAATCTTGTAACTATAGTAAAAGACAAAATAAGCATACCGATTGAAACAATCCACCAACCAAAAAACGTGTAGGATAAATTTAAATAATCCGGGAGAGCTCGGTTGATTGGCACTGAAAATAGCTTTTCAAAGGATGTTTTTAATAAAATCTCGTTTGCAGATTGGTCCCAGAGCCAAGGCTCTGGCGACAAAAGCCAACCAACACCCAACATTAATGATGATATTCCTATAATAAAAATGGGAAGCACAGTAAGGCTGTGTAATCTTTTTGGATCCATCGTTGAAATTAAGAGGCTGAATCTAAACAACAGTCTTTAAGAAACGCTTGGATAGAAAGGCCCATTTTTTGAAATTCGTTTTGAACCTGGATTGTTTTGGGACCATTCGACAATACATTTTCTAAAAACGACCGGACCAAGGGGGTTTCATTTTTTATTTTGAGAAGTTTTTCTCTTTCGTCTAATCCTTGCAAGGACAGATTGGAAAAAAATGATAGCCAATCACCAATGGGTTTATTTTCTGGCCCCGATTGGTCATATGATAAATCATGCGCAGTAGAAATAAGCTCATTTCTCTCTTTTTTAGACCATCTCAAAACAACATTAAGCGCTTCTGAGCGGGTATTTGGCGCGGTGAGCAAACCAGTCAGGAATGCAGCCGGTGCCATTTCCATTCCTTTAGGAGGATGGTCACTTGCCCGAACCTCCAAAAAGGTTTTAAATCGCACATGGGTGAAAGATTGGTGAAGCGCGGCGAGAATGTGTTGTTGAACGGCTTTGGGTTCAGAGATTATCATTTTACCCAGAGTACCATTGAAATATTCTGCCTCCCCATTTGTGTTATATTTAAAAATAGTTTTTATTTCTGGAAGCCACTTAGCATAATCATTTACCATATTCTGAGCAGAGACGATTCCATGGTCAAAAAGGGATCTACACCGCTCAGGGTCAGTATCTTCCCATATTTTCCAACGCATATTGGTTGTTCCCACCGGCTCTCCCCGCATAAAAGGTGAATTAGAAAAAAGAATACTGAATAGAGGTTGAATTGCGTCGGCAAGAAAAGCCATTTCATTGGCATCTTGCTCTGAAGTATAATCGATGTTTAACTGAACACTGGTGGTGTTTCGCATCATCCAAGGACCCAACTGCCCCGTTTGGGAGAACATATCATGCATTAATTGATATTTATTCAGCGTTATAAGATCAATATCATTGGGTACACAGAGTGGCTCTAAGGATAAATGGAGCCGGTCAATCTGATTGGTTTCACAAATTTGATTCTCTATTTCCACATGTCGATCGAATTGTTTTTGAAGATCCCATAAACCAATAGCAGGTGCCGACGCCCACTCAAGTTGTCCGCCAGGTTCAAGAGAATAAGTAAAGGTATCCTTGGATTGCCGATTTTCCATAATCTCTTGAAATAAATCGGTAGCAGAATATTGATTTGTCGGATTTACAGGAAGGCGATTAAAATCTCTATCGTAGTATAAACCCTCCACTTCAAGTCCTATTTTCCGCTGTTTTTCAGAAACGGTGTGAGACAATATTTCAGCTTTAATGTTTTCAACTAAATTCATGTTTTATGGGGCAAAATTTACTGAAGTTTTTTTCAACATTCGCACCATGGATTCTTCCGGGTTTTTATTTAATACATCATTTTTATGAATCCACGCAACATCATGAGATTCGTCACTCACGATAATATTCTCTCCGCTCCGTTTATTTTCTATGATAAACCGAATATCAAAATGAAAGTGTGGAGGGATATCTTTATATTTTGGTATCGGATGGATATCTAAATCAAAAATACTTTGAGATAAAACCTTAAAACCGGTAAGTCCCGACTCTTCCCGCGCTTCATCCAACGCCACGCCAAGCAAATCTGAACAGTTATCTGCATGTCCGCCTAATTGGAGCCACAGGTTCAATTGACGATGATGAGTCATTAAAACCCATTCTCGAGTTTCGTCTACGATCCACGAAGAGCCAGTAAAATGTCCATTTAAATTATTTCGATTAAAGCATTGTGGCGTGGATTCCAAAAATTGGATGGAAGCCTCAATCAACGATTTTTCATCGGAATGATTGTTTTTGTAATTAATTAATAGTTGTTTTAATGGTTGCCGTTTCAAAGAGAATCTTTCGCTGAAAATACTAAGATAATTTAATGCGACCCGCGATACAATTTCTTTAAATTAAAGGGCATAATTTGATGGGAAGCCATGAATAACTTATCTATAAACAACCTTGTGTATTCATTTGGCAACGGGAAAGCCGATGGCCAAGCCGATATGGTGAATTTATTGGGTGGCAAAGGCGCCAATCTTGCGGAAATGACAAAATTGGGATTACCGGTTCCATCTGGGTTTACAATTACCACAGAAGTTTGCACCCATTTTTATAACAACAACAAGTTTCCAAACCACCTTGACGAAGAAGTGAAAAAGGCAATTTCGCGCATGGAATCCGATATGGGTATGCTATTTGGTGATGAGGAAAATCCTCTGCTCGTTTCAGTTCGATCTGGTGCGCGAAAATCTATGCCCGGCATGATGGAAACGGTGTTGAATTTGGGGTTAACAACAAAAACTATTCCCGGACTAATTCACAAAACAAAAAATGAACGCTTCGTTTACGATGCATACCGTCGGTTGATTATGATGTATTCGGATGTTGTAATGGAAAAATCCGATGGGATAAATCTAAAGGAAGAAAAAGGAATTAGACAACAACTTGAAGATATTTTAAGTATTTATAAAGCAAAAAAGAGATATCAATCAGACTTAGATATGAAAGGGAATGACTGGAAATATATTTCTACCGAATTCAAAAATTATATAGAAAAAAAGCTAAACAAACATTTCCCGGATGATCCATATGAACAACTGTGGGGAGGAATTCAGGCGGTTTTTCAAAGTTGGAGTGGCGCACGCGCGACACATTATCGTCGAATAGAAAACATACCCAACAATTGGGGAACAGCGGTGAATGTTCAAGCGATGGTGTTTGGGAACACAGGAGAGGCATCGGCCACAGGTGTTGCCTTCACAAGAAACCCAGCCACAGGCGAAAATAAATTTTATGGGGAATGGCTACAAAACGCCCAAGGAGAAGATGTTGTTGCCGGAGTTCGTACGCCACACCCTTTAAATGAAGCGACAAGAACAAAAGAATCCAAACACTTAAAGTCATTGGAATCCTTTATGCCTAAGGCTTATACCCAACTAAATGACATTAGAACAACCCTAGAAACACATTATAGTGAGATGCAGGATATTGAATTTACAATAGAAAACAATTTTCTATGGATGCTTCAAACGCGAACAGGAAAACGAACCGGGGTGGCTGCGATTCAAATGGCTGTAGATATGGTTACCGATGGCATGATAACAAAAGAAGAGGCGATTTCCCGAATTAACCCAGAACAAATTGATGACCTGCTTCACCCAACATTAAATAAAGAAGAAGAAAAAAAAGCGGAGGTTATTGCCCGCGGGCTACCAGCCGGCCCAGGGGGAGGAATTGGCCAAATTGTTTTTACAGCAGAAGAGGCAGAAAAACAAGCAATGGCAGGGAAGAAAGTGATTTTAGTTCGAGAAGAAACATCTCCAGAAGATGTTCATGGTATGCATGAATCAGAAGGAATTTTAACAGCCAAAGGTGGAATGACATCTCATGCAGCGCTGGTAGCTAGAGGCTGGGGGAAGTGTTGTATCGTTGGTTGTTCGGCCCTAAACATTGATTTATCTAAAAAAGAAATTACCATAGATGACAAAAAGCTATATGAGGGCGATTGGATTTCAATGAACGGCTCAAATGGAGCGGTATACAAAGGAAAGGTTGCTTTACAGACTGCAAATCCGGATTCTAATAAAACATACCGTCAACTTATGATGTGGGCTGATAAGATTCGAACGCTAAAGATTCGAACAAACGCAGATAGCCCAGAGGACGCATTACAAGCAATTGCATTTGGAGCGGAGGGTATTGGATTGTGCCGCACGGAACATATGTTTTTTGATCCCCAAAGGGTGATGATAATGCGGAAAATGATTTTGGCGGAAAATGATTCTAGTCGTCGAAAATTTGTTATGGAATTACTACCATATCAACGAAAGGACTTTGTCGGTATCTTAAAAGCAATGGATGGAAAGCCGGCAACGATTCGTCTTCTTGACCCCCCACTCCACGAGTTTTTATCTTTAAACAGTTCACAAATTAAAAAACTGGCTGCAGAGTTAAATGTAATAACCCAAAAAATAAAAAACCGTATTTCTGAACTTCATGAATTTAATCCTATGCTAGGGCATCGAGGATGTCGCTTAGGCATTGCTTACCCAGAAATCACCGAAATGCAAGCCCGCGCTATCTTTGAAGCAACAGCAGAATTAACCGTAGCCGGCATAAAGGTATTTCCAGAAATAATGATTCCACTGGTTGGCACCCACACGGAGTTAAAAAACCAAGAGGCGCTGGTAAGAAACATTGCAGAAATAGTTAAAAAAGAACAGAAAACAGATTTTCACTATACGGTTGGAACAATGATTGAATTACCACGAGCTTGTTTAACCGCGAATGAAATAGCAAAAAATGCAGAATTTTTTAGTTTTGGAACGAACGATTTAACACAAACAACCTATGGGTTTAGCCGAGATGATATCGGCGGGTTCTTGCCAAACTATCTAAACGAAAACATTTTATCCCACGATCCATTTCAGAGTTTAGACCAAAATGGCGTGGGACAATTAATTACAATGGCCGTGGATAAGGGGAGAAGTGTTCGTAAAAATTTAAAAATAGGCATTTGTGGTGAACACGGCGGAGACCCAGCAAGTATTGATTTTTGTTATCGAAACGGCTTGGATTATGTTAGTTGTTCTCCATTTAGGGTTCCAATTGCTCGGCTAGCTGCCGCACAAGCAGTAATCAAAAAGAAAAGGTTTGACTCAAACCATAATTAAAACTTAGGTTTATTGACGGCATGGGTTACACAATCAATAATAACAATAACAATAACAATAACGCCAATAACAATGGCGTAGGGGCTCTCGTGTAACCTAACGAGTTAATTAAATATTTTAAAAGCCCCCAAAGTCGAAAGGTTTTGGGGGCTTTTTTTATTCATATAAATAAAGGAAAAACAATGTGTGGAATTTTTGCCTATAAGGGCAACACATACAGGTGGAATGATTTAAAACCCCACGTAGATAAAATACAATATAGGGGTCCAGATAATTCACATGAGAAACAGATCAATGCGAATACAATTTTTGCATTTCATCGGTTAGCAATAATAGGAACAAGTGAGGATGGAGACCAACCCCTGTTTCACCCAGAAGATGGAGGCATTTCAATTGTCTGTAATGGAGAAATCTATAATTATGTAATATTAGCGAAGAAATATGGAATTGATTTAAAAAGCGGATCTGACTGTGAAATAATTCTGCATTTATATAAACGGTTTGGTATTAAAAAAACGATAGAATCCCTTGATGGCGTCTTTATGTTTGTGTTAAACGATCAAAACAAGCAGGAACTATTTGCCGGAAGAGATCCATTTGGTGTGAGGCCTGGGTTTGTAGGACGAAAGGGGCACGAGATTATGTTTGCATCAGAAGCAAAACCTCTCATTGGTTTGTGTGACAAAATCGATCAGTTTAGCCCGGGCCACTGGTGGCAGCTATCCACAGATAAATTCTCCAAATATAATTTTAATAATGATATCGACTTAAACGAAACGAATGAATTAAGTATTCTTGAAGGAATCCGAGAAAAGTTGACCGATGCTGTTCAAAAAAGAATGATGGCCGAAAGAGAAATTGGATCACTGTTGTCTGGCGGGCTTGATTCAAGTTTAATTTCTGCGTTGGTGAACCAATTTCATACTGGACCAACCTTAAAAACTTTTTCAATTGGTATGCCTGGAAGCATCGATTTAGATTATGCGCAAATTGTTGCAAACCATATAGGCACAGACCACCACCAGATTCAAATATCAAAAGAAGCATTCTTAGGTGCAATTGAAACGGTTATATATAATATAGAATCCTTTGATACCACGACAGTGCGAGCAAGTGTTGGTAACTATCTTGTTTCAAAATATATTCGAGAAAACTCGGACTGTAAAGTTATTTTTAATGGTGATGGTAGCGATGAGGTCTGTGGTGGGTATGTATATATGAAAAATGCACCGACAGAGAACGATTTTCAACTGGAATGCAATCGTCTCGTTGATGAAATTCATTGGTTTGATGTATTGAGATCCGATCGAAGCATAAGCTCAAACGGACTAGAAGCGCGGACACCGTTTTTAGACAAAGCTTTTGTTCAATACTATTTATCCATCCCCGCTAAAATGAAAACATTTGATGGGAAGCTCCGATTGGAAAAATATTTATTACGAAAAGCATTCGACCAATCAGAATTGTTGCCGGAATCTGTATTGTGGAGAAGAAAATGTGCATTCTCCGATGGTGTTAGCGCCAAAGACAATTCATGGCATCACGTAATCCAATCATTTGTAGATAGTAAAATTTCTGACGAGGAGTACAAAACAAAGTCGAAAGCATATGTTCATTGTAAACCCATTTTAAAAGAGAGCTATTATTACAGAAAAGTCTTCGAATCTATTTTTGGGAAGCAGGAAAAACTTATTCCGCATTTTTGGATGCCGAAATGGGTTGAAACCAACGATCCATCTGCAAGAGAGATATCCGGTTACATAGAATAAAAAACCCTGCTCATCCGTTTTGGGAAAGCAGGGTTTTTTCATTAGCGATAAATAAGAGTGAATTTATTCGACGGTTTCTCCGCCAAGAAGATCTTCAAGTTTGAAGGCTCCATCACTCTCCATTTGTTTGGCAGACTGCACAATGGATTTTCTGGCATTATCAACATCCCGCTTGGGGACCGCACCGGCAACAGGTTCGTACATTGCCTGTTTCTTTTTAGGCAACACACCAATTACTCTATCAGAAATCAATTGATCCATTCCTTTTAGAGCCATAGCCACTGTATCCAAATCCACCGCATTCATGAGGTCTCGCAGTAGGTTGTCCGGAAAGATTTCAAAAATTGTTTCAAATGTTATGCGGTATTTTTTTACCTCTTCGGCGAGTTCCGGGTTTTCTTGTTCGAGATTAGTCATGAACATTTCTTCTTCTTCAGGATCCATCGAACCCAATATATCAGCTAAATCTTTACCGCCCCCCCTAGAAAACGCCACCGTTTTGGGAAGTTGTTTTGCTTTTTTCTGAAGTTTATTTGCAATTTGCACAACGGCTTCGAGAGGGACATCATTTAGGTTGCCAATACTTAAAAGAACCTGACCCTTTTCTTCTTCACCAATACGGCTTAATACCTTCATACGTTTTTCAGCAGAAAGCTGTGCGATTGAAATTGCGATTACTCGAGGTGATTCCGTAATTAACATTGCAATAATTTGTTCATCGGTTAAGCCATCTAAAAACGCGAAGGGTTTCTTGGGTTCATCAGACTCTTCATTCCCTTGAAATTTTTCACTGACAAAAGAAAAATAAAATTCTTCCATTACCTGTTTTTTTACAGAAAAAGCAACATTTTCTACATCGCGCATGGCTGCTCGAATTTTTCGAACTTCTGTTTTGTCTAAACCCTTAACTAGGTTTAATGCGAGGCTTTCTCCAAGTACGGAAAACAGGATGGCCACTTTTTGAAGGCCCGAAAGTTTGTTATAATCTGAAATCATAATTGCCTCTTACTTTTTCTTTTTTTTCTTCTTCTTTTTGCCGCCACCATCATCTTCTGGCGTTTCCTGCGCTGTTGGCTCTGGTTCTGGCGGAGCTTCTTCCAAAATCCAATCCTTTACTATTTTTGAAGCTGCTTGTGGTTGACCAACACTCATGGACACAACAGCTTGTTTCATATCGTTAACCTCACTTTGAAGTACGCCAATGTCTTCAATTGTTGGTGGTTTTGGTGTGGCGGGGGTTTGTTGTTTCTCTGAAACGCTTACTGTTTCATCTTTTTTTTTAGGTTTTGGAGGATAGACCATCCAGGGTGGCGGCGGGGGCATTTGTTGCTTTGGTTTGTTCATTAAAACAAAAACAAGAACAACCACGAGAACAATAACAAGCGCACCAAGAATTGAAACAAAAACAATCATTCCAGTGTTGCTACCGCCAGAACGAGCTTGATTATCTAAATCGCTTTGCACCTGATCTAACATGGATAGTTTTTCAGCAATTTGGGAATCAAGACTGGCTTTTTCTTGTAGTTTTTGTTGAACAGATGATTTGGCCTCAGTGGATGCAGAATCTGTTAATCCTGCGGTTCCAAGGAAAGCTTTTAAGTTTTGAATCTCTTCGTTGATAGATCGGAGGCGTATAGAATCCTGTTTGAGTATAGATTGTTTTTCCTGATCATACGATCGATCTCTGGCGACCGATTCAAATTCAGCAAGCTTAGACTGAAAATATAGACGATCTTCCTGACGGCGACCCTCTTCCGTTTCTTTATAGTTTTCAAGTTCCTGTTTCCAATCAACTTCTCCCAAACGCTCTCTTTGACTTTCAAGAGATTCAAGCTTTTCAGCAATCGTTTTTAGCAGAACCTGTTCAGCGGATTTTTCATCCCGCCGTTCTTTAAAACTGGCCGTCATAATGCTGAGCACATCTCCCCTTGGTCTATTAAAACGGGAAGCAACCATAACAACCTGGCGGATATTTTCAATTAGTTCTGGCGCGGCCCCCTCTTGAAGAATAATACTGATTTCCATATTTCTAACACTGGCCATTGCCGATCTTTTTTCAATTTGTGTACGAGATACGACATTATTCTCTGGGGGGGAACCATCCATAGTGCTTATGGTTTCTTCGTTGTCGTTCGCCGACGTAGTTGGGGGAGTTTCTGCGGTAAAATCAAAACCTGGGATTGGTAGTCCGACACTACCGCGACTGGGCACTTCTCCATCATTTAAAAATCCTTCAGCCGCTTTTAGCGATTCAAGATTAGATTCGCCCCCACTTGGCGAAAAAGTGGTTTGACTTTCAAACGCACTGCTGATTTCTAAATCAACACTCACATCAACAACGTACTTACGGTTGTCGATTACTTTTTCAAGCGCACCGGCTATTCTCTTTCTCAAATCATTCTCAATCATGAGTTTTTGCGCCAAATACCCACTCGACTGGGCAAAGCCTATGTTTAAAATAAATCCGACTATGAGGGCAAAAAACAATGCCCCATTTCTCCGCTTAATCATATTGACTCCCTTATTCATATGAATTTTTAATTATCCCCGGTATTTTTTGTACTAGATTCAGATCTTCCAACCGGCCCACCGCGCGGTGCCAAAAACGTGATTTCAACACGCCGGTTTCGAGATTTTTGCTGAGGGTTTGAATTGTATTTTTGAACCAAATCCGAAGAAAGTAACTCTGTGTTTTTCCTGTCTCTTGGTACAAACTCTCCATACCCAACGGCTTCCAACCGGGTCGGGGCTACACCCAGCGTGATCATTTGTCTAACGACCGCCGCTGCTCGCGCACCGGACAACTCCCAATTGCTTGGGTATTTTACTTGAAGCGCCTTTGGCAATTGGTCGCTATCTGTGTGACCTTCAACAGCAATTTGAAAATAAGATTTCTCAACAGTTGGGATTATTTTTTTTAAAATATCAAGGAACTCCGGTTTTGTTTCTGCCGATCCAGAGCGAAAACTGATATCAGATGAAATTCCAATGGTAACACCCTTTGGACTGGTTGTAACCTCAACGGGCTTTTCTCCAGTTTTAGGATCAACTGCCATTTCTTCAACCATTTTTTGAGCTTCTTCCTGAATGTCTCCGAGTGACATTGCTTGATTTTCAATCTCTTTTTTCTTCCCAACCGATTTACCCATTCCATCGGCCATATTTTGTAGTTTTACTGGATCGATGGTTGAGATAGCAGCCAATAATACGAAAAAAGCAAAAAGAAGGGTCATCATGTCAGCAAAAGTACCAAACCATCCAGGCAGGCCCTCTTCAACCATCCCCATTCCTTTTCGAATGAACTGTTTTTTTTCTTGAGCTGTGGCAGCCATTTAATTTACTCTGCGTCTTTTTTCCACTCTTTTGGTGGGATGAATGAATTGAGTTTTTCACGAACAATAATGGGATGTTTTTTCTGATGAATTAACCGGGCAGCTTCAACTTGCAAGCTTTGTATTGTACTGGAAAAAGATATTCGTGTTTTAATCTTATCCGCCATAGGGAGAAAAAATAAATTGGCGAGAACAGCACCATAAAAAGTTGTAATAAGTGCAGCAGACATACCCGCACCAAGAGTATCCGTTCCCCCCTCACCAAAGCCGGACAACATAACCACAAGCCCTATTAATGTTCCAACCATACCCCACGCCGGCGCCATCGTGCCCATAGATTTGAACAATCCAGCTTGTGTGCTTTCTCTTAACTCTCGGTATTCAATTCGAGTGTTTAAAATTTCAGTAACTTCATCTAAAGAATATCCGTCAATCACCATTTGGGCACCATCTCGAAAGAAAAAACTTTTAATGTTTCCAATGTGGTTTTCTAAATCAGCAGTACCTTTACGCGCCACCTCGGACGCCTCAACCGCCTCATCGACAATACTACCGAGAGTATCTTTATCACCTTTAAAAACTGCACCCATAGCCGCACCAAGCTGAAGCACATCTTTTAACGGGAAGGCAACAGAAACAGACGCAATCATTCCACCCATTACAATACCAAGACTCGAAGCCGATCCAAACATCCCTAAATTTGGTGTCATTAAAAAAATACTGCCAACAATGGCACCCATTCCTAATATGATTCCTACAAGAGTTGCAATATCCATACTTATTCCTTAATCATGCTGGTTGATTTCAATCGTTTTTCATGCAATGCTTTCAGCACATTTCTCACATCATCATACTCTGGATCCATACGTAATGCAAGATTCCAATTGATAGTTGCGCGCTGAATATCCCCCAACTTAAAGTAAATAGAACCTCGACGTGCATAGGCTAACGCTAGATTTGGATTTGCGTCTAATGCTGATTCCACCTCTTGTAGTGATGTTCGATAATCTCCCGCATGGAAATACCGCAATGAACGAGATAAATGACGCATTGCTTCATTCATTTTCTGTTCGTTTACATTATTATTTAGTCGAACCGCCTTTAAGGAGTCCTCCAAAAATTTTGAGTGCTGTTCCATAGCCGAAAGTCGAGTGATTAAATTCCGCATCTCGTTGTTCATCATGCCCATAGAATCCCGAAGAGTGGTGACCATATAATCAGCCAACATTAGCGTTGTGTCCATTTCGGCCATATGGACGGGACCCGGTTCATAAATAGGTGGGGCCGGTCCACTCCCTGGTG
>Ga0209775_1000127_pt1 | contig 47332 bp, 43 predicted proteins | sample SaaInlV_135m_DNA_FD_184661 | JGI IMG/M metagenome (GOLD analysis project Ga0209775, IMG submission 184661) | Marine microbial communities from expanding oxygen minimum zones in the Saanich Inlet - SI072_LV_135m_DNA (SPAdes) (version 2) | ecosystem: Environmental > Aquatic > Marine > Intertidal... | reverse complement strand
TGCAATGTCTTCAGCCTCAAGGCATTGCCCATAGTTGTCATAGAACTCGTCGCCGCGCTCGGCACTGAAAAAGCGCGTTGCTGCAAAATTGGTTTTCACCATGCCCGGCAATACTTCTGAGACGCGGATACCGGTCCCCGCATATTCTTGTCGCAGCGTTTCACTGAAACCGTGCACTGCATGCTTGCTTGCGGCGTAAGCACCGCAGCCAGCAACCGGAGTCAAGCCCTGCGTCGAACCGATGTTAACGACGTGCCCCTGCTTGCGAGCGAGCATGGCCGGCAGCATGGCCGCGGTCACCTGCATGAGGCCGGTCACATTGGTCTGTATCGTTCCGGCCCACTGGTTGATATCGCCTTCATGGAAAGGCTGGCGTCCGCCAATATCGCTGCCGGCGTTATTCACCAGAATATCGACCGCTTGCCAGTCTTGGGGCAGTCGGTCCGGCAGGCTGGCGGCAGATACGGCGTCGGCCACATCCAGCTCTACGGCCAGGCCAGGTCCAGGCAATTCATCGAGTTGTATCTGCAAGCGCTCAAGAGCGCGGGCGCAGCAGATGACCCGCGCTCCTGCATGACTCAGCATGCGGGCAGTTGCAAGGCCAATGCCCGCACTGGCTCCGGTCACGAGGGCTGTTTTTCCCTGGAGGGCTGTCATTGGTATCTCCTGATCTGGGCTGTGGTTTAGATTGATGACGAAAGTATAATGTCGCGACGTCTGCCCCTAAACGCCATCTTTATAACCTTATGCCCGAAAAGACCCTGCATCAGCTGATCGATCAACTGCGTGATGAAATCAGGCAGTTGCCTGCAGCCGACCACAGCGCTCGTGACCGCCTGAACGCGCTGGTGGCAAACCTTGAGACACGCCTGGAAATCTCCGGCGAGGAAAGTCACGATACCCTGGTCAATAATGTACAGGAATCGATCCGCCAGCTGGAAGTTGAACACCCACGCACAACAGGGGTGCTCAATCACATCATGATGGCTCTTAGCAATATGGGCATCTGAATCTGCCCCTGATCAGTCCATCCCCAGTTCTTTTAGCTTGCGGGTCAGGGTGTTGCGCCCCCAACCGAGCCATCGGGCAGCTTCTTGTTTGCGGCCACGGGTAAAAGTGAGCGCAGTGCGCAGCAGTACACGCTCGAAGTCCGGCCCAACCTCGGAAAGAATGTCGTGGTGTCCCTCTGACAAACGATCTGCTACGACCCGGCCCAGCAGTTGCTGCCAGGTCTGGGTCGGTTCACCAAGGCTGGCCGCGGTGTTAAAACCGGACGGCAGATCGGTCAGTGTAACGGTCCGCCCGGGGGCGACAACGGTGAGCAATCGGCACAAGTTTTCCAGTTCACGGACATTGCCCGACCAGGGAGCCTCACAGAGTACCGTCATCACCGCCTCATCCAATTGCTTGGAGTCAACTTGTAACTCATGCGCAGCCTGATCCAAAAAAACCCGGACCAGAGCGGGAATATCCTCGCGCCGTTCACGAAGCGCCGGCAAGTGAATGCCGATCACGTTAAGCCGGTGGTACAGGTCTTCTCGAAATCGACCTTCGCGAACTCGCCCTTCGAGTTCCTGATTGGTCGCGGCGATCACGCGCACGTCCGCTGCTATCTCCTCGTGGCCACCCACCCTAAAAAAGGTACCATTCGAAAGCACCCGCAACAGCCGAGTCTGCAGATCCAGCGGCATGTCACCGATTTCGTCCAGAAACAGCGTTCCGCCCGCGGCTTGCTCAAAACGCCCCTGGCGCTGGCGCTCGGCACCGGTAAACGACCCCTTCTCGTGACCAAAAAGTTCTGACTCCAGAAGATCAGCGGGAATGGCCGCGGTGTTGATGGCAACAAAAGAACGCTCTGCCCGCGGACTGTTGCGATAAATCGCACGCGCGACCAGTTCCTTGCCAGTGCCAGACTCACCAGAGATCAACACGTTCATGGCCGAACCGGCCAGCCGACCAATCATGCGAAACACGGCCTGCATGGCCGGCGCCTCGCCAATCATGTCGCCACTCGGTGCAACTGGCGCCTTGGGTATCTCCTGGTCGGCTTTTTTCTGCAGGGCTCGCCCGACCAGCGCTACCGCCTCTTCCAGATCGAACGGCTTGGGCAGGTACTCAAAGGCGCCGCCGCGATAAGCCGACACCGCACTGTCGAGGTCCGAGTGGGCAGTCATCACAATGACCGGCAGGTCGGGCAACTCATCGCCCAACGCCTTTAGTAGATCGAGGCCACTGGTGCCAGGCATGCGGATATCGGTAATAAGCACATCGGGGGCGCGGCGCAGGGCGCGGCCGAGCACATTGTCGGCGTTATCGAAAACGGTAGGTGCAAATCCGGCGCTGGTAAGCGCTTTTTCAAGTACCCAGCGTATAGAGGCATCATCATCAACCACCCAGACTACAGGCGCCGGTCTCATTGTGCTTCCCCTACCGGCAGGGCCAGCACAAAGCAGGTTCGGCCCGGCTCACTGGTGCACTCGATCGAGCCGGCATGACGGTGGATGATCTCCTGGGCCAACGCAAGACCCAGGCCAGTACCCTCGGCCCGTCCCGTCACCATCGGAAAGAACACCCGGTCAATCAGCTCGGGATCGATCCCCGGCCCGTTATCCGTGATTGAGGCCTCTACGACTAGCCGATGTCGTTGGTTACGCAAGGTGTACTGTCGCCTGACACGGGTCCGCAGGCTAATCTGCCCACGCCTTTCCATGGCCTGTACCGCGTTACGCACAATATTGAGCACCACCTGGATCATCTGCGCGCGATCCCCGCAGACATCGGGAATGCTCGGGTCATAGTCGCGCTTGAACTCCACCCCTTCCGGTGACTCGACCAGTATCAGTTTGCGCACATGTTCGAGGACCGAATGCAGGTTAAACGGCTGGCGATCCATGGCCTGAAAGCCGCCGGTCAACCGATCAACTAATCGGCTGAGGCGGTCTGCCTCGTGGGTAATAATATGCGTGTACTCGCGCAACTCACGCCGTGGTAATTCCCGATCCAGCAATTGCGCCGCACCACGTAGGCCGCCCAGAGGATTCTTGATCTCATGCGCCAAAGCACGCACGATCTGATTCAGGGCATCCTGGCGTTCATGTACCCAGGTATCTCGCGCGATACGCGTCAACTGGTCGACTCGGTCGAGTTCAATGATCATAAAACCACTCTGGTGCTGTACGCCAAACGGTGACACCGTGCAGTCAACGCACAACGTGTTCGCATCACCCAGACGCACCAGTGTTTCCTCGCGCAGCGTTGTGGTGTCGCCCTGCTCCGCAGCCATTAATGCTGCCTGCAAAGTGATACCCAACGGCACCAATTCGCCTACCTCACGACCCACCCCACGTTGAATACTGGTCGCCAACAATGTCTCAGCGGCGGGATTCATGAAACTGACCCGCTTATCTGCGTCAACGACCAGCACGGCCGTGGTAAGCGCCTCCAGAACCTGCAGATAGTCGACAGTCTGGGATTGGTTCATCTGATTTGCACCATATTGGTGCATATTAACTCAGAACAGGCGGCGGCCCAGGACAACTCGGGCTGGGGCTGCCCCGCTCAGACGCTGTAATACATATCGAACTCGACCGGGTGGGTCGCCATCCGCAGACGCTGCACCTCTCCCATCTTGAGTTCGATATAGCTATCGATCATATCGTCGCTCATGACACCGCCCACTTTGAGGAATTCACGGTCGACGTCAAGCGCGTCCAGCGCCTGATCAAAAGAATGCGCTACCGTTGCGATCTCGCTCTCTTCTTCGGGCGGCAGATCGTAAAGATCTTTGTCCATCGGGCCGCCCGGGTGAATCTTGTTCTGGATGCCATCCAGTCCGGCCATCAGCAAAGCTGAGAACGCCAGATAGGGATTCGCGGTGGGGTCGGGGAAGCGCACCTCAACCCGCCGCCCCTTGGGGTTGCTGACATGAGGAATTCGACACGAAGCCGAACGGTTACGGGCCGAGTAAGCCAGCATGACCGGCGCTTCAAAACCGGGCACCAGGCGCTTGTAACTATTGGTGCTGGCATTGGTAAATGCATTCAGCGCCCGGGCATGCTTGAAAATACCGCCGATGTAATACAGCGCGGTCTCGCTTAGGCCGCCATATTCATCGCCAGCGAACATATTGTCACCGCCTTTGAATATGGACTGGTGCACATGCATGCCGTTACCGTTATCTCCCACCAGCGGCTTGGGCATAAAGGTCGCAGTCAGCCCATGGGCGTGGGCTACATTGTGGATACAGTATTTGTAAATCTGGGTCTGGTCAGCCTTGGCGACCAGGGTGTCGAATCGCACACCGATCTCGCCCTGTCCCGCAGTGCCAACCTCATGGTGGTGCACTTCTACCCCGAGTCCCATGTCCTCCATGGCAAGACACATGCTTGAGCGCACATCCTGTAGCGAATCAACAGGCGGTACGGGAAAATAGCCGCCCTTAACGCCGGGACGGTGGCCGGTGTTACCCTCTTCATAATCCTTGCCTGAGCTCCAGGCTGCCTCGACCGACTCGATGTGGTACGCCGCTTCACTCATCTCGTTGGACCAGCGTACCGAATCAAAAATGAAGAACTCGGCTTCAGGGCCAAAGAAAGCATCGTCGCCGGTACCGGTTGACTTGAGATAGGCCTCAGCCCGCTTGGCAATAGAACGCGGATCACGATCGTAACCCTGCATAGTCGCAGGTTCGACCACGTCGCAACGCAACAATACTGTGGTGTCCTGCATAAAAGGGTCGACCACCACAGAGTCAGGATCAGGCAACAAGATCATGTCTGATTCGTTGATGCCCTTCCATCCGGCAATCGATGAGCCATCAAACATCTTGCCCTCTTCAAAAAGGTCGGCATCAACCACGGACGCCGGCACGGTCACGTGTTGCTCTTTGCCGTGGGTGTCGGTGAAACGGAAATCGACAAACTTGGCGTTTTTATCCTGGATAAACTTTAAAGCGTCATCAGCTGACATGGGGACGGATTCCTCGACGGTTAACGCGCCACATCAGGACCGGTGCAATGCCCGGACCCTAGAAGCGCGCGGTGAAAAATGAAATAACAACTAAGCCTGCCTGTAACTAAAGCAAATTACGTGCCAGCGAAAAAGCCCCGTATTGGGGTTCTTAATTGGTGCATTAGCACTAATTTAGTGCGCCATGATTTAATTATGCACTATTTTTGTGCACTGGGGTTTTATTTTCGTACCCGTATGCAGATTAGCACCTCTTCTTCATTTTCTTGCGTACTTAACAACTCGTGACCGTGAATCCGGCACCAGGCAGGAATATCAAGCAGGGCTCCCGGGTCGGTACAGTGAACAGACAGCACATCCCCTTGCCTTAGGGTCGCTACCCGATCCTGGGTACGAATGACCGGCAGCGGACAGAGCAATCCGGTTGCATCCAGTTGATACGTGCTCACAGGTACCAGTCTTCTAGCACTTCATCCACCGTGAAGGGCGCCACCTGCAATTCGCGTTCGATGCCGTCCCGGCTGACGAACTGAAAGCTGACACTTTTTGCCTCGCGGCCCTGTCCGAAACGCGCCGCAATCCGGGCAGCCAACTCCACATCGGCGTCATCCCGCTCGCCCTCAACAAGCGTCAGTGGTCCGTTATGACTGGTCATATCGAGGTAAGTAAAACGTTTGCGGTAACCGCGCAGGTAACGGGTCTCGCCAGCATCGCGGGCAACGATCACCTTGAGATGTGGCTTTGGCCGCAAATGCCGCCCGACCTTGAGCAACATAATGTCATCCAGGTCATAGTCTCGCTTGGCCCGGCTTTGCCATAGGTCGCGCAATTTGCGGCTATAGGCAACATCGGTCAAAAAACAGCAACCACCGGCAGGTTGTGCGTAATCTTCGATCCCCAGCTGGCGGGCCAAGGCGATCTGCGGCTTACGGGTACGCCCGGAAAACCCGTACAACTGCTCACGATCAACCCAGCCCTCACGCTCAGGCAAGGTCGGTGGCTGTAGCTGCGCACAAAGCGGCCGCAACAAACGGTCGTTCGCTCCTGACTCACGGGCCACCACCGGAAAAGTATCCCGGCGCTGGGACATCGGCCGCTGACCCAGCACTTCACCGGTAATAATGAAATCAAAATCATGTGCCTGCATCCACTCCAGGGCCTTTCCCACCATGAAGGTTTTGCAGTCCAGGCAAGGATTAAGGTTTGCACCGTAGCCATGACGAGGGCGCAGTAACACCGACTTGTACTCCTCAATCACATCGACAATGTGCAGGGGCATGCCTAACTGCTCGGCGACCCACAACGCATTGTTGCGCCGAGGTTTTCGGTTCGGATTATTGCGGATAGCATGGGTGTGGCCCTCGACACAGAATCCGGTAAAAAAGTTAAGGCCCTCGACATGCAGTCCCTGATCCTGCATTACGCGGGCCGCCAGCATGGAGTCCAGGCCACCCGATATGAGCGCAACAGCCCGGCGGGTTCGAGGTATATGAGCAACGGCTTTCATAAGTCGGGATTGTAGCAACTCGACTTATCTGTTCCAGCCAACGCGAGAGCAAACTATCGGATAAAACCCCTGCCGTTATAATGCGTCACTCAACCCGTATTTGCGCTGGGAGCGAAAAAACGTTGCATTTCCAGGACCTGATCCTGCGCCTCCAGGCGTACTGGGCTGGGCAAGGCTGTGTGCTCATGCAGCCTTACGACATGGAGGTCGGAGCCGGCACTTTTCACACTGCGACCTTCCTTGCCGCCGTGGGTCCGGAGCCGTTGCGCGCTGCCTATGTACAGCCCTCACGCAGGCCAACAGACGGCCGTTATGGTGAAAACCCGAACCGACTGCAGCATTACTTCCAGTTCCAAGTCATTCTCAAACCCTCGCCGCCAGAATTCCAGGATCTATACCTGGGTTCGCTAGAGGCCCTCGGTATCAGTTTTTGCCGCGACGATGTGCGCTTTGTCGAGGATGACTGGGAGTCACCGACCCTGGGCGCCTGGGGGCTTGGCTGGGAAATCTGGCTGAACGGCATGGAAATCTCGCAGTTCACCTATTTTCAGCAGGTTGGCGGACTCGACTGTCGACCGGTCACCGGAGAGATCACCTACGGTCTGGAGCGCATTGCCCTGTACCTGCAGGGTGTAGACAGTATCTTTGATCTGCGCTGGAACGAGCGCTTCAGTTACGGCGACCTGTATCGCCAAAACGAAGTTGAGCAATCCGCCTATAACTTCGAGCATGCGGATGTGGCGGTACTGTTCAACCAGTTCGAGAACTGCGAAACGGCTTGTAACCACCTGCTCGAAGAAAAACTGCCACTGCCGGCCTACGAACAGGTGTTACGGGCTTCGCATACCTTCAATCTGCTCGATGCCCGTCGAGCCATCAGCGTAACTGAGCGCGCCCGCTACATAGGCCGGGTGCGCACCTTAGCCCGCGGCGTAGCTCAGGCCTATTTCGAGGCACGCGAGGCGCTGGAATTTCCCCGGGGGCAAACATGAGCGGGCAGCCCAAGGGCAGGGCAGATCTACTGATCGAACTGGGCACCGAAGAACTGCCGCCCAAGGTCCTGAAACAGATGGGCGAACAATTTGCAACCCTACTAACCGATGCGTTGATCGACACCGGGCTGGGCTGCGAAGGGTCCATGAGCTGGTTTGCGACTGCAAGACGACTTGCGGTACGGGTTCCGGGCGTCGCCCACCGCTGTGCCGATCAGATCAACGAGCGTCGCGGCCCGGCACTCGGCGCTGCTTTTGACGACCAAGGTCAACCAACGCCAGCTGCCACAGGCTTCGCCCGCTCCTGTGGCGTAACCGTCGATCAGTTGGAAAGGCTGGAAAACGACAAGGGCCAATGGCTGGTACATCGGGCCCTCGTGCCTGGGGCGCTCGCGCGCTCTCTTATCGAGCCTTGTATCCACAGCGCCATTGAAAAACTGCCAATACCTAAACGCATGCGCTGGGGCGAGGGTTTGGCCGAATTTGTCCGCCCGGTACACTGGTTGGTGGTACTGCATGGTCAGCGAGTGCTGCCGTGCGAGGCCCTGGGCATTGCTGCCGGGCGTATCAGCCGGGGGCATCGCTTTATGGGTGAGGCACGTATCAGCATCCGTAACGCTGGCGATTATGAAAAAACCCTTAAAGAGCAAGGCGCTGTCATTGCCGATTTCAATACACGCTCACGGCTGATCGAGCAGCAGGTATCCCGACTCGGCATTAAGGCCGGCGGCAAAACAGTTATCGACCCACAGCTGCTCGATACTGTCACCGCACTGGTGGAAAAACCCCATGCGCTTCTAGGTCAGTTCGACCCGGCTTTTCTTAAAGTTCCCACCGAAGCACTGATCTCATCTATGCGCGACCATCAGAAATATTTCCACGTAATCGATACCAGAGGCAAGCTACTGCCGGTCTTCATTACCGTAAGCAATATCCGTAGCACCGCACCGGGGCGCGTACGGGCAGGCAATGAGCGAGTGCTCAACGCCCGCCTTGCCGATGCCCGCTTCTTCTGGGAAACGGATAACCGCCGACCGCTGGACAATCGGGTGGATGAGCTGGACGGCGTCCTCTTCCACCAGGCTCTGGGAAGCCTGCATGACAAGACGCGCCGGCTCGAGACCTTATCGGTCAAAATCGCCCAGACACTGCGGGTCGATGAAACCCTTTGTGCCAGAGCCGCACATCTGTGCAAGACAGATCTCGTTACGGGCATGGTCGGAGAGTTTCCGGAATTGCAGGGCACCATGGGTCGTTACCTTGCCCAACATGACAAGGAACCTGCGGCCGTCGCCCGGGCTATCGAAGAGCACTACCTGCCGCGACACGCCCGCGACAAACTTCCGGCGAGCACCCCAGGACGGGTGCTGGCGCTGGCTGACCGGATTGATTCTCTGGTTGGGCTGTTTTTAGCTGGGGAGGAACCTACCGGTGATAAAGACCCCTACGGTCTACGCCGGGCTGCGCTGGGCGTTATCCGCATATTGATCGAAAAAAAGGTGGACCTGGATATCGTCGAACTCGTGAATCACTCGGCCGATACCTACGCCGCGGCTGGTAATCCTGTTGGCGCCAACGCAAAAAAGCAGTGCATCGCCTTTGTGATGGAACGCTACCGCGCACTGTACGCGGCGTTAGGGTTTGCTCAGGACGAGATTTCGGCCGTGCTCGAAGCAGGCGCCAGCCGGCCCCTGGACTTTGACCGACGCCTGAAAGCCCTCGCGAAATTTCGCCATCACCGCGATGCCGCTAGTCTGGCAGCCGCAAACAAGCGTATTCGCAATATCCTGCGCAAAAGTGAGCAATCGATAGCCAAAGAGCTCAAGCCGCAACTGCTGATCGAAAGCGCAGAAATCGCATTATCCGAGGCGATACTTGAAACGGCAGGGGCCATCGCACCGGCCATTGCGCGCGCCGATTACCCGGCAGCACTTCGCATCCTGGCTGGCTTGCGCCCTGTGGTGGACCGCTTTTTTGACGAGGTCATGGTTATGGTCGAAGACCTGCCACTGCGGACCAATCGCCTGACACTGCTGGGACAATTAAGCAGTTTGTTCCTGACCATCGCCGATATCTCGCTGCTGCAAACACCGGAGCGTCCCAGTGGTAGATGACCGGGGACACTATGACCGCATGCTGGCTGCGGTACAGGCTTTTCATGACAAGCATCGTCTGCGCGAGCAAGGTGGTGAGGACATGCCCTACCGCGTGGCTCTGATGGCAGAAGAACTGGGCGAGATTTCAGCCTGTATCACTAAAGGCAAGGCGACCGAAGCCCTGGCCGAGGAGTGTGCCGACCTGCTGATCCTGCTGATCGGTACTTCTATTGCTGGTAACTTCAAACTGGATGATGCCTTCTGGGCCAAGATGGGCACATTGGCCCAACGCAAAAGCCGTATCGTCGATGGTCGCATCCGGGTGTCAGAGTTTCGGAACGAATAGATGAAATCGGGCCTGGTGATTGTCGACCGCGACGGTGTGATCAATTTTGATTCGGATGCCTATATCAAGTCGGTCGCCGAGTGGATTGCTATCCCCGGTAGCCTGGAAGCACTGGCTCGGCTCTCCCGGGCCGACTATCGGGTGACAGTCGCCACCAACCAGTCGGGCATTGCCCGGGGCCTTTACACGATGGAAACATTGAACCGCATCCACCAGAAAATGACCGATAGCCTGCGCAAGCACGGTGGACGGATCGATGCAATCTTCTTTTGCCCCCACGGACCGAATGACGATTGCGCCTGTCGCAAGCCACGGCCCGGACTGCTTTATGAAATCAGCGAGCGTCTGAACGCGCCGCTAGCCGGCGTGCCGATGGTGGGCGATTCCCTGAAAGACCTGCAAAGCGCCAGTGCCGTAGGCGCTCTGCCCATACTGGTACGCACCGGGAAAGGGGCAGTTGCGCACCAAGCGTTGATAGAGGCTCAGGCTCACAACGAACTTACCCATGCGTTGGTCTATGATGATCTGGCCACATTTGCTGACGCCCTGTTGTCCGGCGCGCTGGACCCGGCCATGCAGGCGTGCCGCCAGGCAAGTGGAGCCGGCTGAGCGGCCAGTTCCGAGGGACGCATGATCTGGGTCCGCTCTATCTTGTTCTTTTGTGGCATGGCGATCTCTGCGGTGCTTTTTTGCCCGATCGCGCTGATCGTATGGCCAGTACCGGTGGTAATGCGGATGCGCATTATTGGCCTATGGGCGCGCTTTATCGGCTGGTGGCTCGCACTGACTTGCCAATTACGCTTCCAGGTAGAAGGTATGGAGCACTTGCCCTCACAGCCCGGCGTCATTTTGTCCAAACACCAATCGGCCTGGGAAACCATTTTGTTCCAGGTTATCTTCCCGCCGCAGACCTGGGCGTTGAAGCGCGAGGCCTTATGGCTGCCGTTTTTTGGCTGGGGCCTTGCAGCCACCAGCCCAATCGCAATTAATCGGGCGACCCCAGTGCGGGCGCTTGATCGTCTATTGCGCCAGGGCCGCAAGAAGATTAAACAAGGACGCTGGGTCGTGATTTTCCCCGAAGGCACCCGCATGGCTCCGGGTGAACAGGGCGCTTACCACCCCGGGGGCGCCATGCTGGCGGTTAAGGCGGGCGTGCCGGTGGTGCCAGTAGCCCACGATGCGGGATGTTACTGGGGGCGGCGCAGTTTTTTGAAAAAGCCCGGTGTCATCCGCGTGTGCGTAGGGCCACCTATTGCTACCGAGGGCGAAAAACCACGAGCGGTGAATCAGGCCGCGAAGGATTGGATTGAATCCACCATGGCGTCACTGCTTGGCAGCCCGGAAGTGCCCGTCGATACCAGAAAAGCCCGGGACAGCAACTGACTTAACTGCTTGCCTCGAGCAACTGTTGTGACACCAGGCGCGCGTAATCAGCGGCTGAGAGTGTCTGAGGCCGGGCAGCCGGGTCGATACCGGCCTGTTTGATAAGTGCCTCGGAGCAGATTCCTTTCAAGCTGTTTCGGAGCGTTTTACGCCGCTGCGAAAAAGCCTGGCGAACCAATGTTTCGAAGGCATCGTCTCGCACTGATGGACCCACCGGCTCGCGGTGTGGCTGCAACGCCACGATACTTGAGCGCACCTTGGGTGGCGGTGTAAAAGCACCGGGGCCAACATCGAACAGGATGCGTGGTTCGAAAACGCGACCGACCATGACACTTAAGCGTCCATATTCACTGGCGCCTGGGTCGGCCACCAACCGTTGCGCGACTTCCTTTTGCAACATAAACAGCATACGGCTGATTTTTTCGCGCTGAGACAGCAGATGTATCAACAGCACCGAGGAGATGTTGTAGGGCAGATTGCCTACCATCACCAGGGACTGGTCCGGATTAAGCTCGGCCAAATTAACGGCCAATGCATCTTGCTCATGTACTTGCACCTGCGAATGTTTGACATAACGCTGGCCTAGAAAAGGTGCCAGGTCACGGTCTATCTCCACCAGGTGCAAGGTATTGCCAAGCTCGGCCAAATGATCGCTCAGGGCGCCCTGTCCTGGCCCAATCTCGCACAGCACTTCACCTGGTTGCGCATTGAGGCTGTCGACGATACGCCGGATAACACCGGCATCATGTAAAAAGTGCTGACCGAAACGTTTTCTCGGCCGGGGCAGGGTGGGCGATTCAGGAGTCACTGGATAATCGTTGCGCCAGTTTCACCGCGGCAACCAGGCTACCCACATCCGCCTGGCCCGTACCGGCCAGGTCCAGCGCGGTGCCATGATCGACCGAGGTGCGCACAAAGGGCAGGCCCAAAGTTATATTCACGACGCTACCAAAGCCCGCGTGCTTGATCACCGGTAGGCCCTGATCGTGGAACATCGCGACCACCACATCCAGTCCTTTAAGAGAGTCTTGGGTAAATGCAGTGTCGGCCGGCAAGGGGCCGCGTAGATCCAAGCCCTGTGCACGCAACGCTTGAAGTACCGGTATGATGACTTCAATCTCCTCTTGGCCCAGGTGCCCAGCCTCGCCAGCATGGGGATTAAGACCGCAGACCCCGATTGCTGGAGTTGCTATACCAAAGCGCATACGCAAATCCGTATCGAGCACGCGCAGGACCCCCTCCAGGCGCTCACGAGTGAGTGCTAAGGCCACTTCGGCCAACGGCATATGGATCGTGACCAATGCGACCCGCAGGTGGTCGTTCGCCAGCATCATCACCGGAGTTTTTACGCCAGAGCGTTTAGCAAGAAACTCGGTATGGCCTATGAAGTCGTTGCCTGCTTCAATCAGCAGGCTTTTTTGTACCGGGCCCGTGACCAGGCCCGCAAACTCACCTTTAAGGCAGCCATCAGTAGCGCGCTCGAGCATCTCGACCACATAAAGCGCGTTAGTGACATCCAATAGGCCTGGCTGGGAAGAGGTTTTCAGGCTAACCGGCAGCACAGCCGCCTTACCACCGGGCGCAACCAGCGTGTCATTACTTAACGCCAGGGGCAAACCCAAAAGGGCCGCACGCTCCAGCAGTAGATCCGGGTCGCCAGCAATACACAGCGGGCCAGTGACTTGCTGCTGCAGCAGTTGCACCACGAGTTCGGGCCCCACACCAGCAGGTTCGCCGGTGGTTACGACAACAGGAAGCGCTTCGCGTGGGGTATCGTTCATATTCCGCAAGTATGCAACAGAAGGCCTGCGACGAGTCTTTCATTGTAAGCACCCCAACACAAAGAAAACCCTCTAGACCCGTGGCGAGATCATATCGAGAATCCACAAAAAGTCAGCAATACCTCTCGTACACCAGGCATTTCAAGCTAACGGCTTGATGTTCGTCATCGGACGCTTCGAAATCGTTGTCTGACCGGTTTGGGCTTCGGGGCAAAACCACCTAAGGCTAAGGAAGCTTGAACAATCTGCCAAGACGTATCGGCTCATTCAGCGTGTCCAAACTCACCCGACCCGGGTCGGTCTTGATCGCAGACAATACATCAGGCTCGTCGCCCGCACCGCTCGCAATGGGGCTTTCGAGGCGGTCGATCACCTTAGAGTCCCGGAACGGATCGGCAAACGTTTGCAAGATAGATAGGAAAACTAGGATTTGTTAGGAAGATTCTAGCGTGACCTGAGGGATCGAAGTTGGGGTGGAATGCTAAAAACTGACCGCCCTCCTCAAATTACCTCATGTTAACGTTTTAAGCCTGAAAAACAGAAAAAGTCCAAGATGAGACTTTCTCTCAATCAATATATTGATAAATCGACGGGCAAAAGTATTCAGTAAAACATCGCTCTGGAACGGGTGAAACACATCGATATATTGACCTGGTCGATCTGGTAAATGGCTAACACGAGGCATGGGGCATAACCCATCCTTGTATAGCAGTGTGTCGTGGCGCAGGCGCGTATGTACTAGTGTATGAGTTAAAGATTAGTTTCTGGCAGGCACTGATTAATTCAGTCCTTCACAACTCGTCACTATAAGGATCATCCAATCAAGGTGAGAGTAACTTAACTCTGCTCGAACTGATATCACTAAGCGCTAACCCATTTTATGGCGGTCAGAGTCAGAGCAATCACGGCAACTGCTGCGATTGACGCTGAAATACACCATATGATTCTTTCTCCACCTGTAAAACTCTTCATAACTTGTTCCTCGCCTTGGTTGTCGGTAAACGGCTGATTCGAGCCGTCGAAGACGGGTGTTATGACGGAATCGACCGGTGGCGCGCTTGACTTACGTCAAGGACCGGCGCATTTGTGGCAAATCACCTGCCAGTTGACCGGTTGAGGCGGGGTCTGTGTACGCGCTGCCGAATCAACGATATTTCTGTTTATAATGTAAGGAAATATCTAAGTAATGTTGGTTTCCTCTATGTTGCTGTTTCTTCTGGCTTTAATATCCCTATGAAGCTGACTTGTCGGGACTGTTCCCTGGCTGAACTCTGTCTGCCGCGTGCGCTGTCGCCGGACGATATGGAACAGTTTGAGACGATGGTTGATCAGCGCCCAGCAATGGCGCGAGGTAATTTTCTTTACCAGACTGGGGATGTGTTCGGGGGGTTGTACGCAGTGAAGTCAGGCTCTTTCAAGACAACCATTTCAGCGTCTGATGGCGAAGACCAGGTTACCGGGTTTTACCTGCCAGGTGAATTATTCGGTTTTGATGGATTTGATGATCACTATTCCTGTTCAGCGGTCGCACTCGAGCACAGTAGTGTTTGTGAATTACCGCTGAGTTCTATCGATCAACTGGTGGTCAAGCTCCCTAATCTGCGACGTGAGCTGGATCGGCTGATGGCGCGGGAGATAACCACCGATCAGTCTATGCTGTTGCAGCTTTCCCGTCGTACGGCCGAACAACGATTGGCGGCTTTTCTTGTGAGTCTGTCTTTACGGTTCAGGCAACGCGGGTTTTCAGGTACTGAACTCCGTTTGAGCATGTCCCGTTATGACATCGCAAATTACCTGGGCCTTACCGCCGAAACTGTCAGCCGTCTTTTTAAGCGGCTTAAAGAGCATCATCTGGCGCTCGTCAACGGAAGAACTGTAATCATTCAAGATTTCGAGGCTCTGCACCGCCAGGTTCATGGTTCTGGAGGCCGGTAAATGCCGGTATAGGTCCAACCATCATAGCGTGACTCGCCCCAGCTTCTGTTTTCAGCGACTTCAGATCAGTCGGGAATATCGTGACTCGCGTCCGGGTGCCGAATAAATATCAAACACCTTGCAGATACTGCGGATCAGAAATCTTCCAGAGGGTGAAACCTCGATCGTGTTGTTATCGTCGATAGACAAAAGCCCGTCGTCTATCATTTCTTCCAGTACCCGAAATTCACCTGCAAAGTAGGTTTCTGGCGTGTTCTCCGATGACGCCAGAACTGAATTGAGATTTACACGACTAAAACACATCAGTTGTTCTATCACCCGTCTTCGTATCTCATCGTCAGGAGAAAGCTGAAAGCCCCGGTCTACGCTCAGTCGACCATGGTTTGTCGCGGCATAGTAGGGTGAGAGTTCCTTCACGTTCTGGCTGTAACACGCACCAACCTGGCTGATTGAGGATATGCCCAGTCCGACCTGATCGCAGCCTGTGTGGGTGGAATACCCCTGAAAGTTGCGCCCAAGAGTGCCGTTTAATTGAGCGTGGGCTAGCGGATCTTCCGGTCGTGCAAAGTGATCGATGCCGATGTAGCTGTAACCCGCTGTGGTCAACCAGTGAACGCAGGTTTCCAGAATGGTCAATTTTTCCTCGGCGCTGGGGAGATCTTTTCCGTGGATTCGGCGTTGTGGTGGAAACCGACAGGGCAGATGGGCGTAGTTGAATACGGATAACCGGTCTGGCGGTGCGGTCATCAACAGTTCGAGCGTACGGTTGAATGTCTCAAAAGTTTGATGCGGGAGTCCGTAAATTAGATCTACGTTGATGGATTCAAAGCCAATATCCTTGGCGTACTGGAGCAGTTCCAGGGTGGCTTCTGCAGGCTGAATTCGATGAATCGCTTGCTGGACTTTGGGTTCAAAATCCTGCACTCCCAGGCTGATCCGGTTGAATCCGAGTTGTCTCAGGGATTCAAGAGACTCCAGCGCTACGGTGCGGGGATCAATTTCTATACTGAAGTCGCGATCCGGGCTGGTTGAAAGCAAAAAATGCTGATCGACCTTCTGCAGCAGTCGTTTGATCTGATTCATGGTTAGAAATGTTGGCGTACCGCCACCCAGGTGTAGCTGTACGACTTCTCTGTCGTTGTCGTACAAACCGCCCTGTAATTGAATCTCCTGACACAGGTAATCCAGGTATTCATCAGCTACTTCAGTGCGCCGGGTGACAACCTTGTTGCAGGCACAAAAGAAACAAAGTGAATTACAAAATGGAATATGGAAGTAAAGCGATAGTGCGCTCGGTATGGGGATCTCGTTACTGGTTACGGCTGCCTGCCGATAGTGTTTCTCAGTAAAGTTATTCTCAAAGTGGTCCGCGCTTGGGTATGAAGTGTAACGTGGGGCGCGTAAGTCGTAACGTCGGATTAGTTCCGGATCGAAACTGATTCGGTTACGTGTTGCGATCATTTGGGTGGGCTATCCTGTTGTGCCACAGAGTCGAATTCTTGGAACTGGAAGGTTCGATCGACTCACAGTTAGTTACACGGAAAGACTTCCCTGATCACCCGCATCATTCGCACCTGCCGCCGATTAATGAATTGGTATCAGCTTCAGCAAAACAAAGACAATAGACAAAGATGAATAGAAACACTTAGAAAGCATGGGCCATCGGGTCACCGGAGTGTGCAGGGTGACACTATCCCGAGACCTCTTTGCCTTTATTGATTCAGATCAAATCCCGGTGGCAAATCTCTAGTGTCAGGCAGCAACGACTCTAGATCCTGACACAGGTCAATACTTCGCCGCTCTTCGCACAATAAATCATTCTATGTTCCCCAAATAGATAATGACGCAAACCGTTTCGGGATAGGAACCAAGGTATGTCGCACCAAGTAACTTATCAATCCGAGCCCGCAACCCGTTGCTGGCTGGTGCTGGTCGGCTTCGGTGTCCTGCTGACACCGTGGGAGTTGCTCATTGAGCCGTTTTCACAATCAAGTATCGCCACTGTCGGCCATCCAGTGGGCCAGTGACTTGAATGGGGTGTGTAGGGTTTGCGTCCAGGCGATTATCGCGCTTCGATCTGACGGGCGGTTCTGGCTGATTTTCTTGTGCGCCCGGCAACGCTCCGAGGTGAAGCGGATGCCAAACACCGCGCTGGCCATCTGCTTCAGATAATCGGCAGGGGCATCTTCGAGTTTCCAGTTCGAATCCTGGGATTGTTCAAAAACGTTTACCTGGTGTGCCAGCAGATCGAGCAACTCGCGGTCGGGCACTTGTTCGAGTACTCCGTAGAACTGGCAGGCGACATAGTTCCAGGTTGGCACCACCTTGGCGCTTTTCAGTTTTTCCGCGTACACCGAGGGGGAGATATAACCGTCGGCGGCCTGAAAAACCAGTCGGCAGGCCAAGGGCCCGCCGGAGAGTATCTCCAGCAATGGATTGGACCGCACCAGATGAGCGCAAAAAATCGCGGGCTGGTTACGATTAGTACACACGAAAGGGGCAAATACCGGATCGCAAAGTGTTCCATCCACCGGGTGGATCGAGGCGAACTTGACCAGTTCGGCTACCTCGACAGCATCTTGCAATTCTTCACTGGAGAAAAGTTCGGGAGGATAACGCTTCATTGGCACTGCAATCAGGCTGGGGCGTGGCCTTCACGCATGCGGTACTTATTCCACCGTGACCGATTTGGCAAGATTACGCGGCTTGTCCACATCGGTACCCTTGATCAAGGCAACATGGTATGAAAGCAACTGCAGAGGAACGGTGTAGATAATCGGCGCGATGGCGCTGTCCACCGGCGCCACATGCAGCACCTGAACATCCTCGCTTTCGATCAAGCCTGATGCCGGATCGGCAAAGAGGTACAGTCTGCCGCCGCGTGCGCGCACTTCCTCAAGATTCGATTTCAGTTTCTCGATCAAAAGGTCATTGGGCGCCACAGCGACTACCGGCATTCTCTCATCGACCAGCGCCAGGGGGCCGTGTTTAAGTTCCCCGGCAGCGTAAGCCTCGGCATGGATGTAGGAGATCTCCTTGAGTTTGAGCGCGCCCTCCATCGCAATAGGGAAATGTGCGCCCCGCCCCAGAAACAGTGCGTTCTGCTTGTCGCCAAAAGCCTGAGCCATATTTGCAATTGCAGTCTCCATGCCAAGCGCCGACTCCAGGGCTACAGGCAGGGTGCGGATCTGATGAACCACGTGGGCCTCGAACCCTGAGTCGAAACCCCGGCGTCGCGATAGCGCCAGTGCCAGCAGTAGCAAACCCGTCATTGCGCTGACAAAAGTCTTGGTCGAGGCAACGCCTATCTCCGGGCCACAATGGGTCATGAAAGCCAGATCGGACTCGCGCACCAAGGAAGACTCGGGTACGTTGCAGACAACCAGGGAACCCGCTACTCCCTGGCGTTTGGCTTCTTCAAGCGCCGCCAGGGTATCGGCGGTTTCGCCGGATTGAGAAATAGTAACCACCAAAGTGCCCTCACGAGACGCATGTCGGCGGTAGCGGTATTCGCTTGCGACCTCCACCTCACAAGGGACTCCAACATATTCCAGCCAGTGTCGCGCCACGAGTCCCGCGTGGTAGCTGGTGCCACAGGCGATAATGCATACTTGGCGCGTGGCGTCGAAAATCCTGGTTGCCTCGCGACCGAAAGAGTCTTCCAGCACCTGATCACCCCGTAATCGACCTTCCAGCGTGTCAGCTACGGCGCGGGGCTGTTCATGAATTTCCTTTTGCATGAAATGACGATACTCACCCAGATCAGCACTATCGCCCGACTGGGAACTGGTACGCACTAATCGATCGACCACAACACCTGTGCGGTCTTTAATCAGGCAGTTCGCGCCCCGCAGGTCAACAACATCACCGTTCTCTAGCACCTGATACTGGCGTGTCACAGGAAGCAGGGCATTAATATCGGACGCGATAAAAGATTCGTCGTCGGTGCGGCCCAGCAGCAAAGGGGGGCCCTGTCGAGCCGCAACCAATCGATCTGGCTCACCCGCATGCACAACCGCAAGGGCGAAACTACCCTCAAGTTCTTTCATAGTTGCGCGCACAGCGTCAGCCAGGTCCAGGCCCTTTTGCAGATGCAGGTACACCTGGTGTACCACGACCTCAGTATCAGTCTGTGAAGTGAACGCCAGGCCTGCTTCGTGCTGCTTTTGTCGAAGAGTTTCGTGGTTCTCGACGATCCCGTTGCAGACCAACGCCAGGGTGCCGTTACAGATATGTGGATGGGCGTTGGGTTCGGTGACACCGCCGTGGGTGGCCCAGCGAGTATGGGCAATGCCCGTCATCCCCATCAGCGGAGCCTGGTTCAACGCATGCTCAAGTTCGGCAACCTTGCCTACGGTACGAGCGCGTTCCAGATCACCGTCCTGGTTGATAATGACGACGCCGGCCGAGTCATAACCGCGATACTCCAGACGGCGCAATCCCTCAAGCAAAAAACCGCTGGCGTCCGAGTTTCTTACCGCACCGACTATCCCGCACATAACGTCTTTCCCCGAGTCATTATTTTTCGATGACGAGCCTGTTGCCGTCGAGCAGATATGAACGCATTCAGTCTTTTTTCTTTTGCGGGCGCTGCCAATCGTCCCGGGTCTTTTGGTCAGCGCGGGTCAGGACCAGCTGGCCGGGAGGTATATCGCGACTGATAGCAGAGCCGGCACCAATGGTTGCACCGTCACCCACCGTCACCGGTGCAACCAGTGCAGTGTTCGAGCCGATAAAAGCATCGTCACCAATGTGAGTCTGGTGCTTGTTGGCGCCATCGTAATTGCAGGTAATCACGCCAGCACCAATGTTTACCCGCTGACCGATCTGTGCATCACCCACATAGGCCAGGTGGCTGGCCTTGCTGTCTTTCCCCAGGGCTGCGTTTTTGGTTTCGACAAAATTGCCCACGCGGGCGCCGGTCGCCAGTGTTGTCCCAGGCCTCAGGCGAGCAAACGGTCCGATAGTGCAGTTAGCCGCTATCTTCGCCCCCTCAATAACACTGCTCGCTCGCACCTCGACACCATCGCCAAGCTCGCTGTCGATGATCTGACAATTCGGGCCAACACGAACCTTTGAACCTAAAGTCACTGTTCCCTCAAACACCACATTGACATCGATTTCACAGTCGTCGGCAAAGCTTAGTTGGCCGCGCAGGTCAAAGCGTGCCGGATCATACAGGGTCAGCCCGGCACTCATAAGTGAGTCGGCCTGGCGCAACTGAAAAAATCGCTCGGCTTGGGCCAGTTCTGCCCGGCTATTGATACCGTTAATCTCTGCTGGATCAGCGCAGCTCACACTGCTCACCGTGACTCCAGATCGGACAGCGCAGCCAACAACATCGGTCAGGTAATACTCGCCCTGGCGATTAACGTTGTCGACTTCACTAAGCCAGGCGCTGAACTGTTCGGCGGAGCCCGCCATCAAACCCGTATTAATTTCAAGGATTGCGCGCTCAGCCTCGCTGGCATCGCGCTCTTCAACGATCGCGATGACATCGCCGTTGTCGCCACGGACGATTCGACCATAACCGGTGGGATCGCTCAACTCGGCAGTCAACAGCGCTAAACCGCCAGATCCGAGGGCAGTCACCAGAGTGTTCAGTGTGTTTTCGCGCACCAAGGGCACGTCGCCGTACAGCACCAGTATCGTTGCCCCGGGTGAGATATGGGGAAGAGCCTGGCTAACGGCATGGCCAGTTCCCAGTTGTTCGACCTGTTCAACCCAGTTGATATTGCCCGATTCACCGAGCTGTTCACGCACTGCCTGCGCACCATAGCCACAAACCACGTGAATGCGCGCCGGTTCCAACAACGCCGCGGTGCGCAGCACATGATCCAGCAGGGGCCGTCCGGCAAGGCGATGCAGCACCTTAGGCAAGGCAGAACGCATGCGGGTGCCTTTGCCGGCTGCGAGTACGATAACTTCGAGCGTCATAAACAGAATATTACTGCAATCACTGCGAGGTGGGGGGACACCAGGTGTGCCAAAACCAAATTCAGTGAATGCTTTGCTGAGCCTGGGCCGCCAACTCCACAGGGGTGGCATCGCGCACTTCAGTTACACGTACGATGAAGGTAATGTCTTGCCCCGCGAGCGGGTGATTGCCATCAATAATGATCTGTCCGTCATCGACGCGGGTCACCCTGAAATGCATGGGCTCACCCTGTTCGTTCTCGGCGTCGAGTTCGGCACCCACATAGCGGAGTTCTTCAGGCGCATTGTCGATATCGTCCGAGAAGGTCAGACCCGGATCATGCGGGCCAAACGCCTGGGTAGCGGTCAGGAACACCTCGGCAGTCTCGCCCACCGCCAAGCCCTCAAGCGCTGACTCGATCTGTGGAAACAGTGGGTTGCTCTGGACACCATGCACATAAGAGATAGGCAAGCCACTATGCTCGGCGATATTACCCAATCCATCACGGATGGTGTAAGCAATCGATACCATCTTGTTGACGCCAACCTGCTGCGACATGGAATTTGCTCGGTACAGTGCTGCCCAGTTGGGCGTATCAGCCTCGACCCTTGCCGCGCAATTTCTGGATAGCCCGAAGTTGCGCGGCGGCCTGGATCAGTTCCGCTTTGGCTTTGGCAAAATCCATCTCGCTGCTACGGTCGCTCATCGCCTGCTCGGCGCGGCGCTGTGCTTCCAACGCAGCGGCCTCGTCCAGATCATGAGCGCGCAGTGCGGTGTCCGACAATACGGTAACCAGGTGGCCCTGCACCTCGAGCATACCGCCAGAAACAAAAAAGAACTCTTCTTCGCCGGACTCCTGCTGCACTCGCACTTCGCCAGCCTTGAGGCGAGTCAGTAACGGTGCATGCTGAGGTGCAATTCCGATTTCACCCATTTCGGCTGGCGCAAATACCATGGTGCCTTCACCGGACCAGACTTCTTCTTCGGCGCTGACAATATCGACTTTAATGGTGTTGGCCATTGCTCTTGCCTATGGTCCTGATCAGGTAACGTTTTTGGCGTTTTCAATCACTTCTTCGATGCCGCCGACCATATAGAAAGCCTGTTCCGGGATATCGTCGTACTCGCCATCAATGATGCCCTGGAACCCGCGGATCGTGTCTTTCAGAGACACAAACTTGCCGGGCGAGCCGGTGAAAGTTTCGGCCACGAAAAAGGGCTGTGACAGAAACCGTTGAATCTTGCGGGCCCGGGTTACCGCCTGCTTATCTTCCTCCGATAGCTCATCCATGCCCAGAATTGCGATGATATCTCGCAATTCTTTGTAGCGCTGAAGGGTGCCCTGCACGGCCCGAGCAGTATCATAGTGCTCCTGACCGACAACCAATGGATCCAGTTGCCGGCTGGTCGAATCAAGCGGGTCCACCGCCGGGTAAATACCCAGCTCAGCAACCTGGCGGGATAACACCAGCGTTGCATCTAGATGCGCGAAGGTCGTCGCAGGTGAAGGATCGGTCAAGTCATCAGCTGGCACGTACACAGCCTGGAACGAGGTGATCGAGCCGGTGCGAGTCGACGTAATCCGCTCCTGCAGTACTCCCATCTCAGCTGCCAGCGTCGGCTGATAGCCCACAGCCGACGGCATACGACCCAGCAGCGCCGAAACCTCGGTACCGGCAAGGGTGTAACGGTAGATGTTGTCTACAAACAGCAGCACGTCCCGACCTTCGTCGCGGAAATTCTCAGATATTGTCAATCCGGTCAAGGCAACACGCAAACGGTTGCCCGGTGGCTCGTTCATCTGGCCAAAAACCATAGCCACTTTGTCGAGCACGCCCGACTCTTTCATCTCATGATAAAAGTCATTGCCTTCACGAGTTCGCTCGCCCACACCGGCAAACACCGACAAACCCGAATGTTCCTTAGCAATATTGTTGATCAGTTCCATGATGGTAACGGTCTTGCCCACACCGGCACCACCAAACAGGCCAATCTTGCCACCCTTAGAGATCGGCATAATCAGGTCGATTACCTTGATGCCAGTTTCAAGAATGTCGACTGTGGGTGACTGGTCCGCGTATCCCGGGGCCTTGCGATGAATCGGCAACTGCTGGTCGCTTTCGACCGGGCCTGCATCGTCTACCGGGTTACCCAACACGTCCATGATCCGGCCCAGGGTTTTTTCGCCCACCGGCACCGTAATGGGCGCCCCACTATTGCTGACTTCCAGCCCGCGTTTCAAGCCGTCACTTGATCCCATGGCAATGCTTCGCACAATGCCGTCACCCAGTTGTTGCTGGACTTCCAGTGTCAGGCCCGTTTCGCTGACATTGAGGGCGTCGTATATCCGCGGTACCGACCCGCGTGGGAACTCGATGTCCACCACGGCGCCAATAATTTCAACGATGTTGCCGGTGCTCATAGCATGTTTCCTCGTAAAGGTTCCTTGTCTTTTCCTGGGCAGGGTCGAGCGCTAAACCGCCGCTGCGCCGCCAACAATTTCGGATATTTCCTGGGTAATGGCTGCCTGGCGCGCCTTGTTATAGACCAGCTGCAACTCATCAATCAGGTTGCCCGCGTTATCAGACGCAGACTTCATCGCCACCATTCGCGCCGCCATCTCGCAAGCAATGTTCTCAACCACGCCGCGGTAGATCAGCGACTCGACGTAGCGCATCATCAGCGCATCAACTACTTCGCGGGCATCCGGCTCGTAGAGGTAATCCCAATGCTGCTCGAGGCGCTCGTCCGGCTCGGATGCCGCAACTGGAATCAACTGGTCGACCCGGGGCTGCTGCGTCATGGTGGTGACAAAACCATTGTGCGCTAAGAACAGCCGATCAATACGGCCATCGGTAAACGCATCCATCATAATCTTCATGGCGCCAATCAGTTCGGCCAACTGCGGCTTGTCACCAAGATGGGCTGCCTCCGAGACGATGTTCACGCCCAGGCGTTTAAAAAAACCCAGGCCTTTGCTACCGATGATGGTCACATCGATATCGACGCCTTTATCGCGCCACTCGGTCATCGAATTAATCACTTGCCGAAACAGATTGATGTTGAGGCCGCCACAAAGGCCCCGATCACTGGAAACTATGATGAAACCCACACGCTTGACTTCGCGAGTCTTGGTATAGCTGTGCTTATACTCAAGGTTGGCCTGCGCCAGGTGCGCCATCACGTTACGCATCTTCCCGGCATAGGGGCGAGCCTGGTTCATCCGCTCCTGGGCGCGACGCATCTTGCTCGCAGCGACCATCTGCATCGCTTTTGTGATCTTCTGAGTATTCTGGATACTCTTGATCTTGGTCCGGATTTCCTTGGCGCCTGCCATATCGTGATGCTCCGCGAGTTAGCCTGAACGCTTACCAGCTGCCGTTGGTTTTGAAGTCCTTCAGCGCGTCGTGAAACTTGGCAACGACTTCGTCGTTATAGGCCTGATCACGATTCAGCTCGTCCATAAAATCACTGCACTGGCTCTTCATATGACTCTGCATCGCCTGCTCAAACTCCACAACTTTGCGAGTCTCAACGTCATCGAGGTAACCCTCGTTAATTGCGAAAAGGCTGACTGCCATTTCTGCCACCGACATGGTCGAGTACTGTTTCTGCTTCATCAGTTCAGTCGCGCGCTCACCCCGTTCGAGCTGTTTGCGGGTCGCTTCGTCAAGATCAGAAGCAAACTGGGAAAAGGCTGCCAGTTCACGATACTGTGCCAGTGCGAGGCGAATCCCGCCGCCGAGTTTCTTGATAAGGCCGCACTGAGCTGCGCCGCCGACCCGGGAAACCGACAGGCCGGCATTAATCGCAGGACGAATACCGGCGTTGAACAGGTCCGTCTCGAGGAAGATCTGACCATCAGTGATTGAGATCACATTGGTCGGCACAAAGGCTGATACGTCACCTGCCTGGGTTTCAATAATGGGCAGTGCCGTCAACGATCCGGTCTTGCCCTTAACTTCGCCTCCGGTACGCTTCTCAACTTCCTCTGCGTTGATACGCGCGGCCCGCTCGAGTAATCGTGAATGCAGGTAAAAAACATCTCCTGGGTAAGCCTCACGGCCTGGCGGTCGACGCAGCAGGAGGCTAACCTGCCGGTACGCCCAGGCCTGCTTGGTCAGGTCATCGTAAATAATCAGGGCATCTTCGCCGCGGTCGCGGAAATACTCGCCCATGGCGCACCCGGAGTACGGAGCGATGTACTGCATGGCTGCAGACTCGGCTGCCGATGCCGAAACTACGATGGTGTGCGCCATCGCGTCGTGCTCTTCTAACTTACTGACCACAATGGCTACCGAGGATGCTTTCTGGCCGATAGCGACATAAATACACTTAACGCCCGTGTCCTTCTGGTTGATGATGGTATCGATCGCTACTGCGGTTTTGCCGGTTTGGCGATCGCCGATGATAAGTTCACGCTGGCCGCGGCCGATCGGTACCATCGAGTCGATGGACTTCAGACCAGTCTGCATCGGCTCAGACACTGACTGGCGGGTGATGACGCCTGGCGCGATGCTCTCAATCGGCGATGTGGTTTCCGACTCAATCGGGCCCTTGCCGTCAATAGCTTGACCAAGCGAATCCACAACGCGTCCAAGCAAGCCTGTGCCTACCGGCACCTCGAGGATTCGTCCGGTGCACTTGACCGTATCACCTTCGACGATATGCTCGTAGTCTCCAAGTATTACGGCGCCCACCGAGTCCTGCTCGAGGTTAAGCGCCAGGCCGAAGGTGTCGTTGGGAAACTCCAACATCTCACCCTGCATAGCGTCAGCCAGGCCATGCACACGACTAATCCCATCAGTAAGACTGACCACGGTACCTTCGGTACGCGCCTCAGCTCCGGCATCAAAATCCTTTATCCGTTCCTTGATCAGTTCGCTGATTTCGGAGGGGTTCAGTTGCATAGCCATTCTTTAATTCCTCGTGAAGCCGCTTGCAGCGCCTGTATCAGGCGCCAACTGCAGCTGCCAATTTCTCGAGCCGGGCCCGAACTGAGTCGTCAATAACAAGATCGCCAGCGCGGATCACTGCGCCGCCAATCAGTGATTCATCTGTGCTGACTGTCAACTCCACACGCCGACCCAGCCGCTTTTCCAGAGCCTGGGTAATACGCTGGCGGTGCTCGTCGGGTACTGCGAGCGCGCTCTCAAGATGTGCCTGGACCGTGCGCTCCGCATCGGCTCGTAACAGTTCGTACTGTTCTGCAACCGCGCTAAGCACGTCAAGCCGTCGATTGCGAGCCAGCAGCCGCACCAGGTTCCTGCCAACATCATCCAGCAGTTCACCGCAACTGTCGATCAGGATTGTGGCAATCTCTTCGCGGGCCACGCGTGGATGGGAGAAAAGAGTGCTCACCTGTGGCTGGGTCGCTATCTCGGCTAACGCGTGCAACACCTCCGACCAACGTACATAGTCGCCAGAGTCCCGGGCCAGTTCAAATACGGCCTGGGCGTAGGGGCGGGCAATGCTGGATATTTCTGACACGGTAGCTATGAATTCGTTGGATTGGTGTGCGTTACAGTTCGGCCGTCAGGTCATCCAGCATCTGTGCATGGGCGCTGGGATCAACCTCGCGGGCCAAAATCCGTGATGCACCGGCAACTGCCAATGTGGCTAACTGCCCCCGCAGAGACTCGCGCGCCAGGTTGGCTTCTTTCTCGATCTCACTACGGGCCGCAACCAAAATACGTTCGCCTTCGGTCCGGGCATTGCCCTTGGCTTCTTCGATCATCTCAACCTCGCGGCGTTCTGCTCGGCGGATGATCTCCTGCGCCTGCTCCTTGGCTTCAGTAGTTACCTGTGCAACGTGTTCCTGGGCTCTGGCTTTTTCCCGTTGCCCTTCTTCAGCTGCAGCCAAGCCGTCAGCGATCTTGGTCTTTCTTTCGTTGAGCGCCGAGATAATCGGCGGCCAGACGAATTTCATGCAGAACCAGACGAAAATAACAAAAGCAATGCTCTGACCGATCAGCGTCAGGTTGATGTTCATAGCCTGTACCTTGTAACTGGTGGTCAGCCGCCGACTACGGCGAACATGATGTACAGCGCGATCGCTACACCGATGATCGGGATAGCATCGACAAGGCCCATCACAATAAAGAACTGGGTGCGAAGCATCGGCAGCAATTCAGGCTGGCGGGCAATACCCTCAAGAAAGCGGGCACCCAAAACACCAACGCCAACGCCAACGCCTATGCCGGCAAGGCCGAGCAGCACTGCACCGGCAACGTAGAGTAGAGCAATTTCCATGAGTTTCTCCTGTAGGAAGTTGTCAGGTTAAGTCAAATATAAACCGAATAAAGAAAACTAGTGATGGCTATGGGCCATCTCCAAATACACAATAGTCAGCGTCATAAAGATGAAGGCCTGCAGCAATACGATCAGTATATGGAACACTGCCCACGCCCACTGCAACACCCCCCCAGCGATCGCCAGTACCGCGCCGCCAGAAAACAATAGGGCAATTAGGATAAAAATCATCTCCCCGGCAAACAGATTACCGAACAGGCGCAGTGACAGCGATATGGGCTTAGATATTAAGCTGACGAACTCAAGGAAGAAATTCGCCGGCACGAACAGAATTTTGAGGATCGGATTTTTGGCCTGGAAAGGTTGCATGGTCAGTTCAGCCGCAAACCCGCCTACGCCTTTTATCTTTATGCTATAGAAGAGCGTCAAAACGAAAACGCCCAACGCCATACCGAAGGTCGCATTCGGATCAGTGGTAGGTACCACCTTCATGTATTCGATGCCCATCAGGTGAGCGATCTGTGGAATCCAGTCAACTGGCACCAAATCCATGGTGTTCATCAGTAGCACCCAGACAAACAGCGTCAGGGCCAGCGGTGCGACCAGATCGCTCTTGTGTGAAAACGATCCGCGAACGTTATCGTCCACGAATTCGACGATCCACTCGACGAAGTTGAGAAACCCTTTGGGGGTCTGTGCGCTTGCGCGTTGTGCCGCTTTTCGAAAACCCCACAGGAACACGGCTCCGAGCAATATCGACCAAAACATAGTGTCGAGATGGATTGCCCAGAATCCCATCGCCTTGGCTTCAGCCGCGTCATGGGCAACGCCCCAACTGCCATCCGCATGCTGACCATAGGTCAGGTTCTGCAGATGGTGTTTAATGTATTCGGTAGTGGTTTGCGCGTCGCTTGCCATGTCTAAGTGTCGCTATTTTGTACGTACAGTGATTGCCCCGAGGGTTGCCGCGAGCAAGGCTGTCACCAGTCCTGTCAGGAAACCTGCAATCGCCAGATCCTTTATCAATGCGAATGCCAGCGCGCATAGAGCGCCGGTAATCACCAATTTGCCAAATTCTGCTCGGTACAGGTTGAGCAGTTCCCTCTGGGCCGATGTATCGGCTGGGGGCGCGTAGACCCGCCAAACAGCGTACACATTTGCCAACAACCCAGCGCAACCGCCCAGTAGTGCCGAGCGCGCCTGCCCCTCGGTCAACAGCGCAAACAGTACCACTACACCGCCAACCGCCATAACCGCGATGCCAAGAATCCGCCAGAGAGTTTTGCCAACCGGCGTTTCCGCCTGGGCTTTGCACGCTACTGCCATCTGGGTGCCGGAAACCTCGGCTGGGCCCGGGGGCCAAACGGTTATTTGCCCCCGTGAGTTATTTGCACTGCAATAAAGGGTCGCGCAGTATAGGGGAGCGCCACCGCGAGGGTCAATCCTATATCCCAATAAACAGCCGTTATCTAGCTCAAAAAAGCCGCGTTGACCAAAATCGGGCGCAAGAACCCTATCCGGGGGCCAAACCGCACTCAGCAGATCAATTCGGCCCAGCGCGCGCGCAAACTATCAGCATCCGTATATCCAGCACACAAAAGACCATAGCGGGAATTACCCTCATCGTCCTCACAGCGCCAGATGACGGTAGGAAATCCGGTCACACCAAAAGTGCGCGCTGTTGCTAATTCATCGGCAAAGGTCTTTTGTGTCTGCACCGCCGTGAGATCACGGGCAAATTGCTCGCTATCGATTCCAATTTGATGAGCTATCGCGATCAGGGTATCGGTATCAGAAGGGTTGCGGGCCTCAAGGAAGTACCCACGCTGTATCGCCTCATACATAGTTGATCGGGCAGATCGGTCCTGCAACCCTGCCGCTATCACGGCCCGGCAAGCCGGATAAGTAGTGCGACGCGGCTTGCACGTCTCCCAGAACTCGAAATTAAACAGGGCCCCGGTCTGACTGGCGACGGTGCGCCAAGCGTTTTGAACATACTGACGAGTCGGTTCATCCATCGGCTGATCCGTGTCTTGCGCTAAGCCGCCCATCAAATCGATGATCTGAACTGATGATGGCAATTCTTCGCGCAATGCTTGCCAGGCCGACCTGAATCCCCAACACCAGCTACACATCGGATCGACGATTAGATAGAGCATCATCTTCATATTTCAGCCCAGATTGCGCTTTATGGAGATATAGATTGTTTCATCTTGTTATCGGCCAGGTTCTGGCCCATCCTCAATATAGCCAAGCGTATTTGCGACAACTACCCCAGTTAACCTTTTATTAAGGAGAACCCTATGTCGAGTACACCCACTGTATCCGATACCCAAAGGCGTCTGCTACTGCAGTCTTTAACAATGGGCGGCGCAGTCCTGGCCGCGACCAGCACCGTAGCGGCGGCCGGCCAAACCAGCAACGAGTTATCCGACAAAACCTTACAGGACCACCTCACCGTCAACCACCGCCACAAGTTCCTGATCGGACCGATGGAGGTAGACGTTAATATTAATGATGACACCAGGATTGCACAGATCAGCCTGCACCCGTTCTTTTCGAAAACCATGGCGTTCATGCAATTGACTCTGAGCGAGTCCAAGGGAATTCTGGACATCAAACGTGGCTTCCACTTCCCTGAACTGGGTTGGGGCGGAGAGATGGAGTGCGGTATTGATTTTGCCGAGCGCCGATTTGCCACCCACATCGAACTAGAAACACCGTTCGGAAGCTTCAAGAAAGGCCCGATCTTGCAATGGAGCTAAAGACATGACTGATCAACGGCAAGCCATCTAGGGATATCCTGCGCAGTTTCACCGTCTGCACCACGTTACATAGAAATTAAACCTCTTTTTAAAGACGGCGCGGGCTGCGCCGAGCCGGTCGTTTTTGCCTTGTTGCCAAGGTCGTCGTCGAGCGGTCGCGAAAGATGCTTTACCAAGGCATATCAAGCCTTGTTATTTCAATTCAGGAGTCGTCGAAAACGCGGTTGCGCGTGCTAGAATTTTAGCGTTTTCTATTCCCTCGTATGGTTGACCCAATGGACATTGAACACGCACGCTTTAATATGATCGAACAGCAGATCAGGACCTGGGAGGTACTGGATTCTTGGGTGTTGTCAACGCTGCAGGACTTTCACCGCGAAGATTTTGTCCCTGCCGGATACACGGATCTGGCGTTTGCAGATATTCAGATACCTATCGGCTACGGCCAAACCATGATGGAGCCCAGGCTTGAAGCAAGGCTGCTGCAGGCTCTGGCTCTCACTGGCGATGAATCCGTTCTTGAAATCGGAACCGGCACGGGTTGCATGACCGCATTATTGGCCCGTTGCGCCAAAACGGTGACTAGCGTCGATATCCATGGTGATTTCCTGAAAGGCGCAGCACAGCGTCTGAGGAAAACAGGTGTTAACACGGTCACTCTGGACGAAGGAGACGCGGCGGATGACTGGAAGCCGGGGTCCACATGGGACGCTATTTTGCTGACGGGTTCCGTTCCTGAAATTCCACCTGCGTTTGAAAGGGCCTTGGCAAAAAATGGCCGCTTGGTTGCAGTGGTTGGACAGAATCCAATTATGGAAGCGATAATCATCTTTCGAGACGCCAATGGTGCCTTGTCACGCCAATCTCTTTTCGATACCCATGTGGCGCCGTTGATCAACACACCCTCAAAGCGCGCTTTTAAGTTCTGATAGGCGCCGGTATCCGATTCATGAAACTACTCCAACAGCTGCTTCTACCGGGCTTACTGGTATCTGCCAGTATCCTCAGCATTGCTTCGGTTAACGCTCAAGAAAACGCGGTCTACACTGTTCAATCGGGCGATACGCCGTGCGAGATCGCCCAGTTTTTTCGAGTGCCCTGCGCTCAGCTGATTGATGAAAACGATCTTGGCGCCAACCCGATCATTTATACCGGACAGATACTCAAAGTGCCCCTGCTCGGCACTGCCGGCACAAACACTGACAACACTATTGTGCAAACCCAAACCCAAACCCAGGCTCAAATACAGGACACCAGCCCGGTAGAAGTTACAGCAGTCGTTGTGGCATCAACCGATGATGCCGCAACGATAAATTTCGCTGACCTGGTCACCGTATACCAGCTGGCCAAGGCCAGCGACCCGGTTTTTGCAGCTGAAGGCTACCGTCACGATGCGGCGGCTGAAATTCTCCCCCAGTCCCGAGCCGCCTTAAGGCCGCAGCTGACAGCGGGTGGCGCCCTTACCAGCGCATCAACTGACAGTCTTGATACGACGTCCGCATCTGTCGCGCTTTCACAGACACTATATAACCGCGCCAGTTCGGTGGCAGTGAAGCAGGCAGATCAGCAAACCGCACAGGCAGCACTTGTATTTGCCGTTGCCACCGAATCTCTGATCACTCGCACCGTCAATGCCTACTTCTCGGTGCTTGCCATGCAGGATAATGTTGAGTTATCCCAAAGCAACCAGCGCGCGATTGGTCGCCAACTCGAACTGGCGGAACAGCGTCTTGAAGTCGGCCTGGGCACCCGGACCGACTTGTTTGATGCACGCGCCCGGTATGAAAACGCTGTGGCCGACACCATTGAGGCAGAAAAACTGTTGGATGACGCCCGCCAGACTCTAATTGCACTAGTCGGCGAGGATATGGGTGAATTACAGCCATTAGCTAAATCGGCCCAACTGATACCGCCCCAACCGGATGATGCGGAGCAATGGGTGGCACGCGCACTCAGTGACAACCGAACCCTCAAGGCAAAATCTCTGGGGATATCACTTTCATCGCTCGAGATCGACCGACAGCAAGCGCAACGCTTGCCCGACGTGGGCCTGCAATTATCAGGAAATTACAGTGATACCGTCTTAGGCGACGACACCTCGGCGCGAATAACGCTTTCGGTCAACATCCCCTTTTATCAGGGGGGGCTGGTCAACGCCCGAGTGCGCGAGGCCGCCGAAAACCGCAACGCCGCCCGCTCTGATTACGAGGCAGCGTCCCGAGATATCCGTCGGGATACCCGCCAGACTTTTCTTGGCATCAAGAGTCGGCTTCGCCGGGTGGCTGCGCTGGCCGAGGCGGTTCGGGCAGGGGAAAACGCGTTGCTGGGTAAAGAAGAAAGTTTCGCCGCTGGCCTGACCACCAATATTGCTGTTCTGGATGCTCAACGCGACCTTTTTCAGGCAGAACGCAATTACACCAAAGAGCGTTACGAATACATCATGCAAATGCTGCAACTGGAGCGCTTGTCAGGCGATCTTGACGAGAACGATGTGGCCCGAGCCAACGCCTGGCTCACTGGCAACAGCTAGTGCCCTTTTGTCCTGGCCGCTAGCGTAGCGCAAACACCACTCGGCCGCTGCCAAAGGGTGTCTCGAAACTAGCCTCGAAGCGGCCGTTCGTATCCGGCTCCACAGCGGGTCCAATCGATCCTAACGCCAGCAAGTCTCCAGCCTTAAGAAATCGACCCCTTTTTTGCAGTAGTTGCTTGAGTTCAAGCGCAGCCTGTAATGGGTCTGTACCGGTAACCAGTCCGCTGCCGTGGCTGACGGTTTTCCCATCCTTTTGGAAAAGATGCGCAGCGAAAACCCCCGCCCAGTCGTCTACCGTTATCGATGATGGAACCACAAGCGGCCGCCCGAGCACCAAGTACCGCACCCCACCATTGATGGCGATCAAGGCCGCGGAATCCAAACGTTGCGTAGCCACAAGCAGCTGGTCGCGAACTTCAACAGCAGGCAGCACTTCAGAGATTTGAGCTGCCACGGCCGCTAAGGTATCTGCCTTGTTGATCCGCTCTGAGCCTACCCGTACCAGCAGTTCGAGCTCAACCGACGGGTTGCTGTCGCGCGCGCGGTGAAGCGTCGCGCCACTAGTGGTAAACATATTTTCCAGCAATACTGTGCTGAGCAGCGCACCGTCGGTGCCGCTGTCCCGCTGATATCCTGCCACCGAACCGTAGTCTGGCGCTAGATTCATCATCAGAAAATCCTGTACCTCGATCGCCTTAGAAATCGCCAGATCCGGTAACGGCCCTGCCAGCCTTTGGCGGTCAGCATAGGCCTTTAACGCCAGGGCCAGAACTTCCTGAGCAGGATTGGCTTGAGCCGCTGCCGACAAGAATAATCCACTCGCCAGGGCGAGGGTCGCCAGAATAAACAGTTGCCTTTTCATCGATGGGTATTCTGACTAAATCCGAAGGCGTTCGCAGCACAAAGCTACCTTTGGTTAAAAATCGCACTTTAAACCCTTACCCAGCGTTGGCCCCGTCACGTATACTCGGGCTATGCCTTATAGCGGCTCGATCGACACCAAACGGCGTGCCAAATTGTGTCTAGAGGTCATCACATGACCCTGGATGCATCACCCCGCCATCGTAGCCGCATCAGTATCACCGAGGCCGGTCGCCTTTTTGGGATATCGACCAACACGATCCGACGGCGGGTCAAAAAGGGTCACCTGACCCCTTTCCAACGCCAAGACCCTGGTGGAAGACCCCGTTATCTGTTCGATATCACCGATCTGATCCGCGTATTTGGAGAGCCGGGGCCTACACCAAGTGTCACGTCTAGAACTAGTGACACCGACATCCCAGGTCACGTTACAGGTCAAAAAACGACTGAGCAAACAGCGCCTTCAGAGGGGCTGAACCAGCTACAACAGGAACATGCTGCGCTGAAAGCTCGCTTTGAAGCGCAAAGCCGGCACCTTGAAGATCTTCAGCGACTGCTAACACCGCGATTGGTCTCGCCTGACTCGGTTGGCCAACGCGCGTCCCGCTACATGGGTGAACTCGCCCGAGCCTTCCGAGGCCAAGACCGTTGAGCGCTCAAAACATTTTTTTGGGCCGAGCCGGTCCCTTGAGGCACGCACTGATGGTGATTTTAATGCTGTCCTTAGCCCACTCGGCAAGGGCCGCGCCCCCATCTGATCCGCTCGAACCGTTTAATCGGGCAATGTACACATTCAACGATGTCTTCGACCGTGCGCTGGTCAAGCCTCTCGCTACCGGCTACCGATACGTCATTCCAAGCTCGGTTCGCCGAGGAGTTGGTAATTTTTTCAATAACCTGCGTGAGCCAACCACGTTTATTAATGACCTGCTGCAAGGCAAGCCCGCTCGGGCTCGTCAAGCTCTGGATCGCTTTTTATTAAATAGCTCGATCGGGATTTTCGGCCTTATAGATATTGCGACGCCACTGGGCAAACCGCCTCACGAAGAGGATTATGGGCAGACGCTCGCCGTGTGGGGAGTACCCAGCGGGCCCTATCTAGTCCTGCCTTTTTTGGGGCCCAGTACAGTGCGGGACTCTATCGCCAAGATACCGGAATTCTATATTGCTGACCCTTTGTGGGATCCGGGCAACCTAACGGTTACTGTGACTCGTTTTGGCCTACGGTTAATAGATCTTCGTTCAAGACTGCTTGGGGTTGACCGAATACTGCAGATGCAAGTGGACCCCTATCTGTTCCTGCGAGAAACATACCTGCAGCAAAGAAGCGCACAGATCGGCGACGGCGCAACGCTTGGGGCAGAGCGCTCTGGGGAGTTGGAAAAATTGCTGCTGGAAGAGTGACATGGACCCGGATCTAGATTGGCAACCTGGGCAATAGGCGATATTCAAGGCTGCGATGCGGCCCTTGATCGCTTGCTTAAAACCATAAGCTTTGACTCACAGACTGACCGCTTGTGGCTGGTTGGCGATCTTGTAGGACGCGGGCCGGATTCTCTAGCAGTACTGGACCGATTGATTGACCTTGGGCCGTGCGTAGTTAGCGTGCTCGGCAACCATGACCTGCATTTCCTGGCTGTTGCGGCAGGCGTTCGATCGCCCAAAGCTGTGGAAAAACTCGATCACATCCTCGCCCATCCGAGCTTAGCGAAGTATGTTGATTTCCTTAAAAATCAATCACTTATCCATGTTTGTCCTAACTTGAACGCGGTGATGGCCCATGCCGGTGTTTACCCAAAGTGGACGGTGGGCCAAGCGATCGCTCTGGGGGGCGAAGTGGCTGATGCACTGCGTGGAACACAGTGCGACGAGTTCTTGTGCCACATGTACGGTGACGCCCCAAGATGCTGGGATCCAACGTTGTCAGGATGGGAGCGATTGCGTTTCATCACCAACGCGTTCACCCGTATGCGAGTTGTTGATCAGCACGGATGCCTCGATCTGAATTACAAGGGCGGCGTTGCAGCTGCGCCGTCTGGCCTTAGGGCGTGGTTCGATATTCCCAATCCCGGCCTGTCACACTACCGAGTCGTCTTTGGCCACTGGTCAGATAGCGGCCTGGTGAACCAGCCCCCTTACCTGGGCCTTGATAGCGGTTGCATCTGGGGTGGGAGTCTCAGCGCTGTACACCTTGAGGCTGGACACGTTAACATCGTCTCGGTGCCCTGTGGCCCACTCTGAGCCGAGAATACCTATATGAGCAACCCCTATGAAATCGACATCGAAGTGGAAACGTCCTATATGGCAGATCACTCCGAGCCTGATAAAGATCGATACGTATTCGCGTACACGATCACCTTGGTCAACCGAGGCTCTATTTCGGCAAAACTGCTAACGCGGCGTTGGATTATTACGGATGCAGACAACCGTATTGAAGAGGTTGAGGGGGAAGGGGTCGTGGGCGAACAACCTACCCTAAAACCGGGGGAAGGTTTTCGTTACACCTCCGGAACAGTCGTTGAAACTCCAGTAGCCACAATGCACGGCAGCTACAAAATGCTGGCTGAAGACGGAAACACTTTCGACACCGATATTCCGCAGTTTGTCCTGTCAGCGCCTCGGATATTGCACTGAAGTAATTGATTTATAACAGTTTGTTATACATCTAGGTTATTTACCGAAAAAGCGTTTCGCTGAATAAACTTGCGCCGTGGCTCTACTTCGTCACCCATCAGCACGGTAAATACTTCATCCGCGCTGACAGCATCCTCTATCTGGACTTGCGATAACCGGCGCTGGCTGGCGTCCATCGTGGTCTCCCATAACTGGTCTGGGTTCATTTCACCCAGGCCCTTGTAGCGCTGAATACTAAGGCCGCGACGCGCTTCTTTCATCAACCAGGCAAGCGCTCCGGAGAATCCTGTCTCCTGTTGCTCGCGCTGCCCTCGACGCACCTTCGGCGCTGATCCAACATTAACTCGCAAGCGCTCACCAAGTGCAGATAATGACTCGTATTCGGTAGATTCAAAAAACTCCCCGGTAAACCGGCTCTGCCGATAACGTCCGTGACGCTCGCTGTCAACTACGAGCGCTGCTGTTGCCCCTTCCAAATCCCACGAAACACGATACGTTGGCCCGCCGGTCGAGCGGCCACCGGTGTTTAACGCTTCTGCAAGCGCCCCAGCCAAAGACTCTCGTTTTTCCAGATCGGTAAGATCGGCCCCATGAAAGCGCTTCTGCCGAGCCAGCCCCCACAACACTTCGGTCTGGTATCGCCGTGACATGCGTGTGATGGCGGACTCGACCGAAAAATATTCGGTGCAAAGTGCTCGCAATGTCACCCCTTCGAGTGAGGCGCTTTTGCCATCCCCGGGGGTTAGCACGGCACCATCCAGGGCAAGGTCCAGCAATATCCGGCGCAACTCCTCGTCATCTTTGACATAGGTTGCTTTTTTTCCAGCTGTGACTTTGTACAGCGGCGGCTGGGCGATATAAACGTGGCCACGCTCAATCAGCTCGGGCATTTGGCGATAAAAAAACGTGAGCAAAAGAGTCCTGATGTGTGACCCGTCTACATCCGCATCGGTCATGATAATGACCCGGTGGTAACGTAACTTGCTGACATCAAAATCATCCACACCAATCCCGGTGCCGAGCGCCGTAATCAGCGTGCCAACCTCCTCTGATGCCAACATTTTGTCGAAACGGGCTTTTTCTACGTTTAGAATCTTGCCTTTGAGCGGCAAAATTGCTTGAAATCTCCGATCCCGCGCCTGCTTGGCTGACCCTCCTGCGGAATCCCCCTCTACCAGGTAGATCTCGCACTGAGCTGGGTCTTTTTCCTGGCAATCAGCTAACTTACCCGGCAAGCCTCCAACTTCTAGAGCACTCTTGCGTCGAGTCATCTCCCGGGCCTTGCGGGCCGCGTCGCGGGCTCTGGCCGATTCGGAGATCTTCTCGAGAATCATCCGGGCCTCGGCGGGACGTTCAAGCAAAAAAGTGCTCAAATGCTCGTTGACCAGCGACTCGACTGGGCCCCGCACGTTCGACGAAACCAGTTTATCCTTGGTTTGCGAGGAAAATTTCGGGTCCGAAGCTTTAATGGAGAGCACTGCCGTGAGGCCTTCTCGGCAATCCTCGCCTCGAAGGCCAATTTTGGTGCGCCGCGCCAATCCCGACTCCTCCATAAAGCGCCCCATAGTACGGGTCATGGCTGCCCGTAATCCTTCCATATGGGTTCCACCATCGCGTTGGGGGATATTATTGGTATAGCAAAAAACCGCTTCCTGATAAGAGTCATTCCATTGCAGGGCGAGTTCAACCAGGACTCCATCGCGTTCGGCACGGATATAGCAGATCGTTGGGTGCAGCGCGCTTTTCTTACGGTTCAGATGCGCCACAAAAGCTTCGATACCCCCTTTATACTCGAAGATATCTTCGGTGTCGGCGCGTTCATCGATCAAACGGTTGCGCACACCCAAATTCAAAAAAGACAACTCTCGTAGGCGCCGCGCCAGGATATCGTGGTGCATGACCGGATCTGAGAAAATCTCTGAATCCGGCCGAAAATGCACTTCGGTGCCGGTCCGGTCAGTATCACCAATCACTGCGAGAGGGGCCCGAGCCAGACCTCTTTCGTACTCCTGGCGGTATATTTTCCCATCGCGGTAAATGGTCAGCCGTAGGTAGGACGATAGCGCGTTCACCACCGACACTCCCACGCCATGCAAGCCGCCAGAGACCTTGTAGGAGTTCTGGTCAAATTTTCCGCCCGCGTGTAGTTGAGTCATAATAACTTCAGCTGCGGAACAGTTTTCTTCAGGAATCATCCCGGTGGGAATTCCGCGACCGTCGTCAGTGACAGTTATGGTTTCATCAGCATGGATTGTGACTGTGATCTCGCTGCAGTGTCCAGCCAGCGCCTCGTCGATAGAGTTATCCACCGCCTCAAACACTAGATGGTGTAGTCCTGTGCCGTCGTCGGGGTCGCCGATATACATGCCTGGGCGCTTTCTCACCGCTTCAAGGCCTTTTAAAACCTTAATACTGCTTTCGTCGTAGATAGGGGACTCGCCCATAGAATAGCTCCGGTTAACCCTTCAATTATAGCATTTTTAGCAGTCTAAAGCCGCTAAAAACAGGGCTTTTTAGACGTTTTCAGTATTTGTTCCACGTGGAACCGTGCGGCCCACAATGGTTCCACGTGGAACATTGAGGAGCGCCTACAGGCGCATCGGCATAATGAGATACAAAGTGTCGTCGTTGTCCGGCTCATGAAGCATGCAACCGGTATTGGAGTCCTGCAGCTCCGCCTCGACCGAATCTGTCGAAAGCGCCTTTAGCGCATCCATAAGGTACGTTACGTTGAATCCTATCTCGATCTTGCTACCGCCGTACTCCACTGGGATTTCATCGGTCGCTTCTTCGTGTTCTGGATTGTGGGCGCTTAATTTGAGACTGCCCTCACTTAACTCCAGTCGAATACCGCGATACTTCTCATTAGTTAAGACGGCTGTTCGTGCCAGTACTTCGTAGAGCTTCTGTCGGTCTGTCACCATTTTCTGATTCAAAACTTGTGACATTACTGCTTTGTAATCAGGGAATTTACCGTCGATTAGCTTGCTGACCAAAGTTGCCCCAGGGCGCGCCAGGCGGATGTGGTTGGCGTTAATTTCAACAGTAACTTCGTCTGAGCCTTCCCCAAGAAAACGACCAAGCTCGACAACAGCTTTTCTAGGGACAATTATTTGGCGCTGACCGCTAACACTATTAGCCAGTGTCGCCCGGCTTCTGGCCAGTCGGTGGCCGTCTGTTGCCACTGCAGTGATGGTGTTCTGGTCAAGCTCGAGCAGAACACCATTTAAAAAATAGCGTACGTCTTGTTGCGCCATAGAAAACCCAGTTCGATCAAAAAGGGATTTAAGCGCAAGTTGCGGCATTTTGAACCGCTCTTCCCAGTTTCCGGCGTCCAATCGGGGGAAGTCGGTTGACGGTAATGCCTGGAGTGTAAAACGGCTGCGTCCTGAGCGCAGTTTGGCTTTATCACTCTCACCGCTGAAGTCGATTATTGCGGTTTCTGGAAGGGCTCTACAAATATCCAACAGTTTGCGGGCGGTTACGGTGCATTCTCCGTCCTCACCACTTAGCGCTTCAGTATCAACACTTATTTCAACCTCTAAATCAGTTCCAACCAACGTAAGTTGGTTGCCTTTAAGACGCATAAAAACGTTCGCGAGAATGGGTAGAGTCTGGCGTCGTTCAACCACACCGGTAACTGTGGTCAAAGACCCAAGCAACATTTCACGCTCTATTTTAAATTTCATATTGAATACTTAAGAATGTTAGTTGTTATTAGGCCTGTGGAAAAAAGAGTATTGTTATTTTTTGTATATAAAACAATTATTTACAGTTTTTATTGTTGTGGATAACCTTGTGGGCCGGCAAGGTCAAAAAAGTGGATAAAAACACCAATATTCAATAATGCGATTTTGTGTGGAGCTTGTCCACAATTTATCCACCTCATGCGCCCAAGATACGCTGTAGATTTAAATAATCCTCTCTCACCCGGGCGTCTGCAGCCACCAACTCACGAACCTTTTTTTGGGCATGTAACACTGTCGTGTGGTCGCGGCCGCCAAAAGCATCACCAATTTCCGGTAAACTCATACTTGTTAACTCTTTAGATAAAGCCATAGCGATTTGTCGTGGCCGGGTGATCTGGCGGTTGCGCCGCTTAGAGTGCAGATCTGCAATTCGCATTTTGAAGTACTCTGCAACAGTTTTTTGGATGTTTTGAACAGTAACCCTACGTTCCTGAAATACTAACAGGTCACGCAGTGCCTCCCGGGTTAGCTCTAAGTCGATCGGCCGGCCTGTAAAACTGCTACTCGCAATAATGCGATGCAAAGCTCCCTCAAGCTCCCGCACATTAGAGCGTATCTGTCGGGCAATAAAAAACGCGACTTCATCAGGAAGCACTACGCCTTTGATACCTGCCTTGTGCTGCAATATAGCAACCCGGGTCTCTAGTTCAGGCGGGTCGATTGGCACTGTCAGACCGCTACCAAAACGCGAAATTAAACGCTCCTGAACCCCGGAAATCTCTTTAGGAAAACGATCGCTGGTAATAATAACCTGGCTCTCACACTCAATTAAATCATTGAAAGTATGGAAGAATTCCTCTTGGGAGTGCTCTTTTCCTGAGAAAAACTGAATGTCGTCAATCAACAAGGCGTCCAAGGAGCGGTAATAACGCTTGAATTCATTAATGGCATTGTGCTGCAGCGCTCTCACCATATCAGCAACAAAACGCTCAGAGTGCACATAAACCACCTTAGCCTTGGGGTTAGCTTGAATTACCAGATTGCCAGCGGCCTGCATCAGGTGGGTTTTACCGAGGCCTACTCCACCATAAAGAAAAAGAGGGTTATATGCTTTGCCCGGGTTCTCGCCTACCTGATGCGCTGCCGCGCGTGCCAGCTGGTTGGATTTGCCCTCAATATGGGTCTCAAAAGTGAACGCCTGGTTGAGGCGGCCCTCGAATCGCAACGCGCTAACCGGATGTTTTCGGGGACTAGTAGCTGGTTTGGGCTCGCTTGGTTCTGACGAGGGTTGATCGCTGCCAACGGCTACCTGGACATTAATTGGCGCGCTGCTGAAACTATGTGCCAACCGACGAATTTCTTCTAAAAATTCATCGCAGACAAAATCCTTAACGAATCGGTTCGGGGCCAATAAGGTTAACGCGCCGGGCCGCTCTACCGCATGGAGCGGGCGGATCCAGGTGTTAAACTGTTGGGGCGATAAATCACCTTCCAGGCGACTGACACATAGTGTCCAAAGTGGTGGCGGCAATGAAGTTTCCTCTAGCTTGTTCGTTTTTGGCGCTGATTGCCTGCGCCCAACTCAACGCTTGATATTTTTTGCCGGTTTATAATACCTATCTCCGCGTGAACTGATTGTAGACCGAACTCTAGAACTTATCCACAGGTAAAAACAAAAAAGTTTTTTATCCACAGGGGTGGGAAAGAGCTAAAAAACAAGAAAAATATTGACAATTCAGGCCCGTAGGCGGTAGATTCCAACGCCTTTTGTTCCCGCGAGTCCGCGAGTAAAAATGAAACGAACTTTCCAGCCCAGTATCGTCAAGCGCAAACGCCGCCATGGCTTTAGAGCCCGGATGAAAACTCGCGGCGGCCGGGCGATAATCAATGCCCGTCGTGCCAAAGGCCGAGCGCAACTCAGCGCCTGATCAGTGATCGCGCCAGCAAGGGCGCGGCCGTGAACGGCCAGAGCTTTCCGAGCAGCCACCGCCTGCTGCGACCCGCAGCTTTCAGAGCGGTGTTGGGTGTTCGTTGTCGCAGTGGGGATGAATTGTTCACGGTTTACGCCCGGCGCAATGATGCGGAGCAGGCGCGACTGGGGATCACTGTGTCGCGCAAGGTCTCCTTAAGGGCGGTGCGGCGCAACCGAATAAAACGCTTGGTAAGAGAATCGTTTCGCCACCAGGCGTTGAAAATAGTTGGACTGGATGTAGTGGCCATTGCACGGCCGAAGGCCAGCCTCGTCACAAATAAAGACATAATCCAGAGTTTGGAAGAGCACTGGAACCGAGTGGATAGCCGATGCAGAAAATCGTAATCCTGTTGCTTAAAGGTTACCGATACCTGGTTAGCCCTTTGCTTGGGCCATCTTGCCGCTTTTACCCCTCGTGCACCAGTTACGCGATCGAGGCGGTACAAGGCCACGGCATTTTGCGCGGGCTGTGGTTAGCGGGTCGTAGGTTGTCGCGGTGTCATCCGTGGCACCCAGGCGGTTTTGACCCGGTACCTGGAAACAAGGAAAACGTACACACTGGATGTGAGCACGCGTAAATGGATTTTCAAAGGCTGATACTTTTTGGTGCATTGGGTATGGTGCTGCTACTGCTTTGGCAGGCCTGGCTGGAACACGAATCTGGCCAACCAAGCGCGATAGCAACCAGTACCCAGCCTGCCCAAAGTGTGAGTCCCGGTTTGGCACAGTCCGGCGCCGCCACAAGCGCTACGGCGACAGATGACGTACCTCAGGCGCCAACAACACGCCAACAGCCAGAGCCCGGAGACACCACCGCAGTGCCCGTTAACCAGACCCTGCCGTCTGCACAGCGGGTTGTGGTTGAGACCGATATCGTACGTGCCGAGATCGATACCAATGGCGGCGATTTGCGCTACCTGGAGCTGTTGACCTACCCAGTAGCAATTGATCAGCCGGATGAACCGTTTGTATTGCTCAACGATTCAGGCGCGGACCTCTTCCTGATACAAGATGGTCTACTGGGGTCCGGACATGAGTTTCCAAATCACCATACTCCCTTTAGCGCCCGAGCAACTGATGTGCGCCTGGCGCCCGGCGAAAACAGTGTATCGGTCGACCTCGATTGGACTTCAACCGAAGGGGTTTCATACCGCAAGACCTTCACCTTTCATCGCAACAGTTATTACATCGACGTCACTTTTTCGGTCTACAACCAATCGGCCAGCGACTGGTTGGGGTACCAGTACCAGCAGATTCTGCGTACCCAGGTTGTTGAGAAAAGCAGTGGTTTAGGGTTTTTTGGCCGCTTGCCCAGTTACAAAGGCGGGGCGATTTTTACCCCTGAGGACAAATACGAAAAAATTGATTTTGAAGATATGTCTGAGGCGAATCTCGCCCGCGCTACCCCGTCGGGTTGGGTGGCGATGCTGCAGCATTACTTTGTTGGTGCGCTATTGCCATTGCCACAGGAAGACAATGCAGGCTACGAGTTCTATTCCAACGTAACTCAACGCGACAGCGCCCCACGCTATCTTATCGGCTACAAGACCACCCACCCTGCCAGCGTTCCTGTCGGAGCGACGAAGACGTTGGCAACCAGAATGTATGTAGGCCCCAAAGAAACCCAACGCCTGATCAAGGCCGATGCCAAGTTAGAACTTACGGTGGATTACGGGTGGCTGACGCCTGTGTCCTCGCCGTTGTTCTGGATCATGACGTACATACAGCGCGTGGTGAGCAACTGGGGGGTATCGATCATTCTGCTGACTCTGCTGGTCAAGCTGGTGTTCTTCCCGTTATCGGCCGCCAGTTACAAATCAATGGCGCGCATGAAAAAGATGCAACCGCGCATGAAAACACTGAAAGAGCGTTTCGGCGACGACAAGCAGAAATTCCAGCAGGCGATGATGGAGATCTACAAGAAGGAAAAGATCAATCCCCTGGGCGGTTGCCTGCCGATCGTAATACAGATCCCGGTCTTCATCGCGCTGTATTGGGTGTTGCTGGAAAGCGTGGAGCTGCGCCAGGCACCTTTCATCCTGTGGATCAAGGATCTGTCGTTGCAGGATCCTTATTATGTGTTGCCGGTATTGATGGGCGCCTCGATGTTCGGGCAACAGTTGCTGAACCCAGCGCCGATGGATCCGATGCAGCAGAAAATCATGATGGCCTTGCCATTGGTATTCACAGTTTTCTTTCTCTGGTTCCCTTCCGGGTTGGTGCTTTACTGGCTGGTCAACAACGTGTTGTCTATCACGCAGCAATGGGTGATTACCCGAAAGATTCAGGCAGCTGACAGCAAGGCCTGATCCAACCCCGCTCACGGATGATGCCGTGACCCAACACTTAGACACCATCACTGCCCGGGCAACGCCGCCCGGTACCGGTGGTATTGGCATCGTTCGCGTCTCAGGGCCGCAGGTCCGGGCGATTGCCCACAGCGTACTGGGTAGTGTGCCAAGACCACGCCAGGCTACCGTTAGTCCTTTCTTGGATGCTACAGGCAACGCGCTGGACTACGGCGTGGCATTTTTCTTTAAAGCACCGGCTTCCTATACTGGCGAGGACGTGCTTGAACTCCACGGACACGGTGGCGTGATAGTCATCGATCAAATGCTGGCGAGGGTTACGGCTTTGGGCGCTCGTCTGGCGCGCCCCGGGGAATTTACCGAGCGGGCATTTTTGAACGGTAAGTTGGATCTTGCTCAGGCCGAGGCTGTTGCGGATCTCATCGACAGCCAAACAACCGCGGCGGCACGCTGTGCGCTGCGATCCCTTAGCGGGGAGTTTTCACAGCAAATAGGGTGTTTATCGAAGATAATAGCCGAATTTAGAATGTATGTAGAGGCAAATATCGATTTCGCTGACGAGCCGGTCGCGCCGCTTGAATCGGCCCAAGCGCAAGAAAGGATGGAAAAGGCCAAGGCCCAATTATCCACACTGTTAGATCGGGCCCGGCCCGGCGCTCTGCTTGCGCGAGGCGCCAGCGTAGTGCTCTCGGGCGCACCCAATGTCGGCAAGTCAAGTCTTTTGAATGCACTGGCTCGGATGGAGCGGGCCATCGTCAGCGCCACACCGGGGACAACTCGGGACTTGATCGAGGCCACTGTTGATATCGATGGGTTGGCGGTGTGTTTAACCGATACCGCGGGCCTTCGTGACAGTGCCGATGAGATAGAAGTTGAGGGTGTGCGCCGGGCCAGTGCGGCTATCGAGACCGCGGATCTGGTTTTAGAGCTGATAGACGATTCTGACCCGGAAGACCTGGCTAACCGAGTCGAACCCCAAGCGGGGGATGAGAGGGCACACTTGTTTGTGTTAAATAAGTGTGACCTGAGCGGGCGCCCGTTTGGCCCTGCCAAGATGAGTGACGGTCGCCCAGGTGTTGCCATTTGCGCCACCACCGGCCAGGGGATCACCAGCCTGGAGCAGGCGATTAAGAGCCGCCTTGGTTATGTAGACAACGGCGAGGATCTCATCATGGCCCGCCGCCGCCATCTTGATGCGTTGGAGCGTGCCATGGATCACCTCAATAAGGCGCAGGACCATATCGGCATAGCGATGGAGCTGCTGGCAGAGGAGTTACGGCTGGTACAACAGGCCCTGGGTGAAATCACCGGCGAGGTGACGGTTGACGATCTTCTGGGGCAGATATTCTCGAGCTTTTGTATTGGAAAGTGATTCAATCAATACCACTACATTGTAGTACAATTATTATTCCGCTAAAATCGATTTTGCCCGGTAACGCGATTGTCTTACTGCCCACGCCTTAGCCATGCGTCGGTAACTATTGCTTGGTAGGGCCTGAGCTGTCAGGTGAGCCGCCCGGTAGGTATCTTCAGGGGCGATACCGGATTTTTCTAGTGCATCAAGCAGCAATTTAGGCTGGTATTGCGCGAGATAACCCAGGAGCCACCATTCTGGCGGCGGCTTTCGTTTGGCTGGCATGGTTTATTGTACTACAAAGAGGTACAACACCTACTCAGAAATGAACATGATCTGCCCCTGGAAAATGCAAAGCGGATCGATCTTGACCGCCGCCGGCAGGCTGATGGCGTGATGGGCGCCCGAAGGCGATCAGACGGGGATGAAATTAAAAAGAAAAAGGGGTCTGGTCCAGTTGGCGTGGAGTGGCGCCAAAGCAGGGGCAAACCAGGCACGGGGAATTGAGTGCGTTTGGTCAGGCAAGCGGTTGGAAAGTGGGCAAAGTGTCGCCAGGAGGCTCAGGATTGGTAAGAAAACCGCGACACCGTGTAAGATCAGCGCAATACAATGTTTTTGAAGGCAGGCCCGACCAGATCGGCTGCCGCGAGCAACGGAGAACGGAACAGCGATGCTAGCGAATAAACGATCCGACGATAACAACGAAGAACAGTACACCCAGAAAGTCCTGACCCAGTTGTTGATCCTCGGGGTGGTGATCATCATCATCGGGCTATGGCAAGCAGATTTTCTAATAGCCGTTTATGCCCGAAACCAACTGACTCAGGTTGGCTGGTTTATCAACGGCGGTATCTTGGTGCTGTTTCTCGCGGGCATCTACCATCTGGTCAGAGAGTTTCGTCGGTTAAGCGCAGAAGAGCAGTCCATCAGCCAACTGCTGAGCAACATCCGTAACAACAGCGACGCAACGGCGAGCACTCGACCCGAAGCGCTGATAGTCAAACGTTACAACACGTTGCAGGATCTGCACCGCCAGCATTCAGTTATCAACCATAGCGCGTTGGCGGCTACCGTAGTGGCGCTGGAATCCAGCCGAATCAGTTTCGTCAAGTTTGTTCACAACGTGCTGATTCTTACCGGTGTTTTTGGCACCATCGTGTCGTTGTCTATTGCTTTGCTTGGTGCCTCCGAGATTATCGTTTCAGCTACCGAGATTGGTAGTTTGGGTATGATTATTCACGGTATGTCTACCGCATTGTCAACGACCATGACCGCGATTTTTGCGTACTTTTTTTTCGGGTATTTCTATGTGCGGTTGATGGATGCGCAAACGCACATGATCAGTCGTTTAGAAGAAGCGACCAGCACGGTGTTGTTGCCGCGGTTCCAAATCGAGCCGGAAAAAGCGGCTGAGCAGTTGACCCATATCGTACGAACCGCCGCAGCACTGGTAGAACGACTGGATGAATCGCAGGCAGGGTATGCCCAGGTTGCCACAGAACTGCGTGGCTTGTTGGCGAGTTACCGCGATGAGATGCAGCGCAACAGCGAAGGCCTCAGCGAGATGACAGATGTACTGCGCGAAGGGTTCCGGCTCAACGAGCCGAAGCGGTAGTCGCCGATGGCAATAAGCCGCTCAGAAGGTTTCGTTGACCTGAGGGTTTCACCCTCGGTCAGTGGGCGCTCTGACGAGGATAGCGTTTGGCCCTCATTCACCGATATCATGACTGTGGTGGTATTGATCTTCTTGGTATCGCTGGTTGTTATTCTGATGCGCAATACCGAACTGGTTGCCCAGTTAAGCGAATCGGTCAGTCAGAAACAGGTTATGACTACTCAGCAGGGCGACCTGGAACTACGCATCGCCTCGCTGGGCGATGAAATTGTTCACCTGCGCGTAGCGCTCGACCAGACTGAGACAGACCGTTTGGCGGCGGAGCAAAAGACGCAGTTAAAAGAGGGCGAAATCTCAGCCTTGCTCGACGATGTTAGTGTGCTAAAGCAGTTGCGTGCACAACTCACCAGCGAAAAAGCCACCCTG
>Ga0209775_1000111_pt1 | contig 50280 bp, 71 predicted proteins | sample SaaInlV_135m_DNA_FD_184661 | JGI IMG/M metagenome (GOLD analysis project Ga0209775, IMG submission 184661) | Marine microbial communities from expanding oxygen minimum zones in the Saanich Inlet - SI072_LV_135m_DNA (SPAdes) (version 2) | ecosystem: Environmental > Aquatic > Marine > Intertidal... | reverse complement strand
ATGGGAGTTGAAGGATTAGCTGCAGTTGGAATCGGTTTAATGATGCACATGGTAGTTGCAGCGTTAATTGGTATCAGTTTTAATTTGGCCGCATCATATTGGAGAACTTTTAGAATTGTAACAATTCCAAAGGGAATTTTAACTGGTGCAATTACTGGTGCAATTGTATTTAGTTTGGCGTTCTTACCATTACATAGTATGGTGATGATGCCAATTCTAGAGTCTGAACTTACTTCAACTGATTCATTATTGAATATACTACCTGAAGAAAAAGAAGCACTGCTAGAACTAATTGCAAACAATGATTTCGTATTGTGGTATTCTGCATTCTTACATGTAATATTTGGTTCAGTAATGGGATTAATGTCTGGATTCCTTCTACACGATAGATATCGAACTGTAGAGCGAATTCGTTCATTCTGGTAATAACACGTTTAATTTTTCCTTTTACTTCATTAGATGAAATCTAAAATTGTTTTTTGCCTAACCCTGTTGATGATATCTCCGTTTACGATCCATTCTTTTTTACTTACGCTTGTTTTTGCCGACGCTAAATCCAATGCATGGTTAAAGTTTGACGCCATCTCTGGCTTTTGCTTCATAGCTTCTCTAATGCCCTCACGAACTTGCCAAACTCCGACTGGAATGGCGTATTCTGGTCTTATTTCTCTAAAAATTAAAACCCCCGCTTGAATTTTGTTTTTTAGCAAGTATTCTGAAACTCCTAGTTTTGCAGCAAAATATGCTCCTGCAATGCGTGGCGGATGATCTATGCCTCTTGCATCCTCGCTATCTGAGCCAAATCCTAAAACTCCGTTTGAATACCATCCCTCAATCATTTCAAAAATCCATCTATGCGGAAACAAAATTACTGAAAACATATTTCCTAAATGTTCGTATGAAAAAACTTTGCACGTATCAATTACACTGTTTTCTAAAATTTCTTTAACTATTGACTTTGAAATTATGTCGTCTGTTGCTGTGATGCTCCATTTTGTTGGAACTAGTTTTCTTTTCTTACCTAGCATTCCGATGCTGAAGCATTTTTGAATTTTAGAAATTTCAATTCCTGAATTATATAATTTCAAAACTGCATCTTGTGCTTTCATATCCTTGTCATAGAATATTTTTTCAATTGGTTTGGCTGATGTACTTCCGAAAAACTTTGCAGATTTTATTTCGCCTGTGGGGCCAAAAGGTGCACTTTCCCCATCCATGGAAATGTCTGCTGATGTATTTTTCATGAAAACTAAATCTAAGTCTGTGGGTTTTTCTGACATGGTAATTTCTTGAAGATTCTCAATATACCTGCCTTCTGTTTCTTCAATTCCTGTTTTTTGAACTCCTCTTACTAAGTTCAGGCGAAAATTTATGATTTCTTCAAGTGATCTACCTTTCCATTTTTCAGGGTTATCCAACAAACTGGTGTCGCCATGAATCGGTGGAACCATTGGACCTACAAACACTTTTGGATAATTATATGATCCCACAAATACTGATGGCGGACTAGTGCCGCTAACGGTGTCTGATGAAAATAAATTTCCATATTCTGATAAAGTTTTATGCCATTTTGATAATATTGATCGTCGTATCTCTTGGGAGTCTGATGACATTGTTATTTGTGCCTAAAAAGAGCCTATTAACTTGACTAATTTTTAAAATGAATAGTTACTGTATGTGTAATCTTTAAAGTTTGTAACGTCTATCTTTAAACATGGCCGTGGATAGAATTGTTTCATTTCTACCTAGCGCCACTGAGTTACTTTATGAGTTTGGTGTGGAAGATAAACTGTTTGGAGTTACTCATGAATGTAAATATCCTGACTCTGCAAAATTGAAACCTCAAGTAATTTCCTCCGTGATAAATTCTGATGAATTAACAAGTAATGAAATAAACACCGTTACATGTACTCTGTTACGTGACGGAAAAGATATTTTTACTTTAAATGAAAAAAATCTTAAAAATGCAAATCCTGATTTAATTATTTCTCAGGAAACTTGCGAGGTGTGTGCAGCTTATACCGCACAAGTTAAAAATGCACTAGACATTCTTCCAAAAAAACCTGAACTGTATTCCATGGATCCTCATAACTTGGATGAAATAATGCAATCCGTTACAACACTGGGAAAAATTTTGGACAAGAACCAAAAAGCTTTAGAGATTGTAAATTCCTTAAAAAAACGAATTCAAAATATAGAAAATTCAAAAAACAAAACATCAGTTAAAGTGCTTGCAATAGAATGGGTTGAACCATTTTTTACTGCAGGTCACTGGATTCCTCAAATGGTTGAATCTGCAGGAGGGATTAATTTAATCAGTAAATCTGGTGAACATTCTCGACGTATGACTATGGATGAAATTGTGGACTCTGATCCTGACGTGATTATTTTTATGCCCTGCGGTTTTGATACTTTACGTACTGTGTCTGAATACGATGCAATTTTGAGGGAGAATTCTGATTGGAATTCTCTAAATGCTGTAAAAAATAAACAAATTTTTGCCGTTGATGCAAATTCTTTTTTTAGCAAACCCAGTATTCGCACCGTTGATGGGTTGGAAATTTTGGCTAAGATCATACAACCTGACAAATTTGATGATTTAGTTGTCTCTGAGGGTTCTTTTTCCCATATTTCTTAAAAATTTCTTTATTTATGATAAAATATAACCACTTTGTATGGTTCGAGCAAAACTAACTGAAAAAGAAAAAGAAAAGGCAAAGAAAGAACAAACTGTAAGGGCAGAACAATCTCGCGCCGCTAGAAGAAGCGGAAAAAGTACAAAAGTTGAGGGCAAGGTTGCCAAATCAACTTCAAAAACAAAGGAATCTAGGTCATCTAAGAAAATTGCAACTATAAAAAAGAGAACTAGAAGTTAATTGTGCTCATTTCTTGTCTATGATTACTAATTACATTGACAATGAAAGTTGCTAACATAAAGCAAATTGTCGATTTAACAATAATAAAATGAAAACAATGAGCGATGCTTCTGAAATAACTTTTTCAAATTATGGAATTTATGATTTAAGCGACAATCTTGAATTATTGCTTCCAAATACTTTGATTAAATTTCAAAGAATAAGTGGCAATGCTTTTTCATATTTTAGAGAAAATTCTGAAGGAGAAATAATTGAAAAAATTATTCCTACAGAATCAAATGACGTTAAAATTGAATTGGTTCCTATCCAACCTCTTAACCACCCTGCAAAAAGAACAAACTATGTTTTTTTAAAACTTGATAAAGAAATTCACCTTGGTGAAAATTCAGCTGCAAGTATTTTTGTTCACTGTCCTATTGAAATTGGAATATTTTTAATCTATGACGACAACCATGAACCTCTTGATTGGGTGACCTGCAATCCTTTGAATTCTAGGTTTAGTCTATACGGTTCTCCTGACACTGGAACATTATGTAAATATGCCGAAGTGTCATTAGCTACTGATTACGATGACTCTGTTTCTTATGTGAACGGAGTGATGCATATTGTTATCGAAAACACTCTCTCCTTTGCACAAACTATCAGTAAAGTGATTTTCCCTATAACTGATAATAATCTGTACTACAATAATTCTAAATCTATTATTGATGGAATAAAAATAACTATGAAAAAACGTGCAGCTGTAAATATTGCTGAGGTAAAACCAACTCCTGTGGATACTGAGTGGGCCTTAGCTTCTATTTGGGATAAATCAATTGACAGTGTTCACCATATGGAGATGACCTTGGAATAATGGTGTTGGAATTACTTCAGAGTTTATCTGAAATGCAGCTTGTTGGAGAATTAACTGTTCTTTCGTTGCTAATTGGCGGTATTATTATGGCCGGTGGAATAATCACCGCAAAAATTGCAAAATTGTTGTTTCACAAATACTATGCACCGTCATTACCCAAAGACACTGCTCAGAATATTAGTAAATTAATTTATTTTGGAATTTTGATAGTTTCATTTTTAGGATTTACTTCTAGTCAGGGGATTGATTTGTCTGGAATTATGGTTGCAGGTGGAATATTTGCAGTGGTTATTGGATTTGCAACTCAATCTGTTGTCTCCAATTTGATATCTGGTCTTTTCTTGATTGTTGAAAAACCTGCAAAACATGGGGATACCATTGATCTTCCTGATATGGGGATTTCTGGAACCCTTTTAGACATTGGAACCTTTTCCAGTAAAGTTAGGAGATTTGATGGTACTGTTACTAGGATTCCTAATGACAAATTCTTTACATCCAACATTCGTTCCCTCACTTTATCTACTGTTAGACGTGCTGATGCTGTAGTGGGAATTTCGTATCACTCCGATATAGAAAATGCAATTTTAGTTATGAAAAACGAGATTTTACAAACAATGCCTTTTGTACTTCAAATCCCTGAACCTGAATTTCGAATTGATGAGTTAGGCGACTCTAGCGTAAATATTCATGTGTTTGTTTGGTACCCTAAAGATGATTGGAGTCAAGCTCAGCCTATTCTTCTTGCTACGCTTAAGCGGGCTCTTGACAATGCTTCAATTGAAATTCCTTTCCCACAAAGAGTAATTTGGTCTGGAAAAGATTAACTAGTTTTTGCCTGTTTTTTATCTGCTCGTCTTTTCTTGATTAAACTGAACATGATCATACCTACGTTGATAATTGAAATAATTTCAATCAAGTCTACACCGTATAGGAACCAATCGATTATTGGATGAACTCTTGAAATGATTCCTGCTTCAAGCATTATGTCTGCATTCCACACCATATGTGGTATTTGAATAAATTGTATTATTGCAATTATAACAATGCTTCCTAGTATTTTATTTTCATACCAATTCCAAAACTTAGTCCACGGATTCATACACTGTTTTATTGTTTAATTCTATTAAACGCTGTTAAAATTAGACACAACTAATTAGATTCACCTAATTTTTTTACGCTTGTATTTTTTATTTTTCTGATTGTATTTTTTCCTTTTTCATCCAGATGGTTCTTTCTTTATGATCGATTAATTCTATGTTCATTTCATTCAGCTGTCCGCGAATTTTATCTGCCTCCTCGAACTGTTTTTCTTTTCGCAACCTCTCTCTGTTTTGGATCAAATTATCTATTTCGTGTTTTTTATCTTGAGTCATTTCTGGAATGTTTAACCCTAAAATATTTGTCATTCTTTCAAATTCTTTTTTAATTATTTGTGCCAATTCTTTTGTAAGTTTTTCTTCTGCTGCCAACCTGTTTGTTTCTTTTACTAATTGAAAAAATGCAGATAGTGCTAAATGCGTATTAAAATCAGATTCTAGCGAGTTATCAAATTCTATGCCTATTTTTTCAATATCCTTAGTGTTTTTTTCATGATTTTCACTTTCTGCATGAATCAATTCATAGTAGCAGGTTTCGACTTGTCTCCATTTTATGAGATTTTCTTTTAACATTTCTTCAGAATAGTCTATTACTTTTGAATAATGCCCTGATAAACAAAATAATCTAATTACATTTGGACCCCAATTTTCTAAAACATGCTTGATTGATTTTGTATTTCCTAGTGATTTTGACATTTTTTCACCACTAATTGTCACCATTCCTACGTGCATCCAAATTTTTGCAAAGGGTAAATTTGTGCATGCTTCTGATTGTGCAATTTCATTTTCATGATGGGGAAAAATTAAATCTCGTCCACCGCCATGGATATCGAAACTTTCTCCAAGGTACTTTATGCTCATCACTGAGCATTCAATGTGCCATCCTGGTCTTCCCCTCCCCCATGGACTATCCCACGTTGGATTGACATCTGAAAATTTCCACACTGCAAAATCTGCTGGCTCATTTTTTGCTTCATCTATTTGTATTCTTGATCCTGATTGCAGTTCATCTACTTTCTTTTTTGAAAGTTTTCCATACTCTGAAAATTTTGAAACTGCAAAATACACTCCATTTTTTGTAACGTATGCCATTTCTTTATCGATTAATTTTTTAATAAATTCTATGATGTCTTCTATGTGCTCTGTGGCTTTTGGATAATTTGTGGCACGTTTGACATTTAATTGCTCAAAATCTCTGAAATAATTCTCAATGTATTTCGAACTAATTTCTTCTGCAGTAACATTTTGTTTAGTGGCACGATTTATGATTTTATCGTCTACGTCCGTAAAATTTTGAACAAAATCAACTTCGACTTTTTTACTTTCTAGATATTTTCTTAATACGTCAAAAACTATTATTGTTCTAGCATGTCCTATGTGCGATTCATCATACACTGTAACTCCGCAGAGATAAATTTTAATTTTTTTTGTAATGTCTAATTTCTGTTCAACTGTTGTTAACGTGTCCTGGAGATTCATTTTACTGTCTTCCTGGCTTTGCAGCTAGTAATCTTTTATGTTCACTGTTTGTGTTTAATTCATAAATTTTTTCAACTGTTGTTTTGTCTATTTTTGTAATTTCAGATGTTTCTTGCACTGTAAGTTTTTTTTCAAATAAGCAATAAAGTATAGAGTCTACTTCCTCGTATTGTATTCCTAATTCTTTTTCTGCCTCGTGATCTTTCCAAAGATGCGGGCTAGATTTTTTTAATATTATATTTTTTGGAACTCCTAGATATTTTGCAATTTCTCTAACTTGTAATTTGTATAGTGAGACAATTGGCGTTAAATCTGATGCGCCGTCGCCAAATTTTGTAAAATATCCTATTAGATGCTCACTTTTATCACTTGATCCTAGCACCAAATAATTTTCAATATTTGCATAATAGTATAGTATGTTTGTTCTGACTCTTGCCCTGAGATTTCCTTTTGCTTTTTCATTTGGTTGCAAATACATCGAATATTCGTCCACGATTGGTTTAATGTCAATTAGCTTATGTTCAACTCCTGTCAATGAAATTATTTTTAACGCGTCTTCTGTTTCACTATTTGGAGTTGTTGTAGTGTCGGGCATTATTATTGCAAGTGTTTTATCTTTTAATTTTCTTTTACAGATATATGCCAAAACTGCTGAATCTATGCCCCCGCTTAATCCTAAAATAATTCCTTTTGCGCTATTTTTTTTTATTTCATTTTCTATAAATTCTTCAATTCCATTTGTAATTGAAGCATAATCTTGAGAAATTATTTTATTTATGATATCTTGATTCAATAATATTTTTAAAAAATAACTTGGAATAAAAATTGACCTTTTGAGGTAAATTATGACTTGACTAAATTTGATGATAATTTAGCCTTAATGTTCATCCGTAAAACAAGACTTGCATAACTTGCTACCCGCTCTGGATTTGAGATATATTGATTTTTCTTGAGTTAGTCTGCCATGCTGTATCAAATTAAGTAATTCCTCTCCATCAATTGCCTCAAATTCCACATTACAACTACATTTTTCACATTCACAGTTGATGATTGAACCCATATGTTATTCTAAAAAAATAGACTCCGCCCTAATGTTCGTTACAAACTGAGAAATACTCTTTTTTAAAATAGAATTAATTCTTAAAAATTAGGCACGAAAATTAGAGTAATTTTGTAAATACAAGTATTCTGACGAAGTTGGTCTTTGAATATCTTTAACTATGATTTTCACCTAATGTGATTGTGACGAAATGGAGAGGAAAGGGAATCATAATTCCGTTTATCCTGTTTGGAATCTTGCTTACAGTTGGAATGTTACTGGGTGGATTTGGACATTGATAGAAAGATGACGAACAACCTTCACTTGAATAATCAACCCCCTGGAATATTCGTGCGTATTTTTAGCACTTTTTTCATCTAATTTGTGATGGTGAAGGTGTCATCAGGATTGCAACTTCCTGTGTTGCACAGGTTCTGGTAACCATCGTCAGTTTCACCTTTATCATAAGTCATTGCACAGCACTGATGATACAGATGATCATTTCTAATCGTGGCTTCTTGATTCAATTCAATTTCTTGTTTGCATAGGGTACAATTCATGACAATAGTACCTCTCGATACTACTTATGCCCATTCTTTTATTTTGTTTTTTAATTTTACAAAACTTCGGATGCAAAGTTTGTCTCGCTAACAGAAGTTATTCTTCAGTGATTAAAAATGACAAACCTTGCAAGTCTTCCCATGTTACATCGGATTCAGTATTCATGAATTACAATGGTGTGGTTTTAGATTTAAAGAGCATGAATGATTTGTACTTTTTTACCAACACTTTTTGAGATGGTTGCTGCCTTTGCAAATTATTTTTTCACAAGTTTACTGCTGAAAAATTACACATCGGACATTTTTTAAAAACAAAATCGTATTTCTCCACTTGAGATTCGCCGAAACTTGCCACGCTTGGAATAAAAATTGACCTCTAGCACTGGTCTTTGATTGAATAATTGTCTTAGACTTTAAATTAATTGGTAATCAAAGAAAATTATGGATAATGAATCCTGGGACAACTTGGCTGCTGACTATGATGTGAGTGTGGAGGATAATCCCAGTCCGTTGATTGTTGATTATATTGACCAAGAAATTCAGATTCTTAACGTTCTGTGCGAAAAACATGCCCGTGCAAAGAGTAATTTTTCAATTATTGATATGGGTGCTGGTACTGGAAGGGTAGTTTTTGCTCTTGAGAAAAAATTGCGCAATGACTCCATTGAATTTTTTGGCGTTGAAAATTCTGATTCTATGCTAAATTTTGCAAATCATAAAAATAACAATCATGATGGAGTATCAAAAATTAGTTTTCTAAAACATGATCTTACTGATTCAAATTTATCTGAGTATTTTGATTCAAATGATGCAAACATTGTGATGTGTTCGTACAACACATTGGGTGTAGTTCCTTCTGATAAGCGCCAAAGATTCATTGACAATATGAAAATTATTGCTGGAAAAAATGGGTTGGTGGTATTGACCATGTTTAATGGGGATGATTTTGGTTTTGTTGCGCCAAAATTGTATCGCTCTATGATTACAATGATTAAACAAATAGACGATGATTCTTTTGATGAGGACAACAGAGTTTTTCATAACAGTCTTGGTTTTAGAAGTCAGTGGTTTACCAAAAATGAAATTAAGCATATGTTGAATACGAGCATCGATCCTAACCCGATTGATGTGGTCGTAGATGACAAACGGTTTACATTTGGAAATGTGTTTGTCGATAGAGACGTTTGAAATTTTTAATTATGTCTGAAATTGAAAAACTGTTGAGTGGGGGACAAAGATCATTAAATTTGGATAATCCAAAAGAAGCATTATCTTTTTATGAAAAAATTCTTGATCAAAACCCTGCACATTTGGAAGCTTTACTAAAAAAAGGAAATATTTTTGGAAGGTTTGGAAGATTCGATGACGCTATCCTTTGTTATGACGCTATTCTTTTACAAGAAAATGAAAATCCCTTAGCGCTATTGAATAAGGGATTGTGTCATCATAACATTGGACAGTATGATGTGGCCATATGCTGTTTTAACCTTGTTTTAAAAACTAAACCGCAAAGCAAGACTGCGTTATATAATAAATCCTCATCAATAATAAAATCTGGCAAACTTAAGGAAGGATTGGAAATTTTATCTCAATTAATTAACTTAGATTCTTCGTATAAAGAACAAGCCAAACATGATGTTGATTTTGTTGATATCAAACTTTTAAATGAGTTTAAAGAAATTACTAGTTAATTTTTTTTAAATGTCCACATAGAGGCCGTCATCTCTTTTTTCTACTTCGTACGTTTCTAATTTTACATCTTTGAGATAATCTACTAGTTCGCCTGTCTTGATGTTGTAGTGCCAGAAATGTAGTGGACATTCAACTATGTCTCCTTCCAATTTACCCGGCGCAATTGATCCGTCCTGATGGACACAAAGATCATCCATTGCATGAAATCCATCTTGATTAAACACTGCTATTTGTTTTCCGTCAATTTTGAATGCTTTGCCGCTTCCTGCTGTTATTTCGTTTTTTTCAGCTATTTTTTTCCATGCCATGAGTTTATTGAAATATCTGTCATTTATTTACATTCGCATGATAGTATTTTATAACCCTCGTTGGGTTTGTTGGCATTGAGTAAAGTAAAATCTAGTCCAAAATTGATCAAAGAGGGTAAGCTATCCTATGAATGGGCAAGATCTCACATGCAAATTTTAGATAATACCATTAATCGATTAAAAAAATCAAAACCTCTCAAGGGTGTAACTATTGGTTTTTGTTTACACGTTACAAAAGAGACATCTGTTTTACTTATCGGTGCTAAAGAATTAGGTGCAACCGTTGCAGTCTGTGGCGGCAACCCTTTAACCACTCAGGACAACATTGCAGCATATTTGGCATCTGAAGGAATCCATGTCTATGCATGGCACGGTCAATCCGTTAAAGACTATGATTGGTCTATTGATCAGGTGCTCAAACATAGCCCAACTATTCTCACTGACGACGGTGCAGACATGAACATCAAAGCACATTTCGATAAACGATTCAAAGATATGGAAGTTCTTGGTGCAACTGAGGAAACCACTGCTGGCGTAACTAGAATTAGAGCCGTAGAAAATCAAGGAAAATTGAGATATCCTGTAATTTTGGTTAACGAGGCATACACCAAACACATGTTTGATAATCGATACGGTACTGGACAAAGTACCATTGATGGTTACTTGCGTGCAATGAATTTACTTATGGCATCAAAACGTGTTGTAGTTGTTGGATATGGCTGGGTTGGACGTGGTGTGGCATCACGATTTAACGGAATGGGTTCTAAAGTAATTGTAACTGAGGTTGATCCGATAAAAGCTCTTGAGGCTCACATGGATGGATTTGAGGTAATGCCAATGTCACAAGCAGCAAAAATTGGCGACATGTTTGTTACATGTACCGGAATGACAAGTGTAATTAGAAAAGAGCATATTTTAAAAATGAAAGATGGTGCAATTATGGGCAATGTCGGTCACTTTGATCTTGAGATTGATGCCGAGTTCTTACTAAAAAAATCAAAATCTGTTAAAGAAGTTAGACCTACACTTGATGAATGCGTTTTACAAAATGGCAAAAAGGTGTACTTGATTGGAGAAGGTCGTCTTGCTAATCTAGTTTCTGCAGAAGGACATCCTCCAGAGGTTATGGCGCAATCTTTTTCAAATCAACTTCTATCTGTCTTGTATATTCTTAAAAACCACAAAACAATGGAAAATAAAATTATTGATGTTCCTAAAGAAATTGATATTCAAATCGCACATGATGCACTAAATGCAATGGATGTTAAAATTGATAAATTAACTCCTGAACAAGTAAAATACGCAAACAGCTGGTAGGGATTTAGTCAACTTATACAATCAACATCGCGCACTTCTAACTTAGAAATCCAATAAATTCTTCTGATTTTAAAAAAGGACTTTTAGTTCACATACCAAATTCTAGGACCTAGTGTCTTTTTTTACAATAGTATGCGGCTCAAAATCTTCATCTCATTGAAATCATGTCATTAGTTAGTCGTTAATTGGCACTTTCTAGGTCAAAATGATGAGAAGAACGGGATTATTTCACCCGCACTTTCCCATCATTTCTATTCTAGCTACACATTAACTTCATTGTAGCTAGTTTTGACTTTGGTACAGTTTGACGTTGTACCGATAATTTTACAACATATAAAATTACATTTACAGTTTCAAAGTTTATTGAGACTGAACACAAAGTTACAGTATGTCTTATTCAATTAAAGTTCGGATGGCACAACAGATGTCTATTGAAGTTAGTGGCAATGAATTAGAATATGTTGTCAAGTTACTTAACGAGGGGACAAAAAAATCCTTTCGAGCAACAAGTGCAACTGCCATAGAAATCTAATAAGATCCAGTTTTATTTTTCCCAAATAACTCTCTAGCATTTTGATCGTCAATCATTTCATCCAATACTTTTCTAACTGATCTTGACACTTTGTTTGGTTTCTTCACACTAAGTTAGACGGATATCTGGATATTTAACAGACAGATCAAGATGTGGTAAAACTTCTTAACTCCAATCTTACTTTTAAGAACTGTCTGATGAATAAAAGAGCTATAATTACAAGTGCTTTGCCTTACGCTAATGGTGAAATCCATTTGGGCCATGTTGCATCTACATATCTTCCAGCAGATGTAACTACCAGATTTTTAAAACAAAACGGGGTTGAGGCGTACTATGTTTGTGCATCAGATGATTTTGGAACCCCTATTCTAATCCAATCTGAAAAAGAAGGAAAAACACCTGCTGATTATGTTTCACATTGGAACAAGCGTGATTATGACGATTTCACTGCATTTGGTATCGATTTTGATTATTTCTATAACACCAGTTCTTCTGAGAACATTGACTTTGTTCAAGATGTTTTTACAAAATTAAATGAGTCTGGTCATATTTATGAAAAAGAAATAATCCAATTTTATTGCAATAACGACAAAAAATTCCTTCCTGACAGATATGTAAAAGGCATTTGCCCTCATTGCAAGGCTGAAGATCAGTATTCTGATTTGTGTGAAAGTTGCGGACGTGTACCTGAAGAGATAACTGACCCTAAATGCTCTATTTGCGGTCAAACTCCGACCAAAGAAAAAACAGATCATTATTTTTTCAAGCTCAAAAATTTTGCTGACTCGTTATCTCAATGGTTGGAAGAAACAACCACTCTTCAAAAAGACGTAAAAAAATATGTCCAAAACTGGATCAAGTCTGGATTGATTGATTGGGATATCACGCGAGACATCCCTTGGGGAGTTCCTGTTCCTCTTGATGGCGCAGAAGGTAAGGTTTTCTACGGTTGGTTTGACAACCACTTGGCATACATTTCAACTGCATTGAAATTTCTTAACGATAAAGGAATTGACGGAAAAGAATTTTGGAACTCTGCAGATATTTACCATTTCATTGGAAAAGATATTGTGTACCATCATTATCTCTTCTTACCTGCAATGAGGTTGGGTCTCAACGAAGAATACAAGTTGCCTAATTACATTCCAACCCGAGGACACCTTACACTTCAAGGAAAAAAATTATCTAAGAGTAGAAATTGGTACATTGGATTGAAACAATTTTTGGGATACTATCCTGCTGATTATTTGAGATTCTACCTTGTCTCCATTAACCCGTACTCTCAAGACGATTTGAATTTTGACTGGGATGACTTTACAACTAGAATAAACTCTGAATTAATTGGTAACCTTGGAAATTTTGTGAATCGTGCTTTAGGATTTACAAAAAAAGCATTCGATGGAAAAATTCCTGAGACTGAATCCTTTGATGTAAAAGATTCTGAAGCGGAAGAAAAAATAAAGTCACTTGCAGCTGACGTTTCTACTTTGATGGAGCAAAATCATTTGGACAGGGCACTGAAGAAAATAATGGAGGTTTCTTCCTTTTTCAATCAGTACTTTCAACACAAGGAACCTTGGAAAAACGGCCCTGGAACTACAAACTGTGTGTATCTTTCTGTAAATGCTGTTAGAAGTTTTGCTATTGCAATCTTTCCATTTATGCCTGAATCTGCCCAGAAAATTTGGAATCAGCTCGGAATTGATGGAAATGTCTCTGATGTCTCATGGACATCTCAATCTGAATTGGGCATTTCATCTGGACATGCTCTTGGAGACGCTTCCCCATTATTTGCTCGAATTGAAGCATCTGACATTGAAAAATATAAGAAAGAATTGGGTCCATCAGAATAAACTATGAAGCCGATTGCTCGAATTTCAACTCGCGGATACTATAATTTACTAAATGGAGAAACAATTAAAAATAATTCCTACTATCTATACCCAAAACAGGATTTCAAAAAATTAATTGATTCAAAAGAATTAACAATTATGATTCATGGCTTACGAAACGACAATGCTGGCGCAATTGCAAAAGTTATTTTGGCAAAAAACAAATTAAAAAAACTAAATTATCTGCACCCTGTAATTGGGTACAGCTATGATTCTAACACAACTGGTGCGCATTTAATTAAACATGCAAAAAGATCATTGGCTGCGGGACAAGTTATTGCAAGGAAAAATGGACGAAACCTGGGAAAATTTATTGAAGATTTTAAAACAAACAGTCCCGGAACAAAAATTCGTCTAATTGGACATTCCCTTGGCTCTCAGGTGATTCTTAGCACGTTGCAATACCTTGCAAAAAAGAAGAATAATTCTGGAATGGTCGAAAGCGTGCATCTTTTTGGAGCCTCCATCACTGATGACGTTCCCGCATCAAAAAAATATGGGAAAATTCTTCAAGACACCGTTAATACAAAAATTGTAAATCATTATGCCCCGTCAGATGAAGTTCTGGGTTGGGCAGACAAGGAGAAATTTGTTAAAGGTCCGTTGGGACTTAACGGTGCTACCGGAAAACCCATTTCTAAATACCGCCAAATTTTATTGAAGCCTAAAAATCACAGATTTGCAAGCTATGTTTCCGTATTGAAGTCATTCCCATAGGTTTCAAACAACGCATTGCTTAGTATGATTGATACGTCATTGTTTTATACAAATACTGAATAATTAGAAACAGATGAAATTCAACAGTTCGACGTCTTCTAGCCGAAACTCCATCTTGTGCCATTTCAACATACTAGATGAGGATGATTGGGATTGCTAGACTCTGTCAACCCTATGTCTGATTTTTAAGAAATTATTCTAATTTTAAAACAGAACGCCCTTAACTTTTCTCTAAAATGCGTGTGATCTTGTTCTGTTTAGTAAAACTAATCGCACATGCGATGCTATTTTTCCAATAACGTTTTTAGATTTTCTAGTGATGCCTCATAAAAGGAACCCATAAACACTAAAAATTCCAAGAATTGTTTTTCGGTCATTTTTTTACTATTCACATATGATCTCCAAGTCAATTCTGTAGTTGTCTTTGTTTTCTTTTTAATTGAAATTGTAGCAACATATGCTCTTAGCGGCAATCCTTCTGTCGCAACATATGTAAAAAATTCGCCCTTTTCCCATGCCACAATGTGCTCTTCTATCTCTGTTTTGTCTGCAAATGTAATTAATCTAATTGCGCCTACGCCCTTTTTCTTTATGGACAGGTACTCTGTTTTCTTTACGTCTACTAACCACGATGACAAGCCTACGATGTTGCTAATTTTTCTCCAAACCTTGTCCTTTGATACATTGATTTTAATTGTTTTTTCTATTGTTCCAGTATGAAATGCTTTTTGAGGGATTTTTGCCATGTCTAACTGAAATCATCATTAAATTTTAATCTTTTAAGTTTCTAATTTTTGAAAATCAAACATACTTCTAGTCATAAATAATGCAGTCAAGATGATTTTGTTTTAATATTTTGAACTGAACACAGTCCATGCGGAAAATGTTTTGAAATTAAACTTCTAATTGTTTATCAAATGCTCAATTGAGACAATCATGTCACCCATTGTAAGTTTGTCCTCAGATACCCATAAAGCTAAATTTACAACCCATGGAGGTAACTGTTCGTCTGCAATTCCCAAAATTTCTGCAAGCTCTGAAACGTCTTGTGTTGAACCAGTCCAATCAGAAACGATATCCAAAAGCATAGACTCATCATAAAATCCCAACACCTTTTGGTTTACTTTTGATTCAAAAACTAGCGGCTCGTTTCCTGCAACCTTCAAAGTCAGTGGAAGTGAGACCTTGAAGAAATTTCCTGACCTGTCAGTTGCCTGAACCCATACATCAGTTGTCTGCATCGGTTGCAAGAACTTCATCTTAAATGATATGGTAAATGTTCCAGCCAAATCATCTAGATTACAACAAATTCTATTATCTAATTCTCCAGATTCTTCAATGGTAACATTTACGGGACTCCACTCCACAGTTTGTGCATAATCATAAAACAAATCCTCACCGGTTTGATGCCACTCATAAAATGTCGTACTAACTTTTCCATACTCGTCAAAATTGTTTGCATAAAAATTATTCATGTCATTTGGTTTGGTTAGGAAATTTGTATACGTGCCACTATCTGCAATTCTCTTCAAAGTTCTGTTGTCAGTTAACTCTAAAATAATTTCAACATCGTCTCCAGGGTCTGCAACAATTGGAGTTTTGTAATCATCGAACATTGGATATGGGGTGTCTTGATCAAATGTCCAAACATAATCGCGTGTTTCGGATATTCGTGGAGAATTTTCATTAACCATATCCTCTGAGGTGTTTGATGTGATATGTACCTCAACTTTGGCTAGTTTTGGGGCCTCGCAATCATAGCAATCTGAGCCCTTTTTTTCTTCAATTTCTTCATCTTGTGTTTCTTGTGTACCTAATGATAAGTAAGTAGAAGGATCTCCTTGATTGAAGTATGTCGCTGCGGCATAATCTGCAGTTCGCAATCCACTTGAAATTCTTAATTCGTCAACCTTGCCTTTGAGTTCGTTGTTAACTCTGTTACAATTATTTCCACTTGCACCGTCAATATCTCCTCCCAAAACCATCCTCAAATCAGTGGTTTTTAGAACAACATTGTCGCTTTGTGACCCTGTTTGGGATACAGCAAGAACTCCGTTTACATACAAATTACTAGCACCTACAGTTCCATCTGCATCTTTCATGTTGTAAACTGCAACAATGTGATTCCAATTTGTAAATGATGCTGCATTATTTCCTTCTACATTAACGCCGGAAGCACCGACATAATGTTGTCTTTTTGCAGCCATTACGATATCCTTCGCTTTCCATAAAACAAGATGATTTGACCAGTTATTGTGAACATTTGATGTATGTGTGGTACAAAAACTCACCATGTCATTGTAAAGATTTCCGCCCCCTGGAGAATTTGTTATATCCCCTACCCAAAGTTCAATTGTTACGTCGCGAGATGGCATTCCTTGTATCACACTATTGGTCCAAATCATATCTCCAGTTCCTTCACCACTACCTGTAGTTGTAGGACCCTTGAATTCTTGTCCGTTTCCAATCTGACCATCAGCAAGATGAGGGATTCTTGCAGCATTGTATCCGACCTTATTTCCACCCCCACCTCTTCCATCATTACCGTTACCAGTTGCATCACTAAATTCCCCTGCAGTTCCAGTTGATGTTTGATTAAGGTGCCATACTAATACATAATCATCATTCCATACATCTGCAGAATTAAAACCAACAGTATTTCCTTTGTAGTAAATGTAGATATCCGTAGAACTTGCTGCAACTAGTGTTGGAAAATTAACCCATGCAATTATTTCCCCCGTTGCATTGTCATAAGATTCTATTTCATGAGATAGTTTTGTTGTCCCGTCGGACAAAGTAAAAACAAAATCACGTCCCTCACTTTCATTTGCTTGTTTAAGATCATTGTGAGTAAATTTGATTAAAACTGGAAAATCAGAAAGATCATTTGATATTACAGAATTTAATGAAACCGTAATTTTGTTTCGGTACTCCCATTCAGCATCATACCATGTACCAAATACATCGGAAGGTACTAGAAAGACTAAAGATAAGAGAGTCAAAAAAGACAAGATTATTTTCAATTGCATGAGATCTGATCGAAGTTTTTCTAGTATGTATAATTTTCAAAAATAAACCTGTTTATCTAGTCACAATTAACCCAAATCCGTCAAATTATGAAGAATCATTTTTAATCCCTTCAGCATAATACTATCAAATGGTCTTTGGATGGGGTAAAAAGAAGCAAGTAGAGGAACCTGTTGAACGCAAACCTGTCAATCAAAATATTTCTCTTTCTGAGGTCCCAAAAATAATAGATGATTTGAGTAGACTAAGAGAATCTCAAACTCTCTCTGAGATAAAACACTTGAGAAATAACACCGCTCCTCTTATTGACGATTTGATGAAAATTGGAATTGTTCTTGAAAAAGATAACTTGAATGTCGATGACATCGATAAACATCTGGCCATAATTGTGGTGAGGGGCAAGCAACAAGTAATTGATATCTTAAAAAAGGACGTTAAGACTTTGATGCAAGTCTCAACAATTGACGATGCAAAAAAATTAGACTATTTTTTAACCCAACTTCTTAAAAAAGTCGGTGACGTTCTAGGAAGACAAACTAGAGTAATTCACATTTTTGCAAAAAAATATGCAAACCAACTAACTGACAATCTCAAAATCATGAATGGGAATTCTGACAGCATTTCAAAACTTCTAAAACATTACGAGTCTACGCAGTCTACTTTTGACGAAATTACTGAAATGCTGAATAAAATTGAATCCCTTAACACTGAATTAAGTGATAAGGCAAAAAGAAACATCGAAATTTTAGATAATTTGAAATCTTTTGAAGAAAAGAAAATTACTTTGCAGACTTCCCTTGACGAAATTCACTCTTCAGAAAATTATAAGAAATATGTTGGTTTGGAAAATAAATTAACTGAATTCACTAATCAAAAACTAAAGATAAAGTCTGAAATTGACACGCAATTCACCAAAATTTCTCGCCCCCTTGGCAGATATGCGTATGGTTCTTCCTTGGATAAGGAGCAGAGCGGTATTTTGTCCGCCTTAGTTGATGATCCCTTTGATGCCCTCCGTTCTGAAAACTTGGATACCATAATTGTTATTTTGGAAAATATTCGAAAAGGAATATCATCTGGTTCCATATCTGTAAAGGATGCTGAGAAAACTTTGTCTCAGTTGACCGAAACTGAAGAATTACTAGATAGTTTTATCAAAAAAGTATCTGGTTACTCCGATATTTTTAATTCCATGAAAAACGAACTAAGTGAATTAAAACCTAAAAACTTGACTTCCCTTGAAAATGAATTCTCAAAGAACACTGCCTCCGAAAACGACTCTCATTTAAAATCAAAAAATATCTTATCTGAAATTGACGACATAAATTCTAAAATTCCTGAAGTTATATCTAAAATTGAGGGCAAATTAAGAATATTTTCTAATTCTAAATACGTGATATCTAAATCTTAAAACTAATTTACCAAGCAATTGAACTGTTTTTGTGCTTTTTAAAAAGAAAAAAATAGAACGGAAAATTCTGCTGCAAAAAACTGTGTTGGATAGCATAATCACTTTTTGTAAAATGAAGCATCCTAATGAAGGAATTTTGATCTTAAAGGGAAAATCTAAAAATGGCGCAATAACTATCGACGGATTAGCTATTCCGCCGTTTAATTTCACAGGTCCTACTTTTGCAGGATTTCCTCATTCCTTTCTACCATTTGACAATAGCTATATTGGAATCATACACTCACATCCGTCTGGTTCTGCTGAACCATCTGTGACAGATTTGAATAATTTTTTTGGATTGGTCTCCTTAATTATTAAATTTCCATATGATGATGATTCTATTTTTGCTTGGGACAGCAGTGGAAATTCAATTCCTCTTATTGTCGATTGATTTTAAAAATTAATTAAAATGGATGAAAACTGACAAAGCTTTATAACCTTTTTTTGGGAACTTTTAATGAATTGAATCCTCAGCTTAAAAAATATTATATTTTTCTAGGTGCCTCACTTGTATTTAGTATCGGATTGCAGATTGTACTTGGTATGCTTGGTGTTCCTTGGTACATCAGCATTGGATTGGTAATGGCCATCTTCATTTTACTTCCTATGTACATGAGAAGAAGACAAGCCGCTAACTTTGGCGGTGCTGGTTCTGGTGCTGGAGGTGGATTCTTTGGAAATAACGGCATGAATAACTCTGCTAGTGTAAAGTATGTGTGCCTTGTTTGCCAGAATAAACACAATGGTGGCTCGTGCCCTAGATGTGGTTCAAAAATGCAACGAGCTGACTTTTAGGTTTAATCATGTCATTAGATGAAATTCGTAAGAAGGTTATTTTTCACAACTCTGTTGATGTATGGATTGCCGCATGTTTTGAAAAAAAAATACCTTGGAAAAACCCTGAAGATTATAAAAAATTCATTAAACATCTGTTGTCTTTTAACCTAAATTTGAAGGCCTTCAGCTTATGTGCGCACGATGCTGGCGCAACTGAGGAAGAGAAAACCAAATTTACCGACATTTTATTTGAGACAAAAGATGATCCTAACTCATTAATCTATACAGTAAAACTAAACGCATCTGCTTTAGAGATAATTCGAAACCATTTTTCATAATCACCTTTTTAATTTTGGATTAATTATTGAATCTAAAGCGTTTCCGATAAAGACAAATGCCAAACCTGTTATCGCAATCATAATTCCTGGCGGCACTATCCACCACCACAGTCCCCTGGCTGCAGCACCAAACGTATTTGCATCATGTAAAATTTGACCCCATGTCGGAAATGATGGATCACCTAACCCTAGAAAGCTTAGGCCAGCTTCTGTAGTTATTGCTGCTGGGACTGATATCGCAATACTTGCAAATGCATATGGGAGCAATTGCGGTAAAATATGTTTGAGGATCATTTTTGAATCTTTTTGACCCATTATTGTTGCAGCTTCTACATATCCTCGTGTTTTAATTTGAAGTGACATGCTTCGTGCCACCTTTGCAATTCCAACCCATCCAAAAATCATCAAAAACCCTGTCATTACAAATATGCTGTTGCTAATGGTGACTGAAAGTATTATTAGAAAAGGCAACGCCGGCAACGCATAAAGAACATCGTTAAATCTCATCATGGTTTCATCTGTTTTTTTCCCTTTGAACCCTGCATAGATTCCATACACCAATCCCATCACTACCGAGCCAATTGACACTGCAAGACCTATGAACAACGCTAGTGGCGTTCCCCACAATAGTCCTATTGCCAAATCCCTTCTCAATTCATCTGTTCCCATTATGCCAAAAGCCTTACCGCCTATGATTAATTTTGAATCAATAATTTTGCTTTCTTCGTTTATTTCATAAAAATCAACTAAAAAAACATAGTTTCCTTTTAGTGGTTTGTTTGATTCTGTTTTTGAAAAAACAATGTCTTCTACAGACAATTCGTTTATTTCGAATTCAAATTTTTCTTCTTGCAGAACCAACTCCTTCTTAACCATGGCGTCAGTTGAAAACATTCTGTCGCTATGAATTGTTTTTAAATCTGAATGCGGCAGTGACGTTGAAACCAATTCCAGTTTAACTCCGTCTGGCCTGATCACTGAGACTTGAATCAGCGGGGAACCTGAATACTCTAACAAATATGAGTAGATGAAGTCTTTTGGAAATTGATCATAATTAAAATTTACATTAAATTGATACGACGTTAGATTTATTTCGTCGTTAAACATTGTTTCAATGTTGGGCTCTGCTAGAATTTTATGCTCCGGAATTTTTTCTGTCAAAAATAAGTTTACCCAAATTGGAATTGCCGCTTTTGGATAAGTGATCCAACTTTCGGGATTGTTCCATTCTTGAAAAGTTTCTATTGGAATTATGATCATTGTGATGATTGATGTTAAAATTAAAATTGTAAGAATTACAATTCCTGCAATTCCCATTTTACTTTTAAGAAACTCCTTCTTTATCTCCTGGGGTGTTATGTTGCTCATTGCTATTCGCCTGCACTGCTCCGTATTCTGGGGTCAAAATAGCCATAAAGCAAATCTGCAATGAATATGCTTACTAGAAAAAATACTGTCAAGATGTATGTCGCACCGATAATTACTGGCAAATCCATGACTGTTATTGCCTCAAAGTATAGTCTTCCCATACCTGGCCAATCAAATACGGCCTCTGTGATTATCGCCCCTCCAAGTGATCCTGACAAACTAAGTGCTAGAATTGTAATTATTGGGGGCGCGGCATTTTTTAAGGCATGAGTGTACGTTATCTTGCTTTGTTTAATTCCAATTGTCTTTTTTGCTACTATGAAATCTTCTTGCATGATGCCCACCATGAAATTCCTTACCAGATATGCCCAAGATCCAAACCCGATCATTACAATTGTGATTAGCGGCAATGCCATGTGATACAACAAAGCTCCCAGGTATTCTGGACTTGTTGCTGGAATGTCCGGAGTCGCTCTTGCTGGGAAAATTTGATACGTGAACGCGAATAAAAATATCATTAACATTCCAATCCACCACACTGGAAAACTGGAGCTGATTATTGCAAAACTCGATGTAATTCTATCTACTATCGAGCCAACTTTGCTTGCAGCTAGCGCACCAACAAATATTCCTATTATGGAAATAATCACTGTAGCTGACGTGAATAGCAGAATTGTTTTTGGCAACTTTTCAAAAATAATATCTTTTACATCCGAAGATCCTGAATCACTTGTGAGAAATGTAGCCTGTCCAAAATCCAACAGGACTATCTTGTACATGGTAAGTCCAATTCTTTGAGGCGAATACCACGGCTCATCTAATCCGAGATGTTTTATTCTTTGATCTGTTTGATCTTGGATGAATGCTTCAAAATCTTTAACTGATGAAAAACTTTCTGCTATTGCAGGATTTTCAATAATCTCAGATCGTACTTGAAAAACAACCCCTTGTTTTAGAATCGTATCCATGTTGGAACCTACCAGCAATATCGTAATTAGTAATGTAATTAATAATACGCCAAACATTGTTGCAGTGCGTGTGGCAATGTATTTTTTCATACTCAATATTGTATTTTGATAAAAATAGCTTATAATATTATTAGAAACTGTCATCTTTTCGTTACGTTCTATTTTGGGCATGATTTAACTACCGGGTTCGAAAATCATACTGATTGACAACCAAATATGATGATAAAATACTCGAATTAACTGGTAATTGGAAATTGACAAATGATATTGTTCGAAAAATTGGCGGTGACAAGGCTGCTATATCCAGCGCTCTTAAAATCCTGGAACTTATTGGCTATCTTCAAACTAAGCCTGACAAAAATAAGCTGATATATAAAAAAAATGACGATGTGCAGAGTGAGTTTAATTTTTTAAAAATGATGGAATTTTTTGAATCAAATCAAAAAACTCAAATAAATTTTATTAAACAAATTCCAACTATCATGAAATCCGACAATATACGGTTAAGGGAAAAAAGCCTGGATTTGTTAGAACGTATACAGGATGATGTTGATCGTGCATACCTTGTTATGATTCAAAATAACATATATGAGGAAATGGGGACCCTTTCATCTCAAACAACACGGGAGCGAAAAAAAATATTGGTTAGTTATGCCGACAAAATACTGAATGCCCTTTTAGCTAAATACACTCAAAAACACATTAGGGTTCCAATACAAAAATACTTTCAAAGCAACGGTGCAAAGTTTGAATTTAAAATTTAATAAATTTGTACACTGTACCTACTGCATAATAAAAAATAAACATTTTAATTAATTTTTAACATTAATCAAAATTATAATTTTTGACGTATTTGTTTTAGGTACATTCGTGTTTCATGTTTTTTAGCATCTCTGCTTGTTTTGCTGTCATGTTGCTGATTAAGTGCTGATGCCAAATGCATGAACAAAAAATTAAACAAAATATGTTCAAATTCTGAGATTATTCTTGTTTGCATGTGTTTTATTATTGCACTCATGTGCAGTTGTTTCAAACAAGGTTAAAATGTCTAAATTATTGTCGTGATGTTATGAGCAGTGATGCAACAATCAAGAAAGCACAAAAACTAGTTGATTCTGGATGCGTGTCTAAAATCGAAAAAGATTTGTTTCAAATTAGGTCTACCTCGAATCCTGAAAAATCATATTTTGTAACTTCTGATTCCTGTGAGTGCCTTGGCTTCAAAAATTATTATAAGTTTCATCACGGTAATGGAAAAACAGCAAATTGCTCTCATTTGGAAGCAATTAGAATTTTTGTCCGAGAAAATTCTGGTTAGTTTTTTATATTTTTAACGTCTATTTTCCCAACCAACGCCTTATCTTTTAAAATTATGATTGGACGCAATATCAGTCCTGGATTTTTTACCATTAGTTTGATTAACTCTGAATCTGTTTTTTCATTTTTTTCTAAATCCATTTCTTTGTATGTTTTATCTCTTTTTCGAAGTAATTCCAATGGCTTTTTCCCTGTCATTTTGACTATTTTTCTTAACTCTGACTCTGTTAATGGATCTTTAAAAAAATCCCTTGCATCTATATCTAGATTCATTCGCTCCGCCTCTGCAATTGTTTTTTTACATGTGATGCAAGATGTTTTGTGATATATTTTCAATTAATGGATGGTTGTTAAATTATTTAATAAATTTTGACAATGCTTTTCTCCATTGTTCTGATCTCCTGTTTTTCTTAACTCTGAAACTTCTTTGAATGTGTAAAAAACCCATTTTGTTCCTCTATGTCTAAAGAAATATTCAAATTCATGTATTAATCATGATTATTATATGATTTGTGCTCCGTGTGAAACTCGAAAACATTTTGAGTGTATTGACTGTATGAATAATCACAAAACTCATCTGTGCAGTTGTGACTGTCATGATGAAAACACCCCTGCACACGAAGTCGGTACTACTCATTAATTTTTAAATTTTTGTTCTATCTCTCGTGCTAACATTTCCAATTCTTCGGTGTCTCCTAATTTTCTATACGTCAATTTTTCAATTGTTTTAATGATGCTAATCGCTGCTCTGTATTGCGGTATTTCTGGCTGATTCAATTCTCCGTACATTCCAATTCCTTGAATGTCGTGCTTTTTGGCAAATCCCAGAATCAACCCGTTGAATCCCGTGATTAATGATTTTTGGGGCGTCATGTCGACCCCTAATTGTTCTATTTGCTTTTTTAATTCTATTGATGTGGTGGTGATGTATGTTTTGGGATTGTTTTTTAAAATTCTGTTTGTATGAAATCCACCTAACGTGTAGATAAATTTTGCAGAATACTCCTTTGCAACATCTATTACATCCTGGCAAAGTAAATTCAGTTCATTATTATTTTGAGGTTGACCGTTTCCTCCTCCAAATATGATTAAATCATCTGTGTATTTGTATTCCCAGCTTTCGTTTGGCAGATCAACATGCCCTCCGTTATCTATTACATATGTTGGAAAAGACACCTTTGCAGTTCTAAACGATTTTGTTTTTAACGATTTATTTATAAAATTAATTACAATACTTCCAACGTTTCCCATATCTTGCATAGCTGCTATGATTATTGGCCTCTCTACTGTTGGTTTTTCTTTTTGTATGAATTCCATATGCCTTATTTTTATTTATGAATTTTAAACCTATGTGCCACTGATTTTTTAATAATTTGTTATTCTATTGTTAATCGCATTAATTGGATTAGTCTGTTTCACTCCTATTTTTAGTCTTAAGAAAAATTCGTATGTTCTATTTTAACTCTTCCAGATTTTCAGCTGCTCCTGATATGATCTAACATAACCTGAAGATTCATAAGAGAAAAAAAATTCCTAGCTAGAAATTATGACGACATCACTAGAAACTTTCGGTACATTGGAATACGTTCTTGACAAATATTCTAAAATTTGGTGCTGGAAAGTTACAGGCGAACATGCAGTCGCCATGATTTCAAAATTATCTCCTGAAGCCTGGTATGGTGAAACTGAGCACGAGGTAATTATTGCAGATTCCACTGACAGTCTAAAGCAGCTTAAACTCCTGATGGATCGCTATCCTTTAGAAATACTGTCAAAATCTATCTGGCAAAGAAAAATTGTCAAAACATATGCTCCAAAACCGACTTTGACTCCAGTTAAACACAAATTGAAACGTGCTAAAGCCGGTGAACAATTTAGAGGTAAATTAATGAATTTTCAAAAAGAAGGTTTGGATTTTTTGCTAAAATCTTCAGGTAATGCATTACTTGCAGATGAGATGGGACTGGGAAAAACAGTTCAAACTCTATCTTACGTTTCAACAGAAAAACAAACTTTTCCGCTATTGATTGTCGCACCATTAGTCACTTTGAAAAATTGGGAGCGTGAAATTCAGAAATTTGTTAAGAAAAAAAGTAGAAATGGCAGAATTATTGAATCTGAATCCCCCAGCATTACTTCTATTCGTACTGGTAAATCTAAAGAGTTGCCACAAAGTGACGTGTATATAATTAATTATGAATTACTTCTTAAACGCTCTGATGATATTGAAAAAGCTGGAATACATACTATTGTTTGTGACGAAGTTCATAATTTAAGATCAAAAACCACTCAAAAATACAAGGCCATTAAAAAACTTGCAGCGTTATCCTCAGTTCAATATAGAATTGGACTTTCTGGAACCCCAATTTACAATCGTGGTTCTGAAATATGGCCCATCATTGATATTTTAAAACCTGGTTTACTTGGAAGTTTTAAAGAATTTTGCGAATACTTTTGTTATGTTGATGACAAGGGAAAAGCAATCGTCTTAGAAAATAAGCGAGCGTCACTTCGAAATGAATTACAAAAGCATGTCATGCTTCGCAGAAAAAAGTCTGACGTACTAAAAGAACTCAAGGATAAAGTTAGGTACAAAGAAGTCATTGCAGCTGACACTGACTTTTATCTTGAAGAGCTTGATAAAATTTGGAAAAAACTTGAATCCGAACAAAAACAAGCGCAAACTGAATTTTCAAAATCTGCATCATACCATAGAGCAATTCAAAGTGAAAGACAGATTGCAGGCCTTGCAAAACTACCTCATGTAATTAATTTTGTAAAAAATATTATGGAGATTGAAGAAAGTGTTGTGGTATTTTGTCACCACAAAGTAATCCATAAATTACTAAACGAAAGTCTTGAAGAATTTTCACCTGTTACAATCATTGGTGGACAATCTGATGAAACTAGACAGGATCAGATTGACAAGTTCCAAAAAGGTGAATCAAAACTGATGATTGCTGGTATTCGTGCTGGAAATGTGGGAATTAACCTGACTCGCGCAAAATATGTTATTTTTGCAGAACTTGATTGGAGCCCTGCGATACATAGGCAGGCTGAAGACAGACTTCACAGAATAGGTCAAAAAAATACTGTCTTTGCATATTATTTGATTGGAAATGGAACTTTGGATGATCACGTTGCAAGTATTTTAGTTGACAAAAGTTATGAAATTGATGCGATTTTGGATGAGACTTCCGACACTTATGAAAACAAGGATAAGGCTGCATTGATTTTGGCACAAATTCAAAATAAAATTCATTCAAAATAGTTTTTTGATTAGTTGCGATCTAGACTGATTTATTTTTTTGAAAAAACATTGATAGTTACTTAGTATGTTTCAAACCTAATCTAGAAATATGCTGTTATTTCTAATAGTTTTATGAAAACTTTCTGCAAGTGTGGCTGCGATATGCCATTAACTGATTATGAGTATAGGAAATGGAGTGGTTACAAGCGAGGACATGAACCACTGCCATGATCCATTAAACTTAGATTCAACATAGTACCTGATAATTTTTTATTTTATATTTCGAGTTTACTTTTCAAATTATTTAATTTTTCTATGATGCTGTTTTTTTCAATATCTGAATTAATTGAATTTGCTACGTCCTTTTTTATTTCATCTATGATCTCTAAAATGCCCCCGTTTGATTTTAGTTCACCGAATTTTATTTTATCAAACCCCTCCGTTTCTGTTTTATCTACTTCCTGAATTCCTTCTGGCAATATTTCATAAACTTTGATCAGTTTATTTTCTTGTCTCTGAGGTGACATTAGCAAAAATTCATTTTTTCTTAGTTTTTCTATTTCTACAATAATTTTATCCTCTGAAAGACCGATAATGTCTACAATTTGGTTTAAATTGCATGATTTTATTTGTAGTAACCTCAACACTCTTGCCCATGCTGGGATATTTGAACTCCAAAGAATCTCCCGAGCTAATTCTGTAATTGAAAATGATCCGTCCTTATTTAGTGAAATAAACTTTCTATCTTTTAATGATGCCAACGTGTCTAATATTTTTCCAACACCGTGTCTTTTTAATTCTGAATTCTCTAAACTATTTTCATTAAACGTTCCTTTTTCTTTAATCGCAAGGTCTAGTATTTCTAAATCCACAGTTCCTAATTTTCTCATGTTTCTATTTCAGCTTGAAGAATATATGTGGATTATGTTAGTATAGTGCATGGTCTTTTACCAACTTCCAAAACTGTCTTACGCATATGATGAATTGGAACCCTTTATTGATACTGAAACCATGAAAATACATCATACAAAACACCACCAGTCATATGTTGACGGATTGAATAAATCTCTCACTGAAATTAATGCTGAATCTCATCCAAAATATATTTCTGAAATTTTGTCTGATTTGAATTCAATTCCTGAGTCTGGAAGGTCTGCAATTAATTTCTTTGGCGGTGGATTTGAAAATCACAGGTTGTTTTGGGAGACACTGATTCCAAACGGTGATAAAATTCCTGGGGGTCTATTAGAAGATCAAATTGATGTTTATTTTGATAACTTTAATAATTTCAAAAAAATATTTTCAGAAACAGCCCTTTCTGTTCAGGGCAGCGGATGGTGCTGGTTAGTTTTTAATGCAATGTACCATAAAATTGAAATTATTACAACCTCTAATCAGGATAGTCCGTGGACTTTCAATAGAACGCCTTTACTTGGATTGGACATGTGGGAACACGCATATTATTTAAAATATCAAAATAGAAAACCTGATTACGTTAACGCTTGGTGGAATGTTATTAATTGGGATTACGTAGGTAATCGTTTTTCAGAATTATCTTGATGACAACATATTAATGAAATTTTTTATTACTATTAACAATCTGAACTTTGAATCATTAAAAAAATTAAGTCTTGGTAAAAAAATTGTAATTGGTACAATTGTTGCAATCGTTGCACAGGCTTTTGGAATTATTTTTCTTTAATTACAAAAAAGATTCATTAGGAATGCTCCTCTAACATTTTCATGGATATGATGCTTGAGGAAGAATTAATTGATTTGATGACTTCATGTCTACAAAACCCTGACTCCTCAAATATTTCGGACAATCATGCTAGAATTATTGCAATTGGTGGTGAAATTTATGCTGATGGAGGATCTGATGCTTTAGAAAATTTTTCTTTTGTATTGAAAAATAGAATTGTACAAGAAATAGAAAAAGATCCATCGCCACTGCTTTCGCTATGGCATGGCCTTGCTGATGATTGGCCGAGATAAATTTTGTATTAAATTTTTTATCCTCTACCAATTCTGAAAATGGCTGTACTGCATGCAGGACATGTCCCTTTGATTGCAGGTTTTCCATTTTTCATGGTGTATGGTGCTGGACTGCCGATTTCTCGTTTGTCTCTACACTTTACACAATATCCTATTGTCATAATTCAACTAGGCTCTTTGTTCTATTAGCGAGATCTTGTTGAACTTTTTTTACTAATAGGCAAATAACTGATCTGATTTTTTATGTTCCGAAACTACTTTTTTTGTATCGGGTTTTAATTTTATTATTATGTTAGAGTCTCACTCGATAATAATCCCATCTTTCTGGATCAAACATTTGAACAAACTCCGCTTCTTCTTTGTCTATTCTTGCTCTGATTACATCACGCAGTGCAAAACTTGTCATGAACTTGTATTTCATAGAATGTGCCTGCATTATGAACATGTGTCTCATTTCACTGCCTCCTCGCAATCCCCAATACCCCATTTTCAAGGCCAATGGTTCTAAAAATACGGTGTTTTTTAAGCCATAATTCTCATCTCTAATCTCTTCGCGCAATTGATATTCTTCTAGCGGACCTCCTTTGGCAAATCCTACTATCTCTCCCTTGTTATTATTTAATCTGAGTGTGTTGATTATTGTTTTTGGATTTTTTATTGATTCTTTAAAATTTTCTTTTCCAAATTGTAATGGCTTTGGTAATTCTAAAAATATGTCATACAATGTTTGCGCAAACTCTGCATCGTCCTGTATTGATTGGTTCTCTATTGTTGGAATCAATTTAAGATTTTCATATGAATGATTTGCTTGAATAGTTACTTCTTGCTCTCTTATTCGCATAAAAGATAAAATTGTGTCAAAGAAATTTTTTCTCATCTCCTTTGGCAATTCTTTAAGAATCGCTTTTACCATTGTTGTTTCTTTATTCAATAATTCTTCAAAATATGCCACAGACGTCCTTACAATTATTGAAGGTCTCCATGCAAGTGCATGTGCATTCATTTTTGCCATTTCCATGGCTTTTGTAAAATCTCCTAATAGGTACCCGCTAATTCTATCTACTACTGACAAATACCTTCCAAGTTCCATTAAGTGTTTTTGAGTTTCCTGATTATTTTTTGTTATATCTGACCTCTCAAAACATTTTTTGATTTCAATCTCTGCATCTTTTCTTATTTGTCCGCTCCACGGATATGTTGTACGTAAAATCAACACCTTGATTATTTCCAAATCAATTTTTGCAAAAGTTAACGATTTTTGTAATTTTTTATCAGTCGAAATAAATTTTAAAACACTTTCTTCGTGCGGTTTATCTACGTTTTTCTGTGGATCAAAGTCATGGAATAACGCTGCAATATACAGGTATTTTTTATCTTCTTCAGTCAGTTTGATTTTTTCTTGATTTATGGTTAAAAGTGAAACATATGTCACTTCTAATTCGTGGTTAATGTTGTGATACCCGTAATATTCAGTCCCCAAACCTTGACTTTCAAACAAGTCAATAGTGTAATCTAGCATTTCCAAGTAACAATCGTCCTCTAGTCCATTCTGTGTCATTAAACTGAGAATTTTATTTCTCATTGAATGAGAATTTGCAAGTTCTTGCATTATTTTGTGATCACAAATTGGGTTTTTAAATATGATCCAGATGTCACTCCGGATAAACTGTTCTGATGTCTAAATCTGTATATTTTTGATCACAAGATTAAATACAATTACTTTTTACACTTTTTTTAATGTCTGTGGATTCAAGCTTACTTGAAAATATCGTACAATATTCTTCAGATCATTCTCCAAAATTCACTATTCTTGTCAACGATAGATTTTTTCCTCTGATGGATGTTTCAATTGTAAATTCTTCCATACCTGTCAACGAACCTACAACTCGTGGCGGTGTTTATTTTTCAGAAAAATTTGCATACAAAATGAAGGGTGTGATAAATGATCTTAGCGTGATTCCATTACTTACCAAAAAAATGCTTGGTCCTAATACTGAATTTGGAGAATTAAAAATTTCTAGTCAAACTGAATCTGATGGAAAAATTGTTCCTATTGATATTTTTACTAATTTAACAAACAGTGTACAAACTCCGAATTCAATTGAACTTAGCATGATTATTGTAGATCTAAAATTGGTTTAATCTTTATTTAGATATCTGTCGTATCTTTCTTTTGACACATCGTCTGATAAAATCTCGTATGCCTTGTTGATTTTTATCATCTCTTCTTCAGAATCGTCCTTTGTTTTATCTGGGTGTGTTTTTTTTGCTAGTTCTCTGAAATTTTTCTTTATTTCTTCGGCTGTTGCATTAGTTTCTACCCCTAGAACGTCATAATAGTTTGGCAGATTGTCATTTGTCACGCCTTCTCTAAATTCACTTTCTTCTTCACTATTTCCTCTTTTGCCAATCTCTTCGTAATCATCCCCCCAGTCTGAATGGTATTTTTCATACGTCCTATCTTTTTTTGATTCGTGCTCTTGCTTATCGTATGATGTCTTTCTCCTCAAAATCACATCTCTTGCTAAAAATAGGAATATTGAGATGACTGCAATTGAAAACCCTGTAAACAAAATTATTTTTTCTTCATCTGAAACTACCAATTCATTTGTTTGAGCATGTGATGTTTGCACTGTTCCAAATATTATTAGAAAAATTACGACAATTTTTAATTCGTTCATTTTATTCCTCCTATGTTAACCTGAAATTTTCTTTTGCAGTATTTAGAACTACGTGAGTTATTGTATTTTCCACATTTGCTATTCCTGCTAAACCCTTTACAAACGTGCTTAATTCATTTCTTTCTTTGAATTTTGCTATAATTATGGTGTCTGTAGTCCCTGTGACATCATACACGCCACAAACATTTTCAAATTTTGATATTTCCTCATCAATATCTGCGACTTTATCGTTTTTAGCCATGATTTCTATAACTGCTGTCAGGGTATACCCTATTTTTTCATGATTAATTGTGGCCGTATATCCTAAAATTATTTCCTCCTTTTCCAATTTTTTAATTCTTGATAGTATTGTAACTGTTGAAACTTCTAACTTCAATGCTAATTGTCTTGCAGACTGCCTTGCGTCCGCTGCTAAATTTTTAAGAATTTTCTTGTCTAAACTATCTAAAGTCATACAGTGTATTGACTAAAAATTATTTAAATTTTTGCTAAATTCTTGTAAATCTGTTTAAACTCATTAAATTTTTATTTTTTAACCTTAAATTTAATACAAATAAAAATTATGAAAATCATGGTTGATACTGACAAGCTTGTGTCGAAAGGAGTTTTTTTCTTAGAATCTGGTGATTTTGATAAGGCACTTAGTTTTTTTGAGCAGGCACTTTTGCTAAATCCACGCAATCCTGATCTTTGGAACTACAAGGGAACTGCTCTTAGAAGTTTAGGCCGATACGGTGAATCTATGGATTGTTTTAACAATTCACTAAAAATTGATCCTCGAGATAAATTTGCGTCCTGACGTGCGTATAGTTTAGAAACATCTTTTTTAATTATGATGTTCTATGATTGATATGACTAGAACAGAAAGAAGAAGAAACACTGAACATCCTACAAGAGACGGTAAACATAATCCTGTTTGTGTTGATCCTCATTGCAGTGATTGTTCTTAGAGTAAAAGGTAAAATCTTATCTTTTATTCAACCTCTCTTGGCATATTATGGCCTCGTCTTATTAGTACATGATGCGAGAACATACGTTGAGGAAAGAATTTACGAGAAAGGAAGACTGGTTGGAGGATATTTTCACAAACTCCAATCCTCAGGCTTCACTACAAAGTGCAGAAACTGCACTAAGAACCTTTGACATCTTTTGTAAGGTCAAAGTTAGGTTGGAATTAGAAAAGCATCTGCTCTTGGAAAGTTCCAAAGTTCATTCAGAACAATTCCATGAAAAAGAATTGCCTGAACTACGCAAAGAGATGCAACAGCAAAGGGCACAGATTGACAAACTTCGGCAAAATGAATGTCCTCGAACTAAGCACGATGCATCAAAGCACGGAATGACATCGTAATCCTCCCATATGTCTTTGAAAACCTAGATGATGTAGTAGAATCCGTGGCAAAGGGCATGAGTTCTAGGTGTAAGAACAAGACTTTAGGCTCAAAAAAGCCAAAGGGTTTCTAATTTTTTAAAATTAAAAAATATTAAGAAAAATAAAACATATGTAAAGAATTAGAAAAACTTCTTAAAATAAAACAATGACCCTTTTAAAATATGGATTATTGTGTGCATGAATATCTCAAAGGTTCCTGTCATTATTGCAAAATGGCTCAAAACACTGAGAGTAAGAATCAAGAAAAAGAGAAATTTCTAGAAAAAAATGAAAATAACGAAGTACTATCTTTCACATAGTATTTTGTTAAGTTGTTTTTTATGAAATTTCACCATACGCTTCCTTTATCCGAGCAATCATAATTTGCGCCACAGTTTGGACATATCAAATGACACGTTGTCATTTTTTCCATATCATGTCCGCATCTGTCGCAAGTTTCTTTTTCCATGATGTTTATCTTCAATCGTTTCGATTTTAATTTTACGATATAGAAAATTATATTTCTATTTTGAAGCGTTCTCAAATATGCTCCATTGTTTTTTTGTTATTTCCATGTGTATTTCACAAACGCATTATTTTTTTGACAGGTTATAATGAAATCACTTGGGTTTTAATTAAAAATTTGCTGTATCTTTATCATGCAGGAGTTAATTTCTTTATTAAAAAAAGAAACCTGCTCTGAGGATCACTATATTATTGACAAAATACCACCTTTAGTATTGAATAGCCGAATTGACGAATTATTTTTACAAGCCAATGATTGCATTGACGATGAAAATTTTTCAGAAGCTCTACTGTTTTATAATTTGATACTGAAAGAGGACTCAAAAAATATTCATGCTCTGATTGATAGAGGCACTACTTTGCAAAATTTGGGCCGAATAAAATCAGCTATTCGCTCATATGATAAGGCACTGGATATATCTTCAAATAATCTTGATGCCTTAATTAACAAAGGCTCTGCTTTTCATTTAGATGGAAAATACTCTGATGCTATGGCATGTTATGATGTGGCCCTTAAAATTGACAAAAAACACCCTATGGCTCTTGCATACAAAGGCCTCTCTTTGGCTGAATTAGGTCAATTAACTGAAGCGATAGATTATTTTAAAAATGCACTATCTATTGACAAACATTACCATCTTGCACAAATATCCCATGACACTGCTCAAGAACTTTTAAAATCAACACAAGAAAAAAATATCTAAAATACTGTAACGTCACCTGGTGCGGGTTCTCTTGTAGTTGTTTTTTCATTGGATTCAAAGAACTCACTATGTTTTGTATTTTGATGCTCTCTTAGTTTTTCAATATTTTCAAAACCGTCGTGACACAAGTAACATTTTGGTTTATGTTCATCCACTAATGGCAATACCATGAAATTCTATATCTAACTGGCTACTTATTTCTTAAGAGTATAAGGAATATATCCTAATAATCAGGACTAAGAATATGTTAGAAAAACTCGTTGGTGACTCACAAGCCTTAGATCGAGCTCTAGCTGGCGAAGAATTATCCTACAAAGATGGTTTGGAGTTGATGAATTATGATAACTTGCATTTACTTGGTGCAGTTGCTGACTCTACAAGAAAAAGACTGGCAGGTGACACCGTAACATTTGCAGCATCCTATTACATGAATTATACAAATGTCTGTGCTGCAAGCTGCCAAATGTGTGCTTTCTATAGAAAAGGCGATGAGGAAGATGCGTACACCTTAACTCCTAAAGAAATCGAACAACGAGTTGGAATTGCAAAACAAATGGGTGCTACAGAAGTACACATTGTTGGGGGATTTCATCCAAAGCTTCCTTTGGAATATTACGAAGACATGATGAGAACCATTAAAAAAAGTCACCCTGAATTAAATATCAAAGCATTAACTGCTGCTGAAATACATTTTTTATCCAAACTTACAAAAAATTCTACTAAAGAAATTCTATCCCGTTTAAAAGAAGCTGGTTTGGATTCAATGCCTGGCGGCGGGGCGGAATTATTTCACCCTGACGTTCGTGGAAAAATCATACGAGGTAAGTGTACTGGCCAGCAATGGCTTGATGTTATTGAGGAGGCCCACAACATGGACATTAAAAGCAATGTTACTATGCTATACGGCCATATTGAAAAACCTGAGCACATTGTTGATCATTTGATAAAAATTCGTGAACTACAAAAAAAGACAAACGGATTCATAACTTTAATTCCTTTAAAATTCAGTTTAGATAACACTGAGTTGGAAAAGGATCATTTGGTGAATAACGAGTGTTCCTCAGTTTATGATTTAAGAATAACTGCTTTGTCTAGGCTGATGCTTGCAAACACTCTGAACAACATCTCTGTGTATTGGGTTGCATATGGCAAAAAATTAGCTCAAGTTGCACTGTCTAATGGTGGAAGTGATTTAGTTGGAACTGCATTTGGCGAAGAAATCTATCGCGCAGCTGGAAAACCTACAACCTCATCTGTTGAAGAATTAGCTACCATGGTAAAAGAAATCGGACGTGCGCCTGCTCAACGAAATACTCATTTTGGAATTTTAAAAAAATTTTAGCCCATCTGTTTTTTAATCGCTTCTACTTTTTCTTCCATTCTAACTTGCTTGTCTTTTCTTGAATCTATTTTTATTATTATTTCTGCCCTGTTTATTCCTAAATTGTGTACAGTGTCAATCATTTCTTTTGTTGCCTTGTTGATTGTATCCATGTCATCTGATTCCAAAACAGTCCCCATGGAATTAATTTCGTATCTCAGGTTCTCTATTTTTTTGATTGATTCAATTGCTTTTCCAATGTAGAAACTTACACTGGTGGTTCTCGTCGCCATTGGGTATATGCTGATTTCTGCTTGAATCATTATGTTTTTTAGAACAATTTGAGATTAAAATGTTTTAATCATTCCGCTTTTTTTTCTACTTGCTTTGTTGGCTTGCCTTTCTTTTTTCTTGCACCGAAGCTTATCAGTACTAGCAAAAATCCTAGCCCAAACAAAATGCCTGCCAGTGTATTGTAATCCTCGTTTTCCTGTTCTGCTATTAGCAAATCAATTACTTCTTCTTCTGTCATGCCTGCTTGACCTACTGGTACTGCGTCATTGATGCTTACTGTGAGCACTAGTCCTACGATTATCATTAGCATTCCTCCAACTAACATTTTTTTATTTACCAGTACCATTGTTGAAATTTATTAAATTTCATCACATATTAGGGAATTTATTTTTGTTATTTTCTAACTATTCCTCAATTAAAATTTGCGTGAGTTTGTAAATAGTGAATCTAATAAAAGTTACAAATTTCCGAGTGTTTTTCTCAAAACAATTTGTTTGTGTTATCTATGATTTTGGAAGCATTCTCTGCAGTATACAGGTCTGTCTTCCTTTGGTCTGAATGGTACTTGACAATCGTTTCCACAGTCTCCGCATTTTGCATCAAACATTTCTCGTGGTCTCTCGTCTCTACCAAATCTAGAACCTCTATCATTTGATCTTCCACCAAATCTTCCACCTTGTCGTGGTTCTGGTTTGTGATTTTGGAAGCATTCTCTGCAGTATACGGGTCTGTCTTGTTTTGGTTGGAATGGTACTTGACAATCCGTTCCACAGTCTCCGCATTTTGCATCAAACATTTCTCTATCTTCTCTATTGTATGACATATTTTCTAAATTTCATCAATTCATGTTGTAATTAAACTGTTGTAAAATTTTGTCCTTTTTTTTAATTAATTTGATATTTTTTGTAATGTTTTCCTTATTTTCACTCTTTATTTCATTACATTGTCATTTCAGGCATTGACATTCCTCCATGACCTGAATCGATTGTTTGTTTTGGATTTAGGCTTGTATCGTGATGACAAGGTTTGTTACATACTGGGCAAAATTTTCTATCCAGTACAATGCACTGGCAAATATGATTTTTTACATATGCTTGAGCGGCTTGATTCCATTCCCCTGTGCCATTACAGTATACGCAAACATTTGTTGAACTTGAGCCTATGCCCTTACAAAAATCACACACATCTTCAGTCATGTCTATCCTGTTATTTGTTCTGGAACTAATATATTTGAAGACGCTCTGCAGTTTATTTTTTTAGATTCTTTTTGTTAATATTAAAAAGGCTTCATCTTTTCGGCGGTATCTTTCATCACATTTGAGGAAATCAGATAGAACCCGTTGATATAATCATCAGCATTTACCTGCATTTTTTAAAGTAAATATCTTTATTCAAATTTCATATACTGGACAGTTTTTTTAGATGTGTGGAAGAAATTAATTTGGAATCTCATAATGACTTAACTTTGCATGATTTTGTCAACGATTGGATTCTGGAACCTATTGTTGATTCTAAGGATAGGCAAAATGTTGTTTTCAGGTTAACCACAAAGGGCAAAAACTATTTTAAAATTCTAAACAAAAATCCCGGATACCCGTTTAAAAATAATCCTACATTAAAGATAATGGTTGAAAATGGAATTGTCACACCTATAATAAAAAAGGAAGGCGAAGTTGGTTATAATTTAACGTCGATTGGTGAACAACATCATATTTTTTTAAAGACGTGGAAAGAAAAAAACGAAAAAAAATAACTTTTAATATTTTTTAAACTGAATCTTCTGGAGGTCTTTGAACAAATACGTTGCAGACAAGTGCGTCTGTTTTTGCATCTCTGTGTTGAACTTTACATGTAACAAATTTTCCTTTTAATGCTCGCTCTAAGTCTTCTCTAGTTTGTTCTGGTTTCTGCCCTTCTTCTGTATCTTTAATCAAACCCATGATTATTTTTTCAGTTTTTCCATAATCTCCAACGTTGTCTTTTCTGGTATGGCTTACAAGTAACCTGAATGCGTTTCCTGTTAAAATTTCTAAAACTGCTCCTCCGATTCCATCACCATCAAGACTGTCTGACATTGTATGATTATTTTTTCAGTTCTATAACTACTTGGTGGCTATGCTGATTTCAAAATCCGGAACCAACCCTTTTTCTTTTGCCATTTCAAATAATTTCCTGATTGCTTGCTCTCCTGGATCTCCCATGTTGACTGTAACTTGATTTACATACATTTTTACAAATTTTTCAATCAAACCTCTCTCTTTTCCTCTGGAGTACTGCATTGCGTATTCTAATGCGTCATCAAAATTATTTATTCCAAATTCAATCGATGATTGTAAATATTTATCAAACTTTACAATTGTCTCCATGCCTAATTCTGTTTTCATTACGTTAATTCCTAGCGGTACCGGTAATCCGTTTGTTGTTTTATCCCACCACTCACCTACGTCTAAAATTTTGACATTTCCTTCTTGTTCATACGATAATTGAGTTTCATGTATTACTAAACCCACATCAACTTCCCCTGATTCAACAGCTTTTGGAATGTCGCTGAAATTCATTTCGACATAATCAAACTTTCCAATCATTAGCTGTAGCAACAAAAATGCTGACGTCATTTTACCTGGAATTGCTATTTTACATTTTTTTAATTCTTCAATTGTCATTTGTTTTTTTGCTGTCACTATTGGGCCATAATTAATTCCAAAACTCCCTCCACTTCTCAAAATTGTGTAGCCTGGAATGTATGCACAAGCATGAACTGAAACTGCTGTAACGTCTAATTCTGGATTAGTTGCTTTTAGGTTTAAATTTTCAATATCTTCAATTACGTGATTCACTGCAAATTCTGGAGATGGTACTTTTCCTGTAAACATTCCATAAAACATGAATGCGTCATCCGAATCTGGAGTGTGACCTACAGAAATTTCCATACTTGTACACTAATCAATCGTAATAAAAATCAAAATCATAGACACGTTCAAAATTTTAAAGACTCGATCATTTTTTCACGTTGTCTCGTCATATTTTTTAAAATAATTCCTGTTGCATGTTAAAAATTAATTGCGTAATTTTACGACTAAAAATCACACACATTATATAATGCTCACCTGATTTTCGCTTTATGGCAAAATTCAAGTCAACTAACGAAGTTATGAAAATTATTAAGAATAAACAAAATATTAGAAATTTTGGTGTTATTGCACACGTTGATCATGGAAAGACAACTATGAGTGACAGTCTTTTGGCCAATTCTGGAATTATTGCACCATCAGCTGCTGGAAAAGCTCTTGCAATGGACTTTGACAAAGAAGAACAAGAAAGAGGAATCACAATTTATCAAGCCAACGTAACTCTGCTTTTTGCTCAAAAAGATGACGAATATGTAATTAACATGATTGACACACCTGGACACGTAGATTTTAGTGGAAGGGTAATTCGAAGTCTTAGGGCAATTGACGGTGCTGTAGTTGTATGTGATGCAGTTGAAGGTATTATGACTCAAACTGAAACTGTGACTAGAATGGCACTTGAAGAAAGAGTTAGACCTGTTTTGTTTATCAACAAAGTAGACCGATTAATTAAAGAACTAAGACTAACTCCTGAAAAAATGCAGGCACAATTGGCTGAAGTTGTTTCTACTTTTAACCAATTAGTCGACACATACGCCGAACCTGAATACAAAGACAAATGGAAAGTTTCTATTCAGGATGCAAGTGTAACATTTGGTTCTGCAAAAGACAAGTGGGCAATTAACACTGATTTAATGAAAGAGAGAGGAATAACGTTCAAAGATGTAATTGATGCTTATACTGATGAAAAACTTCCACAACTCATAGAGAAAGCACCATTGGCTGATGCCGTTCTTGGAATGGTTGTAAAGCACCATCCTGCGCCAAAAGATGCTATCAAATATAGAATTCCACAAATCTGGAAGGGTGATTTGGACTCTGATGTTGGTAAGGCTTTACTTGCTGGTGAGGATGATGGTCCAACAATTATGATGGTTGTGAACATGGTGCTAGATCCTGCAGCAGGTCCTGTTGCCATTGGAAGATTGTTTTCTGGAACTATCAAAGATGGACAAACACTTCACATTATAGATGAAAAAAGGGAAGGACGAGTTCAATCTGTTAATTTCTTTATGGGTAACCAAAGAGAACAAGTTGGAGAACTCGGTGCTGGAAACATTCCTGCTTTGTTGGGATTAACTGAATGTAGAGCTGGAAATACTCTTTCTTCAGTAAAAGACATTCCGATGTTTGAAGGTGTAAAATATGTGTCAGAACCTGTTGTTCAAATTGCAATTGAACCAAAACATCCTAAGGATTTGCCTAAACTTGTAGATATTTTAAGACAATTAACTATTGAAGATCCAAACCTCGTTGTAAAAATTGACGAAGAAAGTGGTGAGACAATTGTTGCCGGTATGGGTGTATTGCACTTGGATGTTGCAACTCACAGAATACAAGATGCAAAATGTGATATTATTACATCCGAACCTCTGATTAACTATAGAGAAACTGTAAAAGGCGGTTGTGAACCTGTAATGGCAAAATCTCCAAACAGACACAACAAAATTTTCATGAAAGTAGAGCCATTGGAGCCTGAGATTGCTCATATGTTGAGAACTGGAGAGATCAGTGATATGAAAGATAAGAAAGTCGTTTCTGATTTGTTAAAGGGCGTTGGTTGGGATACTGATACAATTAAGAGAGTTATGAGATGGGATTCTCGTGGAAATGTTTTGATTAATGGAACCAAAGGTGTTCAATTTGTTAACGAATCCACTGATTCTATTAATTCTGGATTTGACGATGTGATGAAAGAAGGCCCTCTATGTAAGGAGCAAATGAGAGATTGTAAGTTTATCTTTACTCACTTTGTTCCCCATGAAGACACTGCACACAGGGGTTTGTCTCAATTAGGTCCTGCATCACGTAGAGCATGCATGGGTTCATTGCTTACTGCCGGTACTGCTGTTCTAGAACCAACATTGGCAATTGAAGTTCGTGTTCCAACTGATTTAGTTGGAAATGTAGCTACAATACTTTCAGGTAAACGTGGCAAGGTTCTCGATATGCAACAAAAAGGTGCATCCAGTATCATCATTGGTGAGATACCTGCTTCTGAAACTTTCACATTGTCTGAAGCAATGAGAGGTCAGACTGCAGGACGTGCAACATGGAATACATCATTTAAGGAATGGACTGAAGTTCCAAAATCTATGTTGGCATCTGCTGTCGGTGATATTAGAAAAAGAAAAGGATTAGCTCCAGATCCACCTGTTGTCAGTGAATTCATCGACAAGGAATAGATATTTTATTTTACACTGATATTGTTTTTAATTATTTTCTAAATTTTAATTCGTCTGTGTGATCTTGAAAATATTCTTGTATTGCGACATTGGAGCGTACATCTTTGTATGTCTCTAGCATTAGATTCATGATTTTATTGATGTGTTTTTCTAATCTCTTTATTCTTTGATGTGCTATTGGATGCTGCAATGTTCTTATTTTGTCTTGATAGTCTGTTCTAATGATTATCATGTGAGCTCTGTCTATTTCTTCTTGAACGTGCTCCAATAACTCTAGACCTTTTTTAGTAAATCCAAATTGACTTCCGTCACTTAGCATTATTGTGGGGATTGTGCTGATGTCTTCGATTTCTTTTTTTTGATTAATTACAAAAGTTTCCATCATTTTTGAAAACTGTATGCGATCTTGAACTTTATTTTGCTCTTTGTACAAAATTGTATTTTTAATACTTCTAGATTCCAAATAGCCTGTGTTCTCAAGTCTGCCCACTGCCTGAATTACTTCCTGCTTATCTCCGCCGTGCTCTTTAATTATGTCCTCCATGCTGATCCATTGAGCCGATAATTCCAATATTCTATCATCGTGTTTTATTGTCATTTCGATAAATACTGCAGTTTTTATTTTCTAATATATCTAGAGTTTACCATGAATTTCTGGATTTAAGCCGATGCATGTTTTTAGAACTTAAATTCCCATTTAATTTAGAGTTTATGTAAAATGGTTCGAGTTGATAATAAGCGATATGCTGAATTACTAAAAGAGAAAAAATTTTTGGAGGATAACCGACCTCATGACATTGATGCCATGAGACGGTGGAAGCACTCGATGAGTAAACTCCTGCAGGAATTAGAATTATTTCGCTAGTGATGCTATTTTATCCATAACGAAATTTCAACTAGTTATTTATTCGGGGTTATTACTGGTAATCATATGGGATTGCTGTACACCAAATTTTATATGGATTTTGATGAACCTGAATGGAAGCAGATTTCAAACAACCCCATAGTTTTTCAAACTCAGAAAGACAATGTGATTTTAGAGGTGGAGGACACGGCACAAAAATTATACAAATTAGTTTTTAAAAATGGTTCAAAATTTAACATGTTTAGAGTTACTGGCAAGTTTCGTTTAACCTGGGATGATGACGATGTCGTTTAAAATTAATAAAACATGTAGATATAATTTTTAGTATGTCTTTAGAAATTAAAGTTAACCGTATTTTGCAAGATTTTGATAACGTGTCTTCTGACGAATTTTTAAAAGTGATTAATGAAATCATGCTTGAATTTAGAAGCGCTATAACAATTGACTACCTTAAAGGTAAGATCCAAAAAATAACTGTTCTTACAAATGAATCTGAGAAGAAAAAACAATGCAAGTTGCTTTTACCTTATTTTGACTGGTATGTTCAAGGACTGTAGTTCTATTCTGAACGTTGGTTAATTTTTATCAGTGCTTTTTCGATTAATTCGTTATCTTTTTTTGCGTCTTGGATGTTGCCTATTAATTTGATAAAATATTCCGCACCTGTTTCTTCAGATTTTAGAATGTCTGCTTTACGACACTCTAATGCCTTCTGTAACACTTCTAAATCCTGTTCTAGTGATTGAATTGAAATTAAACCCAGTAAACCTTTGTGGATTTTTCCTTTTACCTCGTCAATAATTGGAATTTTTTTCCTTGCAGTTGATTGTAGCAGTGGGGCAAACATTGCTGCTGCTTCTTTTAATTCTGGACTTGAACCAATAGTCTGTAATCTTTTTTTATAGTGGTTTAAACATGCTAAAATAATTTCATAACCTCCTTCTTCTTTTAAGTAAATTCCGCCAATCCATGATTTTTCAGACATTTCTAAAATATTCATTTTTTTATTATTATAATTTGTTTACCCAATTTTTTAATTTATGGACTCTTTTTGGTAATCTGTTTTAAGTGTCATAATTTTCTTTAATTGGTTCTGTATTTTTATTGATCAAATACAGTAAAATTCCTGCCAGTGTCACTCCCATTCCGCTTAGCCCTACAAATGTGCCCATGTTTCTTATATTTTCTAAAATCTCATCATCTGTAACTTCCATAAAATAAAATAAAATTAATCCTGCACCAAACATACAGACACCGATAATAATTAATGTGATCCCTGATCTCATCTATTTTTTCTCCTGTATCTAATTAATAAATTAGTAAAATTATGATTATTTCTAGAACGCGGTTAGAATTTTTTAATACTTATATTTGCCAAACTAAATTCTTAATTCAGTTATGGTTGCTAGAAAAAAAATTGATCTTTTAGAAATAACTCAGGAAATTGTTAATTTAAATTCTAAAATGAGATTTGCAGCAATAATTGACGGTAAAGGAAATATCCGTGAGGGTATTATGAAAAAAGGCCAAACAAGTCTTAATTCTCAAAAAGAGGAAGAACATTTCTGTGCTCAAGTTGCACAAAGACGTGCAATGAGAAAAGAGTTTGATCGTTCTTTAGGGAAAGTAAGATACATTCATGTTGAAAGGGAGAAAGTTTCACAATTGGTACTTTACACAAAAAGAAATATTGTATTTTTCACCATGGAGCCAGAAACTCCTATGAGTACTAAAATTGCATTAATTACAAAAATAAAGAAAATTACTGCAGACATCTAAGAAAAAATATTTTTACATTCTTATGACTTTTCATAAATATTTGGGAGATTCTAAAATGTTTGAGTATGACAAACATTACCGAGAATGCCAGCAACAAAACAAGCCTTTCATTAAAGCAAAAATAAATCCTGCTCACGGAAATTATTATGTTAATCTTGATTTAATGACTTGCAACTATGTTTTTTCAGAATTAGAACAATGTGAGATTAAAACATTAATTGAAACTGAGATAAAATTCGTTAAATCCAATTACTCTGATTCATTTTATGACTATAGTATTAACGAGGAGGTTATCTGGATTGACGGTGTATCCTCTGAACATGTGAATTCTTTATGCGTATCCTTGTATGATTTAACTCAGAAACATCGCGACTAGAATCTGATCATATTTTTCAAAATTTTATCAATAACCTGCATTTCCTTCTTTCTTTCTAAAATGATCTCCTCGTTCCATTTCTTTAAAAATTCTGACTCTCTATCCATTTTTTCTAACTCTGCAATGTATTTGATTAAATGTATTTTGTAATCATGTAGCAAATCCAGGTGCTTGTTGTGATTTTTTTCAGTTGAAGTTGCCATCCCATTCCTCTTTTTTTATATCTGGAAATAATTCTCTAATTCTTTTCCTGTCTTTTTCAATTGCCTCAATTCTAGATGTTAAATGTTCTTGAATTGCAGGTTGTCCTTCTTGATTCATTTCATTTTCCATGTCTGTGATTATTTTACCCAGTGATCTGTAGTATGTCATGTGTTTTTTCTTTGAATCTTCGGATTTGTCTTCAATTTTTTCATCCATGCCATTATCATATTCATTGGAAAATAAGTACTTGATCTTTTGAAATTGCTTTAAAAATTTATTTGTGAATGCCTACTCTTCTTCAATTAATTTAATTCCTGCAGGTGTCAATCGAGTTATCCATGGGAATGAATGATCCTTTTCTTCATCTATGCCTCCACGTACAAGATTTGAATCAATTAGATACTTTGCATTTTTAAAAATAACATCGTTCTCTATTTCTTTTAATTCTGGAAAATTGTATATGTGCATTTTAGGGATTTCTGAATTGCCCTTTAATCTTGCGTGGTATTCTGTTAAAATTATTTTTTTAATTTTTTCGTCCATTTCATCACCCATACGATGTTTTATTTTTTCTAACATGTTATATTTTTATATTTAAAAAAATAAAATTAGCAGATTTTTTCACATTCGCATTGTCTATTTGAAAACAAATTTTTGAATGATTTCAATCGAGATTGAGAAATTTCTGGTTTATTTCTACCCACTATTCTAAATAGGGATATCCCGGTTTCTGCACTAGTTCCTTTTAATGCCCATGAACCATTTTTCATTAAATACGGTTGTGGATTTTTCATGGTCACTTTTTTATGCGCTTTGACATCATATGCTTCTATTTTTGGCATCATCTAAAATTAAAAATTTGTTATTATTGACAGGGTGTAAATTTTTTTATATCTATTAGTTGGAAATTATTTTTACATTGCAGCTTGGGCTCAATCATGTTTAAAAATTATTGATACTACACTAATATTGGAAATTATTTGTCAACTTGTATGAAAATACTTATCGATGAAATGGATGATGGCTGGGATGAAAAACTTAAAGAATTAGGTTTTGATGCATACAGCGTTAAAAAACTACGTGCTGATGGCCATAAATTAAGAACAGATTACTCCGTAATTAATTACGCTAAAGAAAATAGCATGATTCTTGTTACTCGCGACACTGAAAGCGGTCAGGCTTGTGAGGAGAACGATTTACCATACGTGTTACTTGATAACAATTCCATTTTCAAAATTGTTTTAGAAAAATTAAAAAATTCTTAATTGACATTTTTTGAATCCATTTGAGTTATTCTTAGATTTTCAAGAATTTTATTCAAAAACTCTTCTTCTGATTGATACGATATATTTTTCATTATTAATTCCCAACAATCATCAATCTTTCTTTTAATTTGTGGGAACATTTTGTCTTTTTTGAATGTAGGATAGTATGACAAAATTTTCATTATTCCATCGGTTGACTGCACAGTGTGTATTAGATGTATCATAGATCTTAACCTTTCATGAATTGAAAAATTTTCTTCCCGACTTATGTTTTCAAAGTCACCTATTTCTTCAAATGTCATGTTGATTTCTTTATGTAATTCTTTCAGTTGATTATTTACTGACTCATACAAATTAATTAATTCGTATTCTATGTGAGACTTACTGTGAATTTTTTTCTCTATTTCACCTGATTCTACAAGGGCACCAATTTCCCTGTACACTATTTTTTCATTACCCACCTTTTTTATCACTCTTTTAGCAAGTTCTGTGCCTCTAATTTTTCCATTTTCGTTAAGAATTCTAATTATTTCAATTCTAATGATGTCCGAATTCTTGTCCATTCTCTTTACTCCTTTTTTCTATATTTGTCTAAAATTTCTATTTGGCCACTTTCCCCAATTTCTTTTATCAGACCCTCTAAAATTATAATTCCTTTTTTAATTGGCTCCTTTTCATTTATTTTATTTTGCAGTTTTTGTTTTAATACCATTCTTTCATTATTGACAAAGCTTAGCAAAGTAACTTCCTTGCCCATGTCCAGATTTACAAAAAAATCCACGTACTCTTCAGTTGTTTTTATTGCCACTGTTTGTTTTTATTTATCTACTATTTGTTTGAAGTACCTACAAACTAGGTTTATTTACAATTTTTATCTAAATTAACTATGGATAGTTGTGATGGACGTGCTCGTGCTTATAAAAATGGAAAAACCTTTGATCAATGCAAGGAAATTGCTGAATCCATGAATCCTGACTTTAAAAATCAAATTAGTAAAAACAGTAAAATTCTGTGGACTGAAATTTTGGAAAAAGTTGATCATGACGAATTAATTTATAAACTAACTTTGAAATTTCTTCGAAGAGATGGTTATGATATTGGAAATCATAAAACCCCTGAAGTTAAGCCGTTTATCTCTTAAAATTTATTTTACAACTGCCGTCTGAATTCTGTAATTTTTTTGCCATGATGTATGGCGTAAGTATCAGTACTGGTATTGATAACGCGATAAACAATGTTTGCAGCTGTGTGAGTATTATTGATAATCCTATTCCACTTGCAGTTCCAATAAATATTGAAAGAAAAGTACCCGCACAAGTAGGACATGCAATAAACAACCCTGTGACTGCGCCTATGCTGCTAACGCTTCGTCCTTTTTTAGAAAGTGAATATGCGCTAATTGCGATTGATGCATTTATTGCGACTAAGTACGAAACAATAACTTGCAGTACAAAATTTATTGGAATTACTTGCAATCCCACGTGCTCCGTTATGTACACTATGATTTTTGGCATATATCCTGGACCGTCACAACATGGTGCGATAAATCCTGATGGTATTGTTGCACCGTAATGCGTTACAAAATTAATTTCTGGTTGATAGACTAATGTTCCTGAAACCAACGAAAAAAATATTCCGTACGTAATGAACACTGCAACAAAAATTTTACGTGATTTTAAATTTGATGTCACTGTTGCAATTGTTGTTAGTACGTCCTTGCCTTGTTTCTGAACTTTATCTTTTTGATATTTGTACATGCCAAAAGCAATGCCTCCCAGCGCAACAATCATTGTAATGTAAAAACCCAAAGCTATCCTTTGTATGGATTCTATTGCACTTGGTGTAATCACTTCTGGATCTTGATACCTGGCATAAATCAGAAATAATATTGAAATTGATATGAATCCTAATACAATTAATTTTTTTCCTTTATTGGTGCTTGACAGTGTTATTCTTTCCTAAAATTCATTTATTTTATAGAATTAAATTCTATCTTAACTCAGTTTAGGCACAAAAATGTATATAATTGCAATAATTTCCAGTCTTCCAAAAATCATTAAAAATCCTAACACTATCATTGTTGCAGGATCTGTTTGAGAATCTATTACTCCTGCTGATAACCCTCCTGTTGTAATTATTCCTGCTGCCTCAAAGAACGCATCCTGGTATGGCACGTTTTCTATTTCTGCAAGATGTGCACCTGTAATTGCTGATATTATTGGAAATAATCCAAGAATGATTAAAGTTGATATGAGTTCTTTTTTATTCTGGTTTGGTAATTCGCATCTTCGTATTTTAGATAAAAATGCTCTAATGTCTGTTAGGTGGAACAGTCTGAAAATCTTCAAACCCCCTGCGGTTGAAAATCCACATCCTCCGATAAACATCAGTATGATTAGAATCGTATGCGCTCCTCCGCTGAGCCCTGCTAAACTATTCATCTGCAATCCTGCAGTAGTACTGGCTGACACGGAATAAAATGCGCTTTGCATTGGATCCAGTCCGCTTACTATAGCAAACAAAATAGTTGCACCGCCTAAAATTCCAAAATACGTCAGAACTTCTTTTCCTAATTTTGGGGACAAGAATTTTTTTCTAACAAATGCGTAGTGGAATGTAAATGGCAGTGCCCCTAATATCATCGCGCCCATCAACACTATGTATTCTTGCCATAGCAAACCCTCCAGAATTGTCGATGTTGGCGTGAACCCTCCCGTTGAAAGTGTACTCATCGCCAGAGAAAAATTGTCGATGATATCTCTCTCCCCAAATGCGTATAGCAGTGAAGCGACAATTACAATATAAATTCCAAAGATAACTGTAATTGTAAGAAACAGCTCTTTCATGTGGAGTGTTTTTCCAGATATGAAGCCCCTCATTGCCTGTAATTTTGATTCTGGATAGAACGCTGTAATTACAAGGTAAATGAAACTCATTCCGCCTACTAGCTGTGTATAGCTACGGAAAAATGTAAAACTTTGCGATAATTTTTCTGGCTCGTCAAATAATGAAATTCCTCCCGTTGTAAATCCTGCAGCACTTGAAAAGAATGCATTTGCAAATACCTCTGCTGGTGGGGCGTCACTTGGAAACACGTACAGATACGGTATCGTTCCAAACAATGACAGTAAAAATAAACTAGAAAATACCAGTACTGACGCCTGTTGCAGATTGAGGCTTGCTTTTTCCCCATACGAGTTTAAGAAAAATCCCGTTACCAGTAACAGGACTGTTGTCAGATACATTCCAGTTGCCGCAACCGTGTCTTCTAGTAACGTTGCAACAATAGCTGGAACAAGCAACAACACACCTGCAAATTGCAATACAAATCCTAAATTTCCTAAAACTGCTTTTACTGGAGGACTTAACAATCTGGGTGCAACTGCAGTTGCATCTCTGATCACGTTTGCAATACTTGATTGAAAAATTATCCCCACTACCTGATTTTTCTTTGATAATATTGGAAGCTTTCTAACGTTGTTGTCTCGCATTTTGTGCAACGCATCTTGCAATGTGGACTTGTTACTTATTGTGATTAACGGTTTACTCATTATTTCTTTCAATGTGGTTGCTTCTGCGTAAACTGTCACATCACTAACTTTACTAAGAATATCTTCATCTGTTACAATCCCAACTGGAATTTTTTCTTTATCCACTACGATTATGTCGTCTCTTTCATAATTCCTCAACATTGTTGCAGCTTCTCTTGTCTCCGTGTCCATGTCCAGTATCAGAACATCTTTGTCCATGTACTCTGTAACGTATTTGCTTAAAACGTAGGAAACCGCTTTTTCTGGATTTGTTGACATTATGCTACCTTATACCTGGATTTTAAATAATTTGGGGTTATGTGTCAATTGTGATTGATTTCTAATGGTGATCATTTCTATTTTGATCTCTTGATTTTGCTATCTTTATAAGCAATATATCCAAAGTTTGTGCGTAAGCTAATGAATATTGATCAAGCACCAGAACCGGACTATGATTCTGTCAAGATTGACTATGTTGGATTTGTCGACCCGTATGCTGTTGAGGGTATGGTGGTTCTAAGGGCTGATAATGGCAAAGAATTCCACATGCGTGCGTTTTCAGGCGAAGTTGCAAAACATATTCAGAGTTTTGATGAAACTGAGAGTGAACAGGCACCTTCTATCTATCGCATGATTGAAGAAATTTGTGAACAAAATGAACTAACTTTGGTCAAGGTAAAAATCTATGACAGCGGGGATGTTTTAAGGGCCAATCTTTACTTTACCGGTAAAAAAGATCTTGTGTTGCGAAATCAACGTGCATCCGATGCTATGGCCTTAGGCGCATACTACAAAATACCAATTCTGGTTAGAAAAAAATTACTTAAAGAAAAATTGGAAGCATAGGTTTTAACATCTTAATTAGAATAGTTTTTTTCCAAGTATGTTCTATGATTTGCTATGAATGAACAAGAAGAACTAATGGATAGTTTGCTGAATATTGATCTTGAGATTATTGATAATGTTAGAGCATTACAAAAAGAAAATTGGGTTTCTGAAACATTAAAAAATCAAGTTGAGGATTTACTCAAAATTCGTGACGAGATGGTTGTAAGGTTGATGTCTCATAAAGGAAATGATCCTTCATGTGACTGTGGCGATGATCATAAATAATTAATTTTCCTTTTCAAAAAAATTTTCTGGAAACATATCCTCTATTTTTTTTAATTCTAACGCGTATATTTTTATTTTATTTTTA
>Ga0209775_1000074_pt1 | contig 61250 bp, 59 predicted proteins | sample SaaInlV_135m_DNA_FD_184661 | JGI IMG/M metagenome (GOLD analysis project Ga0209775, IMG submission 184661) | Marine microbial communities from expanding oxygen minimum zones in the Saanich Inlet - SI072_LV_135m_DNA (SPAdes) (version 2) | ecosystem: Environmental > Aquatic > Marine > Intertidal... | reverse complement strand
AAGAGGAGCAAAAATTTATTGTGAATTATCAGGTTACGGGATGAGTGCAGATGCACACCACATTACAGCCCCTACAGTAGACGGGCCAAAAAGATCAATGTTAAGTGCGATAAAAAATGCAGGGATAAATAAAAATGAGATCGATTATATAAATGCACACGGAACATCAACACCACTGGGTGACCTAAACGAAACCAATGCAATTAAAGAAACTTTTAATGACCATGCTAAAAATTTGGTTGTTAATTCAACTAAATCAATGACTGGTCATTTGTTGGGGGGTGCTGGTGGCATAGAGTCTGTTTTTACCGTGCTAGCCACTCATCATCAAATCTCCCCTCCAACAATTAATATCTTTAATCAAGATCCTGAATGTGATTTAGATTACTGTGCAAATGAAGCAAGAGAGATGGATATTAAAGCAGCGCTAAAAAATAACTTTGGTTTTGGCGGAACTAATGGAAGCCTTGTATTCAAGAAGATTTAAGTAGAAAAAAAATTGGCTAAAAATTTTTTAATCAATGGCGATACCAAAAATTCCCTTAGCCCTTTTGATCGCGGGCTCGCTTTTGGCGATGGTATTTTTAGAACCCTCCTGGTTGAAGACAAACAACCAAAGCTCTGGAAAATGCAATATCATAAAATCTCTAATGATTTAAGAAGTATGGAGATAAAACCTCCAAGTCAAAAAATATTACTCGAAGATATTCAAAAGTTATTCCCATCAAAAGGTATTTTTATTGCAAAAATAATAGTTACACGCGGGGAATCACATACAGGGTATGATTTTAAAAAAGGAATTAAACCAACCCGTGTTTTATTAAAAATAGATTTTAATAAAAAAAAGTATGATTTACTTCAAAAGGGCGTGACCTTAACAACCACAGATATTAAGGCATCAAGCTCCCCATACGCTAGCATTAAACACCTCAATAGATTAGAGAATGTTTTAGCCAGAAAGGGTCTTAACAAAGATTCTTTTGATGCAATAATGCTGGATAGAAATGGAAACGTGTGTGACTGTGCTAGATCAAGTTTGTTTATTAGGTATGGTAGTGATTTGTTTACCGCAAGCAATAAAGGCCACGGCATTCATGGGGTAACAAAAAAAATTATTGAAGAAAATATCAAGAGATTAAATTTATCGATGAATTATTCACCTCTTACAATTGACCAATTAAAAAAAGCAGATGAAATCATTGTTTCTAATTCTATATTTGGGGCGCTTCAAGTTATACGATTTAAAAATAAAAAATGGAATAAGGGGGCTTTGGCTAATTCAATTACGAGTCTATTAAATGAAACTAATTGACCTTAAGCTTAAGTCAAAAAAATGGCTTAACGAAACCCTATTTTTTCTTAAAAAAAATAAGCCAATTTTTAAAAATAAAATAAAAAAAATTAGCAGTGCGCTTCCGATCATCAAGAAAGCTTATCCCGAAAAAAAACTCCTAATTACGGCTGCTTTGGTTGCCATATTTTTATTCTGGATAATAAGTTATCCTTTTTTATCTCTTGATATTGCTAAAAAGAATGAATTCCTCGTGGTAGAAAAAGGGGATAACATTTCCCAAATTATTAATAAGCTTGTGGAGCGAGATGTTTTATCGGATGTCTATAGATTTAAATTGCTAGCTAAGCTAACCAACAAATCAGAAAGTATAAAAAGCGGCCATTATTTTTTAAGGAATAATACTAGCCCCATTGAGTTATTAACGCTTTTAGTAAAAGGGGATGGCATTCTTTATCCAATCACATTTATTGAAGGAACGACCTTCAAAGAAAATCTCGATAAATTAAAAAATAACAGCCTACTTAAGAAAGTCATTCCTTATAATTCAATTAATAATTTAAAGGTAAGGTTGGGTATCAATCAAAAATTCATTGAGGGATTGTTTTTCCCAGATACCTATTATTTTTATGAAGGGACGCCAGACATTGATATTTTGATAGAGTCTCATAAAATAATGATGGAAAAGCTAGATAAGGCATGGAAAGAAAAAACACCTAACCTTCCATATAAGAACAAGTATGAAGCTTTAATTGTGGCATCAATTATAGAAAAAGAATTAGGTAGCAGAGATGAGGCAAACCTGATAGCTGGCGTTTTTGTAAATCGTTTAAGGATAGGCATGCCTCTTCAAAGTGATCCTACGGTCATATATGGTATGCAGGATCAATTTAAAGGCAATCTCTCTAAACAAGATCTTTTGAATGACACAATTTATAATACATATACAAGAAATGGATTACCGCCATCACCAATTTGTTTACCGAGTTTTGATACAATTGAGGCTACATTAAATCCTGCAGAAACTGATGCTTTTTATTTCGTTGCAAAGGATGATAAAAAATCTCATCATTTCTCAAAAACTTTAAAAGAACATAATAAGGCTGTAAGAAAATATCAAAGATGAATAATTTAGGAAAATTTATTACACTTGAGGGGGTTGATGGTGCGGGTAAAACTACACATATTGAGTTTATAAAAAATTATCTTTCTGATTTAGGAATTCATTATGTGATGACAAGGGAGCCAGGAGGAACATTGCTTGGCGAAAGATTGAGAGATATTTTGCTTCATGATGAAATGACCCCTGAAACAGAAACGATGTTAATGTTCGCTGCAAGAAATGAACATATTGATAAAGTTATCCGCCCAAACCTTTTGAGCGGAGCTGTTGTAATTAGTGATAGGTTTACTGATGCATCCTATGCTTACCAAGCAGGTGGAAAGGGGGTAAAGGAAGAAAAAATTGATATTTTAAAAAACTGGGTTCAAGGCAGCCTACAACCTGATTTAACTTTCTTATTTGATTTGCCTGTGGAAATAAGTATGGAAAGATTAAAGAAAACCAGAAATTTAGATAAGTTTGAAAGAGAAAATAAAAATTTTCATGAAAATATAAGAAAAAAATATTTAATGCTTGCCAATGCATGTCCGGAAAGGTTTGTTGTCTTGGATAGTCAAAAATCGATCGAAGAAATTCAGTGTCAAATAAAATTGAAATTAGATGAGGCCTTAAAGTGAGCCTCTATCCTTGGCAAGAAAAAGCTTGGGGTAGGCTAAATCATGATAATGCCAAATTACATCATGCATATCTATTTATTGGTGCATTAGGTTCGGGGTTAGAGGAATTTGCTAATACACTTGCTATGTCACTAATATGTAGCAATTTAACAAGCACCAAACAATCCTGTGGAATATGCCAAGATTGCCAGTGGGCATTAACCGAACATCCCAACCTTAAAATTATAAATAATTCAGTCGAGGAGGGGGCCTCAAAAAATATATCTATTGAATCAATAAGAAATTTAAAGCGCTTTTTAGAGCTTAGCTCACATAAAATTGGCGGTAATAAAGTAATTTTAATTAATAACGCAGAGAGCCTCACATTAAATGCTGCAAACTCATTATTAAAAATGCTTGAAGAGCCACCTGAAAATTCCTATCTAATTTTAACAACCGATAATATATCTAGCTTATTGCCAACAATAGTAAGTAGATGTGCAATAGTTTCATCCCCAAAACCAACACACGAAGAGGCAAAATCTTTTTTAAAGATGGAGGGGCATGAAAATTTATCATCACAGCTACCTTTATTTAATAACCTGCCTATGGATGTCATCATTCATCAAGAGAATAGTGATTTATTTAAAACGATTATCAGTGAATTTGAAAAAGGAAAGGACTTGGAGTTGATGTCAATTCAACCTAAATGGCTATCTGGAGACTTCCCAATGATCATTGGTCTATTTCAAAAATGGCTTTATGATATTTTCTTATTTAAAATGACTTCTAATTTTCATTTTTTTGAATCAAAAAAAGATAATATAAAGAAACTCTCTGATGCAGCAGATATCTCAAAATTATTAAAATTGGTCAAAAGTGCAAATAAAATTAAATTAATTTCAAACAAACCAATCAATAAGGATATTACATTTGATACTCTAATGGTTGAGTACAGGAATGTTTTTAAATAAATAAAATTATGTATATAGACTCTCATTGCCATATTAATTTTCCGGAGCTGAATAAAAATATAGATAGCGTCTTGTCTAACATGAAAGAAAAATCAATTACGCATGCGCTTTGCGTAAGTGTCACCCTTGATAACTTTCAAAGCGTATTAAAGCTTGCACAAGACCATAAACATATTTTTGCTTCCGTTGGCGTTCATCCGGACTATGAAGATATCGATGAGCCTGATGTAAAAACGCTAACTACGCATGCGAAAAATGATAACGTTGTGGCTATTGGCGAGACGGGCCTAGATTATTTTCGATTAACTGGCGAGCTATTATGGCAGAAGGAAAGATTTAGGACGCATATTAGAGCAGCAGTTGAATCTAAATTACCACTGATTATTCACACAAGAAATGCTCGTGAAGATACAATTGAAATTATGAAGGATGAGAATGCTTCAATTGCTAGCGGTGTAATGCATTGCTTCACTGAAACTTATGAAATGGCTAAGCAAGCAATAGATCAAGATTTTTATATTTCCTTTTCTGGCATTATTACTTTTAAAAATGCTGAGTCATTAAGAGAAACGGTTAAAAAAATTCCCTTAGATAGAATTTTAATTGAAACAGATTCCCCTTATTTAGCTCCCGTTCCAAACAGAGGGAAGCTAAATGAGCCGGCTAATGTTGTTTACGTTGCACAGAAAATAGCCGAAATTAAGAATATAAGTATTGAAGAGGTTGCTGAAACTACAACTAAGAATTTCTTTGCATTGTTCTCAAAATGTCAGACAAGGTAACTTTATTGGGTGTAGGCTCAAGCGCTGGAACTCCAGTAGTTGGATGTGAATGCCATACTTGCCAATCAACTAACAAGAAAAATTATAGAACGCGATGCTCAAGTCTTTTGACTTTGGAGAATGGTAAAAATATCTTAATTGATACAAGCCCAGACCTCCGTCTGCAGTCATTAAGAGAAAGTCTTGTTTGCGTTGACGCTGTTCTATTTACTCACCATCACGCCGATCATTGTCATGGTATTGATGACTTAAGAGCATTCTGCCAAATCAATAAAAAACAAATCCCTCTTTATGGCAGTAAATTTTCCATTGATGAATTAAATAAAAAATTTAAATACGCAATGACTGAGTCAAATGGATTTTGGGATATCCCAATTTTAAAGCCAAATATTATCAATGAACCATTTGAATTATTTGGTAGCCTTATTGAACCCATACCTGTTTTTCATGGAAAGTCTCTGATAAATGGCTATCGAGTAGGAAATATGGCATACCTTACAGATGTCTCTAAAATCCCTGATTCTTCTATGGAGCAACTTATAGGTTTAGATGTCCTATTTTTAGATTGTTTAAGAAACGAACCTCACCCAACACATTTATCCTATAACGAAAGTATAGATATCGCTAAAAAGCTGGGTGCTAATCAAACATTTCTAATACACATGACACACGAACTCGAGTATGATGCATTATCAAAAATACTACCCGAGTCTATTTTTGTTGGGTACGATGGCTTGAAAATTAATATTAACTAGATTTAAAGGAATATAACAATGTATAAAAATATAAAGCGTTTTACAATATTTATTGCTCTTTTTGCTTTTACGATAAGCATTCAAGCCGATGAGAAACGCGTTTACTCAGAAAATGATTTTATAAATATTTTTAGTGGCAAGCCTAAAGCACGATTTTTAAAGTATTTGGGCGAGCCTGATAACAAAGAAATTGCTATTAAACCAAAAGATGCAAGCAAGGTGATATCGAGACCAACTGAAAACAAAAAGAAAGATAAAATGGAGATGTGGTACTACAACCATGTTGTTGAATATTCACCGGGTAAAACTTATTTAAAAACAGAAATAACCTTTATCAATGACCGATGCAGAAGCATTAGTTTCTTTAATCAATAGTAAATAAAGTATTCATGCATAAAAAAACCACCTTGCGGTGGTTTTTTAAATCTATTTAGAGATTAACCTAGCTTTGCAGCCAACGTTTCAGATAGCTTAGCCATTATTGCACCACCAATAAATGATATCGCCATTAAAACAAATGGATGACCCAAGCTTAGCTCAATAATAGTACTGCCTTCGGATGCTAGTGCAGTTTCAAGTGCAATTAACTCAGTTAAAAGCCAGCCAAAAGTAGCAGCATAACCAAATACATTTGCCGGTATATTATTAAGTTTTGGTACGGCTGTTAAAACGTAAACAGTAATACCAACAGCGATTGGGGCAGCAAACTGACCAAGGTGGTCATCTAAAAGGGCTAAAACAAAAACAGCAACCATAGCCATGAACGAACCAAAAATTGTTGCCGCAATAGTTTTACCAAGGGCATCTTTACCTACAGTAAAATAAGCACCCCAAGCAATAAACCCTGCCCAAACTAATGCTAAACCATTTAAAGGGCCTGCTAAAACTAACCAAGTCCAAAGTACCGCAACCAAACTAATACTTACTCCTAGTGCATTTTTCATAATCAAAACTCCTCCTGTTGAACTTAAAAATTAAAATTTACTTAATTTTTAAATTTTTTAATTAAAAAACTACTTAAGATCTTATATTAATCAATTATTAAAATTTAGAGCTATTGTGGTTAAATTAAAATAACTATTTTAGATATTACACAACGTACCGAGCATGTCAAACGAGAAGCAGGGTCATTCAATTCTATTAAATTGAATGATTCTTATTTGTTAGTTTTTAAATTTGATATAAGCCAATTAATTTTGTATTGTATTAAAAGATATAATTAAAAATCAATCTTGGGAAATATTTATATGGATGATTCAACAAATAAGGGTCTTCAAAAATTTCACGGTGGGTGCCCACATGATTGCCCAGATACCTGTTCCATGGTCTATGAGGTTGAGGATGGAAAGCTCAAGGGGGTTAAAGGCAATGCAGAGCATCCGATGACGCGAGGTGGCCTCTGTGTCAAATTAAAAGATTATGAAAAACGCCACTATCACCCAGATAGATTGCTATACCCTATGAAACGTGTTGGGCCAAAGGGGGAGAAAAAATTTGAAAGAATTTCTTGGGATGAGGCCTTAACAACAATTGTTGATAAATGGCAAAAGATTATTGATGAAGATGGCCCTCAAGCCATAATGCCTTATAGTTATTTAGGTAACCAAGGCCTTGTTCATGGCTTAAATGGCGGTGATGCTTTTTTTGCGCGAATGGGTGCGACTGTCACCGAAAGAACCTTTTGTGGGGAAGGCTCATGCACAGCATGGCTTCTGACCATTGGGCCTACCGCCGGAGTAGACCCAGAAAGCTTTATTCATTCTAAATATATTATTGTATGGGCATGTAACTCTGTAAGCACCAACCTACATCATTGGCATATTATTAAAGAGGCCCAAAAAAGTGGTGCGAAGGTGGTAGTCATAGATTCCTATGCATCAAGAACTGCCAAAGAAGCAGACTGGCATGTTTGCCCGAAGCCAGGCACAGATGGTGCGTTAGCCATGGCAATGATGAATGTAATCATAGAAGAAGGGCTTGTAGATCAGGATTATGTAGATAATTACACAAAAGGTTTTTCTGAATTAGCTGAAAAAGCAAAGGAAAGAACGCCTGAGTGGGCGGAGGAAATTACTGGCATAAAGGCTGAGGATATTAGAAAATTGGCCAAGGAATATGCTTCAACCCAACCATCAGCAATTAGAATAGGTGTTGCATTAGAGAAAAGTTGGGGGGGTAGTCAGGCGATTAGGGCAGTGACTTCACTTCCTGCATTAACAGGGGCATGGAGGCATGTTGGGGGAGGTATTTTACAATTTCCTGTTTGGGAGCACCCTTATAAATTTGATGTGATTTGTCGACCAGACTTGATTCCAGAAGGCACCCAAGTAGTTAACAATCTACAGCTGGGGCGTGTATTAACAGGAGAACAAAAACTTAAGGTCCCTATCAAGTCGATGATGTGTTGGAACACAAATCCAGTCACACAAGCCACTGAATCAGAAAAAATTCTTGAGGGATTAAAGCGAGAAGATTTATTCTTAGTTTCAGCTGAGCACTTTATTTCCGATACTGCGGCCTTTGCAGATATTTTACTCCCGGCATCCATGGGTGCAGAGCAAGAGGATATGATCCTCTCATGGGGGCATCTATACCTTACATATAACGCCAAGTGTGTTGATTCCCCAGGTGAGTGCTTACCTAATAATGAAATATTCAGACAACTTGCAAAACGTTTAGGCTTTGAGGAAGAAAACTTTAAATGGAGTGATTCAGAATGTCTTGAGCATTATGTTGATTGGAATTCACCTGCATGTGAAGGTATTGATCTCGGGTATATTAAGAAACATGGCTATGCAAGATTGAATGTGGGGACGAAAGACAATCGTGCACCACACAAAGAGGGAAACTTCCCAACACCATCCGGTAAATGTGAATTTAGGTTAGTGGGAGCAAAAAACTTTGTTGCAGGTCCGTTTAGGCAAATGTATGAAGGTTTTCAGCCAGGAGAGGATATCCCTGAGCTTCCAGATTATGTAGCATCCAGGGAGACAGCTGAAGCTAATCCAGAGTTGGCTAAAAAATACCCCTTGAATATTTTAGCGCCAAAGAGTCATGGCTTTATTAATTCAAGTTATGCCAATATAGAAAATAAACTCAAAGCCCAAGGCGAGCAATTTGTTTTAATCAGCCAAGCTGACGCGATGGATAGAGGTGTTAATGAAGGAGAAAAGGTTACTGTATTTAATGATAGAGGCTCATTTGATGCGGTCGCTAAAATCACGCCTGATGTAAACAAAGGAATTGTTGTTGCAACGCTGGGTTATTGGAGGCAGATGAATAATGGCGTTGTAAATTCAGTGAGCTCAAATGCGTTTGGTGATATGGGTAATTCGCCAACATCTCATGATTGTTTGGTTGAGGTGAGGGTAGCTTAATAGACGAGTTTGAAAAAACACATAATTTTTTAAAGTGCACTCTAAAGTCTTTTTATAAACATACAAATAAATCACTCCCTTTAGGGAAAAATAAAGATTTAGTAAAAAGCTTTGATGAATGCCCTTTACCTATCGCCAGTCATGATTCGAATGGTTTTTTTAATTATTTAAATAAGGCCGCGCTATCCCTTTTTAAGGTAACGCCAGTACAAGTTATTGGTAAGCCTACGACGATGACAGCACCAGAGTCTGCACAAAAAGAAAGGGATGAGCTATTAAATCAAGTAAACTCATATGGCTTTATAGACAGCTATAAAGGAATTCGTATCGCTTCTGATGGAGCGCTTTTTGAAATTGAAGATGCAACTATCTGGAATGTCCTTGATGGAGGTTCAAAGAAAATAGGCCAAGCAGTTATTATTTATAAATTTAAAACATTATGAAAAAAAATTCACCCGCAAAGGTCTTATTCGCTAGCTTAGCCGGAACAACGATTGAGTTCTTTGATTTCTATATATACGCTAATGCAGCTGTCCTTATCTTTCCTTCATTATTTTTTGCAGCATCAACGTCATCTACGGAAATGCTTCAATCACTTGCCACTTTTTCTGTCGCTTTTTTTGCAAGACCTCTAGGGTCTGCTTTTTTTGGGCATTTTGGTGATCGTGTTGGCAGAAAAACAACCCTAGTGGCGGCATTGCTAACGATGGGTGTTTCAACCGTTGCCATTGGCTTACTTCCAACCTATCAATCTATAGGTATTTTTGCGCCGATTCTTTTAGTCATTTGTCGTTTTGGACAGGGTTTTGGTTTGGGCGGTGAATGGGGTGGGGCAGTTTTACTTGCTGTTGAAAATGCACCGCCTGAGAAAAAAGCATGGTACGGGATGTTTCCTCAGCTGGGTGCTCCGATTGGATTAATGCTCTCCGGGGGTATTTTTCTTTATCTCTCTAGCACAATGACAGAAGTAGATTTCTTTGATTACGGATGGAGAATACCTTTTCTTCTAAGCTCAGTTCTTATCTTGATTGGTTTATATGTCAGGTTAACGATCCTTGAAACTCCAGAATTTTTAAAAAATCAAAAGAATAAAAAAACTTTAGCAGTCCCATTTTTTGAAGTATTTAAAAACTATAGAACACCAATGATCCTTGGCACATTTATTGCCTTAGCAACGTTTGTTCTTTTTTATCTAATGACTGTTTACATTGCTAGCTGGGCCATTACAGATTTGAATATCAATCGTGAAGACTTTTTAGGGGATCAAATAGAATCTGTCCTTTTCTTCGCAGTATTTATTCCTATCTCGGCTGTTCTTGCTGATCGATATGGAAGGAAGTTAATTTTAATCGTTGCTTCGCTAGGTATCATTTTATTTGGGCTAACCCTTGGTTCATTACTTAATATCAGCATTCTCTTCACTCTGTCAGTCGGGATGGCACTGATGGGTTTTACCTATGGGCCTTTAGGGACCATTTTGTCTGAGCTATATCCGACAAATGTCAGGTATACAGGGGCATCTTTATCTTTTAATTTTGCTGGTATTGTAGGCGCATCATTTGCACCCTTCATAGCCCTCTGGTTATCGACTAATTTTGGATTACATTTTGTGGGTTATTATCTAGCTCTTGCGGCTATAATATCCCTAATAGCCACACACCTTTCTTCAAAAGCTAAGTAGAATATATGCATAAATTTCTAGCATTATATGAATACGTTTTAAAATTAGCGAGCCATGCAAAGGCTAAATATTATTTATTTTTCTTAAGTGTTTCAGAGTCATCCTTTTTTCCAATACCCCCAGATGTAATGCTACTACCAATGTGCTTAGCAAATCCATCAAAAGCTTGGAGATTCGCTCTTATTACAACGGTTGGCTCAGTCCTGGGTGGGATCATCGGATACCTTATAGGAATTTATGCATTTGGGTTTATTGAGCCTTATTTATACGATTGGGGATATATGCCAGCATATGAAAGGGCAGTGATGTGGTTTGATGAATGGGGATTCTGGGCTGTATTTATTGCAGGTTTTTCACCTATCCCATATAAGATTTTTACGATTGCCGGTGGAGTTATGATAATGCCGATTTTACCTTTTGTATCAGCCTCAATTATCGGTAGGGGCGCTAGGTTTTATTTAATTGCATTATTTGTGATCATGTTTGGTAAGCAGGCAGATGAATTAATAAGAAAGCACATGGGTAAATTGATTTGGGGGGCGGTAATTTTAATCACCCTAATATTATTTTTGTTTACAACTTAGGTTAAAACCTTTTTTTATGGTTCAGAAAAAAATGGATAGATTAAGCTGGGGCATTCAATGACTTTCTGATTGTTTGAATTAATTCACTTGGGGTCATGCCGATTGGTCCAATACCTTCCTCTTTAAGAGAGTCGCTTGCCATTGCATGTAATTGAACGCTTAACAATGTTGATTCCCACATATTCAAATGGTGCCTTACCCCTTGGGCTACTATAGCCGCTATAAAACCTGTTAATACATCTCCCATGCCACCTGTTGCCATCCCTGGGTTTCCATGTACGCATTGATGTATAGGATTTTTTTTAGACCCAATTAAAGTCCCCATTCCCTTTAGAACAACTATTGAGGAGGTTAGGTTAATTAATAAATTGATTGCCTTAATACGATCTTCTTGAATTATTTTGCTATCTAAACCTAATAAGCTTGCAGCTTCACCTGGGTGTGGCGTGATAATTGACTCGGCATCTCTGTTTTGCAGAATTGACAATAACTCCCCATTTTTTGCAACAATAGTTAATGCATCAGCGTCCAGAATGATAGGTTTATTTGAAAGAAGGGATTGTTTAACCCACTTAGTTGCTTTAGAGCCAAGGCCTAAGCCAGGTCCAATAGCAATTACGTCTGGATTCATTTCATCAAAAGGGTCAGTGTCATCAAAGTCTCCTTCATAATTAATCATCAATTCAGGTTGTTTGTCGACAGCATGGGTAGATGCTTTATCGAACATTGATAAAATCGTCCAACCAGCGCCACCATAAAGCGCAGCCTTTCCCGCTAGCAACAAAGCACCTGATTTTCCCTTATCACCCCCAACAAGTAATACCTTTCCCGAGTATCCTTTATGTTCATGAGGTTTCCTTTTTAAGCAATTTAAAAAATTTGAGATTAGGCCGGCTGTAATCTTGATAGGTTTATTCATTTAACTTTAAATATGTATATAGTTATTATTGGTAGGGGATGCGAGGTTCGAACTCGCGACAAATTGATTAAGAGTCAACTGCTCTACCAACTGAGCTAATCCCCCAGATAAAAAAATGCGTATTTATTTTACCAAGCTATATTAGTCAGTTATTGAAGTCAATTTAATATCAATAACTTTTTTAGCGCTGACAGCCAATGCAAATCCTGGCGTGATTGTCGCCACTCTAGGTTGTTGGCGTCAACATAACACTGGCGTGGTTAACTCTGTCAGTTCAAACTCTTTTGGAGGCAAGGGTAACTCACTCACATCGCATGACTGTCTCGTTGAGGTTAGAAAAATCCAACTTTTACCAACCTTAATTTGCATTTAAATTTTTAAGCTCTCACCCTGAGCAAGGAGCTAGAAATTTATTTTTTTTGATTTTTATATTTAATGCTAATGCAAGTTAATTAGTTATTAACACATCTAAAATACTGGTAGTTGCATTTTTTATATTTTCAGGAGTATACCCACCCTCTAGCATGTAAATTATACGGCCATTTGAGTACTGTTTTGTTATATCATTAAGTATCATTGCTGCTTTTTTATAACCATTGCTTGTGTAGCTCAATTCACCCAATATATCACCTTCATAGGCATCAAAACCTGCAGAGACAATAACAAAATCAGGTTTAAACTGATCCATGGCCGGTTTAAGTTGATCTCTAAGCCCTTTGATTAAGTCATCATCACCTGATCCTGCAGGTAAATCAATATTGAGTGTATATCCTTTGCCTTTGCCAGTACCAGTCTCATCGGGACGTCCAGTACCTGGATAAAAAGGATGTTGGTGGATACTAAAATAAAAAACACTATCATCTTCGTAAAAGATATCTTGTGTACCATTACCATGGTGTACATCAAAATCAACAATCAAAATTCGCTTTAGATCATATTTTTTTTGCAAGTAGCGTGCAACAATAGCAATATTATTATAAATACAAAAGCCCATACCCCTTGAGGCCGTGGCATGATGGCCCGGAGGCCTTACCAAGGCAAAAGCGGATGAAATTTCACCAGCCATGATAAGATCAACTGCCTCTAAACCAGCTCCTACAGCTAATTTTGCAACATCATTGCTGTGTTTGGAAATAGGGGTGTCACCCGTACTTAAATAAGCCCTATTATTCTTTAATTGCGAAACTTGGTGGTCAACTAACTCAATATATTCATTAGTGTGCACTAAGTTTAATTCATCAAATGTTGCTACCTTAAAATTCGGCCAAATAATTTTTGATGAAATTTTTTGGTTGGCTTTTAAGTCACTTATTACAGAAATTAACCGCTCAGGATTTTCAGGATGGCTAGGTCCTGTGTTATGCAATAAAAATCTTTCATCGTACATTACTGCTACTTTTTGTTCATTTGCAAAATTAAAATTGCTAAATGTCATCATAAAATTGAAAAGGCAAAAAATTAAAATTGAAAGTTTTTTCATATACGGAAAATTATACAAGCGATAAACAGCTAATAAAATGTTTAATTCTTTTGATTTATATCAATAATTACCTCGGACATAAAAGTTAATATTTAACCATATCAATAAAAGGGGTAGGTTATGCAAGAGTCAGTTTTGAAGCAACTAAAACCTGTGCTTATTGCAAGTGCGGTGGTATGTATTTTATTGTTTTGTATATTAATTTTTACACAAACGGCATTTCATGGAATCCATTAGTAATGGATTGATTAGGGCAAGCATGGGACGCAAATTCATCGCCCTAATTGTTACGTCAGCGACTATACTATTATTGCGGTTCATTTGTATCGCAATCTTGATACTCTACTCATTATCTTTATATATAGATTATGGTAAGCCACAAACTAACGGTAGAGTTTATGTTAACACTGAAATAATTAAACAAGAGGCTCCTAAAATAATTCCACAACCTAAGCCACAATCAATCACTTACTATCTTACGTGAGAATGTAACAAAAATTTAAGAGGCACACCTAGCTATATACCCTATGGGGTGGAGGGGGACATAACCCCTTTTATAAGGAATAAGAATGATTCGGCTGCAATTAATTAGCCTATTACAAAACGAACTTCAGAATTAAAACCCAATACTATAATTTACATAAAATTTTTGTAAATTACTAAAATCAGCTCTTAGCTTAGCAACCCCTGCATCGGTATGTAGCCATTTTCATATACAATAATTAAATAATATTAAAGCTATTATTTAAAAATGAAAAAAACAAACTCCCTTTACGTTTCATCGCCTGTGAATGCTCTTGTTAAAGGTATCCTGCGTGAAGATAAAACACTTAAAGAAGTACTTGAGCATGGAGACTTTGGTTTGGGTACCTTTAACGATCTAGATGGTGAGATGGTGCTTTTAGATGGTGTTTTTTATGACCTTCACTCGGATGGTAAAACAAATGTAGCGGATGTTAACCTTGAAACGCCCTATGCCTGTGTGACACATTTTAAGCCTGAAACTTCGGTAATTATTGATGAGGAGCTTACTTTTGATAAATTAAAAAAGAAAATAGACTCTTTATTCTTATCTAAAAACTTGATCTACGCGATTCAAGTTACCGGAAAATTTAAGTCAATTAAAGCAAGGTCTGTTCCAAAACAAGAGGCATATAGACCGTTAGTTGATGTCGCAGGTGACCAGAAAGAGTTTTTCTTCGAGAAAGAAGAAGGAACTCTAGTTGGATTTTGGACGCCTGATTTTATGCATTCAGTCACGGTACCTGACTATCACCTTCACTTTATATCAGATGATAAACAAAGAGGAGGGCATTTACTTGAATTTTTATCTTCAAAGGTTGAGATAAAAATACAGCCTATAGAGCAACTCACCCTTGACCTTCCTCATAGTATTGAATATCTAACTGCGGGCTTAGACGAGGATATCAGTGATGATCTTGATAAAGCCGAACACTAACAATGAATAACTATAATATAAACAGGATGGTTATATGTCATTAACGAATATATTTGGTGCTGTTGTGTTGTTAGCAGTAGGTTTAGTCATACTGTTACATCCAGATAAATTTCGCTATTCATCTAAACAGATAAAGCAGTTCATCTTTAGATACTGGTGGATTTCTGTATTTGTACTTCTTGGTTATGTAACGATGGGAGAGTGGGAGCATCTCATTATCACACAAGAAAGTCACAGCAATATAATGAAAGAATGATATCAAGGTTTATGATCCTCATCACAGCCCCTTTAATCGATAACACCTAAGTACTTTAATATATTACTTCGTATAATGTATATTATGTTAAATAGACAATTTAAATCAAATGAGGTCGATTAATGTTGTTAAATAAAAATAATTAATAAAACCAATGGGATAAAAGAGAAACTATGCAAAGTACAGTAAGAAATTATCAATACCTTATCTTGATGATCATTATTTGGGGGTCTTCCTTTGCGATGATGCACGAGTGCCTAGTCGGGGGTCACTTTTCGCCAGAACAAACGGTAGGTTATCGATTAGCTATAGGCTCAATCGTTTTATTGATGGCTTGTATTTATTGTAGGAAAGCCTTCCCTAAAAGCCTAACACCATGGGTCCACTTCTTTATATATGCCGTGATTGGTAATATTGTCCCCTTCATGCTTATTTCCCGAGGCCAAATGCACATCACATCAGGCATGACAGGTCTCTTAATGGCCTTGGTCCCATTGGTTACAATGGTATTAGCGCATATCTTCCTTCCAAACAATGCTTTGAACCGATATAAGATTATCGGATTTATACTTGGGGTTTCTGGCGTATTCTTCATTTTAGCCCCATCTATTAATGACGGAAATAACACTCTATTTGGTATTTTATTGATACTAGGTGCCGCTGCATCTTATGCAAGCCATGGTGTTGTAGTAGAGAAATTTCCTAAATATGACCCTATTGTTGCAGCAACATGCTCATCTATTCTGGCCTGTTTTCTAGCTTTTTTAATATGGCCAGACATGATCTATTTAAATTTAGATGGTGTGCCACTTAAAACTTCATTAAATATGCTGGCTCTTGGCTTATTTCCTACAGGTTTGGGGGCGCTAATATTCTTCAATCTAATTAATAATACTGGGGCAGTTTTTCTTTCAAATATGAATTATGCTATACCAGTCTACGCATTTATCCTAGGAACCATCATGTTGGGCGAGCCTGTTTTGTGGCAAAATATTTTAGCTTTAGTGTTGATTGTTTTTGGTATATTTGTTTCTAGAATAAAAGTTTAATTTATTATTAATCAAAATCTTCAATTCCTAGCCTTTGCATTACAATTTCTGCATTTTTCTTGCTCTCAGCAGCAGCTTTCTCATCACCAATCTTAGTATAAAGCTCAACTTGAGCAATTAATGTTTTGGCTAGATAGTATTCGCCACCATTATCGATACAAAATTTCTCAAGTTTTTTTAATATATTTACTGCTTTAGCTTTATTTTTGTCTAAGTAAAAATATCTTGATAGCTCAATGCTGCTATCCGCATATTCACCTAACATTCCAGTCTTCTGGAACATTAATGTCGCTCTTAAGCCGTATTCGACAGCTTTAGAGCCTTTATTTCTGTAGTAGTAGGTTTGTGCTAAGCCTTCGTAACAAACCGCCCTTTCATTGTCATTCGATGCCAATACTAGCGCTCTTGTATAGTAATCTTGAGCATCTAAGAATTCTTTAATTCTTAGGCCATTAATTCCTAATTGATATAAGAATCGATGTTCGTATTGAAGGTATTTGCTATTACCCAGCTCCGCTGTCTGAAATCCGTAAGTAAAAGTTTTACTCGACCCCTTAAAGTCGCCTGAATCCCTTTGGGTAATACCTTTAAAGAGGATTGCTTGCATCTGATCGGCTTGAATGGTTGCTTCTTTCTCAGCCAATTCAAAGTCTTTAATTGCTTGATCGTTATTTCTAAGTCGAAAATTAGCTTTACCCATACAGAAATTTGAATCATATTTATCTTTCACCGATTTTGCTACTTTTATAGCCTCTTCATACTTGCCCTTATTTAACTTTTTTTCACATTCATTATTTACATTGTATGCAAATATATTATTTGAATACAACATTATAAAAGATAAAGTTAATGTAAATTGTTTAATCATTCTTCCTCCATAGTCCATTTTATAAGGTCATCTTCTGACAAAACTTCTACGCCAAGAGATAGTGCTTTTTCAAGCTTGCTTCCTGCATCACTTCCAGCTAAAAGATAATCTGTCTTTTTGGATACCGTTGAAGTAACCTTTCCGCCATACTGGTCAATTATCTGCTTAGCATCTTCCCTTTTAAGTGTCGGTAAAGTCCCGGTTAAAACAAAAACTTTTTTGCTAATTTGAGGCACAAGTCTCACCTCTTTCTTTGCTTCGCTAGCACAGGTCACACCATTTGAAAGTAATTTACCAATTAGGCTAATATTGCTTCCATCATGAAAATATTCATAAATGAAACCAGATACAGTTGGGCCAATATCATCAACCCCTTCTAAATTATCCTGAGTTTGTGCTTCTATATTAGAGATGGTTCCAAATTCTTTAGCTAAAGCTTTTGCTGTTGCTTCACCTACCCCTCTAATACCTAACGCATATATTAACCTACCTAGAGTTGTTTTTTTTGATTTATGAATTGATTCAACGAGGTTTTTCGCAGATTTTTCCCCAAATCGCTCTAAATGTTCAAGGGAATTTAAGTCTAGGGTATATAAGTCAGAAAAATCACCTATCATTTCATTTTCAAGTAGCTGATCTATTATTTTCTCACCTAAGCCATCTATATCCATCGCCTTTCTTGATGCGAAATGCATGATTGCTTGTTTTTTCTGTGCTGGACATTGGCTTCCGGCACAACAGCGAAGAATAGCCTCCCCTTCCTCCTTTTTAAGCTTTGAGTCACATTCGGGGCAATGGGTTGGCATTACGAATGCCCTGATATTCTTTGGTCTTTTAGACTGAATAACACTCACCACCTCTGGCACAACATCCCCTGCTCTCCTAATTAAAACAAAGTCATTGATATGAACATCCTTTCTTGATAGCTCTGCTTCATTATGCAGCGATGCATTTGTTACCGTTACTCCTGAAACAAAAGTTGGTTTAAGTCTTGCTACGGGTGTGATTGCTCCTGTCCTGCCAACTTGAACATCAATACCTACAACTTGTGATTCAGCTTCTTCCGCAGGAAACTTATGTGCTACCGCCCACCTTGGTGCTCTTGATACAAAACCAAGCTCATCCTGATGGTTTAGGGAGTTTACTTTATAAACAACGCCGTCAATATCAAAAGGCAAATCTTGTCTTTTATCTATGATTTCGTGGTAGTAAGTTAATAATCCATTAACATCATCAACATTTTTTACAAGATCTGTTGTTGGTATTTTAAGTTGATTTAATAATTCAATTGAATCAGAGTGGGAGTTAAGGGTATTTTCAATTCCTTCAAAATCTATACTGTAAGCATAAAACCTGAGTGGTCTTGTAGCTGTTATATTAGAATCTAATTGTCTTAGGCTACCCGCTGCTGCATTTCTTGGGTTTGCAAATACTTTTTGACCTAACTCTTCTTGTTTTCTGTTGAGTTCAAAAAAATCTTCTTTAAACATCACAACCTCACCTCGGATTTCGATTCTCGATGGAAGATTTTTGGTGTCTATTTTAAGAGGAATAGATCTAATAGTTTTAAGGTTGTGTGTTACATCTTCACCGGTAAAGCCATCACCTCTTGTGGCACCTAGTGAAAAAACACCTTCCTCATAAATTAATGCAATTGCAAGCCCATCAAATTTTGGCTCAACAGCATATTTTATGCTCTCTACCCCTAAATCAGTTTTGATTCTTTTATCAAAGGCCACTAATTCTTCTTCATGGAATACGTTACTAAGTGATAGCATAGGCTTGATATGGCTTACCTGACTAAATACGGTGCTTGAAAGCATCCCTACTCTTTGTGTTGGTGAGTCTGGAGTAATTAATTCAGGGTGCTGCCTTTCTAACCCCTCTAATTTTTTTAAGAGGCTGTCATACTGGCTATCAGAAATGATAGGGTCATCTTTTACGTAGTAATTAAAATTATGCTCTTGGATTTCTTTCTTTAAACCTAAAGCCGTTGTTTCTAAATCAATATTTTTTTTCATAGCTTAATTGAATATTTTTTTCGCAACACCTGAGCCTGATGGTATTTTCTTTTCTTGCATTATTTTTTCTAGTTTTTTTAAATGTACATATATTTGGCTTATTTGATCATCATTTAAAGGCTTTCTACTCGCATCAACAAGGACTCCATTAAGCTTGGCATTGAATTGTTTAATCGTATCGATCATTTCATTAAAAGCGGAGGTAATTTTTATCGTATTAGGGATATCCATTTTAAAGACAATGCCTTGAAGGAATGATTCATGGCTTATATTCAGTGGCTTCCCAGAGAGAGAAGTTAAGGTACAGGCCTTAAAACCTGAGTCTGGAGCAATTAACTCATGGTAAGACTTATTATTTATCTTAAATATAGGCTGTTTAAAAAAATCTATTAAAGGGCCTGCATGAAATGTTGGGTCAGATTTAGGATAAACCTGAAGGACTAATGAGCGATCTACTTCTTTTTTAAATTTATTTAAATGAAAAGATTCTTTCTCAATATCTTGGTTTGATAACCAAAGTAATGACCCATCAACCTTGGATGTAATGTTTTTTCCAAGCTCTTTAAAGGCTTCAATTCTGGTGCTATCAAGTATATATTTTCTACTTGCAAGCAACAAAACTAGCAAGATCTGATTGAATTGAATTGAATCATAAATAGCTGTCTCTGTAGCCCATAAATCATTATCTTTTCTAACATAAACCCTAACACCTGGCATCGATTTTATCTTATCCAAAAATAACCCTGTGCTTCCCTCTTGAACAGTTTTGGATATTATTGATATTACAGTCTCAACATCCCTATGAATTCCATCAGGTAAATTAGAATTAATAATCTTTTCTGACCCACTTAAGGGTTGGTCTAATTCATCTTCAATTATTGCCTTAGGTTCTGTTGTTATTGTAGGTTCTTGTTTTTTGTTTAGATCATTAAAAAGCGGGTCATTGTCTTCATTAAAAAAATTTTTTGGCTTTGATAGACTTGGTTGATTCTTTGAAATTCTTTTTAATTCGCTCCAATTATAAATAAGCATTATTAAAATAATAACCACGCCTGCAATTAAAAGTGCAAGTTGTACGTCATTCATAATTAGTAAGCTAGCTCCATTTCGTCAATATCACGCATATCAACTTCAACAACCCTAGAAACGCCTAATTCTTGTTGTGTAACACCAATCAATTGTTCAGCAATTTCCATTGTAATTCTGTTGTGCGTGACAATTAAAAATTGCGTTTTATCTGCCATTTCTTTGACTAATGAACAGAAATTACCCGTATTAGTATCGTCTAATGGGGCATCAACCTCATCCATTACACAAAACGGTGATGGGTTTAGTTTAAACAAAGCAAATATTAAGGATATAGCTGTTAATGCTTTCTCTCCTCCCGATAAGAGATTGATCGTTGTGTTTTTCTTACCAGGCGGTTGAGCAGAGACCTGCAGGCCTGTGTCTAGAATTTCATCGCCTAATAACTGAAGTTCAGCTTTTCCACCCATAAATAACCGTTTAAAAAACTCACTAAAGTTTTTATTTACTTCCTTGTACGTCGCGTCTAATTTCTCCCTTGTTTCGCTATCTATTTTTTTGATTGCATTCTCCAATGTTGTCATCGCTTCAGTTAGATCGTCTGATTGTCTTTGTAAATAATTCTTTCTTTCTTGGATGGAATTTAGCTCATCTATAGCTGCCTGGTTAACAGGGCCTAAACGCTCCATTTTAAGCCGAAGTGATTCGCATTTTTCTATAATTGAGTCAACATCAGCATGGCTTTCCATGGCATCTAATAGAGCACTTTCCTCAAAGGAAGTTTTTTCGATTTCTTGACAGCATTGTTCGAATAGAATTTGCGCCTCCCTTTCTTGGATTTTAGATTCTTGAAGTTTTTCAGTGAGTGGATTTAGTGAGTGTTGCTTTTCAAGTCTTGCGCTTTCTAAGTTTTTTAAATTAGCCTCTTTCGTAACAAGTTCCTCTCTAGCTCTAATTAGTCTTTTCTCAGCGCCCTCTTTTTCCTGAAGGCTTTCTTTGAGCATTGACTCATGATTTTCAGAGCTTTTATCATTTAGTTGGTTATGAGTATCGCTAATTAATTTTTCTAGTCTAGATTTTTCATTAGTGTTGAGATTTAATTTTTCAATAAAATCCTCATGTTTATTTTGATGAATTTTTAAGTTAAATATTAACTCCTGCTCTATCTTGTCACGCGCAACAACCGTTTCCCTTTCAGACTCAAATTTTTGTTCTAAAATATTTTTCTTTTTTGATAGTTCCTCTAAGATATTTTGTAATTTTATTTTATCCTTTTTATGCGCGACTAAGCTATCTTGCTTTTGGTTAAGCTCACCCTTAAATTCACTTATTTTTTTCTCTGTTTCTGTAAGTTCGTTGTCTATATTAACAACTCTTTCTTGTTTATGAATTTCGATTTGTTGAAGCTTATTTACCTCTAAATTTATTGAGTTTTTCTCCTCAATTAGATTAAATTTTTTATCAGATAAAAGCTCTACCTCATTTTTTAAGTTAGCTAATTTATCTGCATGTTGGTCTGACTTACTTATGGTGGTATCCAGCGCATTCTTGTGAGAGGGTAAATCTTTTCTTAAGTCCTCAAGTAGCTTAAGGTTGGTTAGTTTGTTGGAATTACCTCTGCTCTCAGATCGCAATACTTGAAAGTTCTTACCATGTATATTTCCAGATTGGTCGATCAATATTTCACCGAATTTTAGTTCTCTCAAATCACCCTCTAAATCCTCATCATTTGTAATATATGTATGGCATAACCACTCTGTTAATACATCATTTATATTAGGACTTTTTGAGGTTATCTTTGACTGTATAGGGGTAAGTTTTTTATTTGGTGTGGATGGGTCGCTAGAGCTTTCTTCATAAACAACTGCAATATTTGTTGGTATCTCTTTAAGTGACTTAGGGGTAACTCTTTTATTTTCATAAGCACTCGCATATTCTGAAAGTATGAACCCAAAGGCCCTTTCCCAACCTTTTTCTATATTAACTTTTTTAAATATATTTCTATTTTTATCTATCCCAACCTTATTGAGGAATTCACTTGTAGCCTCATCGGTAATTTCATTATCAACAAAATTTGATAAAGTCTCGATTTGTATTTCTGTCTGTTGAAACCTCTTAAGATGTTCTTCTTTTTGAAGGTTAAGTTTTTCTGTTTCTCTTTCTAACTCATCAAGTAATTGTTTTTTTTCTGCTAATTCTTGATCAGCCATAGTGATTTGGTCATCTATATCTCCAATGTTACTTGGGGAGACATTCTCGTTGTTAGGTTCCGTAGCCTTAATTTTCAAGGATTCTTCATGGAGGCTTTTTTTACGGGCTTCTAGGTCATCTACACTTTTGTTTATATAATCAATTCGAGTAAGCTCAAGATTTATTAGCTCATGTATTTTTTGATTTTCACTTTGTTGTAATTCTAATTTTTCTACTGATGCCCTAAATTCAGCTTCCACCTCCACAAGACTTGCTTTATCACCCCCGGCATTTTGTTGGTGTTGAGTAAGCTTCTCATTTTCAATTTGGATAAAATTTTGATTTTCCTCCATCGCTTTTTCAATCTCTTCGATTGAGGTTGTATGAGATTTTAATTTTTCCTCACTTTCAACTACAGTAAGCTTCAATCTTTCAAGATTATTTTTGATATTGTTTAAAGCATTTTCTGCGTCTGATACAAGCGCATTAACCTCATAAAATTTAGCTTGTGCAGAATTAATTTCATTAGACGTGTTTGCGTGCTCTTGTCTTGCATTCTCAACCTTAACCTCGATTTCTCTTAGGGCTGTCGTAAATTGATCTAACTCAGCCTGTTGGTTGACTATGAGCGCTTTTATTTGATCCCAGGACTCATTAGCATCTCTTTTCTTTAAAGCCCAAACTTGAGCTTCTTGGAATTTTAAATTTTCTTGATGTTTATTATATTTGCTGGCCGTTTCAGCTTGGGATTCAAGTCTAGTAATCTGTTGATTGATCTCTCTTAATAAGTCTTCAACTCGCGAAAGATTTTCCTTAGTATCTCTTAAGCGGTATTCCGTCTCCTTCCTTCTTTCTTTGTATTGGCTAACTCCAGCAGCCTCTTCTAAAAAGTTTTTTAACTCTTCTGGCTTTGCCTCGATAATTTGAGAGACCGTATTTTGACCAATAATCGCATACCCTTTAGCCCCTAAACCGGTCCCGAGAAATAAGTCAGCAACATCCTTTCTTCTGACCTGTGTGTTATTAATGAAATAACTCGAACCTTTTTCTTTTTCAATCACCCTTTTAACTGATATTTCTGCATAACTTGACCATGCTTGTGGGGCCATGCCTTGAGCATTATCAAAGAAGAGTTCGACGCTCGCTCTGGATATGGGTTGCCGTGTATCACTTCCGTAGAATATGACATCTTCCATCGTCCCTCCCCTGAGCTCCTTGGCTGAGGATGAGCCTAGGACCCACTTAATCGATTCAGTCACATTGGATTTGCCGCAACCGTTTGGACCAACAATACCTGCTAATTGCGAGTCAACTTTTATTGTTGTCGGATCAACAAATGTTTTAAATCCTGCTAATTTAATCTGTTTAAGTTTCAATTGTTATCGATCTTTGGATTTTGTTGAAAAAGAATTTGTTCAAAGCAGTATAATGTCATCTTTTAAATAAATTTTAGCTTAAGTTATGAATCAAAATACACTTGGTGGAAAGCCTTCAGCCCAACCCACTAAAACATTAGAAACATTCGAAAATCCTAACGTTAAAAGAGATATTCATATTCATATGCAAATACCAGAGTTTACTTGTTTATGTCCCAAAACAGGCCAGCCTGACTTTGCTACCTTGTACCTTGATTATATCCCCGATAAGGCTTGTGTGGAACTAAAAAGTCTAAAACTCTATATCTGGTCATTTAGAAACGAGGGTTGCTTCCATGAGGCTGTCACAAACAGCATTTTAGATGATCTTGTTAAGGCAACTGACCCAAGGTTTATGAGGATAACGGCTAAGTTTTTTGTAAGGGGCGGCATCTTTACTAATGTCATTGCTGAACATACTAAAAAAGGCTGGAAGCCTCAACCTAAGGTAAATTTAGGTCAATTTGATTCTGAAAAAAACTATCGTGATTAATCCATCGGGGGGTATAGCTCAGCTGGGAGAGCACTTGCATGGCATGCAAGGGGTCAGCGGTTCGATCCCGCTTACCTCCACCAATTCTTTATTTAATCCAATCCTAAACTGTCCTAAATAGTTTACCAAATCAATGCCTTCCATTGTTTTATTGTCCTATATGTATTAATATTTTCCTAGCATATCCTAATACAAGCTAGGGTATATATTAATCTCCTGGATCAAAAACGATCTTAAAATAACTTTCTGATCAACAGATCTTATTTAAAGCCTTTTAAATTGAAGCAGTTGATTTATTTGAGCTGAAAAATAAAATCATAAATATAATAATTATATCAATTAGGAATATTATGATAACGGGCGTGATATTTTGCCAAAATCCAGAGGCATAATAACCAAAGCCATAAGTCATAATGACGGTAAATAATGTTAGAAAATGAATGACAAAGCTTTTAAAGAAAGGGTTTGCTTCCCATAATTTGAAGAAAAAATACCATACCTTTGAAAGTAAATAAATTGGGATGCAGCCAAGTATTATATAAAAAACATTGTAACTAAAGAGATCCATAATTTCTTCTTAATTTAACTTTTAAAAAGATAGCTTATACAGAACATGCTACTGTCCATCCAACATTGTGACAACCAGACAAAGAAAAACATTCCTCTAAGTCTGCGTCAGTTACTTTTTCATTTAAATCTATCATATTTTAAGTCTCCTACTATTTAATTTATTTACATTTATAAAACGCATAAGCTCTTAATCCAAAAATTTAACTACTGTAATAATACACCTGGTTGTGGTGCAGTTGAACCAGGGATTTTAGTTAAAATTAATAACTCAGATAAAAATGCAATTACCTTTTGTGAGTACCCAGCATCGATGGCTGGAATGATAAATGTATTTCCATATAAGTCTTCTGTATACGCAAATTTATCTTCGAATATTGAGTTTCTCTCAACTACCAAAAGCTTGGTTGCATTTTTTCTTGTATCCTTTTTTTTCGTTCTTGTCTGTTTGTATGTATCAATAGATGAACTTAGCTCGACATAAATAGGCTCGTCCCATAGTTGTACTGCAGCAACCGCACCTAAGTAGTCAAAAATATTTTTAACAGATCGAAGTGGTATAAATAACTTATCTGAATTGTAAATAGCTTCTTTTTGAATATTACAGTAGGCATTAGTATTAAATTTATATTGACTATTAGCTTTTGGAGAATCTGAAATACATAATGTAGCCTTTTCTTTTTCGACTTTATTACCTTTTTTATTCTCTTGACTGCCAAAAGTTAATTTATTTTTTATTAGAAATTTAAATAATTTTTCGAATGCCAAGTAACTTGGTTTTGAAGGATCGTTTTCAAGGACAGTAATCTCACCACTCGCCTTTTCAATTACAAATTCGTCAATTAGTAATTTGAGTATAAGCTCTTCAGGGATATTATTACCCCGAAAGTAGACCAATTTCTTCATCGGGATTTTAGTCATAAACTCATTCCAAAATGTTGCATTGTCCATAGATGATTGAGTAAATGTGAAGCCTTCAGAGTACATTTGTGATGGATTAAATGTTGCTGACTCTAGGTTATTACCAATTATTCCAAAAAGTCCACCGCTCCAGAGATCGCCATCCGCTCCAAAATTTAAGCCTGGAGCAACTGTCGTTGTTGTATTTGCATTCCCTAATACTGAAGGTATATCATTAAATGCAATAGGTCTGTCTTCTGAAGCTCTTATGATATTGGTAAAAATTTGATTAATTTGATACTGTTCCATGGTTCTATTATATGTAGCACTTTGCTCCTCAAATGTTGGAGGAAGAATAGTTGAGCATCCAGATATCATAAGAATGATGAAAAGTTGTAGTAGGATTTTAGAATTTATTACGGTCTTAATTTTCAATTTGAGTTCCATATTTTATTAATAATATTTGAATTATTTTCATCTAGACCAATATATCTATTTCCATATCCATCTGTCATATTGTAATAAACATGTGTTGGATCAGCCGTTGAAACCTCCATATTTTTTTCTAGAGTAATCAACTTAGCACTGTATCCTTCAGGAAGGTTAAGTCGACTAACAACGCTATTTTCTTGATTATTATCATTCATTTTCATATCTATTGAATAGGAAGTGAGTACAAAAAATTGGTTGTCATTTGTTTTGATAATATTGATTTGAGAATTTTTAGGAAAAAAATAATCTCTTAGCCCTCGGGAGGTATGAGGAAAATACGGCATCCCTCCCATTCCACTATTGTCAGGAAAAAGGAGGAAATCTACCCAACCAACTTTTGATTCATCAATGCGATAAATAGCCTGCTTACCAATATAGGTAAATTGACCATTCACACCAGCTCTATTTACTGCTGTTAACTTATGAATACCATCTTTAAACACTCTCCAGGGCTTAACTGTGGTTCTGAATGTGTCTTTTATGCTTTCATTTGAAGTTACATAATATAAGTTTGGATCGCAGTTCGATATACCTTGGGTGGTATAAGTCATTCTCTTTAAATAGAAAAATGTTGGCTTTATGAGTGTATAAAAGCAAACTAAGTCCTTATTTGGAATAGCCTCTCTTGGACTAACTATTTGCTGTCTTTCTTTTAAAGCCTTGGTCTCATCCTCATTATTTTGAAGGTCATATCTTAAGTTATCTAAAATCACCTTCGTTTCGCTATCTGCTGACATCGTGGGCTGAGATAAACCACTTATCAACAATAAAAGACCCAGAAAAAGGATTACTTTTCTGATTTGGTATCCATATTGATTCTTCATAAGCAATTCCTAGTAGCTTTCTTTTGTTTCTGATTCAACTTTTCTTGAACTATCTTCGATAGCGTTATCACTAATTGGAATTTTATTTAATACATTTTTACCTATCGGGTTACGGTCTAGATCACCTAAAATTATTGGTAAGCTTGCATTACCCTGCCCAAAAATAACAATCTTTGCATTTGGTGAAGATGCTAGTTTCTCACTTGCATCAATCCCCTTCCATCTTAAGTAATTTGTCGTGAGACCATTTTGGATAATATCTTGAAATGCCTTAATCCCTGAGGCTTCTATAGCCTTTCTTTCAGCTTCTTTTTCTGATGATTTTAGAATAAACTCATAAGCTTCTAATTTAGCTCTCTGAACAATCTTATTTTGTATAGCGTCCTGAACTACCTTTGGAAATTGAATGTCAGTAATTTGTACATCACTAATCCTTATCAATCTTACCTGACTTACTCCTGGTGGATTTATATTATTAATGATTACTTCATCTACATTAATTGAGATATTTTCAGCTAATACTAAAATATCCTTAGAAAAAGCTGTTTCTGATCTTCTTTCTGCAATCTTACCTCTCGCTATGCTAATGACCTCAGGAATGATTACTTTATCAAGGTAATCTTCACCTAGGTATCGGTGCAATAGTGGTACATTATTTTTATCAATTTCGTATTGGAATACAACTGTAATGTTAGATTTAAGAAGGTCAGCCGTAATTACCTCAAGCTTAAGTTGATGCTTTTGAATTCTAGCGTTATATGAAATGATGTTATTCCAAGGGAGCTTAAAATTTATACCTTCAGGGGCAACATAATTAAGATCTATACCTTGAAAGAAAGGTTTAAAAATGACTCCGACATGTCCTGGTTTAATATTTTTATGAATTACTGGCCATAACACAATAAAAGATGAAATTAGAACGGCAAGTAAGATTAGAACAATGATGAAATGTTTTTTTAAAAGCTTAATTAAGTTATTAAAGAAAAATACGAAAATATAAAAAGGATTCGTTTTCTTAAGCTTTTTTGAGATATCTTTACTCATGAATTCATCTTTCCATTTTCCAATTTAATAATTTCATCTGCAGTATCATAATAAGCATCATCATGTGTCAGTGCAATGACTGTTTTACCTTGTTTTTTTAAAGAAGGTAAGATTTTCTTGTAGAATTTTTTTCTAAAGACTGGATCCTGATCAGCTGCCCATTCATCAAGTACAATGAAATTACGGTCTTCCATCAAAGCAACCATCAATGCAATTCTTTTTCTTTGTCCAGTTGATAAATCCAAGGTGTTAAAGATCTTATTCTTCACTTCAACCTTATGGTTTAATTCCATCATTGATATAAGGTCAGACAGCTGCTCTAAACTTTCATCCGAGATACCGTATAACTTAGAAAATAAGTGTGAATCATTAAAAACAACGGCAAATAAATTTTGGTAAGATGTCTTTAAATTATTTTTTAATAACTGCCCATTTACATAAACACCACCCTTTTCTGGACTATAAAGTCCAACCAGCAATCTCAATAGAGTAGTTTTTCCAGAACCATTACTTCCCCTAACAAAATATATCTTACCTTTAGAAAACTTGAAGTTAATTGGGCCAAGCTGAAATTTTTCTTTATTATCGTATTTGAAAACTGCATCTCTGAGCTCTATTGATTTCACTTCTTTATCAAATTGATATTGTTTAACTTCTTTATTCAAGCCTCTTTTTAAAATTTCTTCAATATCTAAAACTTGTTTAGCAGCTACGTTACCTTGTGACAATGATGGGATAGTCTGAATTGTTGCAGACAAAGAGCCGACTAAAAATAATGTCGTTGTGGCAATCTCAAGAATATCTTTTGAAAAGTGTGTACTCAGAATGGGTACAATGAAAATCATAATACCAATAAGAATGTATAACATTGTTTGCAGAAAAGAAAAGAAATTGGTTATCTCTACTAAGGCATCAGCCTTATTTTTAGCTGTTTTTTTTGATAGCGCAATAAAATCTTCCGCGATTGACTTTGCCCTATCTTTATTTAATTTTATCTCTTGAAAGCCAAATAAAAAATCATTATAAATTGCAAAAAAACCAACTTCTTGCTTCCATGCCTCCATAATGCTGTTATGAGACTTCATTAAGGCTTTTGATGTAATAAGAAAAATAATAAGAGTAACTACAGTCAAAATGATAAATGCGGTGATTGAAATAAAAGCCGTATAGATAATCAAAAAGATTACAATAGAGATGCTTGTTACAGACCCAATTAATAATGGAATTGTACCTGAGAGGGTTTGCGCATCCTTTCCAACAGAATTTAGAATGCGAGTAGCACCTATTTTTTCAAAATTTATTAAATTTGATTGAAGAACCATCTTCATCGTTCTCATTACGAATTTATGAATTAAGAATTGACTATGAGTTACATTTTTTTTATTCGACCGTCTAGCAACAAACCAAAAAACACCCAGAAGAATTAGATATGCAAAGAAATAAATAGTAATAGGCTTATCATCTGCTACAAGGCTTGCGCCTTTATTGATCATGGCAACCATGAGGGTGCTGACAAGGGCAACACTCAAAGAGAGAAATATTAATGACTTAAATTGATCAATGCCTTCTCTTTTTAAGAAGTCAATGAGGTATGAGTGTTTGGTTAAATTCATTTAAGAAATCTTTACAAAACCTATCAAATTTAAAATAAAATAGGCTTTCTAGATGTTATCTACATCCAACTATTTTGTTGGTTCAGGGGTTACATCCACAATGTTTGATTCACCTTTTTTTCTCTTAAAGAAATTTTTAGCATTATCAAAATATCCATTGAATGATTTTTTTACTTTACTGGTATCAAAATCGAGTAATGTACCTTCTTTTTCAAAGTGATCTATAAAAACTCTTCCTAAGGCATAAGTCGTTCCATATGCCACACCAGGCTGGATAAAAGAACTTACAATTGAACCAATGCCAGGTATTAGTTTTGCTACGCTTCCTTTGGCAGCACTACCCAGAGATGTGGCAACACTTCCACCAACGACAGCAGAAATAATAGCCAATACAGCTTCTTTCTTAAATGGAACGTCATAAACCTTACAAAGTGCATGTATCATCTTAACTTGAACACCCCCAATAGCTGCAGTATCAACTGCTGGCATAGGTATAAAACCTGCTGCAGCTGACCATGTAGACCATTTATTAACAGTTTCAAGTGCTAGCTGCTGATGCAGTGATTTTGGTGTGATTTTTTTGCTTTTCTTTGGAGCTGGTTTCTTATCTTTTGAACCGATTTCATTATCAAGAATATCAAGTGCAGTTTCATCTTTTGCCATTAATTGAGTCTCCTTTTTTATGTTTTTCTTTACATTTACTTTAGATTTAGCATATACCATTTTGTTGGATGTATCTATATGTTTTTTATTAGATTTACCACCTAAAGCATCTAGTGGATTGGATTGTATAGTTTTTCTTTTCATAGTTTATACATAAACCTTTTTTTAATTAAGATCAATTTCCTTAGCCAACGCTCTATAATCTGAAGCAGCGATAGAATTACTAGCATAACTTAGAATGCTTTCATGAAACGAAGGCGCCTCAGCAAGACGAACGTTCTCCCTTATGATAGTCTTAAAAACTTTATTACCAAAATTTTCTTTAAGTGAATTTAGAACTTCTTTTGAATGTCTAGTTCTTGTATCAAATCTTGATGCTAAATAACCTAATATTTTTAAATCTTTATTTGCCGTTCTTTGAATTTCATTCACCTTTTGCATTAATTGATAAACTCCTGCTAACGAAAGAAGGTGTGTTGTCACAGGCACTAACAATTCCTCTGCTGACACTAAAGCATTCACAGTCAAATAACCGAGTGTAGGTGGGGTATCAATTAGAACAAAATCCCATATTTTTTTTAGTTTACGAACGTTTTTATGGATATAAAAAAAATCGATTTTTGTATTTTTAGAAGTAGTTTTAATTTCAGATAGTTTTTGTGTTGCAGGCACAATACTTACATTTTCCATAGCAGTTTGGTAAATAATGCTATTAATATCAAAATTTTCTCGAAATAATTCGGATGAGCAATCCGAGTTACTTTCCACATCTACCCAAAATGTTGAGTTAGCCTGTGGGTCAAGATCAATTATCAAAACTTTGCGACCTAATTCTCCTAATGCAGCAGCTAGATTTATTACACTGGTTGTTTTAGCACAGCCGCCCTTTTGATTTGCAAATACAATTTTTCTCATGAAATACTTTTTTCAAATTAAAGAGTTCATTAATGTCACCCTACTTTATATTAATGTAATTATAAATGGTAAGCTTTTGACTCAAATTAAATATATAACTTATTATAATCAATATTTAAAAAAAAGGATTTATTCAGTTGATATTAACTAAGGAAAGCTTATATCTAAAAGCTGCAATATTTGATGAGCTTTTATCAGATGATTTTGAATCTGTACCCGCTCAAAAAAAAGAAACGGAGCTGGGAGCAAAAAGACTAGCTGCTTGGTGTCATGCTGCTTCTGGTGGTGACTGGAATCTTTTTTCCAAACGACTTAAAAGAGATAATTTTAAATATAATTATGTTTTAACAAGATTTTCTTCAGCAAAAATAAGTCAAAAAATAAAATACCCTCAATGGGTAGAAGATTCATTATGGATTCAAACGGTATATCAAAACCAAGGACTTATACCCAAGAAAGTATTGTTTTCAACAAAGCGAGTTACTCTGCCATTTGAAAGCATTTTTTTTAATTTGGTTAATGAGTCACTCGGCTTACTCAAAGCATCAGTCTCCAGTAAGGCCTTAAGGAATTTTTCAAATACTGCTGTTGATGATATTTCATATCAGCTATTGAAATCCTTAAGCAACTTTCTAACGCCTTATTTTTTTGAGGGCTTTTCAAAGCACATGGAACTTGCCAATAAAAAAAAGAAAAAGACATCAACAACAAAACTTAATAAAAATTACAATGAATATATTGCATTCATGATTAACAATAAAGGCATCATAAATTCATTTTTTGAAAAACCAGTAATGTTAAGAATGATTGCTACAATTACTAGGCAATGGATAAATACTAATAAAGAATTAATAAGTAGAATTGAGGCAGATCAACTTGAGATAAATAAAAAATTCAAACTGAAGTTTAGTAAGAATAATAATGCATCAAAGATAATTAGTGATTTATCAGACCCACATAACTCCGGACATACAGTTCAAATATTAGAATTACAAGATAGAAATAAATTAGTTTACAAGCCAAAAGACTGTAGTCTTGATTTTAAATTTGCTGAACTTATAGAAAAGTTAAATTCTGAAAAAGGGTCATTGGATTTACGCGTACCGAAAATTATTTCAAAAAAAAACTATGGTTGGTCTGAATATATTAACCACACCGAACTAGACCAAGGTGATGATGGCAGTCTTTTCTTTAAAAGAGCAGGCGCATGGTTAAGTTTATTTCATAATTTTTCTGGCACTGACATGCACTTTGAAAACATCATGGCCTCTGGGAATCACCCTGTTCCCATAGACATTGAGATGATACTCCAAGGCTCCTCCTCTGAGCATTTAAGCGGTCAAAAGAAAAGGGAAAGTATGGATTTGGCTAATACAAAAAGTATGAACTCCGTTATGTCTGTTGGATTATTGCCTTCCTATTTAAAATCCTCAGATAATCAAATGATAGACATTGGCGGCCTATCACATAGGCTTCATCAACCTGCCTCAAATAAATGTATAAATATAAATACTGACGAAATGAAATTTGTAGCTAAAGAGTCAAAAATGAAAGTTAGCACAAACTTACCACATAAAAAAAATAAAAATATTTTATTCGATAAACACACAGAGATTTTTTTAAAAGGTTATCAGCAGTATTCAGTGTTTATAAATAATTTATTTAAAAATAATGGACTTTCTTATTTTTTAAAAAGTTTTAAAAGTCATTCAACTAGAAAGGTAATTAAGCCAACAAGATTTTACGCAACCTTAATAAAAAGATTAAAAAGTACTAGCTTAATGGATGATGGGGTAATTTGGAGTGCAGATTTAGATTTTGTATCCAGACTTTGTGACTGGAATAAAGAGAGAGATTCGATGTGGCCTAGTATCAGACAAGAAAGGATTGATTTGTCAGAATTTAACATTCCAGTTTTTTATATGGGAGTTAATTCAAAAAAAATAATAAACCCAAGAGGTTATGTTTGTAAATTAGATTCAAAGAGTGGATTTCAGCAATCTCTAAAGAGGTTTAAACTTTTATCAGAGGATGAAATTAGGTGGCAATCAGAGATAATTAAGATTTCTACTTTTAATCAATTAAACTACAAAAAAAATATTACCGCTTACCCAATAAAAAATAATCAGAGAAAAAATATTGAAAAATTTTATTTTAATGAAGCTCAGGCAATTGCAAAAACAATCAAAGACGCAGCAATCAGAAAATCAGGTTCTGCATCTTGGTTATGTATTGATTGGATAGGTGAAACAGGAATGTCTGCTTTAGCACCGGTATCATTCGATCTTTATGGAGGAAGCACAGGTATTGGGTTATATTTAGCTGCTTTTGCAAAGGTAGCAAAATCAAAAGAAATGAAGAAAATTTCGCTTGAAGCTATAGCGTCAGTTAGGGATGATGTTTCTGATAAAAATGCACAAAGATTTGCTAGAGTAAACGGTATTGGTGGTGCATCAGGGATTGGATCAATAATCTATGGTCTAACCTGTATAGGTGAATTTATTGATGATGAAAAAGTAATTTCGGATGCAAAATGTGCTGCAAAACTAATTACTAAAGATCTTGTTAATAAGGATAAAAGTTTTGATGTTATAGCAGGTTCCGCTGGTGCAATCTTATCTCTTCTTAAATTATTTCGTCACACAAAAGAAAAGTGGGTTCTTGATAAAGCAATCATGTGTGGTGAATACCTCCTATCTATTAAAAGAACCTCAGTAGGGAATGTCAGTTCTTGGGTTGGGAAAGGTTTTGGTTTAATTCCACATACGGGAATTTCACATGGTGCCTCAGGTTTTGCTTATGCATTTTCTTTGCTTGCTTATGAAACTAAAAGACAAGATTTTAAAAAAGCTTCAAAAGATTCTTTAGATTACGATAATTTTTACTTCAATAAAAAGGTTACGAATTGGCCAAAAGTAAATACTAATCAAGTAGAAGGACCAAAAAGAGGATTTAGAGAAAAAGTATGTCAGTGGTGCTACGGAGCTCCTGGAGTTGGCTTATCAAGATTCGGTATGAAAAAATTTGGAGAAATAGAGCCCAAAATTTTTAAAGATGACATAAATAAAGCTATTCAGGCAGTTAATAAAAATAGCAATATTTCTGCAGGTGACTCCCTTTGTTGCGGGCGTATGGGTCAGGTTGAATTTTTGACTGAAGCATCATTTGCATCTAATAATAAATCATACTTAGAAGAAGCAAATAACTATCTAACTCACTGTGTTGAAAATTCGCATAAGAGCGCGTATCAATTTGGTGGAGCAGAAGATATTGGCCTGCATTTAAACCTCTATAGGGGGATAGCTGGAGTCGGCTATACCCTTCTTCGTAAATTAGACCCAACACTACCAAACATTCTAATTTGGGAGTAAAAAATGGCAGATAACACTTCAAACAAAATTTATAGAAAGGATTATATAAAATCAATCTTTTGTTGCCCTAAGATTTCATTAGAAATCAAACTTAATCTTGATAAAACGATAGTTACTAATATCATGACAATCACTCCTAACATTGCGAAAGTTAAAAGTAATTCAAAGCTATTGTTAAATGGAGAGAATATAGATTTAGTTGTATTGAAAATTAATGGGGAAAAATTTGAGCAATATATATTGAATAAAACTGCTTTAATAATTCCAAACTATAAAAACTTATTTGATGCATCATTTAAAATTGAGATTCATACAAGCTGTAGCCCTAAAGCTAATAAAGCTCTTAAAGGTCTCTATATTTCTAATGACATATTTGTTACTCAATGTGAGGCCGAGGGTTTCAGAAATATTACTTATGCTCTTGATCGACCAGATATTATGTCAGTCTATCAAGTTAAATTGATTGCAAAAAAAGATACCTGCCCAGTATTGCTATCGAATGGTAACTTAATCAAAAAGGAAGACTTAGATAGTGGTTTTCATTCTGCCACATGGGTAGACCCTTTTCTTAAACCATCATATCTGTTTGCATTGGTCGCAGGAAAGCTTTCTTGTAATGAAAGGAAATATAAAACTTTAAGTGGCCATAAAAAATTACTTCAGGTGTGGGCTAGCGAAAAAAACATAAGTAAAACAGATTTTTGTTTGCAAGCATTGGTTAATGCAATCGAGTGGGATGAACAGCGCTTTGGCCTAGAGTTAGATTTAGAGAGATTTATGATTGTTGCCATTGATGACTTTAATATGGGTGCTATGGAAAATAAGGGCTTAAATATTTTTAATTCATCTACTATTTTACTTGATAAAAAATTTTCCTTGGATGCAGACTTCATATTCTCAGAACGCATAGTTGGCCATGAGTATTTTCATAATTGGACGGGAAATAGAGTTACATGTCGGGATTGGTTTCAGCTAACACTTAAAGAAGGCTTAACGGTTTTTAGAGATCTCCAATTCTCAATGGATAGGTTGCCAACAAAATCAGGAAAGGATGTCGTTAGAATTAACTTTATTAACTCTTTGAGATCAGCCCAATTTCTAGAAGATGCTGGACCTACAGCCCACCCAATAAGACCAGATCAATATGAAGCTATTGATAATTTTTATACTTCAACTGTTTACTCAAAGGGTTCTGAGGTTGTTAGGATGATTCAGACTATTCTTGGTGTAGATGGATTCAATAAAGGCTTAAAACTTTACTTTAAAAGACATGATGGACACGCTGTCACCTGTGAAGATTTTGTTGACGCAATGGGTGATGCAAATAATTTAGATTTTTCACAATTTAAAAACTGGTATTCACAGGTTGGTACCCCGAAATTAGAAGTTACTGAGCAATATAGTGAAGATGAAAAAACATATACACTCATTTTTAAACAATCAAATAATCATCCCAAAAATACAACAAAAAAAGCTCTCCATATTCCTATCCTTATGAAGCTTTTTAAATTATCAAAAAAAACAAAAACTATAAAAAATACAAGTATGGGCGAAGAGTTTTTAATTAACCTTAAAAAGAGTACTGAGGAATTTAAATTTAACGGATTTGATCAAAAACCTACTGCCTCCATTAATAGAAACTTTAGTTCGCCTATCAACATAGAATTCCCCCCCTATCAAGACCAAAATTATCTAATCAATCAGCTCAAATATGATGATGATGCATTTAATAGATGGGAAGCTTCACAAAGAATATATCAGATACTTATCATTGAGGATAAGGATCTAACAGATGAATTAGTAAATATTTTAAAGAATATTTTATTGGATGAGAAGCTAGATCCAAGCTTTAAAGGCCTTCTCTTTAGTGTACCAAATCATGGTTTTTTATCTCAAAAGCTTGAAGAATACGACCCAATTCATTTATTAGATAAGATAAATAAGCTTAAGACCTCAATGGCCATTAGATTAAAAAATGAATGGGAATTAACTTTTCATAAAATGAAAAGTAAAGGTTTATATAGCTTAGAGCCAGAAGAGATTAGTATAAGATCATTGAAAAATCTCTCATTAAATATGCTGTTATGGGTAGACGAAAATACATATAAAGATTTAGCCACTAATCAATATATTAAATCGGATAACATGAATGATCAATGGGCATCACTATGTAGTTTGTATATAAAGTCTAAGCATGCGTATCAAGATTTGATTAACGACTTTTATGAAAGAAATAAACATGAAGAAATTTCTTTAGATAGATGGTTTTCAATTCAGGCAATTAAATACCCGCATGGTGATAAAAAATTTGTTCAGAAAATTAATTCATTGAAGAATCATAAAAGCTTTAATATCGAGAATCCAAATAGAGCAATGAGCCTAATTGGTTCATTTTGCTTTGCAAATACGTATGGCTTTCATTCAGAAGATGGCTCTGGTTATGATTTTTGGGCTCAAAATGTAATAGAAATTGATAGCCTTAACCCTCAGATAGCATCATCACTGATGAGGCGAGCAATGGATTGGAAAAGACTTAATAAAAAATACAGGGCAATGTTTAAAAAAATACTTTACAAAATAGAGTCTACCCAAAATCTGTCAATAAATAGTCGAGAGATGTTAAAGGTTATATTGTTCGATTAGCATATAAAAAATATGTGCTCTGATTACCCATCTTATATTTTAGTTATGGGAAATTGCTTAGTAAAACAGATAGTGTTAAGTAATTTTCTCCCTTAAATAGACTAGAAACCTTTAAAAAAAAGTTATATTTAAATTGGGGGCTGGTGAACAGCGAACATGTTTTGATAATTGAGGCAAAAAAAAACCTCATAAAGATGAGGTTTTTTTTTATTTATTTACCTAGGCACAAGGGTCAGTATATGTATGTACAATAGTAAAAACTTTATCGCATGCTGCTGCACCTAAAACCATTTCCTCTAGAACTTCATCTGTGATTTTTTCCATGTTAAAACTCCTTAAAATAAAATTTTTAACACTTAATATAATAAATAATTAAGTATTTTTTATCTTACACTAATATTTTTTTTCAACAATGAGTTTAATGAATTTTTGTGTAAACAATTAATTTCTCATGATGCCTACATAAAAATGTAGTATTTCTTAGGCATTCGCCCATCCCTAATATAATTCCACCTTCTTCATTTAAGTTCTTACTTACCCCTTTCAAAATATTTTTTGCTTGAATTGGGTCAAAATAATAGAGGACATTGCGTAAGAAAATATAATCAAATTTATCCACTATTGATTCTTTGTTGATAATTAGATTTCTTTCTTCAAATTTAATTAATTTTTTAATATTCTCCTTAATTAAAAAATTACTCCCCTTTTTAATGAAGTAATTTTTTATATAATTTTTTGGAAGATTGGATACCTGGCTCACATCATAAACACCTTCTTTTGCAAATTTAACTGCACTTTTTGATAAATCAGAAGCATAAATATTAATTGACCAATCCGAGCTTCTTTTTAATAGCTCTTCTGAGAGGATCATTGCAATGGTATATGGCTCATAACCTCCCGCACATGCTGCAGACCAAATATTAATCACTTTTTTTTTATTACGCATGATATGAATTGGTAGCTCTTTATTAATAAACTCATCAAAAATTTCTTTATCACGATAAAAACACGAATCATTCATTGTTAATAAATCAAATAATTTATGATGAATATTGTTTATTGGATTTTCTATGAGCGAAGTAATAAGATCCGAAATATTGTTATAGGCATTACTTTTAGCAATCTGCTCAAGTGCTGAGCTTAATGACGAAGAATTGATATGCGTAATGCCAACTTCTTTTTGTATAATTTTTTTGAGTATAAGGAATTGCTCACTATCCTTATCTAAATTTTCATTTTTATTTTGGGCATCTACGGAAAGATTAAAAATATTTAAATTTTCGCTACTAGTATTTTCTTCTTCTATGCCAAAACATAACTCATGAGCTTCACTGACAATGTCACTACTATTAGTATTTTTAAACTCGTTAGGATCAATATACACAAAGCCCTTAATAAATTTATTTTTAATTCTAAGCCACAGTATTTCTGCTTTAAATACATCTTTTACCTTTATCGATGTTTTTTTTATTATTTTTATTGGGGAAACTAAAGTCTTATCAATTTTTTTTTGTGTCATGAAATGTTAAAACCTAATTTGAAAATTAAAATTAAACAAGAATAGTTAAGATTACCACACCTCATATCAGCTTACTCATATGCTTTCTAATCAATTTATCTGCCTTCTCTGAAAACATACTGACAAACAATCCAACTACCAGTATTTAAGATGTGTTAATAATTAATTAACTTGCATTAGCATTAAAAATAAAAAAATAGGAGATAGGCTTAGACAAGACCCGAAGAAAAAAGTAATCCAATTAAATCAATAATTTATATGTTTTATCTAAAGTAGTTATTAAGCAATGATATCAGCAGTCTTACAGGGATTATAATTCACATAGTTTACTAATCACATGACATTATCTGCATATTAAGCTAGTTGAGATTGTGTGTAGTACGAGTCTAGAGTCTTAACAATCAGGTGTATAAAATAGGTACTAAAGCTAGTTGGACTATGACCTCCATAAAGCACAAAAATACCCAATAATTGAATATGTTAAGGGGTACAGCTAGGGGTATTTATATCTAATTAAGTTAAAATCCTTATAAATAAAGGTATAGAAGCAGTAGTACGGTGGTGCTTACCTCCACCAATTATTAAAAAGAATAGTTTTTATTGGGAGTAACACTACAGGTCAAAGGTATATCATGTTCGTTTGTATCTTCTATGACTTCACAAGGGCTAAAAAGGCTGATGCCAATTTTTTTTACATCCTTGTGTAAAGAAGCAAAAAAACGATCATAAAATCCTTTTCCGTAACCTACTCGATATCCTTTCAGGTCAAATGCTAACAGAGGGGTGATAACAAGATCAATTTTATTGTTTTCTACCCAAACAGGATCAATTGGTTCGGTAATATTATTTTTTGTTTGTTTTGTTTTAGTATTAGTTTTAAATTCTGCATTTTTTAGTGTCCCATCATTAAAATTACTGACAGGCACAACAACATCGATATTATTTTTCCAGCAATACTGAATGATTGGTGAGGTGTTTATTTCACCTTTTGAATGAATAGGTAAAAAACAATGAATGCATTTGGGGTTATATTTTTTTATAAGCTCAATAGTGTTTTTTAGAAGTTGTGATGACTCCTCTTCAAATTTAGTTGAAGATAGTTCTTGGCGCTTTTTCAAATATGTCTTTCTTACTATGTCTTTTTTCAAAATAATAGCAGAAACAGAGGGCTACAAATTAAACATACATAACATTTATTATCATGCCTTATAATCCTCTGTAACAACTTTTAAATAGCATTTTATTTCTTATTTATCTTGACCCTTACCCGGTGCGTATGTTTCTTCTGCTGATGGAAATGCTTTTGCATGCACATCTGCAGCGAACTTATTCACGGCATCTTTGATAAGATCAGCACCATTCATATATGTTCTTACAAATTTAGGCTTGAAATCTGTAGATAAACCTAGCATATCCGGAAGAACCAGCGCTTGTCCATCGACGTCCAAACCAGCACCAACACCAACTACGGGGATAGAAACTGCATCTCTAACCGCAGCGCCTACATGTTGTGGTACTGCTTCTAATACGATTGCAATACATCCAAGCTTATCAAGTTTTTTAGCATCTTCAATGATACTAAGCTCACTTTCTTTGGTTTTACCTTGGGCTTTAAATCCACCGATTGCATTATGATGAGATGGTGTAAGGCCAATGTGTCCAATTGTTGGGATGCCTGATTGAGAAAGATGAGCGTAGAGCTCTTCGTTTCCATCAACACCTTCTATTTTAAGCGCATTTGCTCCAGCCTTGATTAAGGTTTCAACGTTATCCATTGCCTCCTTAAATCCCTTTCTATTACTCATGAAAGGCATACCAGCAATAAGAAATTTATCTTTTGCTCCTTTTTTTACCGCTCTGGTGTGCATCGCAATTGTTTCCACATCGCAACTCAAAGTATCTTCATGGCCATGGACTACCATATTTAAATCATCACCAATCAAAATACCATTGATGTCTGTGTCGTTAAGAATCTTTGCACTCCAGTACTCATGAGAAGTAACAACTACAATTTTCGTTCCATCTGCTTTTAACTTTTTAAAATTTTCTAATACGCTCATTATCTTCCCCTTAAATTGTTTATAGAAAAATAAGTCTGATAATTCAGTATAAGGGAATTCATAAAAAAGAAAATTTATTTTCTAAACATTGTTAATTTACTAAAAAAATGATTATATATAACTATATTTAAATTATTTAGGTGAGGGTTACTATGGCTGCATACGATCAAAAGGAATTAGAGCAATGGAAGAATGGCTTACTGGGAAAACAAGCTGGCTCTTCTAATAAAAAAATCCTACTCATTGTTGTGGTTGCAGTAGTGGTTGTCATTGCATATCTATATTTATCAAAGTAAATAATTAAAAAAGTCAGTTAGCCTATTTGGGCTTTGCTTAACGCATAGATATGGGGGTTAGATCAAAGCTATGCTTTAAGTGTAATTCTGCATATAGAATTCTCTATCTTTGTGAATACGAACAAAATGATTGGGTATTTCTATGTCAACAATGTTTTCTCGATATCAAACCAAAGCATGAGGACACCTATCGGTATGGTGGAACATGAAAAAATTTTAAATAAACCAACCAATCAGACAAATGCTCAAAATTCTTATCGCAATAATTACGTTAATACCAAGCACCCTATTTGCACAAGAATTATGCACTTATGATTATCTTAAAAAAGAAATACCAACTCTTTATAAAAAGGTTGTAGCGAAAACAAACTCCCTTCCGAAGATTTTTACTTTTTGCTCAGGCGGGAGTCATTATTTATTCAATGTCACAATGTTTCAGAAATTTAATAACGGCATTGGGATCAATAGAGCTTTAGAAAAGGACTTATTCAGCTACCTTCTTATGGAATATGATGCGAATAGTTACTCAAGAACAAGTTTGGTTGCCGGCAAGGATCAGCAATTACAGCTTGTCACTAACTTCACGAATAAGAAGCCATTTAAAGCAACAGAGGTGAGACAAGAAGTTTTTGTGGGTGGGAAGGCAGAACAAAGCATCAGTTATGGTAAATCAGTAATTTATATTAGACGAAACAACTCGAAGTTTTCTCAATACTTCAAGCCTATCAACCTATCAAAGGAAGATAGAATTTACCTTGAGAAATTTAAACAGTTTGTCGGGGTGCAAAAACTTAACTAAATTAAAAGAATAGATATTTCACAAGAGCGCATATACCGAGCACTAAAAAAACTGCGGCCAGATATGACATGAGCATCATTGGCTTACATCTATGTGCAGGACACTCTTCCCTTTTACTTTTACTTTTACTAACCATAACCATTTAACCTTCTAGATTAAAATTAAAAGACTGTATTCAAGTTAAAAAATTCATTTTATACTAAGTTTTTATCTATCAAAAAAATAAACATGAAAAGCGACTTTATCATTCAATGTATTGATAATATTACAAATTGTATTGTGGAAAGTGAGTCAGAAATTGAGTCCTTAGATAGGGTGATTGGTGATGGAGATCATTATATTAATATTAAGAGAGGGGCTTTGGCTGTTCAGTCAATCAAAGGTGACCTTAATCATTTAACAAATGCTGAAGCCTTTAAAAAAATAGGGATGACAATAATGTCATCTGTGGGCGGTGCCTCCGGCCCTCTTTTTGCAAGTTTCTTTTTAGCATTGTCCAAAGAAGTTTCGGACAATGATGATCTGCATAAATTTAGCCTGGGTTTTTCTAGAGGCGTAGAATCAATTATGCAAAGAGGTAAATCCAAATTAGGGGATAAGACTATGCTTGATGTATTGATCCCTGTTTCAGAAAAGCTTCAATCATTAGTTAAGGATGGGTGTGAAAAAAATATAATGATTAAAGAGATTGATTTAACCGCCCAGGCTGGCGTGATTGCAACAAAAGATTTGATCCCCGCCAAAGGTAGGTCGGCTGGGTTGGCTGAGAGAGCGGTTGGTCATATTGATCCGGGCGCTAAAACATGTCAAATAATTATCAGCACCATTTGTAATCAATTAAATAAGGGTTAAATTGAGATGAAAAAATTTTTAAATCAAACGGATAACTTTATCGTAGATAGTTTAAAAGGCTACGCCAAGGCGCATGAGGATTTAATTTACCTTAATCTTGATCCTGTCTTTGTAACCCGTAAAGAAATTAACCCCAATAAAGTCCTTTTGGTTTCTGGTGGTGGCTCAGGGCATGAGCCACTCCATACAGGGTACTTGGGACAAGGGATGTTAGATGTGGCTTGCCCAGGGCATGTGTTCACCTCACCTACCCCCGATCAAATGATTTCGGCTATTGAATATTGTCAGCCTAAGAGCGGTGTTTTATTTATCGTAAAAAATTACTCTGGTGATGTGATGAACTTTGAAATGGCATCGGAAATGATTACCTTTGATCACCAGACCGTTTTAACCAATGACGATGCTGCTGTATTCAATTCAAGCTATACAACAGGTAAGCGAGGCGTTGCAGGCACGGTCATAGTTGAGAAAGTTGTTGGTAGCCTTGCTGAGTCTGGTAGTGATTTAACAGCTTGTAAGGTGCTTGGGGATAAAGTGAATCATCATTCATCAAGTATTGGGGTAGCGCTGTCAAGCTGCACTATTCCTGCTGCTGGAAAGCCAACTTTTTCGATTGGAGAAAATGAAATTGAATTCGGAGTCGGCATTCATGGCGAACCCGGTAGAAAACGAGAAAAAATTAAAGCAGCCAATCTGATTGTTGAGGATATGGTCGCAGCCATCCTAAAGGATTTCGATGAAAAATCGTTAGATGTTAAGGATCCCGGGGGCATACTTCTTTTGGTCAATGGGTTTTCAGGAACACCGTTATCAGAATTATATTTAATTTATAATGCTGTTGCTGAGCAACTCAGCAAGAAAAATATCCATATATCCCGCTCTTTAGTAGGAAACTATACAACAGCCTTAGATATGGCGGGTGCTTCAATCACAATGTGCTTGCTTGATGATGAGATAAAAAAACATTGGGACGCACCCGTTTTAACACCAAACCTTCGATGGGGTAACTGATAGTATGTTTAAAAAACATTTAAATGAAGCGGGAAAGAGTTATTGGGAGCATTTTAAGTTTGCCTTTATCGCAGGCTTTATACTTCTGTACGCAGGCATTGCCTCAATCATTCACGCGATTTTTCCGTGCTTTTTTAAGTTTACCAGCTTAAAAATTGTAAAATCTTTAATAAAAAAAGCAGGATAAGGAATAGCCTTGCATACCCAGTCTTATAGAAAATTAGGTTTTTGGGTTGGTTTACTCTTATTCTTCTCTGTTATCTTAAATCCAACACCTGAATCCTTATCAGTCGAAGGCTGGCATGTGGCGGCCGTTGCATTGCTGATGGCAGCCTGGTGGGGAACAGAGGCGGTCCCCTTGCCTGTCACGGCCCTCATTCCCCTTGTGGCCTTTCCTCTGCTACAAATTTCTTCGCTCAAAGAAACGGCAATATCGTATGCAAATCCCCATATATTTTTGTTCTTAGGTGGCTTCATTCTGGCACTAGCCATCCAAAGATCCGGTTTGCACAAAAGGTTGGCCCTCTCGGTTGTATCACAAGTTAATGCATCAGCTGGCAGCATCATAGGTGCCTTTATGTGCATATCATTTTTTGTCAGTATGTGGGTCATGAACACTTCAACAACATTGATGTTACTGCCTATCTGCTTGGCTATTTGTGTCAACATCAAAGAAGCTTTACCAGGCACATCAAGCAAGAATATTAAGAACTTTGAAATTGCATTATTTTTAGGTATTGCCTATGCCTCTTCAATCGGTGGCATGTCAAGCTTAATAGGAACTGCACCCAATATTGTTTTTGCAGGCTTTATGCAAGAAAACTTTAATATCGACATTTCATTTCTGGATTGGATGAAGATTGCGCTGCCCATTGCCCTGATGATGCTTTTTGCATCCTACCTCATTTTGACAAAAATAATTTATCCTTCTACTTTCAAAATTAATACGGCGACGAAAAATAAAATCAATCAATCGCTTAAAAAATTAGGGGTAATCAGTCGAGATGAAAAAAAAGTTTTTATTATTTTTTTGATTACAGCAAGTTTATGGATAGGTAGGCCTTATTTAAAGCATTATGAAATTTTATTAGGGTTGACCGATGCAGGCATTGCTATTTTGGCTGCCATCATGCTCTTTATCTTACCCTCAGATAATAAGAAAAGTAACCTTCTAGAATGGGATGAAACAAAAAAATTGCCCTGGGGCCTCTTGCTTCTATTTGGGGGTGGGCTCTCTTTGGCAGGCGCGATAAGTGTTTCTGGGTTGGGTCAATGGCTCGGGACGTCATTTGGTTTGTTGGTGGAGCTAAAACCTTGGTTAATTATTCTCTTAATTACTACCTTCATTGTCTTTCTAACTGAATTAACATCGAATACGGCAACAGCTTCCACCTTCCTCCCTGTTGCCACATCCATTGCGGTCGCAATTTCGGTAGCGCCTTTATCGATTGCAATACCCCTTGTGATGGCATCTAGCTTGGCATTTATGCTTCCTGTGGCTACGCCACCAAACGCAATTGTTTATGGTTCTGGAAAAATTACAATTGCAAATATGATTAAAGCAGGATTTATCTTAAACTTAATTGGTATTTTGATTGTCACGCTGGTCAGCCATTATCTCTTACCGGGGTCTTTTGAAGGACTAATGTAACTTAATTAATAACTACTTAAATTACTTATCAATTTTATTTATTTTACTTCCCTCTAATGTGAGGTTGTACATTAGGCCTTTCGGAGAAAATACAAATGCAACGACAGGCTCTTTAATAGACTCTACATTGGCCACGCCACCGGCACCCCATACAGCAACGGCGACACTTGCATCACCACCACCACTCCAACCGCTCGCACTCCTAAATTCTTTTAATGCATCTGCTTTTAAGAACATATAAACTTCAGATCGTTTTTCAACCCCAAGCTGGAAACCAATGGAGCCAGAGATGTTGTCGTAATACTGAACCTTTTTTCCATCAATAATAAGGGCCCCTTCTCCATACGCCCCTCCTATAACAAACCCTGCTTTTACAATACTGGGGAACACTAATACCCCTTTCGCTTTAGATGAAAGCTCTTTTGCTGCGGCAGATGTTTTATACAGCTCATCCAAAGCGGCCTTAATTTCAGCATCAATCTCATCTTTTGAGGCAGTGAAACCGACTTGAGAAAATACAAGTAAAGTAGCTGCAATTATTGTAGTTAGTTTGCTCATGTTTACGCCCCTCACTTTAATTTTAATAATTTGTTTTTAAAGTTTAAGTTTACATAAAAAAAAATTATTTAAGACAATTTAATATTTAAATAAATGTCATTGTTGGTATAGTCATTCATATGACCATTGAACAAATCTTTACCTGGGTGATAGCGATAGACACGATAGTTCTGACTGCTATAGGTTTTTTTCTGGCTATCGGATTTTTGTTCTTAGTGACGGCCGTTTACTCTCTTATTTACGATAAAGCATTTAGAAAAAAGTATCTCGGCAAGCTTAGTGCGGCATTTGTAATTTTATTGGCTTTAATTGTAGGTACGTTTTATGTGTTTATAAAATATGGTTACATTATTTTATAAGTCGTCTCATTGAATTGTAGGTACTTAATTACACGCAAACAACCAGAACACAATTAGCTCAGTTGTTTGGTTAGGGTTTTCAGTTAGGAAGCGTCTGGCTTTCTTTTATGAATCTCGTCAAGAACGAGCTTACATTCACCAGTAGTCAACGAACAACCATTAACAGCATCTTCAAAGTTATAACCATCCATCATCAACTCAACAAGTTTCTTAACCTCTTCTAACTCTACATCAAGGAGCGTTGCAATCTCAATAAGCATCGCGGTATGTTCTTCAGTGTGCATATTTTACCTCTCAAATTTTGATTAATCTTTATTAAATAATACACGCTAATAAGCTATTCAGTGAAGCTAAATTTGGAATTTTGATTAAAAAAAAGCCAACAAAGGGTTGGCTTTACAAAGCATTTAATAATTTAATGTTAATTAATTGTTCATATTGTTTTGCTTTAATTTAATTTACTTTTTTTGAAGGCTTTATCAATTGAGTTAATAACTAAAGACTCAAAAGTATTCGGTGCCATTTCGCCTTCAAAGCCCTCCCCTCTGAACACAAAAATTCTCGCCCTAATGAGTTCGCCCGATACACTGTCACTGATTCTAGATTCAAAAACCATGAAGGGGACTTTGGTATTTTTATCAATAATTTTTTTGCCTAGATTCCAGGCTGCTTTTATGGGTAAAAAATCAAGCGCCCCCATCCCATCGCCTGTTAAGTCAGCATCTCTAAAGTTCACTTGCATTCTCATCACATTTGAGCCCTTAGCATTTACTAGGGAGTGTGAAGCTTGAAGCTCTTCCCTGATTTTAGTTCTGGCTGAATTTTTAATCCTGGTTAGCAGTTCAGCAGTGACTGTATCGTCAGCTTTTTCTTCAATCGTTATATTATCAAGCAACACGGAGTTATATGAACTTAAGCTGGTGCTTGGGTTATTGTAGCCATAAGACCTAAAGTTTTCTTCATCAACAAGCAGATCCCAACATTTAATATTTTTAAATATAGTCGTTTCAGCGAGGTCATTTATCACCCTATTCTCGCATGCGAGAGATTGAGAAATAAAGCTAAATGAGAGTGCAGTTGATAGCAATATTTTTAAAGCTTTCATATCAAATCCTTTTTTTGGTTAACAGTATTTTGAGTGTAAATTTTTTGAATTCAACATTCTATTTGAACCCATTACACACTTTAGCATTTACCTTATGTAAAGATAGGAAATAATTTAAGAAACTTTTTTTATTTATGATTAAAATATAGTAGAATTACGCCTTCTGGATGTCCCCATCGTCTAGAGGCCTAGGACACTGCCCTTTCACGGCGGCAACAGGGGTTCGAATCCCCTTGGGGACGCCACTTATCTGCTCTACATCCCTTATAAAAACTGCAAGTTAGTCAATTAATCTAATCAAAAATAGCCATATGTAACCACATATGTAACCACTTTAGCATTTGCTAAGACTACCCTTCACATACTATTTATCATAAATATTGCTACAAACAATTGTATATAAATTAAGCATTTTGATTAGAGCTATTCAATCATTAAGAAGTTAATATCTATACTCATCTTTACCCACAGATTTTGTGAATAAGTGTTCTCTCTCAGCCATCTTTGTCCTTCAAGCTAGGGTACCCTACCCAAAAACAAACTAGAGAAATGCCAAAAATAGCACCTTCAAATCCCTTGCTATTAAAGGGTGGTAGAGGGGCACTTTTACATAGTTACAAACTAGCTAAAAACCCCTATTTTGCCCTTCTGAGAGCCACTGATATCAAGGGTCTTAAGGTACTACTTAAAGTAGATTATACGATATTGCTTGAGAGTCACTGATATCAGTCAATTCGGATTTGTATTTTTCCATCTCCAATTATCTTCACACATATTTTTTATACCTTTTATTGCTTTCCACTTTAAAATTTTTTTCGCTTTACTTACATCTGCAATGGATGAAAACACGTCTCCAGATCTTCTTTCATGATATGCATAAGGAATTTTAACTTTATTAACTTTTTCGAATATTTTTAATAACTCCAAAACTGAAGTTCCCTTCCCAATTCCTAAGTTAAAAATTTCTGTACCTAAATTTTCTTCATTATGCTTTAAAGCTCGAAGATGTCCTTCTGCTAAATCCACAACATGAATATAATCCCTGATTCCTGTCCCATCTTTAGTTGGGTAGTCATTACCGTATATTTTTAGCTCATCAATATTTCCTAATGCAACATTAGTTATAAAAGATATTAAATTATCAGGAAATCCCTTTGAATTTTCTCCAATAAGTCCAGAACTATGTGCGCCAATTGGATTAAAATATCTCAAAATACTAATACTCCATTCAGGATTTTTTTTAGATAACGATATTAGAATATCTTCAATTTCTAATTTTGTTCTGCCATAAGGGTTACCTGTAGATCTTTTATGCTCTTCATCAATAGGCAAATAATTGGGTTCACCATAAACCGTTGCTGAGGAAGAAAAGATGAATCTATTTACACCTGCACTTTTCATACAGCTCAATAACGTAGATGCGCCCTCAACATTATTTTCATGATAGTACTCTGGACGACTTAAAGACTCTTCTATTGATTTCAATCCTGCAAAATGAATAACTGCATCAATCTTATTCTCAGAAAATATTTTATTTATAAGCGCTTTATCCCTTACGTCGCCCTTGTAAAATTTTGGACGTATATTAGTTATACTGCTTATCCTATCAAGAACAATTTCATGACTATTGCTTAGATTGTCAATAATGACAATATCATACCCATTCTCTATTAAGACTACTACTGTATGCGAGCCAATAAATCCTGCGCCACCAGTTACCAAAATAATTTCATCAGAATTTTTACTGTACATATTTTTTAATATTATTTAATTTATAGGTACTATCTATATCTTATCTAAGTCTTTTAATTTCGGTTTGTAACTACCCATACTCATCAATTATTTTTCTGAGTATTGCTATCCAAGAGCTCTTTTTAAACCATTATCAATATTTGATAAGGTATAGGGTTAAGGATGGAACCAATCAATATATACTGGCACTTTATTCTTAATCTATCACATATTCTTTTTAGAATTGCATTCGCTATCTTACTGTCTTTATAGCACCTGTTTGCATCATGCAGTGCTCATCAGTTCTAACAGCATCTATCAAACAATCTGGAAACTACTTTTCTTGTAGGCCGTCGATAAGCCTTACATTTTTATTTCACCACTACAGGTTTATATGCGACTAAGTTCACCATCGTCTCTTCACGATTACCCTCAACTTCTTTTCCTTTTAATCCATAGTAGTTCAGCAATCCTAAATCAGGAAGGCTCCACCATAAAAAAGGACGGGATATAGATGTCCGATTTACTACAAAGCCAGCCCCAACAATCATATTAATATATTCTATATCGCTCTTTTGAACATCCATCGGATGTCTAAATAAAAGTTTGATAATAAACGAATGAATATATCGCCGACAAGATTCTGAAAATAATAAAACTCCTCCTGGCTTTAATACTCTGAAAAACTCTTTGATTGCTTCATCTTGATTCATTAAGTGATGAAATGATTGATGGCAAAATATCATATCAACTGATACATCGGGCAAATCAATAGCAGCAGCATCAGACCCTTGTAATTCTACAGAACATTTACATTTACTAATATTTTTTTTCGCACGATGCTTTGCATCTGGATCAACATCAAGACCAATAATGGTTTCTGGATTGAAATATTCATCCAACAACCACAATGAATGGCCATGACCAAAACCTATATCCAAAATCACTGGGTACTGCTGTTTCTTTTTATATGGAATTAATTTCACCAGATCATTTATAGCGACCCTTAAAACACTCCTAACCCATGTATGAGTACCTAAAAACCATATTCCAAAATAAGACTCTTTGACCCAAACTCCTTTTTTCCCACTCATTAATATTTTCCATTATTAGATCTAACGCAATCATTCTCCACCTATAATAAGCAATATTGTAGTGCTGTTCTACCACAAATTTAAGTGAGCTTATAATTTACTGTGAAAATTTTTGAGCATATTTTCTTATTTTTTTATATGGTGTTTTACCTGCTATTTCCATCAGTAAATTTTTATACTTAGATTGACCACTTTGCCCAATAGCTTTACATAACCAAGCAGCTGTATCCTGGCTTTCACGATCTAACCCATTCTGCATATAAAGAAATTTAAGTTTATTTGCAGCTAAGGCTAATAAATCTGGGTCTCTTATACTCTCATGAAACATTGCCCTAGCAGCTAATCTCTGTATAAAAATATCATCAGTATCTAACATCTTCATATAAGTCGTAATCTCAGCATTCTTACCTACAACTACTAAGTCGCTAGTTTTAATCAAAGCATTCCATGCTGAAAACTTATGTAAGTCTACCAGGGCTTTTGCTGCATGCCTATTTAGTTTTCGTGAGAAGGAATCAGTGGTGCGATTATCGCTTAATGTAGAAATTGAACTTTTCGGTAAAGAAGTACCCTTGCTTATTGTAGAAATTGTGCTTCGATATTTTTTATTTCCACTATAACCAAGGGATCTAACCATATAGACCAACACCTTCGCTTGGTGGCGGCTTAAGTTATCGCTTAAATACTGGTCCAGAAGTGATTTTTCAATCACATCAAACAACCGTGGATCAGACAATCCTGACCACTGCAATCTGTTGAGCATTGTACTCTTTTGCTTCACATTTCCTGTTGATAATATGTTTAAGTAGCTATCAATTCTTTCATCCCTTACCTCATCAGCCATAACTGAAGCCGTTAGAAATAAAGCTAATACCAATCCTATAATTTCAAGTTTTTTCAAAATAGATTTCCTTAATTTGTTAAGAGCAACGTTTAAAAATTAGTGAGGTATTTATACCGCCAAAAGCAAAATTATTACTCATTACATATTCTGTTTCAATATAACGTCCTTCCTCAACAATATAATCTAGATCTCCACAGGCAGGATCAATTATGTCGAGATTTGCAGTTGCATGAAACCAACCCTCATTCATCATTTCTATTGAAGTCCAAGCTTCCAAGGCTCCACAGGCCCCCAGTGTATGACCAGTAAAGCTTTTAAATGAACTAATAGGTAAAGTGTCGCCAAAAATACTAAATGTCGCCTTACTTTCAGCAATATCACCACGTTCAGTAGCTGTGCCATGAGCACTGATATAACCTATCTCACTTGACGAGATGCCTGAATCATCCAATGACAACCTCATTGCTATTTCCATAGTAGCTGAGGATGGTTGAGTAATGTGGATACCGTCAGAGTTCGTTCCAAACCCTACTACTTCTGCATAGATCTTTGCACCGCGAGATTTTGCATGCTCAAACTCTTCAAGAATAAGTGTTCCGCCTCCCTCACCAATGACTAAGCCATCTCTATTTAAATCAAAAGGCTTCGGAGAAAGATGTGCCTCATCGTTCCTAGTACTGGTAGCATATAAAGTATCAAAAACAGCCGCTTCACTTGCACATAATCTTTCACAGCCTCCTGCTATCATTGCAATTTGCTGCCCATGCTTAATTGCCTCATAAGCGTATCCGATACCTTGGCTTCCTGAAGTGCAGGCGCTCGATGTAGTATAAACCCTACCTTGTAGGCCAAAATAAATACCAATATTTACAGGTGACGTATGTGCCATCATTTTGATATAAGAATTCGCATTCAGCTTTAGGCAAGAATAATTTAGTAGCATATTTCCAAAATCTGCAATAGCACCTGTATCCCCTGCTGATGAACCATAAGCAACTCCTACACTTCCACTAGTCAATAATGGATTTCCTAATAAATTAGCATCTTTTAATGCTAACTCTGTACTTCTCACTCCAAACTGTGCAACTCGCCCCATACTCCGTAAATCTTTACGGCTATAGTGTTCTGGCATTTCGAAATCCAAAACAGGTGCGCCCAAACGAGTATTTAAACCTTCATATTTATCCCACTCAGACATTTTAGTGATGCCAGTTTTCATTGTTTTTAGGTTGTTATGAATTGTTTGCCAATCATTGCCAATAGGGGAAAAACCTGCCATTCCGGTGACAGCTACACGTTTCATCAAAACATCCCTCCATTTACTGAAATAACTTGGCGGGTAATATATGCAGCATCTTCTGACATTAAAAATGACACCGTTGCGGCTACCTCTTCCACTCGTCCCACTCGTCCCATTGGTACCATTTTTAAGGCTTCCTCCAAGTGTGCTGTTTCTGTCATTTCTGTATCAATCAGTCCCGGTGAAACACAATTCACTGTAATTTGTCTCTTTACCAGTTCAACGGCTAATGCTTTTGTTGCCCCAATAATTCCTGCCTTTGAAGCACTATAGTTAACTTGGCCTCTATTACCCATCTCACCTGAAACGGATGACAGCGTTACTATCCTACTCGGTTTTCGTCGACGAATCATTGGCATAACAATAGGATGAAGCACATTATAAAAACTATCAAGATTTGTTCTTAAAACAAGATCCCACTCATCACTCGGCATTGCAGGAAAGGCATTATCTTTCGCAATTCCGGCATTACAAACAACACCATAATAAGCACCGAATTTATCCATATCTTCTTCCAAGATAGCTTTAACTTGCTCCCGGTCAGTAATGTCAAATTGTAAGGCACGTGCCTTTTGTCCTATCTCAGTTATCTCGTCTATAACTGCATTCGCTTGTTGATAATTGTTACGACAATGCAATACAAGATCATAGCCTTCCTTTGCTAATCGCAGAGCAATGGCTTTACCAATTCCTCGGCTAGAGCCTGTCACCAATACTGTATTTGTCATATAGCCATACTTTTTAAAAATTCATTACTATCTTCGGGCTGAAACACATTTAGTCGAGCCGTTGCCTCAAACTTTTCCCCAGACAATATACACTGAAAAACATGAAGCCCATTGTTGGACTGCATTTCACAGCTTACCTTTAATGTTATTACTTTACCAATCTTAAAGTAATCTGTTGAACACGTATATTTTCGCGTACCCAATAAAAATCCAAGTTTGGGTTTACCTGTTTTAGCTTGTTCCTCTAGCCCTGAATAAGCGGCTATTGCTTGTGCCATATATTCCAAACCTATCACCGCAGGAACACCCTTATTACAGACAAATATTGATTGGTCTGTAATAAGTACTTCAGCCTCCAACCAATCGTCCCCATAGGCTACTATACGGTCTAATAAACTCATCATTCCAGAATGAGGGACCAAATCTGCCACTACATATTCAGACTTCATTTATGCGACCTAATATTAGCGAGATATTATTACCACCAAATGCAAATGAGTTACTTAATACATAATTCAGTGGTGATGTTAATTTATCTTCTGCTGATACTAAGTTTATCTCTGGTAAATCGGAATCACGTTCTCCATCCCATAACTGTATTGGTAAAAAATAATCTTCGTCAGACTCAAGAGTTAAATAGCAGATTCCTGCTTCTATAGCACCTGCTGCACCAAGAGTATGACCAATAAATGGTTTTGTTGAACTACACAAGATGTCATGATCAAAGATAGTATTCATGGCGATAGCCTCCATACGATCATTTAGTTTTGTTGCCGTTCCATGTAGGTTAGCATAGTCTACTTCTTCAGCTTTTATCCCTGCGTCCTCAAGAGCTAACTTCATAGTCCTTACAGCACCAGAACCTGAGGGATCAGGTGCTGAAATATGATAAGCATCACTGCCCTCACCAATACCCAACAACTCAACGCCTTTAGGTTCAGATGTGACTAAAAATAATGCGGCCCCCTCTCCGATATTAATTCCATTCCTATTTCGACTAAATGGATTGCAAACCTCATGACTTACAGCCTCAAGAGAAGAAAACCCTTGAACTGTAAGTTGACATAATGTATCGACGCCGCCAGCAATAACTGCGTCGCAAACCCCTGAACGAATTAAACGTCTTGCAGCAGCCAATGACTTTGCACCAGAAGAACAAGCTGTAGAGACGCCATAACATGGGCCTTTTGTGCCTAATATTTTTGCCACGAATTGGGCCGTCGCACCCATTTCTTGTAAACTATACTCATATTCAGATGTTATCTTCTTTGTACGAACCCACTCCCGAATATCAACTTCACATTCAGCAATACTCGATGTGCTTGTTCCAATAACTACTCCGATACGATGCGCACCAAAGCGTGCTATAACGTCATTAACATCAGCTTCAATCTGTTTTAATGCAGCAAGAGCAAACTGATTATTGCGACTATTCCATTGCTTACCTATTAGAGGTACGTCTGGTAAGTCACCTCGAAATATACCCAGCGGTAAATCTGAAACACTAAAATTGCCACTCTTAGTGATTGTTGTTTTTCTCGCCCGAATAGTAGATTTCACCATTGCTGGTGAGCTACCTGCAGAACAAAGCATTCCTAAAGCATTAAAATAACATTTTCTTTGTATTGTAATTTTTTTATTCCTATGTGCGAACCGACAATTAATACCAACCTCTTACTCATACCGATACAATTGTAAACTGTACATTTAGCGCTAACAAGGTATATCATTTAGATTAACAATCATCTATTTTTTTACTGGAGTATGGCCTTTCTAGAGTTATTCCCTCTCATTATTGGTGTAAGTAGCCATATAAAGCTTAGGCCGAGAAAAACGGTTAATCCAAAATGATGCAAAACCGGCGTGTCACTTAAAACTAGAAGACCAAATGCTAACACGCTTGTATAAGTTGAAAGAGATGCCGCTAACCATGTATGTGCCCCCTTATGTATTTCAATCAAAAATATACCCATATCTAAACCAATTCCTAATACTAGAATTAATGCCATTAAGTGAAATATATTGATGCCATAGCCTAAATAAACAATGGTGGATAAAGTAAAAATGGATGCTAATATTGGAGGGAAAATAATTCGCCAAACTTGTAATTTATAACGAATAAATAAAACTATTATCACCCCTAAATAGGCTAAAGCTATTAATTTAACTGCTTCACTTCGGTAACCCCCAATCAAGTCAGATATATTCTGTATCCGATCAACAAACACTATTCCCTTATCCTTAGTAGATAATTGCTTCAATATTATAACTGCCGCTTCATCTATTTTCCCAGTAAAATGAATTGTTGTTGCAGCGCCTCTATCCACCTGTCTAACGATTAAATCTCGCCATGCGCTACTATTTTCTTGGCTCAGCCACACTTCAGGAGTAAGCGCTTGCTTCATTGTCTGTTTCATTATCTTTTGTGCATTAACTATATCACTGACAGACAAATCAATTGACTCATAAAAGGGTGTTAATTGTTGTTCGTATAGCTGCTCAACTAAATGATTATTTTCGGCCTGTCGCTGTAATGATGGTAAAAAAGAAGTGATGGACTGGTATCCCCCCATTAAATTATCACTGATCAGTTGTTCAAGTACAGGTCTAATCTGCTCTTCTTTTTGCAAACAGTGTTCAATATCATCAGCTTGGATAACAAGAAACTGTGAACTACCACTTGCATTCAGGTACTTCTGCACTTTTTTCTCTTCACCTATCAGGCTTTCTGCTGGACTTTGTAGTAATCGAACATCATCTGCATAGTCACCACTAGATAGTGTGCTTAGGGCTAATAAAAGACAAGCACATAATATCCCTCCAATCATCATAGGTCTGTCTTCTATTCGTGGAAATGATTGGCGAAATCGATCTAATATCCTTGCAGCCACTAATGATTTTTCACTGTCATTATGAGTCCATAAAGGGAAGCACAAGATAACAGTCAACCATGAAGCACACAAACCAATAACTGAAAAAACAGCCATTTGTTGTAGGCCAGGAAAAGGAGCTAAAGCCTGAGCTGCATAAGCCATCACACTAGAAAATAGCCCTAGTGTCAATCCGGGAAGAATCTTGTTTACAATTGTCTTCGCTGAACAATTACGACGCTCGCAAAGAAAATGTAAAGCATAATCAATAGATACACCGACAAGACCGATGCCAAAAACCAAGGTAATAAGATGTACTTGTTCAAATATTAGAGTGGTCACAGACAGCGCTGTCAGACAGCCTATTGTTACGGCAACAATCATCAATACTAAAGGCTTGAATTGACGAAAAACCAATAAAATCATTATGATAATTCCCAATAACGAACCTAAACCAACCGTAGCAATCTCATGGTTTGCTTGTTTAGCTTCTGCAGCGGTATGTAACAACAGGCCTGACATAGTTAAGATTACGCCTTTTTCATTTAACTTGTCTTTTTCTAAATTAATTACTGATAACACGCGCTTCTGCAATGAGGGGGAATATGACTCTCCAGCAAGCGTTAATGTCAACATATAAGTTGGGGTTGGAACGCCAATCACCTTAAATAATGAGTTTGAAATTTGGATATTAAAATTATTTTTTCGATTTAAGTTAAGCTCAGAGTAAAGCCCAAAAGGATCGTCAATAATTGAACTACGCCCTGTATTTAGAGGGCTATATAAATTCAATAGCGCTCGGTCTTGAACCGGTTTAAACTCATTTCGTAGTAAGTGCTTGCGTATCGAAGGGTCTAAAATTGAAAACCTGTATGGATACAATTCTCTCTGAGCTTGTACCATATCTTCATCGTTGACTTGCCACTTTATATTTGCAATATCAGGCAGTTCTGTCAGAACTTCGGCCATCGTCGCAACTGCAAGCTGAGCTTTATTATCATCATCAGACGTGAATAATAAAATCATCCGCTTAGAAAAGCGTTCTGACACCTGGTTAATGGCCAATTGAACTTTGGGTTGCTGCTCTGACTTAGGTAGTAAATTCATAATGCTAGAGTCAAAATCTGGATTCTGCGTGACAGCCATTAAAGCTAGTACTGCAACAATTAGCATCCAGATTAGGGCGAGAGCGAACCTACTTCCATTGATTATTTTAGCTGTCATTGACTCAATTTATCAAACGATATCTTTGTGAAGCCCCCACCTTTCTCATATAGAGTTATCTCCCGTAAAAGTGTATCGCCACTTAAGGCTATTCGACTAGAAAAAAGTGCAATAGTCTTGTCAATAGGAGTTAATTCAGCGGTCCAGATGCCATGCTCAAGGTTGCCTGAAAGCTCAAATAAACCAGATAACTCCCGCCATTCAGAGGTTAAAATGAAAAAAAATAGTTCATTTATCATGCGAACTGTAGGATTAACATCTAGGTGAACTAACTCATTCCCACCCTGCTTGTTGACAATTGTACTAGGCACGATAATTAGTTCATTTTCAATAGGCTCTAGTGTTTTCCATAAAATATTTTTACCTCGCTGATATGAAAACACACCCGTTGATAGCAATGTGATAGCCCGATCGCTGATAAACTTCTCTTGTTTAAATTTCCCCTTTAACTCTTCAGGAGAGATTGTTATGGCTTCTAAATCAATAAAGTTAAGTTGTGCAAATAATGTTACAGGCAACCATAAAATAATAATAAAAAAAGCTTTTCTCATAGCTTGATGCCTAGTTTTTGATAAATAATCTCCGGCGAGGCAAGTAACATTTCATTTTTAACTATATCTACAGCAACTTGCACAGAGTATGCCCTCGTCAACCGTTGTCCCGTATCGAAATCTTCAAATAAATATTTTATTTTTAGGCGGTTTTCCCATTCTGACAATCTCACTTTCACTCTTATTTTTTGCTGAAAATATAATGGACGAGCATAACGGATCCGCAAATCTATAACAGGCCAAGAATAGCCAGATCGCTCCATTTGGATGTAGTTATAATTAATTTTATCTAATAAAGTACAGCGGGCAATCTCCATATACTTGACATAATGCCCATGCCATACAACACGCGTCACATCAACATCATGGAATGGAATAATGATAATAACTTCCGCACTTACCATTCTTATTCCTTATAAAACTATTCTTCCTTTGAAATTGGCGCGTGCCAAAATGAAAAAAAATTAAACCACTGTAAAGGCGCTTTTATGCAATAATATTCTAACCGATGCGCATATAACTGTACAGCGCTAGTGACTTCGGAATGACGTTCTTTTCGAGAAAAACGTAGCCTCTCTGAAAACAACTCCAGATAAATATGATACCGCGAGTGTTCCTTTAAACAGAACATAAAATAGATCGGACATTTCAATAATCCCGCCAATATAAATGCCCCTTGTGGCAATGGAGCCCTCTCCCCTAAAAAAGATACATTTGAAACCCGCTCATTTCCCGTTACCGGAGTTCTATCGCCGGCAATAATAATATAACCACCGCCATTAATTCGCTCGGATAATCGTATCGCTACTTCTGGAGTCATATCTGTCACTTGAAGTAGTTCGATACTACTAGTATCGCTAGCAGTATTCATCAACGCATTAAATTTTACTGCATGCTGTGTGAAACCAAGAATCGTCAATTTTAGATCAGGGAGCTGCTGAACTAAAGCACTACAAACTTCCATATTACCTAAGTGTGAAACAACAATTACACCGCCTGTCTTGCTTTCATCTATGCGTTTAATTGTTCGCGGCGTTTCGAACACTACATCCTCTAGGCGTATCTTATTCATCCAAACTAGAAATTTATCTATCAAAACCTCTCCAAACATTAAAAAATGTTTGAACGTGGATAATTTCCGAAACTGCTTTAACTTTATAAACGGTTGCAATCGTTGAAGATATTCATTTGATGCCCGTCGTGCTGAAGTTTGACCGACATAGTAATAAACTATCACTGGGTATAAAAAGACTCGAAAGCCCCACCGGCCGAAAACACTATGAATCACCAACATTATTTTAATGCCCCACATTGAGCCTATTTCATTTATTTTTGACCAATGTAAAGGTAGCTTAACCATTAATTTTCCGACATAGAAGTAGAGGTAACCGTCTCAACATACCAAAGAAAAGCCGAGTATGCATCCAAGAGATCAACATATTGTCGCGCCAGACATTAAAGTGTGATACTCCATCAACTGGATAATTAACTTTTGTTTCTACTGCCCTTATTGTCCCTCCACGCCACAGCCATCGAACCATTATTTCAATATCAAAATCCATTCTGTCGCCACAATTCTCTTGTTCTAAGAGCGCTACAATTGCATTCAAAGGGTATACCCTAAAACCACACATACCATCTTTTATTGCAAAAGAAAGCGTATTTATCCATACCCAAATGGAGGTTAAGTAGCGGCTGTAATACCTTAACTTAGTTATTGATTCATCATATACAGGGCAACCACTAATTAGGTCTGTCGGATACCTCTTACTCATCTCTAGAAATGTTGGTAAATCAGAATGGTCATGTTGCCCATCGGCATCAATCTGAACAGCATGAGTGTAAGTTTCCGAAAGTAACTGTCTCAGCCCTTGCTTAACAGCTCCTCCTTTACCACTATTCTGTTCTAATCGTAATAGACTTACACGCTCGGGAAACTTCTCACATAAGCCTTCAAGTACTAATTGACATTTTTTATGGCTACCATCATCAACTAATAAAATAGGGCATGCATAGGTAAGCAATCTTTCTAAGGTAGAAATAATTGCCGTTTCATGATCGTAGACGGGGATCACTATCGCAACTTTAAAACCTTTGGTATTATGCAAAACTGATTCGTCCACTTGAATGCACCCCTTTCTTAGATTCATACATAAAACTTAACCTCTTCTTGCCATTATCATAATTTAGAGTAACGGTCAGCTTGTTATTTGGAAATATAAGCTTCTGAAATTTTATCACCTCTAATCCCTGAAATGGTATGTCTATAGAAAAGATACGCCGACCAAAAGCTTCAGCCCAATGGATTTGTACAATACCAGGTAGTATCGGAATGTTGGTAAAATGACCTTCAAAATAAATTAACTCACTCGGGATGCAAATAGATATTTTGCATTGTTGATCAACTAAAACCTCATCTAGAATCACTGGCCACTTCGTTTCGTTCTTACTATGCACTGCTTTATCAAATAATTCCAATAAACTATTAATAGGTAGTTTTCCTTGTGAATTAAAAGGAAGTTGTGCCACAAAACGCCATTTTCTAGGCAGTATCACTAATTCAAAATAGGGTGACAATACCGATTTAAGTATAGTTATCAGGCCCCTCCTTCCCTCATTACTTAAGGTTTCAGCGCCCTCATCTGTCAACTGAATAATAATTCCGATTTCAACACGACGCCCTTCCAGAACAATAGCTTTTACCTGCTTCACTAAACTAGTTGTAAGTAACCGTAGTTCAATGGCGGTAAGTGAAATACGTTTGCCTTCTATTTTAACAATGCTATCTTCCCGTCCTAACAAGGTAAATAAATTATTTTTATCGAATGATACTCTATCAGTTAATTCAATTGTCTTTTTACCTGTAAGAAAATTAGACTTCACATTTATTGTGCCCTTAGAGCTTATTCCCACCTCCACATTAGGCAATGCTTGCCATTTAGCTTCTGACTCCGATTTTATTTGACTACGCCATGCAATAGCCCCAGTTTCAGAGCTGCCATAGATTTCTCTTACACTAGTATTCAATAAGCGGCCGACACTAAGACTATCCACTCTAGTTAAAGGTGCTGTAGATGACAGTATATAATGACAGTCTTCGCCTATACCCCCCCAATCCAAAGCAGTGTTCATCCTACCTAGGTGAGAAGGGCTTGAAATTAATAAAAAACTTGCATAATATTTCGCGTAATACAGAATATCTTCTGAAAAATTACAACGCTGCCGCTCAAATGTTAGTCCCGAACTAAAAGGCCGCAACAAACCGAAAATCAGCCCATAAAAATGTTGATGTGTGACCGTTGTAAGGACTACGCAGCCATCTCGAGC
>Ga0209775_1000046_pt1 | contig 84112 bp, 75 predicted proteins | sample SaaInlV_135m_DNA_FD_184661 | JGI IMG/M metagenome (GOLD analysis project Ga0209775, IMG submission 184661) | Marine microbial communities from expanding oxygen minimum zones in the Saanich Inlet - SI072_LV_135m_DNA (SPAdes) (version 2) | ecosystem: Environmental > Aquatic > Marine > Intertidal... | reverse complement strand
TGAGCAGTTCCCGAACCGATTTCATGATGTTGCCATCGCCGAACAACACGCGGTCACCCTGGCTGCAGGTCTCGCGACGGGCGGCGCCAAGCCAGTCGTTGCTATTTACTCGACTTTTCTGCAACGCGCCTTTGATCAGCTCATCCATGATGTCGCAATACAGAACCTGGATGTCCTGTTTGCAGTCGATCGAGCATCCCTGCTGGAAGACGGTCCTACGCACTCCGGAGTCTTCGATTACTCTTTTGTGCGAGCGATTCCAAATATGGTCATCATGAGCCCATCAAACCGAGTTGTGATGGAACAGATGCTGGACTTCGGCTTTGAGTACAAAGGCCCATGCCTGGTCAGGTATCCCCGGGGAACTGCAACGGCTGGCGAGCAGGAACCACCACTGCAGCTTGGCAGGGCGCACATCTGCCGCAACGGAAAACGCGCTGCTATCCTCGCTTTTGGCACCACTCGAAATATCAGCGAATCGGTCGCAGAGAACCTCGACTTGACGCTCATCGACATGCGCTTCGTAAAACCTCTGGACACCGAACTGATTACTGAACTTACCACCCGGCACGAACTGTTGGTTACCATCGAAGAAAACGCCATTGCAGGCGGTGCTGGGTCGGCAGTTAATGAGTATGTCGTAAGCCAGAAACTGGAATGCCAACTGCTTAACCTGGGTGTTCCCGACCTATTTATCGATCAGGACGAACCAGCAAACATGCGAAAAGTGGCAGGATTAACAGCCGCGAGCCTTGAGTCACAGATCAACTCACGACTTTAGTTCTGACGGTCACCGAACAGATGGCCAAGCTTGCCCGCCTTGGTCGCCAGATATCTTGCATTGTGATCATTTTGCCCGGTTTCGATTGGCAGGCGCTCAACAATTTCAATACCAAGCTTGTTTAGTGCCTGCACCTTCACCGGGTTGTTTGTCATCAGCCGGACCTTGTCGACCTGCAAGTGGAGAAACATAGACTTACAAATCGTATAGTCACGTAGATCTGCATCAAACCCGAGTTTTTCATTCGCCTCTACAGTGTCTGCACCTTTGTCCTGCAGTTCGTAAGCACGGATCTTGTTAATCAGGCCAATACCACGACCTTCCTGTCGCAGGTAAAGAATCACACCAGAACCATTTTCAGAAATTGCGCGCATCGCAAACTCGAGTTGTGACCCACAATCGCAACGCATACTAAACAGGCAGTCCCCCGTGAGGCACTCCGAATGTACGCGGCACAGCACCGCATCCCCAGTTCCGACATCGCCCAGCACCAGCGCAATGTGCTCCTGGCCGGTATCCGCATCTTCAAAGCCGTGCATCCAGAACTCCCCAAATGGCGTGGGTAAGCGGCAAGATGCGACAAAAGTAGCAGGCAACGAAGCCTCCGGTTCAAAAATGGCAGGTCAGTGTAGCAGCTGATCCGGGAATAGAAAACGACTCATAGTTTACTCGTTAGCACCATCAACCCGGCCTTCTCACTGATATCAACATGCTGAAGAAAGGACATACCAAGAAGGATATCTTTCGGGTTCTCTCCATCGATGATGATTGCCTGTACGTTGTTCCGCTTAATTTCGCCTACGGTCATCTCTTTGAGCATCACCCTCGTAACCTCGAGGTCCTCGCTGGCAGTAGACGCATACACCTTGACGCCTTCTTCGACATTAAGGCCCAACGTTTTCGCGGTATTCGCGTTGATAGCAACAACATTAGCGCCAGTATCTACAAGATATCGAACAGAACGACCATTGATACTCCCCGTAGTGATGTATTGACGGTTCTCAGCCACATTAATAAGAACCCGGCTTTTCTCTGGTTTTTCGAACGTCGAAGAGATTCTACCGCTTAGCTGCAACGTCCTGGTTTGGCCATTTATTCGAACTATAGCCTCACTGGGATTCGCCTCAACTAACTCAACACCTGACCTGGAAACCTGTCCCGTTTTCAGCAGTTGATCCTGCCCATCAATCACCAACATCGCTGCACCACTGAACAATGCTCGTACTTCGATTTCAATTGCCTGCGATGAAAGAGGAAGCAGCAAGAGCAGAACCAGAGATAGCTTCATTCTACGTGTCATATCTATGATATCAGTCACTATACCTCGTCGACGGTTGGTATATAGGCCACTATACCTCGTCGACGGTTGGTATATAGGCCACTATACCTCGTCGACGGTTGGTATATAGGCCACTATACCTCGTCGACGGTTGGTATATAGGTCACTACACAATGGCGTAACTTTCGTCCATACCCACATCAATACCTATCGTCTGATAAGTGGCGACTAAAAGTCCTTACTTTTGTAATAAATTGTCCGGGTAATAAATTGCTCAGCTAATAAATTGCTGCAAGCCAAAGTTTAGTATCTGCACAGCAACCAGGGCATAAAACCCTGCAAAGACATCATCCAGCATAATGCCAAACCCACCCGCTAGTTTTTCATCGGCGACACGAACCGGCCAGGGCTTCCAGATATCGAACAAACGAAACAACAGAAAAGCGGGAAGTAACCAGATTTCGGATGGTAACCACAGGAGCGTAATCCACATACCAACGAATTCATCCCAGACGATACCGCCGGGGTCTTTGACTTGCATGTGTTTGGCGACGCGATCGGAAACCCAGACACCCAGAACGAAACCGATAACGATTATAATCACCTGCACAGGGAACGGCGCGTAAAGTGCGGGTATGAAGAGGAGAAGCCCCAGAGCAGAGCCTGCAGTACCCGGTGCGACAGGTGCGAGCCCACTTCCCAACCCAAAGGCGAGGAAGTAATCCAGTCTTGTAAAAACGATTTTCCAGTCGTCAGGCATTGTTAATCACTCTCTTTAAAAGTGCTCGTAACCGGCGTCACCAAAGTCCATGAGTTCACCTTTGCTATCCCTGATGACTATTTCGCCACCGTCAGTTACCACACCAATTCGCGTCATGGGCACGTCAATCGAGTCTGATACTGCTTTAATTTCACCAGAATCTGCCGGGTCTGCTGTGAAACATAGCTCATAGTCATCCCCGGAGAAAAGCGCCATATTTATTGCAATATCCTCACCCGCACTCTTTACCAGCTCTTTCGATAATGGAAGCTGACAAGCTGCGATCTCAGCGCCCAATGAATCTGTCTCCGCAAGATGGCCAATCTCTGCGACCAGACCATCGGATATATCAATCAGTGAATTCGCGAGACCTCGCAGTCGTCTTCCCGCTGCTATCCTCGCAACGGGAAACTGGTACCGACTTACGAGATACCCATCTGCCTCCCCCTTTCGAGAAAGCGCAAGCCCCTGGGCTGCATCACCGAGCGTACCGGTAACATAGAGATCATCACCGACCGACGCCCCGCTTCTTTTGATGGCACTGCCTGCTGGCACGGTCCCCATAATCGTCACGGTTAAACTGAGCGGGCCTTTTGATAAATTACCACCGACCAGTGGCACCTGATATTGCTCGATAATTTCTGCCAGGGTTGTTGAAAACTCTTCAAGCCAGTCTTCCCTGGCTTCGGGAAATGTCATCGCAAGCAAAAAAGCATAGGGGGTTGCCCCCATTGCAGCCAGGTCACTCAGGTTCGCCGCCATGGTTCTGGAAGCGACGACCGTTGCCGGCGAATTCGGCAGGAAATGAACACCTTCAAGCAGTGTGTCAGTCGAAACACACAGCTCCATATCATCAGGGACCCGAAGAACTGCGCAGTCGTCGCCTGGACCGATAATGACCGAGTTTTCGTGTTGTGACAGATTAGATATCGACTTGAAATAACGCTCGATGATCGAAAATTCCCGTGTACTCATCGCTACTCAGCCTGTCTTAGCTCTTTCGCCAGGGAATCCAGGATCGAATTAACGTATTTATAGCTATCAGTCCCGCCAAACGACTTAGCCAGCTCAACACCTTCGTTAATAACAACGCGATAGGGAACATCAATCCTCGAGCAAAGCTCAAAAACCCCCATCATCAAAATACCTTTCTCAACAGGGTCAAGTTCATCGAGGGGCCGGTCCGCCTTAGCCGCAATCAGCTCCTCCAGCTTTTGTTGGTCGTTCGCTATACCTCGAAGCACGTCTCTGAAATACTCAACGTCGGCGCGCTTCATGTTGTTTTCTTTCGTGAAAGAGTCAATCACCAGCGCAAATTCAGTGCCGGTCAATTGAGCCTGATAAAGTGCCTGCACAAGGAACTGTCTTGATCTGCTTCTCGCAGCTGCGCTGGGTTTCATCCAATGTTGCGCAGCAGACTAACCATCTCCAGCGCGGTCATAGCAACATCCGCACCTTTGTTGCCTGCCTTGGTCCCGGACCTCTCAACCGCCTGCTCAATGGTATCCGTCGTGAGCACACCAAAAGCAATCGGGATGTCGTGATCCAGGGAGACCCGGGCCAACCCGCTTGAACATTCGCCAGCGACAAAGTCGAAATGAGGTGTACCCCCTCGAATCACTGCACCCAGAGCTATTATTGCGTCAGTACCGCCCTTGGCCGCAACCCTCTGAGCTGCCAGCGGCATCTCATACGCACCAGGTACCCTCACCACAGTAATATTAGCTTCTGGCACACCCTGCCTTCGGAGCGTATCAATCGCTCCTGCACATAGATTATCTACGATTGCACTGTTGAAGCGTCCAACCACTAGTGTGAATTTGGCGGTGTTCGCGGAAAAATCACCTTCGATGACTTTTGTCATTTTTTTGTTCCTGAAAAGTTAATTCACGGTTGCGGTGACTTTGATATCAGGGCCGATGACCCGGATATCCTCTATGCTCAGCTCCGCAAGGTCGGACATTCTACCAACTTCTGCAAGGTTCAGTAACGACCTTCCCGAATTACCGATTAGGCGTGGCGCGACATAAATGACAATCTCATCTGCCAGCCGCTGATTTATCAGCGAGCCTGCCAGCGTAGGACCGCACTCAAAGAGCACCTCACTGTGTTCTCTCGCTGCCAACTCTTTCAGCAGAGCCTTAAGATCAACCCTGTTTTCCCGTGCTGAAATCCGTAACACTTCAACGGGTAAATGCGCGTCCTTGTCACTGGTTGTTACCACCACCGTGGACGGTACCGACATCAGCTGAACCGTTTCGGGGACACGCAGACCGGAATCCAGGATATAGACAGGCCGTCCAACGCCTGCGCACAGTTGCGCATGTTCAACCTTCAGTTCATCACTTCGAACAGAGAGCCTGGGGTCATCATCGATCACGGTTTGTACACCCGTTACAATTGCCGCGCTGCTGGCACGGAGCTTTTGCACATCCGCACGGGATTCGGGGGAAGTAATCCACCTGCTTTCCCCGTTTGAAAGCGCTGTCTTGCCATCTAGCGTCATCGCAAGTTTAAGCCGCACAAATGGTCTCTGTTTTGTATGTCGACTCACATGGCCTTCAACGAGGCCCTGCGCAGCTTCCTGCATAAAAGGAGTAACAACCTCAATCCCCGCTTCCTTGAGGATCTGAACCCCCTTTCCCGCGTTTCGCACATCCGGGTCCAGCATTGCCACCACAACTTTACTGACGCCGGCATCAATCAACGCGCGCGCACATGAAGGTGTTCTACCATGAAAGCTACACGGTTCTAGTGTGACATAGGCAATCGACTCTCTAGCATCGGTTCCCGCATCAGCCAGTGCATTCGCTTCCGCATGGCCCTGGCCGGCTAACAAATGAAAACCTTCGCCGACGACATTTCCCTGCCGCACAAGTACACACCCGACGCATGGGTTTGGATGAGCCGAGTACCTCCCGTTTTCGGCCAGCCTTAGCGCTCTTACCATAAAACCTTGGTCTTCCAGAGACATTAACTTTCCTTTTCAGCCTTATGTTTGGCCATGGCCTCAATCTCGCGCCTGAACTCATTCACATCCTGAAAACTTCGATAGACAGAGGCAAAGCGCACGTAAGCTACGTCATCAAGTTCGCGAAGCTCGTCCATTACCAGTTCCCCCACTGCCCTGGTGCCAACTTCACGCTCGCCGGTTTCCCGAAGCCTGTGCTTGATTCTGTCGAGGGTCGCGTCGATTCTTTCGAGATCAACCGGCCTTTTCTCCAGCGCTCTAAGGAGCCCACTTCGCAGTTTTTCTTCGTCGAATGGCTGCCTGGAACCGTTGTTCTTGATCACCCTGGGAAGCACCAGCTCAGCCGTTTCAAAGGTGGTATATCGTTCCCCACAACTCAGGCACTCACGACGACGACGAACCTGGTTTCCGTCTCCCACCAAACGGGAGTCAATAACCTTCGTTTCACTATCCGAACAAAATGGGCAATACACGGTCACTTCCAACGAACAAAGCCCACATTCTACTCCATTTTGATCGCGAGCCAGATTTACCCTTCACCAACGTGAGGCATGCAGTAGAATATCGTTTTCGTCTTTGAGAACTACCATGGCACAGTACGTATACACCATGTCCCAGGTCGGCAAAGTTGTGCCGCCTAACAGGACTATCCTCAAGGATATTTCGCTATCGTTTTTCCCCGGAGCCAAGATCGGGGTACTCGGGTTAAACGGTGCAGGTAAATCAACATTGCTTCGAATCATGGCTGGCATAGATACGGAGTATCTCGGCGAAGCTCGCCCGCAAGCGAATCTGAATGTTGGTTATCTGCCCCAGGAACCCGCACTGGATAACAGCAAAGACGTACGCGGGAATGTCGAAGACGGACTGGGAGAGATCAATGAACTGCTGAAAGAGTTCAACGCCATCAGTGACAGGTTTGCTGAACCCATGTCCGAAGACGAGATGACTCAATTACTGGATAAACAGGGAGACCTGCAATTAAAAATTGATTCGTCGGATGGCTGGAACCTTGAACGCAAGATGGACATCGCGAGCGATGCGCTTCGTTTGCCACCGTGGGATGCGGAAGTTGAACACCTATCCGGCGGCGAGAAAAGGCGCGTCGCTTTATGCCGATTGTTGATGTCAAATCCGGACATGTTGCTGCTTGATGAGCCTACAAACCACCTTGACGCAGAGAGTGTCGCCTGGCTGGAGCGTTATCTGAAAGAGTTCCCTGGCACCGTCGTTGCGATTACACACGATCGATACTTTCTTGATAATGCAGCAGGCTGGATTTTGGAACTGGATAGAGGCTATGGCATTCCCTACGAGGGCAACTACAGCGATTGGCTTAGTGCAAAGGAAAAACGGTTACAGGTAGATGCAAGCAAAGAAGTAGCCCGGCAAAAATCTATCAGAGCAGAACTGGAGTGGGTGCGCACTCAACCAAAGGCAAGGCAGGCAAAAAGCAAGGCTAGGCTTGCACGTTTCGAGGAACTGAATTCACAGGACTTCCAGGCTCGTAACGAGACACAGGAGCTCTATATACCACCTGGACCAAGGCTGGGGGACACCGTGCTTGAGGTCTCTGACATCAGCAAAAAGTTTGGCGAGACAGTGCTGATCGACCATCTAAGCTTTACCGTACCAAGAGGAGCCATCATAGGAATTGTCGGCGGCAATGGTGCGGGTAAATCAACGCTATTCAGGATGATTGCTGGAACCCAACAACCCGATTCAGGCGCGGTGAAAGTAGGAGAAACCGTTACCCTGGGATATGTCGATCAATCCCGGGATAGCCTGGAAGGCGATAAAACCGTCTGGCAGGAAATTTCCGAGGGCAATGAGATTATCAAGATAGGTAGGTATGAAACCCAGTCACGGGGTTATGTCAGCCGATTCAACTTCAAGGGCTCTGATCAGCAAAAATTTGTGAAAGACCTCTCCGGTGGTGAACGAAACCGAGTACATCTGGCGAAGCTATTGAAGACTGGCGCCAACCTGCTGCTGCTGGACGAACCAACCAATGACCTGGATGTAGAAACGCTCAGGGCGCTTGAAGGTGCAATCGAAACTTTCCCGGGCAGCATGATGATTATCTCCCACGATCGCTGGTTCCTGGACAGGCTGGCGACTCATATTCTTGCCTTCGAAGGGGATAGTCACGTGGAGTTCTTCCCTGGTAACTACAGTGAATACGAAGAAGACCGCCTGAAGCGTCTGGGAACCAAAGAGGTCGTTCCAACCCGGTTAAAATACAAGAAACTGGCTTGAGAAATAGCCTGCTATCCGGAAGTTGCTGGGCCTGTAATCCGCGGGTTATTCGGGATTAGAGCTCCTCTAGTGCGGCAAGCACATCGCCCAGCTTTCTCACAGGAATCACCTTCATGCCAGACACTTGCTGCCTGGGCTTGTTACCTTCCGGCACAATGGCGATCCTGAATCCATGTTTTGCTGCTTCACGTATTCTTTCCTGACCGTTCGGTACCGGTCTGATTTCGCCGGAGAGCCCAACCTCACCAAAACATACCAGGTCCAGAGGTAGCGCCCTGTTTCTAAATGACGAGGCCACCGCAAGGATTAATGCCAGGTCACTACTGGTTTCATCAATACGAATACCTCCGACGGCATTGACGAACACATCCTGATCGCCAACCTGTAGCCCACCATGCCGATGAAGAATGGCCAGTAACATCGATAAACGGTTGTGCTCAAAACCGACTGCTACACGCCTCGGATTCCCAAGTGCACTCGCATCGACCAGCGCCTGGGCCTCTAGCAGGAGTGGTCGCGTACCTTCCCATACGACCATGACAACGCTACCTGGTGTGGCTTCCTCAGATTTCGACAGAAAAATGGCAGATGGATTAGAGACTTCCTGCATGCCTTTATCTGTCATCGCAAACACGCCCAATTCGTTGACAGCGCCAAATCGGTTCTTGGAACTTCTGAGCGTTCTAAAGCGGGAGTCGCCATCCCCTTCGAGCATCACAAAGGTGTCAATCATATGCTCCAGAACTCGAGGGCCAGCAAGAGAACCTTCTTTTGTCACATGACCCACCAGGAACAATACTGCGCCAGTCTGTTTAGCCTGACGAATTAACAGGGCGGCGGATTCCCTGACCTGGGCAACGCCGCCCGGTGACGATTCGTTAACCGAGGTATGCATCACCTGAATTGAGTCGACCACCACAAGCTCCGGCTTCATTTCATTCCACTGCATGATAAGGCGCTCGCAGCTGGTTTCTGACATGACTTCAAGGCTTTCCATTGGCAAACCCAGTCTGCGCGCGCGCATCGCCACCTGAGACAGGCTTTCCTCACCTGTGACGTAGAGTGCCTTTCGCTGCGCGGCCAGCTGACACATGACCTGGATGAGCAGGGTGCTCTTTCCTGCACCCGGATTACCACTAATCAGGATCACCGAGCCATGAACTAATCCTCCGCCCAGGACGCGGTCCAGTTCGCCGATTCCGGTCTGAATCCGGGGAAGTTCTTCTGCTGAAACATCAATGAGTTTTCTGGGAGGTTCCAGCTGGCCGCTGAACCCACCGCGAGCTGGCGAACCAGCGTCAATAGATAACCGGGACAGCGTGTTCCATTCCTGGCAATCATTGCACTGGCCCTGCCATTTCGCATATTCGCTGCCGCAATCATTACAAACAAAAACAGTCTTTGATTTAGCCACGACTATTACCCCGGTGCTGTCGATGGACCCTTGCTGTTACGCCGCAAAGAAGGGCGTACGGAATGGTCCCGGCTTTATCGGCGATCTCTTCAACGGGTAAATCGTCTCCCCAGAGGATTGCGCGATCACCCACTTTTACCGAATGAGCCTTCTTTGAATAAGAATCGTCCAGCTGGACACATATCATGTCCATAGAAACACGTCCCACCAGGGGATATCGCACCCCATTGACAAGAACCGGTGCACCCTGGGCAATCTCCCGCGGATAACCATCTGCATAGCCAACGGCGATCACTGCAATGGTTGAGTCTTTATCTGCCGTCCAAATACCTCCATAACCCACCGATTCTCCCTGCCGGATAGTCCGAACAGCAATCACCGGTGCGCCAAACGACATCGCGGCATGCAGAGAGGGGATGGGGTCAAGATCATCAAAGGGCGATGCACCATAAAGCATGAGACCGGGTCGTACCCAGTCTCCGGGAGGATTATGAAGCGCCAGAACACCGCCAGAATTGGCAATACTAAGAACTTCACTGCCTGGAACATCCAAGCTGTTCGCCAGAGAGGTGATCCTGGCAATTTGGTGGCCTGTCGTGGTCGATCTTTTGTCGCCGGTGTCGGCAAGGTGGGTCATCAAACCCAGCAGCCCCTGGTGACCTAGTTTTTGTAACACCGAAGGCGTTTCCTCTACAGAGAACCCAAGTCGCCCCATGCCTGTATCGACCTTAACCCATACGTGACGGCGGGCACCGCGAGTGGCCAACAGTTCCAGTTGTTCCCGGTTGTGCAGCACCACCTGAAGCTCGTAGACACTGGCAAGATTAAGTTCTTCCGGATCATTCACACCTTCCAGCAGGCATATCGGCTGGCCAATACCAGATTCACGCAGTTTCACGGCTTCACTTACCCGGGCAACACCAAAGGCATCGGCACCGACCAGCGCCTGCGCTACCTTACTGGCGCCATGACCATAAGCATCCGCCTTAACAACAGCCATCACCTTGCTGGCGGGCGCTCGTTGTTTTACCTGATCAAAATTGTGACGGATGGCATCAAGGTCAATGATTGCTGTGGCTTGTCTGCTACTCATATCTACATTTAGTAATAATCGTCGTAACCAACGGCCAGGTCTTCGAACTTCGTATACTGCCCCACAAATGCCAGTTTCTTTCTGCCAATTGGACCGTTCCGCTGTTTCAGAATAATGATCTCGGCGATACCCTTCTCTGCATCCTCGTGATACACCTCGTCCCTGTATATCGCCATAATCACGTCAGCATCCTGCTCAATGGCACCGGATTCACGAAGATCAGACATGATAGGTCGTTTGTCAGGCCGCTGTTCCAGACTCCGGTTGAGCTGGGAGCCTGCAATCACCGGACAATCAAATTCCTTGGCTATACTTTTGAGCGAACGCGAGATCTCGGATATTTCACCCGCCCTGTTTTCCGATGTACCAGACACCTGCATCAACTGTATGTAGTCCAGGAGGATCATACCCAGTTTGCCATGCTCCCTCGCCACCCGGCGGGCACGTGACCTGATCTCATTGGGCGAAAGTGCAGCAGTATCATCAATAAACAGCGGCTTATCATTCAACAAGGTGACAGCCGAGGTTAACCGTGGCCAGTCATCATCACCCAGCTGACCTGTCCGTATCTTGGTCTGGTCGATACGACCAAGGGATGAGAGCATTCTGAGGACCAGCGAATCAGATGGCATTTCCATACTGAAAACAAGCACAGGACTTTCGCCAGAGATAGCGGCGCTCTCTGCGATATTCATCATAAAGGATGTCTTGCCCATCGATGGGCGGCCAGCGACGATGACCAGGTCTGCCGGTTGCAGACCGGAGGTCATCTCATCGATATCCCTGAAACCACTACTGATACCGGTTAGCGCACCTTTGGTCTGGAACAACACATCGATGCGCTCAACGGCCCTGGTCAGTAGCGGTCGAACAGATTCAGGACCACCACTGCTGGGGCGATCATCAGATATCTTGAAAACCTTGGATTCGGCTTCATCAATGAGCGTTGCGCTATTACGGCCATCAGGATTGAAGCCGCTATCCGCGATTTCGTGGGCAACAGATATCAGGCTTCGAACCGTCGACCTTTCCCGCACAATTTGTGCATAAGCGTGAATATTAGATGCTGTAGGGGTGCTACTAGCCAAGTCTGAAATGTACGCAAGGCCGCCAACGTTCTCTAGTTCGCCAATACCTTCCAGCGCTTCTGAGATTGTAATGATGTCGAGAGGATTATTTCGTTCGACCAGGTCCGCCATCACCCGATAGATGATCCGATGATCCGATCGATAAAAGTCTTCTGCTGCAAGAGTGCCTGAGATATTATCCCAGGCATTATCATCGAGCATCAGGCCACCGAGCACTGATCGCTCAGCCTCGATGGAATGAGGAGGTACTTTTAGAGGGCTAAGGTCATCCAATCGACATCTCGAGACTTAACTGCAGCGGGAGAACAAGAGTAAATAAATTACGCCTCGGCTACCACTGCCAATTTCAATACTGCGTCAACTTCAGGGTGAAGATGGATATTGATCTCGAATTCTCCAAGCTCACGAATGGGGCCTTCGGGCAACCTCACCTCACTCTTCTCCAGCTTGACGCCGGCCGCCTCACAAGCATCAGCGACATCTCGCACCGTAATCGATCCGAACAGCTTGCCTTCTTCCCCGGCCTTGGTGGTAATCGTGATTGACAGTTCGTCTACCTTCTTGGCTCGGTTTTTCGCGATGCTCAGCTTATCGCCGGCCGCTGCTTCTAGGTCTGCCCGTCGCTCTTCGAATTGCTGCAGGTTTTCAGCTGTCGCAGGTACCGCTTTTTTTTGTGGAATAAGAAAATTCCGACCGTAGCCCGACTTTACAGTGACCTTGTCACCCAATTCGCCTAGCTTCTGGACACTCTCTAGTAATATCACTTCCATGACTTAATCCTTCTGAATCGTTTCTATTCTGTTTCTAATGTCGAACCAGCTATCCATGAGCGCAAGAGACGCCAAAACCGGATATACAATCTGGAACAGCAACGTCAGGCTCCCATAGAACCCGACTACCCAATTTTTTGATAATTCCCTGTTTGCCATCAACCAATGTGCCAGCCCAATTGAGGCAAACACCAGCGGTACCGTTAACAACGGTAACCAACGACCCAACTGGTCGCCAAACATGTAACAAACGGCCATTGCCAGTACGATAGAGCCACTAACCGCTGGTGAAAGCCGCAGCTGGTGGAATTCCTTTCTGAATCCCCCCAGGTTATACAAAGTGCTCTGGCACCATCTGGCGATCATCAACATCACTACCATGGAAAACGCCTGACCCACCGCGAAAAAACCCATCAGCAACTTCCTGGCTTGCACCGGGTCAATCACGACTGAAGCATCAACCTGTGCCAAGTAGTCGATGTAAAACTGCACAAACCTGTCCAGAATCCCTGCCGCACTGAATTCAAATATCAATGCACCCGCCGCAGAAAACACCACTGATGCAATCAGTACCAGTTCCCAGGATAGAGTCTGTCGCAATAGCATCGCCATCATGAAAGTCCCAACCAACGCGATCATCGGCGAGGGATCACCTACGAAATAGAAGGCAACACCTACTGGCAACAAGGTCCACAAGAATATAAGTGAACCCGCAGCGACACCAGACCTCAAACAAACAAGAGCAACAATCACGGTACTCAGCCAGCCCAGCAAGGGCAGCGCTGCCGCCACCATACTGATGGCTGTCGCGTAGGCTCTACCACGCATTGCAAACTCTGCAATTGCTCGCATGATTTTATCGGCTGGTTACTTGTGAGCGTCCGTGTAAGGAATCAACGCTAGATACCGAGCTCTCTTTACAGCCTTCGCAAGCTGACGCTGGTACCTGGCCTTGGTCCCGGTAATCCTGGAAGGTACAATCTTTCCAGTTTCCGAAATATAGGCTTTTAGCGTTTCAATATCCTTGTAGTCGATCTCCGTTACACCTTCAGCGGTGAAGCGGCAGTATTTTCGTCTTCTGTAGAATCTAGACATATCTTTACTCCTCTACCGCGGGTGTAGTGTCTGCTGTTTCTGTATCTGCTGCTGCTTCAGCTTCGAGTTTAGCCTTAGCTTCTTCTGCATTTCTCACAGCCGCTGCTGCTGCTGCGGCCTCTGCTCTCTGCGCAGAAACATCGTCGCGGGCTTTCTTTTCCTTGCTCTCGCGCTCAATCTTCATAAGCGGTGACTCTTCTGTATCAGGATTCTTACGCTTCATGATCAGATTTCTGAGCACGGCATCATTAAATTTAAATGCAGTTTCAATTTCCTCAAGCGTCTCTAAAGCACATTCAACGTTCAGGAGAATGTAATGGGCTTTGTGAATTTTGTTGATCGGGTACGCCAGTTGACGACGACCCCAGTCCTCAGTTCGATGGATGACACCACCGCCCTGGGAGATCAGGCTTGAGTAACGTTCTATCATTCCGGGCACCTGTTCACTTTGATCAGGGTGCACCAGAAACACTATTTCATAATGTCTCATCGAGGCTCCTCTCGGGTTTATGCTTCCTGTCAGGTCGTATTCCGTACCAGCAGTGAAACAAGGAGAAATTTAAGGACGCGCATTGTATGAAATGGACTGACGGGTTGCAAGCCATCCTGTAAAACCGGCGAAATCACCGCTGGCGGTTGATCTCATAGAGGCAGATACCAGTCGCCACTGAGACATTCAGGCTGAGATCCGGGAACGGGCAGGGGATTGCGGCCAAAAAATCACACCTTTCGCGGGTTTTTTGTCTGATCCCAGACTCTTCAGCCCCGACAACCAACGCAATGTTCCCTTTCAAGTCAATCTCGGTAAGTGGCTGAGAATCCTCTAGCACCGTTCCTACCACCCAGACCCCATGTTTTTTCAGGGTATCAAGGCAGCGTGCGAGATTCACCACCTGGTAGATCCTTACCAAGCTCGCCGCGCCGCTGGCTGTCTTAATCGCGGCTTCATTAAGGGGCGCTGAGTGATCCCTGGCAACAATAACGCCGTCGACACCAAAACTGGCGGCGGAACGCAAACATGCACCAAAATTACGTGGATCGGTCACGCCATCCAACACAAGGAACAGCAGGCTGGCGGAATCGCCGGCCATTTGTGCTTCGAGTTCTTTCTCTGAACGTACCGCCGGCGGTCTGATTTCCAGAGAAACACCCTGGCTGGCCAACTCACCCCGGTCGACCAGACCAAACTCGATACGACAACCGACGCTTCGAGCCAACTCTACCAGCGACTGCTGTCGTGCATTCAGTTCCCCCTCTCGCACCGTAAGGCAGATGCCTGCCCTGGCTTCCAGGGCCAGTTGCACGGCATGGATTCCTACAACCGTACTCACCCTTTTCGCCCCTGCTTTTTGGCGCTGTTATTTTTAGAGCTGTTATTTTTAGAGCTGTTATTTTTAGGACCCGTCTGCTTAGAACCCTGCGCTTTAGAACCCTGCGTTTTAGGACCCTGCGTTTTAGGACCCTGCGTTTTAGGACCAGTGCCTTTAGAACTATTGCGCTTCGAGCCCGTAGATTGCCGCTTCTTGTTGTTTGAAACTGGCTTTTTTTGATCTTTTTGTTTGCGCTTTTTCGATTTCTTTCTGGGAATAGGGGAATGGCTAAGGAGTTCCAGATCAACCTTGCGCTCATCCACATCTACCCCTGCGACCTTTACGGTGACGACATCTCCCAATCCAAAAGATTCGTTGCCTCGCTCCCCAAAGAGGCACTGCTCACCCCTGTCAAACTGGTAGTAATCACCCACCAGCGTGCTGACATGCACGAGCCCCTCAACCAGGACGCCCTCTAGCTGAACAAAGAAGCCGAATTTCGCGACAGCGGAAATAGTTCCCTCAAAGTCGTCGCCAACGTGATCACTGAGGTAATCACACTTAACCCAGTCGAGCACTTCATAAACAGCATCATCCGCCCGGCGCTCCGCAAACGACGTATGTTCACCCTGTAAAATCACGGCCTCTTCTTCATAAGGATAGAAGTTGATTTTGCTGGGCTTTCCGAATCGTCGAACCTCATCACAGTCGAACGTTGAGTGAATAGCGGACTTGATCAAACGATGAACCAACAGGTCCGGATAACGCCTGATGGGCGAGGTGAAGTGGGTATAGTGTGAATAGCCTAGCCCAAAATGACCCTTGTTCTCTGGGTGGTAAACGGCCTGTTGCATCGACCTGAGCAGAGCAATTTGCAGCACCTGGCCGTTTTTTTTCTCACGTAACTGCCTGATGGCATTTTGATAATCCCGAGGTGTGCCCGCCCCGAGATCAATCCCAAAGCTTTCAAGAAACTCCGCTAGATACTCAATCTTCTCTTCCTCAGGCTTTTCATGAACCCGAAAAAGCCCAGGTGATTCAAGCTTTGATACCAGCTTCGCAGCACAAACATTTGCACACAGCATGCATTCTTCGATCAACCGGTGTGCAAAATTCCGGGTTATCAGATTCACATCTGAAACTCTTCCCTCTTCATTAAAGGTAAAACTGACTTCCCGAGTGTCAAAATCCAGGGCGCCACGTTCAGTTCTTGTGCCAATCAGAATTCTAGCGAGGTCAAGCATATTCCCCAGGCTGTCTTTGTGACGCGGGAACTCTTCGCGTTCAACCCACTCACCCACTGTCGTGTAGGTTAGCCGCTCTTTGGAATGAATCAGACCCTCGAAGAACTGATAACTGCCGATACGCCCTTGATCAGATATGGTCATTTCGCAAACCATCACCAACCGGTCGACTTCCGGGTTCAACGAACATAACCCATTGCTAAGTTTCTCGGGCAACATTGGCACTACATATTGCGGAAAGTACACTGATGTACCGCGCTTATAGGCTTCCTTATCCAGTGGTAAACCTGGAAGAACATAATTGGCAACATCCGCAATGGCGACAAACAGCCGATATCCACCTCGACGCTTCTCACAGTAAACAGCATCGTCGAAATCTCGTGCGTCCTCGCCATCAATGGTAACGAAATCCAGGTGCCTAAGGTCCTCACGCTGTCTTTTCTGTGCAGGCGTTACTTCAAAGGGAAGCTGATCAACATCCGTCAGCACTTCATCAGGGAATTCGACCGGTATGTCATTGTTTCGCAGCGCGACTTCGACCTCCATATCTGGCGTCAGATGCTCACCAAGCACTGCCACTATCTCAACGGAAGCCAGCCCATGGAGGGTCGGCTGTTGCGTAACTCTAGCAACAACAATCCTGCCTTCCTTGATTTCTTCGCCGGGGTCATCGATTAAAATCTCATGATCAATCCGCCGATTTAGCGACTCCAGCAATGCGATACGGTTATCAAAATGAACCCGGCCAACCAGTTCCAGCGTGTTGCGGGCCAGGACTTCCACGATCTCCCCTTCATCCCGGCCCCTACGATCCCTGCCGCGGACACGCACCATCGCCTTGTCCCCATGAAACACAGCGCGCATCTGGCGAGGGGAAAGAAATATGTCGTCTCGCTCATCGTCGCAAATCAGGAAGCCGAATCCATCAGAATGGGCCGATACTCGCCCCGCAAACAGTTCCAGTTTGTTCGCAATGGCATAGACGTTCCTTCTATCCACGATTACCTGACCATCGCGCACCATCGCTCGCAGCCTGAGGGTGAGTGCGTCTCGGTCTCGCGCGTTTTCAATACCGAGCTCTTTGGCAAGCCGCTTGAACGAAAGAGGTTCGCCGGCCTTCTCCATATGGCTAAGTATCGCTTCCCGGCTGGCAATGGGATGCTCGTACCTTCCTTTCTCGCGCCTGGAGTGCGGATCTTTCATTGGCTGAACTCCTTTTCCTTCGATGTACTTTGTAATTGACAGATCCTGTCTGGTAATTGTACCCTGCGCGTCCTCATGCCGAGGTGGTGAAATTGGTAGACACGCTAGCTTCAGGTGCTAGTGGGGGCAACCCCGTGGAGGTTCAAGTCCTCTCCTCGGCACCAACAACCTACATTAACGTCTGTTAATACCTTGTTGTTGGTTAAGTAAGACCGCTACTCAGTCTAGTGATCTCTGTACGTTACTTACAAAATAAACACACTTTCCCACGCTGTTTTTGCTTAAATGGCAATGAACCAACATAAGGATACTTTGTGTCTGCCCAAAAACAGTGTGGCTTTACGCTCCTCGAACTAATGATCGTCGTCGCCATTATTGGCATCCTCGCGGCGGTTGCCTTGCCCTCGTACCAAAGCTACATCCAGACAGCGAACAGCAGCAAGATCCGAACTCAGTTTGATGAAGCCCAGCGTGCCACAAATGCTACATATGTCCGCAGCATGGTTCAGTTGCAGCTCAAACAGGCAATCACTGTTCCCTCGACCGACGACGGCTGGATATCACTTTACAATCCACGAGGTAGTACAGCGCCAGGCGGTGGCAATGCGTTCGTTTCCGGCGCAGCAAACGCAACGACAGGTCAAATTGGTGTGGCATCCAGCGGCGTGTTTCCAACCACAGCGCAAGTGATTCTTGAGCTTCCAGCCTATGCACCCCTTATTTCAAAATCAGTAACCGTCTCCGTAACGCAAAACCTTTAACGGAGGCTTGCATTGCCCACCTGACGTTAGCCAAAAGGCTCATTCAGGATAATAGTGTCCTCACGATCGGGACCGGTAGAGACAAAATCCACCTTTACTTCACAGGTAGATTCAATTTTCTCGAGATAGGCGCGAGCATTTGCAGGGAGACCCTCCATCGTTTTCACTTTAGCAGTGGCCTCCTTCCAGCCTGGCAGCTCTTCATAAACCGGTTTCGGCGAATCACTGTCAGGGTTTTCATAGCCAACACAGATAGCAATTTTTTCCAGCCCATCCAATACATCGAGCTTGGTGATACACAAGCCAGACACACTGTTAATATTAATCACTCTACGCAGGGCATGCGCATCAAACCAGCCACATCGTCTTGGTCGGCCCGTCGTTGATCCAAATTCTTTTCCGACGTTAGCAAGATGACTACCGACAGAATCGAATAGCTCTGTTGGAAAAGGACCCGAGCCAACCCGCGTGGTGTAAGCCTTTGTAATTCCCAGGATGTAGTCCAGGTCCAGCGGACCAACACCACAGCCGCTGCCTATCGCACCAGCTGTTGTATTGGACGATGTGACATACGGATAGGTTCCCTGGTCGATGTCCAGCAACGAACCCTGCGCACCCTCAAACAGTATGTTCTCGTCGGACTTTCTGCGCTGACTCAACTCTTCGACAACATCTTTCACCATGGGTCGCAATTGATCTACGTAGGAAAGAGAAGCTTCAAGGTTTTCTTCCAGACTAACGGCATCCGTATGAAAGTAGTTCTTGAGAACAAAGTTATGGTAATCCATAACTTCCGCCAGCTTTTCCCTGAACCCCTTTTCATCAAACAGATCAACAACCCTTAGACCGCGGCGTGCAACCTTGTCTTCATAGGCCGGGCCAATCCCGCGCCCTGTGGTCCCGATTTTCTGGTTCCCGCGAACATTTTCGCGCATCTTATCCAGCGCAATATGATGCGGTAGGATCAATGGGCAACCACTTGAAATGTACAGCCGATGCCTGACATTGACCCCCGCCTCTTCAAGTTCAACGATCTCCTTGAACAGATCAGGCACTGACAGGACGACACCATTACCGATCATGCAGGTAACATGCGGATGTAAAATACCTGATGGAATCAGGTGAAGAATTGTCTTCTCACCGCCGACGACCAGGGTGTGACCGGCGTTATGCCCTCCCTGGAAGCGAACGACAGCAGAAGCTTTCTCGGTCAGAAGATCAACCACCTTGCCTTTACCCTCGTCACCCCAATGTGTACCGATGATGACTACATTCTTACCCATCGCTATTTATCTCCTGATACCAGCTGCCATTGCCCATTTTGAAAATCGAGATGATGACTAAATCCGTCAGGCTGTCCCGACTCCACAACGATATAACCCTCAGTACGCAACTGTTTTATCTGCTGCCAAAGTGAATCCTCTTCGCCAGTCGGCACTTCAGGGACCCAAACACTTTTTCTTGACTCTTCCGGGAGCTTGACCTTTTCGGTGAGGCTCCTCACATCAATAGAAAACCCCGTGGCGCCACGTGCTTCTCGACCGAAGACCTGCCCGATGTGGTCATAACGGCCGCCTTTGGCGACCACAGAGCGACTACCATTCACATATGCGGCGAAAACGATCCCCGTGTGATAGGCGTAACCACGGAGTTCACTTAGGTCAAAGTAGACATCCAGGTCGGTGAATCGACCTGCAATCGTGTCCGATACCTGTTGCAGGTTATCGATAGAAGCCAGAATTCCTTCGTGTTCTTTAAAAAGTGATCGAGCTCGCTCCAGCACCGAATCATTGCCGGTCAGCCCCGGAAGCTCCGTCAACAACAACGAGCCCGAGTCGGGCAAGTCAAAGGCCTTACAGTGCGCACTGATTTCTGCGACCGATTTCCTCTGCACTGCCTCAAACAGCAAATCCTGCTGGTCTGCATCGAGCGCGAAGCCAGACATCAACTGACGGAAAATATCGACATTACCAAGATCCACATGAACTGCATCAAAGCCAAGAGACTTTAAAGACTCGATCATCAAGCTCACGATCTCTGTGTCTGCCTTACTGGTTGAATCACCAAACAGTTCAGCACCAACGCTAAGTGGAGTTCGATTAGCCAACATGCTGTCAGCCTGTGCCTGGACAACAGTTCCTGCGTAGCAAAGCCTGGCCACGCCATCACTATTCAGGCTGTGGGCATCTATTCGAGCCACTTGCGGGGTAATGTCCGCCCGAACTCCCATAGTTCTACCTGTCAAAAAATCAACCACCTTAAATGTTTTTAGGTCGAGATCGCGCCCGGTTCCGGTCAGCAGGGACTCCAGATACTCGATCATCGGAGGAATAACGTAGTCGTATCCCCAGGTCGAAAAGAGGTCCAGCAACCTTCGCCGAACTTCCTCCAACCTTTTTGCCTGTGAAGGAAGTATGTCTTCTACCCCATCAGGCAAAAGCCATCGGTCCACAATGCTCATCTTAGTTTTCCAGAATCTAGTTAATTAAATACAACAAGCCAGTACCCAGCAGCATACTCGTCAAACCTGCAATCCGCATGGTCTTGTCATCTATTTCAGACAACATCATCACTATCTCCCGCCATCGTCTTGGGTAGAGAAAAGGAAGGATTCCTTCAATTACCAGCACGAGACAGAGTGCAATTCCAACGTCATGCCACATGTTGCCTTATGGGCGTCTACTGAACGCCTTACCCCTCTTACCTATTTTAGGTCCCACTAAACTGAACCAGGTGACGCTGAAGGAGCTCCCCGAAGGAGTATCCCAAGATACTCTACTGGTCAAAAAAAACGGGTAGCTTGTGACAGCTACCCGATCTTGAAACGCGCAAACTAACTTGTTCGTGGTCTGGGGTCAACGGCGCGCGCCAGAGGGGGTATTCAGATACTTGAAAAACACGCTATCTGGTTGAATCAGCAGGATATCGCCCTTGTTGGAAAATGTTCGCTGATACGCTGACATGCTGCGCGAAAATTCATAGAAGTCCTTATCCTTGGTGTAAGCAGCCGCATAGATTCGGGCGGCTAATGCATCACCCTCACCACGAACTTCTTCAGCCTTGCCGTACGCTTCCGCCAGTATCACCTCACGTTGCTTGTCTGCGTCAGCCCGAATACCAACGGCCAGCTCCTGTCCTTTCGCGCGATGTTCACGAGCTTCAATGTCACGCTCCGTGTTCATCCGGTTATAAACCGACTGACTTACTTCGGGCGGAAGGTCAATTCGCTTAACCCGAACGTCAACCACTGAAACACCCAACTCTTCCTGTGCGACCTTATTGAGCCGTTCAGTCAGAACATGCATCAGCTCATCACGCTCGCCGGATACAACCTCATGCAGGGTTCGCTTACTGATTTCGTTTCGCAGACCGTTATTGATTCGCTCCTTCAGCAGTTCCTCAGCTCGCCGCTCATCACCTGATGTTGCAGTATAGTAGGTCTGCACATTATCAACTTTGAATTTTGCGAAGGAATCGACAATGACCGCTTTCTTTTCAAGCGTCAAAAAACGTTCCGAAGGTGCATCAGAAGTTCGCACCCGTCCATCAAACTTCCGTACTTGATTAATAATCGGCAGTTTTATATGCAGCCCTTGCTTGATGTCATCGTTAACGACCCGCCCAAATTCCAGCAAAATAGCTCGCTCCAGCTCGGTCACCACATATAGTGAGTTCATCCCCAAAAGCCCCAGTAGCACCAGGACGAACCCGACAACAAAAGATCGGTTACCCATTAGCGTCTCTCCCTTCTTTCGCCAGCTTCTATATTGTTTCCATAGTTCGCCCCACTATCGCTATCCGACGAACGGTCTGTTGACACCCTGCCTGCCTGGTTTTGTTCCAGTATCTTATCCAAGGGCAGGTACAAGATATTATTGCCACCCTCCACGTCAATCATCACCTTGGTAGAGTTCGACATGACGCTTTCCAGCGTATCAATATACATCCGGGTTCTAGTCACTTCCGGCGCCAGCTTGTATTCCGCATAGAGCTTGTTAAAGCGTTCCGCTTCACCACGTGATTGAGCTGTCACTCTTTCTTTGTAACCCTGCGCTTCTTCGGTATATCTCTGCCCTTGACCTCGAGCTTCCGGCACGACCTGGTTCGCGTAGGCATCAGCTTCATTTCTGAGCCGCACTTCGTCCTCACGCGCCTTGATCACATCATCGAAGGCAGCACGTACTGCATCCGGCGGCGCTGTCTCTTCAATATTGACCTGCGTGACACTAATGCCAGTTCCATAGTTAACCATGTAGGTCTGGATTCGATCCTTAACCGCAATCGCCACTTCCGCTCGACCTTCAGTCAACACTTCATGCATTTCGGTAGAACCAACCACATGTCGCAGCGCACTTTCTGTTGCCTGATAAAGACTCTTGTCCGGCTCTCGAACATTCAGCAGATAAGCCGTGATGTCACTGATGACATACTGAACTGTCATCTTCACTTTAACGATATTTTCGTCTTCCGTCAGCATCTCTGAATCATGGGAACTTGATCGAACCCCGGTGACATTCTCGACCATCACCTGATCAACAAGCGGCGGATTCCAATGCAATCCGGGGAGCACAACCTCATCCAGCTTCTTCCCAAAACGCAGTACAACGCCACGCTCCTGCTGGTCGACGGTATAAACGCCCATCACGCCATAGATCACCACAAGCACCAGTAGAATCAGCCCGATCATGGCCATACTCACCGGTCGCGACCCACCTCCTCCTGACGGACCCGAGCGAGAGCCACCGCCAAACATCTGTGACAGATTCGCCTGTAATTTGCGGAACGCCTCATCCAAATCTGGCGGTCCGTCTTGATCTCGATTTCCCCAGGGATCTTTATCTCCCTGATCTCCACCGCCTGGTTCATTCCAAGCCATTCTGTTCTCCTAATAAAAACCCGTGGGAAAACCATTCTCCCACTACATTTGTTCAACTACTATCGATTATACGTCTGCATACCTTGTTGTACGCATTATCTAGGGAACGGATTGTCCCGCTAGTTTGTTACGGGTAATTTTCCGCAAACTGCTCTCCTGAATTCTGAGATGCATCTCTACAGACCCATCTTCACAGGGTATTTCCCCTACCACGGCGCCAAGCTCAAAAAACTGAGCCCTGATTCGACCATCCTGCGGCCGAACTGTAACATTAGTTTCTATGACTGCCTCACCTATTCGTTCTGCAATTGCCTCCAACAATAACTCTTTACCGGCACCATCAATACTGGACACCCAGACTTTAGTTACAACACCATGGGCATTTCGTTCAATTCTTGGCTCTTCATCAAGCAGGTCTACCTTGTTGTAAACCATCAACTGGGGTGTCGCTTCGGCACCAATCTCTTCCAGCACCAGGTTCACTTCGCTGATTTGTTCGCCGCGCAACGGTGACGCCGCATCTACTACATGCAATATTAAATCAGCCTGGCTGACTTCTTCTAAAGTTGCCCTGAATGCATCGACCAACGAATGGGGAAGCTGACGGATAAAACCCACCGTGTCTGCCAGAACAGCGTTACCGATTACCGGTAATTCGAGCTTTCTAAGTGTTGGGTCCAGAGTCGCGAACAATTGGTTTTCCACCAGAACATCAGCAGTGCATAGCTGGTTGAACAGCGTTGACTTACCGGCATTAGTATAACCGGCGAGCGAAATTGTTTTTACATCCGACCGGGTCCTTCCTCGCCTGTTGTGCTCACGTTGAGACTGAACCTTCGACAGACGACCGTTAATTCGCTTGATTCGATCAGAGACCATACGCTGGTCTGCCTCAAGCTGGGTTTCACCCGCACCGCCCAAACCGGACGACGCTCCAGCACCACGACCCGAACCACCCCTCTGACGATCAAGGTGAGACCAGCCACGAACCAGCCGTGAAGATGCATGGTCCAGTTGTGCAAGCTCCACTTGCAGCTTACCTTCGTGAGTTCTTGCCCTTCTCGCAAAAATTTCGAGAATCAGACCCGTACGACCGAGTACGCGTTTGTCCAGGGCCTGTTCCAGATTCCTTTCCTGAGTGGGTGATATGTCATCACCAAATACAACAAGGTCACAAGCCTGATCAGCCAGAAACTCTGCGATTTCATCGACCTTACCACCGCCGATAAAGGTGCCAGGATGCGGGTACCTTCGGTTGCTGGAGAGACATCCCACGGGAACCAGACCAGCCGAGCGCGCGAGCTCTTTTAACTCATCAGTGGTCGCAAGTTCTGAGTTGTGCTTCTGTATATGAACCAGCAGTGCTTTGCTGCCGGATTTTGGTCGGTCTAAAAACAAGCTTCTTCGGTTCCTTCAGTCGGCATCTTCACTGCTCGTGAAGGCACTACTGTTGATATCGATGATTTGTAGATCATCTGGTTTACTGTGTTTCGTAAAAGAATCACAAACTGGTCAAACGATTCTATTCGTCCCTGCAACTTGATCCCGCTAACCCGGTAGATTGATACCGGGCTCAGAGTCGACACCCGCTTCATGGGCGTCTATTCTAATATGGTGCTGTTAATCACGAATTTCAAGGCCTGCTGGGTATTTGGCTCCGCCAGAAGATTGAGGTTTTTCCAACTTCTTAACCAGGTATGCTGCCGCTTCGCTAGTTGCCGGGTCGCCGCCAAAGCAGACTTGATCATGGTTTGCTCATCTATTTCACCCTCAAGAAACGACCAGATCTGGCGATACCCTACCGCCTTTATCGCCGGAAGGTGGGCATGAATGCGAGGTTTTTCGCGCAGCATCTGAACTTCCTCTACAAACCCAGCTTTCAACATTTCTCTGAAACGGGCCTCTATAGTCTGATGCAGTGCCAAACGGTCATCGGGAATAATAGCCATTTCAAGTAGCGGAAAGGGGCATGCTTCAACCGATTGACGATGCAGCCTTGATAATGGGACACCAGTCAGCCGAAAAACCTCTATTGCACGCTGAAGCCTTTGGGGATCTGTCGGCCTGATCCGTTTCGACGATTCAGGGTCAACCCTGGCCAGCTCTTGATGCACATGCGCCCAGCCATGTTCTTCTGCCTGTCGCAGTATTTCAGCTCTAATGTCAGGATCGGCTGCGGGAAGTTCCGCCAGGCCTTCCTTTAGACCTTTGAGGTACAGCATAGTGCCACCCGAAATGATCGCTAACTTCCCTTCACTTTGTATCCGGGAGACCAGGGCAATACTGTCTTTACGAAATTCAGCAGCAGAATACGGATCATCCGGGTCCCGGATATCGATCAGGTGATGCTTTACCTCAGCCAGCGTAGCAACGTCAGGCTTGGCTGAACCGATATCCATGCCCCTGTATACCTGTGCAGAATCTGCACTGATGATCTCTGCTCCGAGATGCCTGGCCAGTTCCAGGGTAAGTTGCGATTTGCCACTGGCAGTTGGGCCAGTGATCACGAGCACACCCTTCAAACTTACCGGCCTCTCAGGAATAAACTATCAAGCTCTGCCAGACTCATTTCGCACCAGGTCGGTCGTCCATGATTGCATTGGCCGGATCGTTCGGTTTCTTCCATGTCGCGCAGCAGGGCATTCATTTCCGGAAGGGTTAATCGCCTGTTTGCTCGAACGGAACCATGGCAGGCCATCGTTGAAAGGATTTCGTCCCGGTGTTGCTCAATCCGCGCGCTCTGGCCATATTCAGAGAGATCAGAAAGGACATCACGCACCAATTGTTCTACATTGCTCTTCGCGAGCAGTGTTGGCACCGCGCGCACAATGATGGATTCCTCACTCGCCCGCTCGAGCTCAAGGCCCAAGGCAGAAAACTCGGCGCGGTGCTCATCAACCAGATCAGTTTCTTTTTCACTTACAACAATAGAAAGGGGCACCAACATCGGTTGACTACGAATTCCTTCAGCATCGCATGCCGTCTTCATGTGTTCGTAAGTAATTCGTTCGTGCGCCGCATGCATATCAACAAGAATAAGCCCGGCCTTATTTTCCGAAAGGATATAGATGCCGTGAAGCTGGGCAACGGCATAGCCAAGCGGTGGCATCGTGATGTCGTCGGATTCAGGAAACCCCGCAACAGGATCTTTTGCAAACATTTCGCGGTATACAGACATTTGTGGGTCCCGGACCCCTTGCGACCCCGATCGCCCCCCGAAGGATATCGGCGCCTGCAAAGGGACCACTCCTCCCGGGACTCCTGCGAAACGCGGATCCGCTTCACCCACTACCGGTTCTTCCGGGCGTACATCTGCCAGAACATGGTGGATTGTCCGGAAGATAAAATCATGGACATCACGGCTTTCACGGAACCGAACCTCACATTTGGTTGGATGCACGTTCACATCAACCAGCCGGGGGTTAATCGAGAGAAACAGGCAATAAACAGGGTTTCGACCGTGATACAGGACATCTGCATAGCCCTGCTTAACCGCGTGGGTCACCACCCTGTCCCTAATGATGCGCCCGTTAACAAAAAAGAACTGTTGATCCGCCTGACTGCGTGAGTAGGTTGGCAACCCAATCCAGCCCCTGAGCTCCATACCCCCCCTTTCCTGAGAAAAGAAGACTGAACTCTCCAGAAATGCACTACCAAACACGCTGGCAACGCGGTGCGCCTCATCGTCACCAATATATTGCTTCGTTGTTTTTCCATTGTGACTCAGGACAAAACTGACCCCAGGATGGCTAAGACTGACTTTACGAACAACCTCTTCCACTTTCAGGAACTCAGTTCTCTCGGTTCTTAGGAATTTCCTTCTGGCGGGGGTGTTGAAGAACAGCTCTCGTATTTCAACAGTCGTTCCGCGGGGATGAGGTGCCGGCGAAATCTCCATCCGCATGTCTGCGCCGGATGCCTGAACACTCCAGCCGGATGAGGTGTCTTCCTGCGTGTTAGCCGTTAGTTTTAGCCGGGATATTGACGCCACGCTGGCCAGCGCCTCACCACGGAAACCGAGCGTCTTAATGGCCTCAAGGTCACCCTGATCCTTAATCTTGCTGGTGGCATGCCGCGCCAGCGCGAGGTTCAGGTCGTCTTTGTGAATTCCTCTGCCATCATCGCGAACACGAATGAGTTTCACACCCCCGGCCTCAACATCGACCTCTATCCTGGTCGCACCGGCATCCAGTGAATTCTCAAGCATCTCTTTGACGACGGAAGCCGGTCGTTCCACGACTTCACCTGCAGCAATCTGGTTTGAGAGACGCGTATCGAGCTGTGTGATTCTTTGGTGCATTAACCCCTCTTTCGCGAAGTTATCCCGGAGGAATCTTCAGTTTCTGACCAAGATGAATAGTATCATTGCGCAGACCATTAAAGTCCTTCAATTTCCTAAAGGGTACCCCATAAAATTCGGCGATTTCGGACAGCGTATCGCCTCTTTCAATGACGTGGGTTTTCACCTCGTCACTCTTACCTTGCTTCACCCACGCAAGGTAAGAACCATAGGGTGGGCTCGATTGCATGGAGGCCTTTACACCCTCAAATATTGCATTCGCCAGTTTGGTCTGGTGACTTCGGGTGGCCAGCTTTCTCGCTTCCGCGGGGTTTGATATATACCCAGTCTCAATGAGCAGTGATGGAATGTCTGGCGACTTAAGGACAGCAAAGGCTGCCTGTTCAACGGTTTTCTTGTGCAGTTTGTTCACTTTTTTCAGGTTGCCGAGCACCGAATTGCCCATTTCCAGACTGAACGAGAGGCTTGCTGTCATTGACAGATCCATCAGCACACCAGCCAACAGATCATCTTTATCTTCCAGGGCGCTCCCCACGCCACCTATCAGGTCAGCCCTGTTCTCTTTCTCTGCAAGCCACCTGGCGGCTTCACTGGTGGCTCCTTTTTGGGAAATAGCATAAACCGAAGCGCCACTCACCTTTGATGTCTTGAAGGCATCGGCGTGAATCGATAAAAAAACGTCTGCCTGACTGCTACGAGCTATTTCTGTTCGTTTACGCAGCGCAACATAGTAATCACCCTCGCGAATCAGTATCGACCTGAACCCAGGCTCCTGCTCAAACAGGACATGAAGCTTCTTGGCGATTCCAAGCACAACATCCTTCTCGTATAGCTTGCCAGGTCCTACGGCACCGGGATCATCACCACCATGGCCCGCATCGATAGCAATGACCACATCCCTCATTTGCGTCAAGGTCCGCTCAGATTTCGGGGCGACTGTCAGGCTCGGCTGAGCCTTTCCATGGAGATCAATCACCAGCCGATGGCCGTACTGCATGACTGGTTGTAACACAAAGGAGTTTGGTCGAACTTCCTCATTCAGGTCCAGGACAACCCTGATATCTTCGCCGTTGTTTCTGCTTGCGGTCCGGACTTGACGGATGGAGGTCTGCTCCAGAACAAGATTACTCACATCCGAACTGAGCCGCGCGGAGGAAATGTCGATCACAAGCCGAAGAGGGTCTCGCAGCGAGAATATTTTATGCTCAACGGGTTGACCGAGGTCAAACACAATTCGAGTTTTCCCCGGTGATGGATGAACCCTGAGACCATCGATGTCGGTCTGCCCGGCTGAAGCTCCTGTTTGCGCCGCTGAGGCTCCTGAAGGACAAACCAGCATGGCCACTGCCACTGCTCGCAGCAACCATCCTATGCTGATTCGTCTACCTCGATTAGCTGGGTACAAATTTCCTCGCCGCTCTGTGAGTTCGACCTGACGCCTATGATCCGCTTTTCGCCCAATACATCAATGGTAATCTCCAGATCATGCTGCGGCAGATAGCCTATGGCTTTCTCAGGCCATTCAATCAAACATAGTTTGTTGTTGCCGAAGTATTCATCAATACCGATATATTCCAGCTCCCCTGGATCGGCCAGGCGGTAGAGGTCAAAGTGATAAACCTCTGAGTCTAAAATCTGGTAAGGCTCAACGAGGGTGAACGTTGGACTTTTAACTGCTCCTGAATGACCCATGGCTCGCAATATGCCCCTGCATAAAGTCGTTTTCCCCGCACCAAGGCCACCGCTCAGGTGAACCACGCCTTCGCCACGCAACAGGCGCGCCAGCCTTGCGCCCAGCCCAAGCATCTCTTTTTCACTCGTGAATTCAAATTTTATCATCTGGTTTAGTTAACCCTGCCATTAAGGAGCTTTCTTATTTCAGGTAACAGCTGGGTAGCGAGCAAACCACGCTCACCTTGCCTTGCAGTAATGTTGTCTGCTGCGAGCGAATGCACAATAACGCCAAGACAGGCTGCGTCGTGCATATCCAACCCCTGGGCAACCAGGCCGCCAATAATCCCGGACAGGACATCCCCCATCCCGGCTACCGACATACCTGGATTCCCATAGGGACAAAGCCATACATCATGGCGACTGGCTATTAACGTGCCCGCGCCTTTGAGCAGGCAAACCCCGCCGTACTTTTCCTGCAATTGTTTAACTGAGGCTAATCGGTTCACCTGAACGTTCTTTCCCAGGAGGTTACGGGCTTCTCCGGGGTGCGGTGTCAAAATCCAGTTATCTCTTCTTGTAGACTGTTGTGGCAAGCGGCTCAATCGATTCAAGCCATCCGCATCAATAATCATGGGAAGTTCAGACTCGAGCACAATATCAAACAATTCAGAACCCCAGGCACTATCACCACCAAGGCCGTCATTACCAAGGCTTTCATTACCAAGGCTTTCATTACCAAGGCTTTCATTACCAAGGCTTTCATTACCAAGGCTTTCATTACCAAGACCGGGCCCCACGACAATAACCGTTGCCCGGTTAATCAGCGCTTTCAGTTCATCAGGTGTCGTGACACTTTTGGTCATCACCTCCGGTCGCCTTGCCACCAGCGAGTTGACGCTTGTTGGATGTGTTGCCACAGAAACAAGACCCGCGCCGGAATACATAGCGGCCTCGGCAGCCATAGCGACAGCACCTGCCATACCCTGGTCGCCACCGACAACCAGCACATGGCCATGATTCATTTTGTGCGCGTTCCTGTTTCTAACAGGCAACTTTCGGATCTGGTCTTCATAACTCAACATCCGCACACTGGGTTCGATTGCATCAAAGACACTACCCGGCACCGAAAGATCAGCGAAATTAAGCTCCCCCACCACCTCCGGGCCATCATTGGTGAGCAACCCGAGCTTCCGTCCAATGAAAGTGACTGTCATGTCGGCCTTTATGCACGCACCCAGAATGTTACCCGTATCGGCGCACAACCCAGAGGGAAGGTCTACCGCAAGCACGGTACAGTCGTGCAAGTTAACCGCTGAAATAACCTGTTGATACTCAGGTCTCACAGGACCAATTAATCCAGTGCCCAGTAACGCATCCACGACGAATGCTGAATTTTGCAGCGAAAGTTCAGCGGTAAGTATTTCGACGCCAGCTTCGCAGCAGTATCCGTAAGCCTTGCCCGCATCTGTTTCCCCCGAAGGGACCTTGCCAACCAGGCCCACGGTCACTTCAATTCCCCTGTTCGCTAGCAATCCGGCGATGATGAAACCATCCCCGGCATTGTTACCTGAACCACACAAAACACTGACTTTCCCAGGAGAGGGTGCCTGCCCCAGCAGAACATCTACACAGGCTTGTGCAGCGCTACGCATCAATTTGATGCCTGGGATACCCTTTTCCTCGATGGTTATCCGATCGAGTTCACGAACCTGCTGCGCCAGATAGATTGAAGTCACGCTCTTGTTCACCTACATTCAAACCCTGATTATAGGACAATGCTCGCCTTTATCTGAGATTAGCCCTGAGATTCCTCGAAAAATGACACTGAATCACCACCAAAAAGTTGACTGGGAAGAGCTCAAAGGCCTGCTGCCTGGTTGGGGACGGGAACTCGGCTTCTCTGGAGTTGGCGTTGCAGATATCAATCTCGAGGACCACAAGAAACGATTGCAGGGCTGGCTGGCTGATGAATACCACGGCGAGATGGAGTACATGGCCCGGCACGGGAGCATGCGATGGCGACCCAAACTTCTACATCCGGGCACTCATTCGATCATTACCGTTAGAATCGATTATCTGCAGAAGCAGCCAGCACCTGAAGAAATCCTGGCGCAGGCAGACAAGGCATACATCTCGAGGTATGCGCTTGGAAGGGATTACCACAAAGTAATCCGCAACAAACTAAAACGCCTGGTCAAAAGGATCAGTGATCATTGCGAGAACCTGGGTTTCCATGACTTTGATTCACGCGTTTTTACCGATAGTGCACCGATCCTTGAAAAGGCGCTTGCAGAGAAGTCAGGACTGGGGTGGATCGGAAAACATACTTTACTGATCAACGAAAAGGAGGGGTCCTGGTTTTTCCTGGGCGAAATCCTCACCAACCTCCCACTTACCCAAAGCCCCAGCGCACAAACCAATCGCTGTGGTTCATGTACCGCCTGTATTGATATATGCCCCACAAAAGCTATCGTTGCGCCTTACACACTGGACGCAAGACGATGTATTTCTTACCTGACAATTGAACACAGGGGCGTTATACCCCTGGAGCTTCGAAAACCAATGGGTAACAGGGTCTTTGGTTGCGATGATTGCCAGCTGACATGCCCATGGAATCGATACGCAAAGCAGTCCTTGGAACCAGACTTCGAGCCGCGACACGGGCTTGATGCAGCTGATCTTCTTAATCTCTTTAGCTGGAACGAGGAAGAGTTTCTAAAGAATACGGAAGGCTCTGCCATACGGCGTACGGGCTATGAAGGATGGCTTCGAAACCTTGCCATTGGTTTGGGAAATATTGATTTTAAAGCAAACGCTACTGGAGAGACTGCGTCCAGCGGGGTTGTGGTAGCAGCACTGAAGAGCCGGATAGGGTACTCAACATTGGTAGATCATCACATTGAATGGGCAATCAGCCAGCATCAGCGCCTTATCAGCTCATCTTGAAGAAATGTGCACGATAATGCTTTAACTCTTCAATCGATTCCACGATGTCATCCAGCGCCCGGTGAGCACCTTTTTTTTGATGACTGGCCGCGATATCGGGTCGCCATCGCACCGCCAGCTCCTTCACGGTGCTGACATCCAGATTACGGTAATGCAGGAAATTCTCTAACTCGGGCATGTACTTCACCAGGAATCTTCGATCCTGACCGATGCTGTTTCCACATAAGGGCGATACCCCCGCAGTGGTGTGTTGCTTCAGGAACGCAAGCGTTGAGTGCTCCGCCTCACGCTCACTGATCCCTTTCTCACGAACCAGATCAATCAACCCGGACTCATTGTGATGCTTGGTGTTCCACTCGTCCATCCCGGCAATCAGGTCTTCACTTTGCCGGACATAAATCACAGGCCCCTGTGCAATAAGATTGAGCTCCGAGTCTGTTACAAGAGTGGCTAGCTCCAACATACGTTCCGCTTCCGGATCCAGCCCGGTCATCTCCAGATCCATCCAAACGAGGTTCTGGTTCGTGCTATTAGTCATGTTCTTTCCGAAAAGAGTCGCTGCCAGGACAGCCAATGGCAATATGGTACCTGAAAAACACCTTTCTTCTCCAAGAAGATTTGTAAGTCAGTGTAGAATGGGCGACGGTCAGAATCGGAACACCCCATGATACCTCTTGTAATAGAACCAAACGCGCTTGCGGAATTGCTCGACGATGCGCCTGAAGGCACCGAATACCTCATCGTTGACCTCTGTCGGGACGAGAACTACCAGCGCCACCACATACCTGGCGCAGTCCACATCTCACCGTCCGAACTGGTCTCAGGCGCACAGCCTGCGGTCGGCAAACTCCCACCTATAGACAGACTGGAAAACCTATTCTCGCGTATCGGTTACGATCCGGCAAAACACATCATCGCCTACGACGACGAAGGCGGCGGTTGGGCAGGCCGTTTTATATGGACCCTGGATGTTGTCGGACATAAAAAGAGCTCCTACCTGAACGGGGGCCTTATTGCTTGGACTGACGACCAGCTTCCATTAACAGCAAGCGCAACAGAAACCAAAGAAACAAGCGTCTCTCTGACTATTCACCCTGAATTTATCGCCGAGAAGGAAGAGGTCTTGGCCTCGCTTAATGACGCCAACACCCAAATCTGGGACGCTAGATCACCTGAAGAGTACATGGGGGAAAAAGTCTTTGCCGCGCGCGGTGGACACATCCCAGGCGCGATTAATTTTGACTGGATAGAGCTGATGGACAGACAAAAAGGACTGCGACTTCGGCAAGACATCGCCAATTTAGTCAGCGCAAAAGGGTTTGAGTCCTCCAGTAAAATTATTACCCATTGTCAGACACATCATCGATCAGGGCTCACCTACCTGGTTGGAAAGATTCTTGATCTCAATATTAAGGCTTATCATGGATCCTGGGCAGAATGGGGAAACGATTCAGATACGCCAATAGATAACCCGGCAGCCTGACCCCGTGTTTGCTTTTCTTCAACGACTCATCCCCAAACATTTCCTTAGCAGGGTCGTAGGATCTGTTGCCAAAAGCGAATTGCCTTTAATCAAAGGTTTATTCATTAACATTTTTTGTATGCTCTACAGGATTGACCTGAGTGAAGCACAGCGAGAAAAAGCATCCGATTACCGATCCTTCAACGACTTTTTTACCAGATCCCTGAAGCCCGGAAGGCGAACTATCCAAGGCACCGTCAGCAGCCCCGCAGACGGGACCGTCGCAGCACTGGGGAATATTGATGGTGATACCCTTATCCAGTCAAAAAATCATTCTTACTCACTGGCAAAACTCCTCGCCAGCAACAACATTGACGATTTTTCAGCCGGTTCCTTCATCACGATCTACCTTGCCCCCCACAACTACCATCGGGTGCATGCGCCATGGACAGGAGAACTTCATCACGCGACCTATGTTCCCGGAGACCTTTTTTCGGTCAACCAATCAACAGCTTTGCACCTACCTGACCTTTTCGCGAGAAATGAGCGTTTAGTCTGCAGGTTCCAGACCGACACTGGCCCCACAGCTGCTGTGTTGGTCGGCGCCATGCTGGTTGCGGCTATCAAACCTGCCTGGCTTGACGAGGCCTACAAACCAAGGTTACAGATCACCACCGAAATGAAGCGTGTCTTTCACCAAGGCGATGAACTCGGTCAGTTTGAAATGGGTTCCACAGTAATTCTGGTCTTCAAGGAACGAATGGCTTTCTCCGTGAAAGAAGGCGAGCAGGTGAAATACGGCCAATCGATCGTTTCTTAGTCAGATATTACACGCCAGCGATATCTTCAAGGCCTCTTAACGCCATCGTTAACCGATCAATGCCCAGCGCCACACCTGCACATCTCGGGAGATCATCAATGACGGCGAGCAACTCCATGTCATCTTCGATTATCGGCTTGCCGGTTAATTGCCGTTGCTTGTTGTTCCCTGCAAATCGTCGAGTTAGCTCTTGCCCATCACACAGTTCCTGGTAGGCATTAGCGATTTCAACACCACCCACATAGAGTTCAAAACGATCGCTAACCAGATCACCCGTCGACAGTTGTTTTGTTTCCGCGAGCGCTGCCTGGCACGCAGGAAAGTCATAAACGATCGTCGGCGCCAATAACTGTGGTTCGATAGCATACGAAAACACCGCGTCCAGATAGTCACCCAGCGTGGAGCGCTCATCCAGGTGCGCTGTGATTCCCGGAGCGACAAGCCCAGCCAGCCCCTCAACCCCTAACGGGTGGGGGTTTACCTTGAGATGTTTTTCGAACAACTCGCGGTATGAATAGCGATCATTGATCTGGCTAATTGGTTGAATGCTGTACTTCCCCATCTGCTTGCCGACATACTTCAGCATAGCCTGAAGGTCATCCATCAGTTCAGCCAGGGAGTGATCGCATCGATACCATTCCAGCATTTGGAATTCCACACGATGACGTCGACCGATTTCTCCACCCCGATAAGCGGGACAAATTTGGAATATGTTGAGTCGATGCTCGGCAAGAAGGCACTTCATTGCATATTCGGGCGAGGTCTGGAGATACCCCTGCCGCCCCACCTGAATATTCTCCAGGTGGGTTTCGCTTGATCCAGTTAACCTGAGCGTGGCGGTTGTCACCTCAAGGACTTCTTCAGAATAAAAGTAATCCCTGATTGAGCGCAGTAGCCTGCTTCTGAACTCGAGGCGAGATCGGCCTTTCTGTTCATCGCCCTGGCTGATTACTGTTTTACCCGGTTCTGGTATTCAGCTGTACGGGTATCGACTCGAACCACTTCCCCAATATTAATAAAGAGCGGCACTTTTACGACTGCACCGGTACTTAATGTCGCCGGCTTAGTGCCACCCTGAGCAGTATCACCTTTTAAACCAGGGTCAGTTTCTGCGACTTCCAGTTCCACAAAATTAGCCGGTGCCACCGCAATGGGAACCTCGTCCCAAAGAGTCACGGTAACCTTATCCGTCTCTTTCAACCATCGAATGCTGTCTTCAACTGCCGCTTGATCGGCGGCGAGCTGCTCATAGCTGCCATCAGTTTTCATAAAATGCCAGTACTGGCCGTCCGCATAGAGATACTCCATGTCATGCTCCATCACATCGGCACCTTCAAGCGATTCCCCGGACTTGAATGTCCTTTCCCAGACCCGTCCTGTTTTCAGGTTTTTAAGCCTGACGCGATTAAACGCCTGGCCTTTCCCCGGTTTAACGAATTCATTTTCAACAATGTTGCACGGATCTCCTTCCAGCATAACCTTAAGACCCGACTTGAATTCGTTGGTAGAATAACTTGCCATTAATCCTCTTCCCTAGATTTGCATATGACAATGATAACCCTAAGCGATGCCGGTTCCCACGACCAGAGTTGGCAATGGCACTTGCAACATGCGATCAGGACTATTCCTGCGTTGGCATCTCACCTGGGTGTCCAACTGGATGATATAGACCAGGATTTCCCCCTGCTGGCACCGAGGCCCTATCTGGATCGCATCGTGAGGGGCGATGCCTTTGATCCACTCCTGCTACAGATACTTCCAAGGTCACAGGAAAACGAATTCGAACCACAGTACTTAAGGGATCCTCTGCAGGAAGGAAATTTGATCACCCGGACCCGCGGGCTGATTCAAAAATACAATGGCCGTGCGCTTGTGATCACCACCGGCGCCTGTGCTATTAATTGTCGCTACTGTTTCCGCCGCCATTTCCCCTATGGCGAGAACAATCCCTCGAGCTCTGACTGGACCGGGATCTATCAGCACCTCTCCAGCGACACATCACTCTCGGAGGTGATCCTGAGTGGCGGGGATCCATTAATCCTTGGTGATCGCCAGTTAAGCGACATCATCACAAAACTCGATTCCATCGAGACTATCGATACAATCCGACTGCATACCCGGCTACCGGTAGTGATCCCCCAGCGAATTTGTCCGGAGTTGCTTGATTGGGTAAATCGATGTCACAAAAAAGTTGTCTTTGTGTTGCACACTAACCACCCCAACGAAATCGATGACCACGTCGTTGATGCAGTTAGCGCACTTCGAGATGCTGGAGCTACCTTACTCAACCAGAGTGTTTTGCTGCGCGACGTTAATAACTCGCCAGAGGTACTCGTTAAGCTGTCGAGACAATTGTTTGACGTGGGTGTGCTGCCTTATTATCTGCATCTTCTTGACCCCGTAGCAGGCGCGCGGCATTTCGATGTTCCGGAAGTCGAGGGAGTGAACCTAATACGACAAATATCCGGTCAGTTGCCAGGGTACCTTGTCCCCAGGCTGGCAAGAGAAATACCTGGCGCTGACGCTAAACAGGTTATCGCCGGGCAATGATTTGCGAAGGACTCACCTTTCGCGTACATCCCATATGGTATAGTTTACGCTTGATCCAAGGGACCTAAATGAGCAACAAAGAACCCATTCGATTGCTGATTCTGGAACAATCCCTAAATCGCGCAGAGGAGCTTATTGTCCTGCTAAGATCGGCAGGACGCGCAACTCGCGCCCACCAGATCGGGTCCGATGCAGATTTCTTAGAAAAAATTTCCGAACAGCCTTGGGACTTGATCCTGGCGGCCAACGAAGCCAACGGATTTACGATACAGTCAGTGATTTCCCAGCTTCAAATGCTGGATAAAGATATACCCGTTATCATGCTGGCCGATAACCGCGATCCTGGATCAATCACCCAAGGCCTGAAAATGGGTGCCATCGATGTGGCACTCGACGATGACGATGAACGACTGCTACTGCTAATCCAGCGCGAGCTGAAGAATCTTGAGACCAGGCGCCAGAAACGAAGGGCCGAGGTCGAGCTGAAAGAAACAGACAGAAGAAACAACCTGCTCCTCGATTCATCCACAACTGCGATCGCCTATGTTCATGAAGGCATGCATATCTACACCAACCAGGCCTATGCGAACCTGTTTGGATATGAGGACCCGGATGAGTATGCCGGCATTCCCATCATTGACCTGATCACCAAAGAGGATCAGGGAAAGTTTAAAACTTTCCTAAAATCCCTTGATAGAGATGAAACCCAGGAAGCAGAATTTGGTTGCGTCGATAACGAGGGGGCAACCATTCTGACGAAACTCACCATGTCACCAGCCACCTACGATAGCGAGTCCTGCACGCAGGCCATCTTTAAACCACTTGTAGATTCGTCCGAGCTCGAGGACAGGATTAAGGAAATATCCAGTCAGGATCTTTTGACCGGCCTGTTCAACAGGCAGTACTTCATTGAAGTACTCGACCAGGCTGTTGATAACGCAAACCAGGGAAAACAATCTTCCATTATCTTCTACATGGTTATAGACCATTTCCCTCGCATTCGTTCAGATGCGGGCATTTCAAACGCCGATCTCGTCTTGGGGGATCTGGCCTCTGTGATACGCGGTAAAGTCCCGGATGATCACTTGATAGCCCGTTTCGGGGATGATGTTTTTACGTTGCTGATTGAGGGCAACGATAAAGCTGCGGCCGAAGAGTTGGCCGAAACCATTCGGACCACGGCTGAGGAGCATATGTTCGAGGCATCCGGTAAAAATTACCAGGTGACACTCAGTATCGGACTTTCAATGATTGCCGAGAACACCTCTACGGTTGAACAAGCAATATCCCGAGCATACCAGGCATCTGACTCCATCGAGGAGGGGAATGCCATTGCTTTCTATGAGCCGAAAAATCCTACGCTCGGAGAAGGCGGCCAGTCCATATCTACAGATACGCTGCAGGCTCTTGTAAGCCATGCCCTTGACGAGGACCAGTTCAAACTCAATTTCCAGCCTATTATTTCACTACACGGGGAAGACGAAGAACAGTTCGAAGTGTTACTCAGGCTGCCGGATGCAGAGGGCAACGATCTTAGACCAGCGGAGTTTATGGGGCCGGCAGAGGATGCAGGGTTACTTCAAAAGATTGACAGGTGGGTCGTTTTTAATGCCATCAAACAACTGGCAAAGCAGAGAGAAGGCGGTGGGAAGGCGCGTCTGTTCATTAATGTCAGTCACAAAATACTGACCGATGAAGAATTCCTGCCTTGGATGAGTGTCTCCCTGAAAGCCTCCAGGCTTGCAAGCGATAGCATCGTCTTCCAGTTGCACGAGAATGATGCGACTTCCTATATCAAGCAGGCAGCCAAGTTCACAAAGGGTTTACAGGAACTGCATATCAAATCTTCCATCAACCATTTCGGTTGTTCTCTTAACCCGTTCAATCTGCTCAAACACCTGACCCCGGATATTGTAAAACTGGATGGTTCTTTCGCAAACGAGATTGAAAAAAACGAAGAAAAGCGGGAAGAACTTATCGAAATAGTTCGGTCCCTTCAGGCATCCGGCGTTCTGACTGCGATTTCCGGCGTGGAAGACCCTTCGACCCTCCCGGCGCTCTTTATGACCGGTATTAATTACATTCAGGGCAACTATATTTCTGAGCCACTTGATGACATAGACTACGATTTTTCTTCGGAAGGTCTCTAGAAAGCCAGAGCGGTCTCCTCTAGATATGAGGTAATTCCTTGTCCCTGATTCCCATCAGGTAAAGAAGACTATCCAGGCCTAGTGTAGAGATAGCGTGGCCTGCACTTTCTCTGACAAGGGGTTTGGCATGAAAGGCAATTCCCAGCCCTGCGATGTCCAACATCGCTAGATCGTTTGCGCCATCACCTACCGCAATCGTTTGTTGAAGCGATATTCCTTCCTTATCAGCTAATTGCTTCAAAAGGTCTGCTTTACGGTCTGCATCCACGATGGGGTTGAGAACACGCCCGGTGAGAACCCCGTCTGCTATTTCCAACTCGTTAGCATAGACATAATCAACGCCCAGCTTTTCCTGTAACAACTTGCCGAAGTAGCTGAATCCGCCGGATAATATCGCTGTTTTGTATCCAAGGTGATTTAGCGTCTTGAAAAGGTGCTCAGCACCTTCCATCAACGGTAATCGATCTGCGACTTTCGCAAGGGCACTAACGGGAAGTCCCTTGAGAAGCCCCACGCGTTTTGCAAGGCTCATCGAAAAATCCAACTCCCCAGCCATTGCCCTTGATGTGATATCAGCAACCTCGGCACCAACGCCAGCTTCAACCGCCAGTTCATCGATAACTTCTGTCTTTATAAGCGTCGAATCCATATCAAAAGCTATAAGCCTTCGGTTCCTTCTATAGATCCCATCTTCCTGGACTGCCACATCGATATCCAGATCCGCGCAAACTGCCAACAGTTGTTCCCGGAAGGATTCATCAGGTTCCCCGCGTAAGGAAAACTCTACGCAGGCTTTTGAGATCTCTCCTGATTCATGTAACGGCACCCGGCCAGAGAGCCGGATAATGTTGTCAATATTGAGGCCACTTGCTGCGATGATTTCACACACTGTCGCTATATGTGAAGCTTTGATACGCCGTGCCAGCAGCGTCAGAATATAACGGGATGCACCCTGGAGTCCGACCCATTGCTCATAACTTTCTTCAGAAACAGGCGTGAACCTGGCCAGGACACCCAATTGCTCAGATTGCTCACGCAATGCTTCAAGAACGTCTTCAAGAATGCCCGGCACATTGACCAGAATCCCTAGAGACAGGTGATTGTGGATAACCGACTGACCGACGTCGAGAATATCGACGTCAAGACTACCTAACAATTTTGAAATCGTTGCGGTGATACCGGGTTTGTCTTCACCCGACACACTGATCAACACCAGTTCGTTCATGGAGGCTCCTTTGAGAGTCCGTATTATGCGGCATACGTTAGCAGTAGCAATGTTGCGGGGTTCGTTATCAGCTATACTCTGCAACGATTTTACTACCTACCGCGAGATCCATGACTGACGGGAAACACCCCAGAAAGCGTCGGCTCATAGCCCTCCTCGTTGTACTTCCACTTCTCGCTGGGGGGCTCGTATTCTTCGCTATTACCCAATATCAGGCGAGAGTAGTCGAATTGGAGCAATCCCGATTTGGCCAGTCATCAGCACGGCAGTTGGCCGCACAGGTGGCAAGCTACGTCGTAGAAGACAACCTACTTTCACTTAACGTCATCGTCGCACAACTCACCCGCAATGAACCCCTTCAGTTCGTCGCCATCTACGATGAAAGTAACCAGCTGATAGTCCAGAGCGGCAAAGAAGAACGAACAAACACATCCTATACCGCAGAAGTGACTTTTCAGGATTCCCTGGTCGGCCGGGTTCGGATGACAGTTTCACACGCCGAAACAGCCAACCAGTTTTTAGGTTGGATGCTATTGATGCTTGCCGCGGGGTACAGCTTCCTGGTCGCGCGATTTGCAACATCAATAACCAGCTGGGTTAACCACGAGACTCGATCCGAACCTGCGGCCACCCAGGTACTTGAAACGCCACCGCAAACTGATCACGGCCCCACTGATGAATGCATACTCGTCGTTAGAATCCGGCCCGCAAGACACCTGGAGCAACACTTCGACAAGTTTTTCAAGGCGGCAAACCTATACGGGGGTATCGTTGAGCAAACCACGCCCGAAGAACTGGTCATTCATTTTGACAACTCAGATGCCATGTACATGGCCACCTGCTCTGGCCTGTTAATCCAGAAGATAGCAGCTAAAGTGAACGGCAAAATCGCGTTTGGCGGTACCCTGGACCTGCTGAACGAAGAACCAGAAAAAATTCGCAAAGCTGCAAGCTATCTTGCGTCAATTGCAGAGGGCAACCTGATAGCTGCCCATGGGTATTCACCCTTGTCGGACCGGGTTGAATTACAATCCTTTCACCATGCGCTGGTGGACTCAAAGGGCCTGTTAAGAATCGCGGGACTAATCAATCCTGACCTGCTCAATAATCAGGCCCGCCAGCTTGCGACTCCCGGCTAGTCGCCCCTCTCTACCAGTACGCCATCAACCTTCTGGAAACCGCGTGGTAGTTTCAGGCCACGGCGAGCCCTTTCCCCTCGATAATGCTCAAGATCATCTATCTTTAGATTCAGCGTTCGTTTACCGGATTGGACAACAAGCGTGTCTACCTCTGAAAAAACCCGAACATACGCCATAAATTCCTCGCGGGATTCCACTCTCGCCTTGGGAATGTTCATGATCTTCACTCCTTTACCACGCCCCAGGCTAGGGAGATCCGCCACGGGGAAGATCAGCAATCGACCCTCGTTGCTGAATGCAGCGATATAGTCATGTTTTTCATCAACAAGCAGCGCTGGCTGGTTAACAATCCCGCCTTTAGGCACCGACAGTACCGATTTCCCTGCCTTGTTCTTGGTCACCATATCTTCGAGCCGACCAATGAAACCATAACCAGCATCACTAGAGAGAACAAACCGGGTATCCTTCTCTCCCAAAACTACACCGGTGTAGAAAGCTCCATCTGGCGGGTTGAACCGTCCAGTCAAAGGCTCCCCCTGACCCCTTGCCGATGGCAAGGTGTGCATGGCCCCGGTATAGGCACGCCCTGTTGAATCGAAGAATATGGCATCCTGGTTCGAGCGGCCGGGAAGTGCCTGTAGAAAGCCATCGCCGGACCGATAGCTCAGGTCTTCCGGATTTACCTCATGACCTTTTGCCGCCCGGATCCAGCCTTTCTGCGAGAGCACAACGGTAACTGATTCCGTGGATATCAGATCCTTTTCTGCAAAAGCCTGCGCATCTCCACGCACAACGATCTCGCAAACGCGAGCATCACCGTAGGTTTCTGCATCTTCCATCAGCTCTTTCTTAATGAGTGTTTTCAGTCTGGCCCTGGATTTAATCGTTTTCTCCAGGTCGGCTCTTTCTGCATTGAGTTCATCTTGTTCCCCCGCAATACGCGTTTCTTCAAGCCTGGCAAGTTGTCGTAAGCGCAGGTCAAGAATGGCGTCAGCCTGCAGATCTGACAAATTGAATTTCTTAATCAGCGCCTGCTTCGGCTTGTCCTCGGTCCGAACAATTTTGATCACCTCATCAATATTCAGGTAAGCGATCATCAGGCCATCCAGGATATGCAGCCGACCAAGGATTTTGTCCAATCGAAATTGCAGCCGTCTGAGCACGGTATCTGTTCTGAACTTCAGCCATTCATTCAGCAACTCAAGGAGCGGTCGCACCCTCGGCTTACCGTCAATACCAATCATGTTGAAGTTAACCCGATGGGTTCTCTCAAGATCGGTCGTAGCGAAAAGATGTGCCATAAGCTGGTCAGCATCCACACGATTGGACTTTGGTACCACGACAATTCGAGTAGGGCATTCGTGATCGGACTCATCGCGCAGGTCTACTACCATCGGCAGTTTCTTAGCCTGCATTTGTCCTGCAATCTGCTCGAGGATTTTGGTTCCGGAAACCTGGAACGGTAGCGCCGTTATTACAATATCGCCGTCCTCCCGCGAATAAACCGCTCGCGCTCGAACTGCACCACGGCCTGTTTCATAAATCTGTCTGATGTCTTCACTACTGGATATTATCTCAGCACCCGTTGGGAAATCAGGACCTTGCACATGCTCCATGATGTCCTTCAACGTAGATCGAGGGTTGTCGAGTAATCGAATGCAGGCACTAACGACTTCGTTAAGGTTGTGTGGCGGGATATCCGTTGCCATTCCCACGGCTATTCCACTTCCACCATTCAGCAGGATATTAGGCACCCGCGCAGGAAGATTAAGCGGTTCAGCAAGGGTACCGTCAAAGTTGGGTGTCCAGTCGACCGTTCCCTGTTTTAGTTCACCTAACAGGACTTCAGAATAACCGGTCAGTTTGGATTCTGTGTAACGCATGGCAGCGTAGGACTTGGGGTCATCCGGGGATCCCCAGTTACCCTGCCCATCAACCAGCGGATAGCGATAGCTGAATGATTGCGCCATCAGCACCATCGCCTCGTAACATGCGGAATCACCATGAGGGTGAAACTTACCGAGGACGTCGCCAATGGTCCGCGCGGACTTGACATACTTTGCATCGGCGCTAAGCCGCAGCTCGCTCATCGCATAAACAATTCGCCTCTGCACAGGCTTTAGTCCGTCACCAATGTGCGGCAGCGCCCTGTCATTGATGACGTACATCGCATAGTTCAGGTATGCACTTTCTGTGTAGTCAGCGAGCGAAATTTTTTCAAAGTCACCATCAATCATATTTTCAGTCATTGTGCCTTCTCTTTCGACAAGAGCTTCGGTGCCTCTTGATCGGCTTTATGTTCTTGTATGTTCTTTCCTGGGACGTTAGCCAAGTGCACTTATGTCACCTTTCTTCTCGAGCCAGCTCTTTCGATCAGGCGCCCTCTTTTTCGAGAGCAGCATATCCAACATTTCGTCAACCGATGTTGCTGTCCCTGGAGTCAGTTGCACGAGTCGTCGCGTATCCGGTGCCATCGCGGTCTCCCGAAGCTGGAGTGGATTCATCTCACCCAAGCCCTTGAAACGTTGCACGACCACCTTTCCCGGGATCTTCTCTGCTGCAATCCTATCCAGGATACCCTGACGCTCACCCTCATCCAGCGCGTAGAAAACTTCCTTGCCCGCGTCCACCCGATACAGTGGTGGCATCGCCACAAACACATGGCCTTCTTCAACCAGGGCACGAAAATGTCGCACGAACAGAGCAATCAACAAGCTCGCAATGTGCAGACCATCCGAATCCGCGTCCGCAAGAATGCAGATCTTGCCATAACGCAACTTGGCCAAGTCATCTGAGCCCGGGTCAATTCCCAGAGCCACTGAAATATCATGGACTTCCTGGGACGCGAGAATCTCAGACGAATCAACCTCCCAGGTGTTCAGGATTTTACCCCGCAGCGGCATGATCGCCTGGGTCTCACGATTCCTTGCCTGTTTTGCTGAACCGCCTGCCGAGTCTCCTTCTACAAGAAAGAGCTCACCCATCATGGCGTCACTACAGGAGCAATCGGCCAATTTCCCGGGTAGCGCGGGGCCACTGGTCAGCTTCTTTCTTGCGACCTTTTTCCCCGCACGGAGCCGAGCCTGGGCGCTCGTGATCGCTAGTTCAGCGATCGCTTCACCCTCTGTAACATGCTGATTCAGCCAAAGTGAAAAGCTATCTTTTACAACGCCTGAAATAAAGGATACTGCCTGTCTCGAATTCAGGCGTTCTTTAGTCTGACCGGCGAACTGCGGATCAATCATCTTGGCTGAGAGGACGTAGTTACACTTGTCCCATATGTCTTCGGCGGTAATCTTGATGCCTCGGGGCACGAGGTTGCGGAATTCACAGAACTCCCTGAGTGCTTCCAGCAGTCCAGCACGCAATCCATTGACATGAGTACCACCCTGGGTCGTTGGAATCAGGTTCACGTAACTTTCAGTGATTAACTCTCCGCTTTCCCCCTGCCATTGCACCGCCCAGTCTACTGCTTCGTCTCTGCCTGACATTGAGCCGATAAAAGGCACTTCGGGAAGGAGTTCAAGACCCTCAAGTTCCGCACCCAGGTAATCCTCGAGCCCATACTCAAAGAACCATTCATAGAGTTTTTCTTCCTCTTTGCTGGCAGTTTCATCCTGAAATACAACCTTCAATCCCGGGCACAGTACTGCCTTCGCCCGCAGCAGGTGCTTGAGCCTGGAAACAGAAAATTTTGGTGAATCAAAATAGGAGGGGTCAGGTTTGAAATGGATCATCGTACCCGTGTTCCGCTTACCTACCTTATCCTTGACGGTTAGCTTTCCCTGCTTTTCACCACCCTTGAAAGACATGTGATGCAGTTTCCCATCACGCTTAATGAACACTTCAAAGGTTTCCGACAGGGCATTGACCACCGACACGCCCACACCATGGAGGCCACCGGAGAACTTGTAATTGTCACTATTGAATTTGGCGCCAGAATGAAGACGGGTGAGAATGAGCTCTACGCCAGACAACTTTTCTTTCTTGTGTATATCAACCGGCATGCCACGGCCATTGTCGCTTACGGACATTGAGCCATCTTTACGGAGCGTCACCCTGATTTCTGTTGCGTGACCCTCGAGGGCTTCATCGACACTATTATCGATAACTTCCTGCGCAAGATGATTGGGTCTGGTTGTATCGGTGTACATTCCCGGTCGTTTCTTGACCGGCTCAAGCCCTTCAAGGACCTCGATGGAGTCTGCTTTATAACTGGATGACATTTGTGACCAAATTATTATGAGGCGAAAAGTCGCGGCTATCTATGATGCTCGCCCGGTGATTCAACCTGACAGGAAATCAGGGAATGTCGCACGGCAAATTATAAGGATTTAGACACGGATTTCTCGAAAAAAGATCAGGAAAATTCCAATGGCTCCAGAGAATAGCCATGCTCAATACAATACGTTAGGAGCTCACCAAGATACTTGTTGATCTGAGACTTCTCATCCGGCTGGAACATGTGCTCATTGGGCGTCGGGTATCGGAACCGGAAATTGCGATGCCGCTCGAATCGAACGACTTCAGCAGAATTAACGTCGTGATAAATCCTAAGCTCAAGGCTGGGCCACTTTATGAGTGGTTTCTCGTTCTCTGAGCTTACGGTGACGGCAACCATCGTTGTATACGGGCAGCGTTCCTTGATGTTGATAACAACTGTCGCGCCCTCCTCAGTTCGGGTTCGTATCCCGAACTCGATATCGTCCTTTGAATCCATGCCAGGGAACAACTGGCGCAGGCGAATGTAGTTAGCATCACACTCGGCCATGTCGGCGACCAGATCAGGAATGTAGATATATCGGTTGGTCATTTCACTGTTTCATTGTGGGGAGATGCAAAAGTGCTAACGCCCCTTAGAGTTAACAAAAAGGTTACCACAATCTTGTCAGAAGAAAGTTGCGATCTGCTCTTGAATTTTCGCAAAAATTGTCTTCCAACTGGTTGAAAAAGCGACACAGAAACTCGCACCCCAAGGAACGGGTTTCATCTACCTGACTATTCAGGATTGATGATTCATGGCTTCGACAATCAACTTTTCTACCCTACCCAGAGCTCCCTGATTCGACTCCATCACTTTATTCGCAGCAGTCACAAGACGATTGGACTCATCAACATTTCGCATCAGGTTTACGACAACTTGCTGCAACTCCTGTCTATCTCTCACAACCATGATCGCCTGGCTGTCGATAAACTGTTGTGCAATATCCTCTATATTGTCCAGATGGCTTCCCATGACGGTTGGTGTACCCGCACGAACTGCCTCAAGCAGATTATGACCGCCAACAGGCACCAGACTGCCTCCTACAAAGGCCACCGATGCCAACTCAAAAAAGGCATCAAGCTCTCCCATCACATCAACCAACAGCACCTCATCGTGCAGCGCCACTGCCCTGCCATCACTAAAACTCACCACGGCCTGCCCCGAGGACGCAAGCACACGCCTGATCTGATCGCAGCGATGAGTATGACGCGGCGCCAAGACCAGCAGTAAATCGGGCATCATTTTCTGTAGCGCCGGAAGCAACGCCATTAATGCCGCTTCCTCTCCGTTATGTGTGCTGGCCCCGAGCAGAATGGGTCTGCCCGCAACCAACCGGCGGGAACGATTCAACCTGCCTACGTACCCTTGCGCCATCACTGCATCAAACTTGATGCTGCCGGTCACATGAACTTTCGATGCCTTCGCTCCAAGCGAAACAAACCTGTCTTTATGGTGCCGAGTTTGAACCGCCAACAGGCTCAGTGATCGCAACATGGGCAAAATCAGCGGCGAAATTCGCCTGTAGCCTTTTGCTGACCGCGACGATAACCGGCCATTGACCAACAGGGTGGGAACTCCTCTCCGCGCGCAACCTTCAATCATGTTCGGCCATAATTCTGTGTCGATAGTAATCAACATTCGGGGTTTGTTGTTTCGTAGGAAACGGTCTATCGAACCCGGCAGATCGTATGGGACATAACAGTTTTCCACCTCATCAGCCAGCAGGGCTTGTACACGCTCACGGCCAGTTGGCGTCATATTAGTTACCAGGCAAACATAGCCTCGGCCGAGGAGGCTGCGAACCAGGGGCACCGCGGCAATCGTTTCACCTGCGGATACCGCATGTATCCAAACAACCTTCCCCGGCTGCTTCGACCTATAGAACCCAAAACGCTCTGAGAGAGCCATGCGGTAGCCAGGCTCCTTCAGGGAACGCTTTAACAACCGCAGCAGTACAAACGGGATCAAAAGGTAAAAAATAACGCTATAGAACAATCTAGCCAAAGTGAGATTCGAAACCTGAAGAAATGATATAGGAGAATAACTGTGTACCGGACCCGATGCTACTGAGTCAGTAAACCGGATACAAACACAAGCGTGTATAATTCCTGTTCCCCGGAGCACAGGATTCATTCGTTTTTTCATGAGCAACACGACGCATCAGTTCGACACCGTCATTCTCGGCGGCGGTATCGCCGGGCTCTGGTTACTTAGCCTGCTTCGCAAGCAAGGTTTTGAAGCCATCCTGCTCGAGAAAAAAGGCTTGGGCTCAGAGCAGACTCTTGCGTCCCAGGGAATGATTCACGGTGGAATCAAGTATTCGCTTGCAGGCGCAATGACCGGTGCATCTGAATCTATTGCAGATATGCCCTTGCGCTGGCGTTCGTGCCTGGAAGGTACAGACAGCGTTAACCTGGAGGGTGTCTCTGTCCTCAGCGAGGCCTACTATATGTTTTCTGACGCTCGCCTCAGCTCAAAACTGACCGCGTTCTTTGGCAGCAAGGCCATCGAAGGCCGGGTATCTTCAGTTCCTACCGCCGACTATCCAGAAATTTTTCAGTCACCGTCATTTGGAGGATTGCTTTATAAACTCAATGACCTTGTCCTCGACACCCGCTCCCTGATTACCCATTTACACCATCAGCTTAAAGACTACATATTCGAAGGAAACGTGAGCTTCGAGCACACAAACGGGCGGATTACTCATCTCCAACTCGATGATGGGCTCACCGTCAGTGCGGAGACCTATGTCCTTGCAGCAGGCAAGGGAAACGGAGAACTAATCGAGGATCTCGGGCTGGAAGTGCCAATGCAGCTTCGGCCACTTCACCAGGTTGTTGTTAAAGGGAGGGCATTGCCTGATCTATTTGCACATGCCGTGACTTTAAGGTCTGCGGATAAGCCACGCATTACCTTCACCACCCACAGCACAGCTGACACCAAAGCCTGGTACCTCGGGGGTCAACTCGCTGAATCCGGTGTCGCTCGAAATGAAGCAGAACAGATTGAATTCGCGAAGACAGAGCTGGCCGCCATCATGCCCTGGATCGATTACTCTGGCTGTGAGTTTTCAACTTTCCGAATAGACCGGGCGGAAGCCGGAGGCGAAACCCTGTTACGCCCGGACACGCCTTACGTACGCAGGCATGGAAACGTAGTTGTATGCTGGCCCACCAAACTTACCCTGGCGCCCATGATGGGGGACATGTTCATGAAACTCATGGCAGGGCCGAAAGCAGGCCTGGCCAAGCCTCCCAATCTTCCCCGAGCCTCAATCGGAAGTTCTCCATGGGAGTGAAGCTGGGACGATGCAATCTTGAAACAGGCAGGATCTCACTAGGTACAGTGAAGTTTGGCCGCAATACTGACGTTAAGTACCCGACGAAATTTGAACTCCCCACAGACAAGGTGATTGTCGACCTGTTGTCTGAAGCACAGGCCCTGGGGGTCAATTTGCTTGATACGGCACCCGCCTATGGCAATAGCGAACAAAGAATTGGCCAGTTATTACCCGGGCTCAGACAGGACTGGATCCTTTGTACGAAAACGGGGGAACAGTATGCCGGGGGCGAGTCCAGCTACGACTTCTCCAGCCAGGCAGTAACGGACAGCGTGGCGCAAAGCCTGAAGCACCTCAAAACAGATTACCTGGACATTGTGTTGATTCATTCCAACGGTGATGACCTCGATATTCTTCATCAAACTGATGCATTCGCTACACTGGAACGCCTCAAGGAAAAGGGAGATATCAGGTACATCGGAATGTCTACCAAATCGGTAGCGGGGAGCATCGCCGCACTCGAGGTCAGTGATGTGCTCATGCTCACTTTAAACCTGGAAGATCAATCCAACATTAATGTCCTTAAGGCAGCTGAAAAAAAGGATACGGGTATCCTATTGAAAAAAGTTTTTGCAAGCGGTCATCAAACAGCGGAGGAAAGCCTGGCGTTTGCCCTGGGGCAAAGAGGTGTTCATTCTGCCGTCGTGGGCACCATAGATTCAGGGCACCTTAAAGAAAATGTTTATTTCGCAGACAGCATTTAGGCCCTAAAGATCCCTGATTTTCTCAACCAAAGCGCTGGTTGAACAGTCTTCTTCCAGACTGAGCACTTTCACTTCACCACCGGCAGAACGGACAATATCCGCGCCGACCACCTGGTCAATACCGTAATCGCCACCCTTCACGAGCACATCTGGCTTCAGCATGTGCAATAGCGCTTCCGGCGTGTCACCGTCAAATGAGACGACCCAGTCGACCGACGCAAGGCCCGCCAACATGGTCATCCGCCGGTCCAGCGGGTTGATGGGCCTTCCTTTACCTTTAAGTCGATGAACCGATTCATCAGAATTGATCGCGACAATCAGTCGATCACCTTCGCGTTTTGCATCACCCAGGTAATTAACATGCCCTGCATGAAGAATGTCAAAGCAGCCGTTAGTAAAGACCACTCTTTCGCCACGCCCCCTTGAAACCTGAACCGCGGCAACCAGTTGTTCTGCAGACATCTTTCCTTTGCCAGCCGGCTCAGCAAGGTCAACCTCTGCGCGCAACTCGGGGCCAGAGACGCTGGTTACACCGAAATGGCTGACCACAATCCCTGCTGCAACATTGGCAAGGGCAACCGAATCCTTCAGTGTTTGCCCTGATGCCAGCGAGGCTGCGAGCACGGCAATAACGGTGTCCCCTGCACCTGACGTGTCATAAACCTCTCTCGTCCGGGCGGGGAAATGACTTTCTTCATGTCGTTCGATGAGCGTCATACCCTCAGATGCTCGTGTTACCAACATAGCTTCACAACCAATGCCCGCCATCAGGCCCCGGCATTTTTTCAACATCTCGGCCTCACTGTTCCAATCGCCGACGGCATTCTTGAGCTCAAGTGTATTCGGTTTAATGACAGTCGCCCCCTGATAAGCCGAGAAAGGCTTGAACTTCGGGTCAACCAGCACCGGCCTACCTTTCTTTCTCGCATTTTCAATGATGCTCGAAGAGTCACTAAAGAGGCCCTTGTCGTAGTCAGAAAGAACCACGCTGTCGTACTCAGGGACTAAATCCATTCCTTTCAATACCTGGTCGGCATCAATATCAAACAGTGCTTCAAAATCAGCGCGAATCATTTGCTGACTTCGACTGACCAAACGCACCTTGGTAATGGTGGACATCCCCTCTACCCGGATAAAGCGGCAGTCGATGCCCGAGGAGCTGAGTTTGGATTCCAGAATATCGGACATTTCATCCTGGCCGGTTGCCGCAATCAGGGAAGATGCGGCGCCAAGCGTCGCAACATTCAGTGCGACGTTAGCTGCACCACCGGGCCGGTCTTCGATACTGCTAACATCAATCACCGGAATCGGTGCTTCAGCCGACACCCGATGGGTGTCACCATGCCAGTATCTATCCAACATCGCATCACCAATGGTCAGGATATGTGCGTTATCAAACCTTGGAATTTTCATGCTGTTATCGAGAGCGTATTTCGCGCGATTCTATCACAATCGGTTGATTCAACACGCCCGCCGGCGGTGGCCCGGGATTGCTAAGCACCCAATAGTTGATAATGCGGCTTTTCGAAGCAAACGTCATTGCTACTCCACCGTGAGACCGGATTAGTCAGTAGCAGGCGCGTATTGCTCGATCTGCGGCAGGCTTCGGATTTTCTGGGTCATAGAGGAAACAGAAAATTTGGCACCGAGCCTGTCAAGTGCTCTTTGCGTCATCTCATCGGAATTGGGTTTTGTGAGTGCACGAACAGCTTCCAGTTGCCTGGTCAGATCACGGGCATTGCCACACTCGAACAGTAACCCGGTATCACCAATGACACTGGCCGGCCCAGGTGCATCTGAACAAACTATCGGTACCTGAGCCGCCATGGCCTCGAGTAACACAAGCCCGAAGGCTTCCTCGCTCGTTGATGGAAGCACGAAAGCATCAAATGCTTTCATCAACCTTCGTGCTTCATCCTTTGCGCCACAAAATACCACTTGGTCCTGTACACCAAGCTTCTTTGCCAGCATCTTAAGCTCAGGCATTAGCTCACCGTCTCCTACGAACGCCAGCACCGAATTGTCATGCACACCCGCAAACGCTTCGATCAGCAATCTGTGATCTTTTTTCCGAACCAGTCGGCCCACCGTGCCGTAGCAATATGAGCCGAGCGGGATACCCAACTCATGTCTCGCGGACACAGGATCGCGAAGCGTCACCGCTTCGATAGCATGGGGCAAAAGGTGAACTCGACTCTGCAGGTGCGGTGCCTGTTCAAGGAGTGCCTGACAAACTGGCTGGGAGACGCCGATTAGCTGAACGTTGTCTTTCCAGAACCTCGAAAAGAAAGACCGCAACACCCGGCCAAGAAAACCAAACTCATGCATGACACCAATGACGGCACCGATCCTTAGCTTGTAGTTCAGCAACAGCGCTATAAAGAAGGGTTTGTATCGATGCGCCAGGATAACGTCCGGTAGCTCATCGGCAATGATTTTCTTTAACCGACGGTACGGTTCAAGTTTAAGCCCGCGAAGAGACCCAGGTGGCAAAGCGAGGAATTCGACATCACCATGGATAGTGGACGCCAGCTCTGAAGATGGTGGGCCGCGCAAGAAAACAGTCTTGACCTCACAGTCAGAGAAACTTCCTGCATACTGCCGGGCGACCGTTCGAAACGGTCCTTTGTAGTCATGACAGATCTGAAGGATTCTGGGTTTTTGGTCTGGCTGTTTCTCGGCCATCTATTATTTGCGTTTAGTAACCAGCAAATCTTCAAGTACCAAATACTCAAGGTCAGAACCAAAAAACATATTGAGGGCATCTGTTGGTGAACACACCATCGGTTCGCCGCGTCGATTCATCGAGGTATTGAGTACTGCTCCGTTACCATTAAGCCGCTCCATCTCCTTTAGCAAGGCATGATATCTCGGATTGGTTGATTCTTCGACGATCTGAACCCGAGATGTGCCGTCTTCGTGCACAACTTCCGGGATTCGAGATTTCCACTCTTCTGACACTTCAAATGTGATTGTCATGTAAGGAGCTGGATGGTCAGTCTGTATCATGTCCTTTGCGACAGTATCCAAAACACTTGGACAAAAAGGTCGCCATCTCTCTCGAAATTTAATCTGTTCATTGATCTTGTTGGCAATTCCCCCGTAACTTGGGCTCCCCAGAATACTCCGCCCACCCAACGCTCTGGGTCCGAACTCCATACGCCCCTGACACCAGGCGACCGGATTGCCCGCATTAAGCAACTCGGCTGCTCGCTCTACAATGTTGCCGGTTTTTTCATACACCGGGTGCCCTGGATGTGATTCACAGGCGTCGATGCACTCTTCCGTTGAATACCTGGGACCGAGAAAAACATGTTCCATCTTTGCCGGAGTGACTCCACGTTTCCAGGATGCAAAAGAGGCGGCGCCAACGGCGGTACCCGCATCACTCGCCGCGGGTTGCACGAAAAACTCTTTGACATAGGGCAGAGCCAGAATTTTCTGGTTGAGTTTCACGTTTAGCGCACCACCTCCCGCAAAAACAAGACGCCCTGTTTCACGCAAAATATCACCAAGGTAGGTATCTATCAGTTGCAGCGAAATATCCTCATACATTTTCTGCATCGCCGCTGCATAGTGAATATAAGGGTCGTCAGCAATATCGCCTTGCCTTCTTGGCCCGAGCCAATCAATCAGCTTCTGGCTAAAATAATATCCCTTGCGGCCTTCCTTGTATCTTCGAAGCCCAATGGTGTTCACAAGCTCAGTATTGACGGTGATTTCTTTGCCATCAAAATGGACTAGCCGTGACAAGTCATATAAATCAGGATTGCCATAAGGCGCCATACCCATCACCTTGTACTCCCCATCCAACATTTCGAATCCAAGATATTCGGTAAAAGATGCATACAACTGTCCAAGGGAATCCGGGTCGTAGAATTCCTTGATCTTATGAATGTGCCCGTTCTCTCCATATCCGAAAAAGGTTGTCGCGTACTCCCCCTTACCGTCGATGCCCAGGATCGCAGTCTTTCCTTCAAAACCTGACAAATGATACGAACTACTGGCATGCGCTATATGATGTTCTACGGCATCGAATTCAATATCAGCCCAGTTGATACCTAGCGCTACCAGAAGTTCACGAACCTTCTTGACGTTTCTTCGGTAATGCCTGTTACCGTTAAATATCGCATCCAACGCCCTATCCGGGGCATACCAGTGCCGTTTCGCATAGTGCCATCTGGCTTTACCGAAAAGGCTGACCTTCCCGAAAGGGAACGCGACAACATCCACGTCCCTGGCCTTGAGGTTAGCTTCCCGCAGAACATAACGCGCCGCGTGCAGCGGCATGGCGTTCTTTGCATGTTTTTGCCGGGTGAATCGCTCTTCTTCAGCGGCGGCAATAAGCTCACCATCAACATAAATGGCTGCAGAGGGATCATGGGTCAGCGCACCAGACAGACCAAGAACAACTAGGGACAAAGTGAATGCTCAATATGACGTAGGTCGCCTATTCTAGGGAAAGTCCGCGTAAAAGTCCGGTTAACTATCGACAGAAAAGGTCGGGCTTTAGCCGAGAAGGTCAGTGAATCTTTGCTTAACCTGGGGAATAGATTCCCAGTTCCTCATAAAGCGAGCAATATCTTTCTTCTCTGCGCGGTCTCTATCAACCGGATTCGTGTGTTCTTTCATCGAATCCAGATCAATGATCACCGGACCATCGCTACCGAGAAGAAAATTACTCGCCTTCAGGTCACCATGAGAAACGCCAGCGGCCGCCAGTTCTTTTAGAATATCAGCGATGGATGCCATCTCTGCCATCGGGTTTTCTTTCTCTGGCAATACCGTCGCATCAGGTCCATCGATGTACTCAGTGACGAAATAAGCTCTTCGTCTTAGGGGTCCAAAACGCTCCTCAACCAACGCCACCGGCTTCACTGTGCTGATACCAAGGAAATCCAGGCGATTGGCGTTAGCCCAGGAAATCCAGGCCCTGCTTTTACGAAAAGCTCGGCTAATGCCATGGCCTAAGCCCTTGATGTTGTAACGTTTCACCACCAATGGGCCAGACGGCCCATCAACCAGAGCGACCGTCGCAGAGTTCCCAGCTTTTAACAGTTTGCCGGATTCCATTCGTTCATCAATTCGGCTTAAGAGTTCTCTCATCGCTGGTGAATCGTAGCCACGCTCACAGATTAAGAATCGGCTGAAGGAATGCTCACAAATGAATCGCGTACATTCACGAAACGCTTTGCCAATGTACTCTTTTTTACGCCCGGACCTTTTCGAATCAATGAGATCGATCAGCCGCAGGTACCTGCCTTCATCCACAGGCCACGCACGCAACTGTCGGTACTGCTCAAGCCATTCAGAGACGAGATGATCAAAGCGTGCATGAAATTGTGCAAAGAAAAGTGCGATGTTATCCATACTTTTTCCTGCTCCCAGGGAACCTCTCCCATGCCGGGTGACATCACCGCCATCTATCGTATAGATCAGGCCGGAACGAAACAGGAAGTTTTCAGGGTGGATATCATTTTGCACCACACCGCCTTCGTGCAGCGCAGCGAGTACAGGAACCACCTTGCCAATCAGCCGCAGTCGCTGCTTATCATTTTCAGACTCTTTCCATACATCAAGCAGGTTTTTTGCGTCAGGAATATATTCAAAGCCAAGCACGTGCCCCTTGGCCGACTTCCTCAAAGCCTGCCATTCAAGCGACGCTGTCAGCACACCAGCATCTTCAATTGCGGCTGCCCCCGCAACTTCCCTTTTCGCGTATCGCCCGGCATAGCGACCAATAAAAACCTTGACCAGATACTGCTTGCCATCAACTTCCGCGACCGCAACGATTCTCTTCCCCGGTAACAGACGAAGAATTTTCTGCACTGTCATCTCTGTTTCTTCGCCGTCCGATCGAATGAGCGGAACAACAAACGGTTCTTGAAGGTCCCGATCAGAACGAATCAGTATATCTACATCAAAGTTGTTCATATCCCTTATTCGCGCCCCTCAAAGAATCGAAGTACGCGATAAATCTCCTTCTTGTCTTTTACACTTAATCGGCTTTTACCCTTGTATGCCAGATAGAAGCGCAGCCGTTCCATTTTGCTTAACTGCTTCCTTGCTATTTTATCCAGGCAGGCCAGGTCCTTGATTATACCTCGCGTCAGAAATGGACCCGGCATCTTTCGCCCAAGCGGGCAGTCTATAAGATAGACCGTGGGATTAACTGTTACGTCGACCAAAATGTTACGCCATTTCAGATCATTGTGGACAAAACCATGTCCGTGCATGTTCTGAACGGTCTCAGAGAGCCGACCAATGACCTGCAATCGCCACTGACGATCACCCAGCAACGAATGCCCGCTATCCGCCAGCGCAGCAAGGTCACTGGTTCCCCTCACCTCCCGGGTAATTAACGTGCCTTTGTAGGACCCGCTGGCACCGGATTCCCCATAGGCCACTAGATCGGCCGTAGGTATTCCCATCGCGACGAACGCCTGAAGGTTTTCCCACTCAGCACGGGTTCTGCTGCGGCCAGTAAACCTCCTAAGCCAACGTCCCCTGCTCGTGTATGTCTTTATGTAGTAGTAGTCATCACCATCACGGTATCTCACCAACCGGCTCATCGGGTTGCCGTTGATTTCTTCTCCCGGCGCACCGATGGCCGCAGCATGATCGGGAAACAGGTCCCTGACTTCCTCTTTGACAAGCCAGGCCGGCATCAACGGGCCAGTAATCTGGTGACGCCACCTGGAAGCGAATCATGATCCTGAAACCACAGCTTTATCGCGCGCTCAACAACTTCACGCCAGATCTCTGCATCCTTCACTAACACTTCTCGCAATGGTCGATCGCTATAACTGCGTACAAAACGCAAGAGATCTCTTCTTGTAAGGTCTTTTTCAAATGCTGAAAACAGCAGACCGCCCAGATCCTTTACCAACCATCGCCGGGGTACATTTTGCCGAATCTGTGCCCGGTGCAGGTCGATCAGATGAAGTACTGGTTCTTTATCTTCCTCTGTGGCCGCTTCCGGGCCCTCCGCGGGGGGGGCGTCCATTAAGAAATGACATAGATAGAAATCCCTGTGATTAATGCCAGCGCTGTGCATTTTCCTCGCCATGGAGGCAACCTCGGTGACGAGCTTTCTTTTTAAAACAGGCTCACCAGGTTCAAAATCTTCCAGTGTGACTTTAGATTCCAGTGATTCCGTCATAATCGCGGACTTCCTCGTCGCGGGGTTCAACCCACGCTCACAAAACAGTACTGGTGTCATAGACTGGACCCCGGCGTTCCTGAGAGCGCATAGGGCCAGCCATTCATTACGTGCTCCAAGCACTGGCAGACGGCCCTGTATCAGATTTTTCAGTATCTCAAGCCAGCCCACACCCTGATGAATCTTGGCAAAATAACCTGCTGTACCAATCCGAACCTTGATAGTCCGGCGATCATCTATCTTGCGGAACACCTCTCCGTGCAATCGATCAACAAGGACAAACAGGTCTTCACCTTCAAAATAACCTTTGAGATGGTCTGCGAGAAAGTTCTTTAGCATGCTGATTGGTTCATTCCGAACAAATATAGTCTGCCGCATGCAGCGGCATATCATAAATGTCGGCTACCGCCGCGAAAGCGATCCCGTTGGCAGACCAGTTAGACTCACCCAGTTTGTTAATCATACCCTCGAGCATTACATTGAATGTTTCCTGCCGAAAAGGAGACGGGATAAGCTGACCGGCATCCGCCTTTTCGACATACGGCGCATAACCGCAGATATCAGTTGCAATAACGGGTAACCCCGCAACGATCGCTTCAAGCAGAACCATACCCGCATTCTCTACATAAGCCGGATGAACGAGGAGATCAGCCCCGATGAGAAAACGCGGTACATCATCTCTGCCTTTCAATATTAAAACCCGGTTAGAGAGTCCCAACTTCTTTGCCATACGCCTGAAAGTATTCGGGTTATCCTGACCGATCACAATTAATCTAGTGCGATCACGCAGCGACTGCGGCAATGCGGCCATAGCGATCAAGGCCCGGTCCAATCCTTTTGTAATAAAACCCGAACCAATCATCAACAGCTGGATTTCATCCTCCCCAAGCTTCATCTCGCCACGAAAGTCTGCGCGAATCTCATCACGGTTTGCCGGCGCTATCCGGTCACGAGCAATACCCGGAGACAGCAGATGGAATCTTTCTGGCAGAGTACTATAGTACTGCTCGAACAAAGGGATCTGAGCCGAAGAGATCATCAAAATTTCAGTCTCCGAGTCCTGGCTAAAAACCGATTCTTCAAATTCGGAAAACAAATCATAGCGAGGTGTACGTCGATAAGCCCAACTTCGCTGCTTCTGCGCCTTATCCTCGTAGCAACTATCGGCAGCATAATACACATCCAGGCCAGGCATTTTGTTAAATCCTACCAATCTCTCAACAGGGTATTTTTTAAGCGCAGAATCAACCCAGGCATGGTATTTGCGGTATCTGGTGTGGTTAGTCAGCGCAGAGACTGGAACGACAATGATCTCAAATCCGGCTGGTATGTCGCCTTCCCACTCCAGGGTATAGATTCTAATATTGAATCCACGAGCCTGTGTCTCAAGGGCGATCCTTAGAAAATCCCTTTGAAGCCCGCCATAAGGGAAATATTTGAACAGGCAGAAAGCGATGGTTTTCCCTAGACGTGCTTCAATTTTCCCGAGTGCAACCTGTTCAATCTTCTCAGCAGCACTATGGTGGAGCGAATAGATGTCCGCCGACCCGGCAAACTGCCTGCCTTTCTCAATCCAGGCAGGCCTGTTCTGGTCCCGTAACATTTTGCCAAGCTTTTCATTCAGGACTTTTTGCTCAAATGGCATGGGGACCAATTCGCCCATATCTGCTTCTGTTACGTAGTGCGCATAACCGCAATTTTCCGTGGTAAGGACAGGTAAGCCGGCAACCACTGATTCAAGGAGTACGATGCCCGCTGCTTCATCCTGTGCGGGCAGGATCAACAGATCTGCAGCAAACATAAAGTCCGGAATGTCATCCTGCCCGGAAAGAATCGTAACGTTCCCGGAGAGACCAAGCAGAAACATCAGGCGCTTGAACGGCGCAGGGTTATCTTCGCCAATCACGAAGAACCTGACTTTCCTGCGCTCAGAGCGCGGTAATGCCCGCACTGCATACAAAGCTCGATCAAGCCCTTTCTTCACGAACCCCGAACCGACCATCAGCAGCATCTTATCGTCGTCATTCAACCCAAGATCCGCTCGTTTGGTTCGCCGGCGCTGCACCACATCATCCGGTACCACGCGATCCCGCGAGATACCCGGAGGCAGGAACTTTATTCGATCCTCCTGCGTCTGGTAATGGTGGTCAAAGAAAGGCTTCTGGACTTTGGAGATCATAAGAATCTCGGTTTTGCTTTCTCTCCCGAATACCGCTCGTTCGTAAACGGAAAAATGTCGGTATCTGGGCAGCAACCGATACATCCAGCCACGCTGGGAATTGGCTTTTTCTTCATAACATGAGTCGGCGGCATAATAGACATCCAGATGGGGCATCTTGTTAATGCCCACCACAGCATCTACAGGATCAAGGCGCAGTCTTTGCTGAACCCATTCGCTGAATCGTTTATACAACGTGTGATTGGTGAACGCGCTAACCGGGACGATCGTCACCTCTATCCCCTCGGGAACATCCCCCTGCCAGCTGAGGGTATACACCTTAATCTCATGACCCTGTTGCTGACAGCAGAGCGCAATCTTCAGGAAGTCTCTCTGCAAGCCGCCGTACGGGAAGTACTTGTACAAGCAAAATGCCAGCTTCAATTGAGTTTTGTGTCCTTGCTGCGTAACCGCAGTTGTAACGCTTGCCACACTATCTCCGGCGAGGTTTGTTCAAAGCAGGGAGGATAAATATTACTTGAATCACTGGGCTTCTGGAACTGACATTCTCTTTTTCTACAGGGAATACAAGGTAAGTGAGTGCTTGCTATTAATTGGCTCTGTGGCCCAAGGATACCCGTCAACCCGGGACTGGTAGAACCAAACAGGCCAACAACCGGAACGCCCAGTGCCGGGGCCAAATGACCCAGCCCCGTATCTACCGCCACCGCACCGGCGCACCGCTGCATCTCCGACATCAGGTCCCCAAGGGAAAGCTGATCGAGAAGCCCTGCCCGGCCCCCCAGAATTCTTGTCGCCCGCTCTCGCTCCTGCTTGTTTCCCGCAGGAGCCATCACTTCAAACCCATCCTGCCGAATCTGGTTAGCGAGCGCGGTCCAGGCCGATTCCGGCCACTCTTTGCTTGGCCATGTCGTTCCATGTAACAGCATTATTGTCTTATTTTTGGAGGTGGGTGCCGCAAGACCGCAGTCGATAACTTCATTCGACCGGTATCCGAGCGATGCCGCTAGCAGCTTTTTCTGTCGATAGATCGCGTGCTGGTTTTTGTCGACTGCATGCTTCTTGCCATAGAAGAGGCAGGCCACTGACTCCCTGATACTGTCGCGGTCATAACCATGGGTTTCGCCGTTTGCAAAACTCGTGATAAGAGCACTTTTTAGCAAACCCTGGGAATCTATAATTCGGTCGTAGTGCGCACTTCTCAATCGTTTGATGAGCGCTTTCACCTCCGGCCATGCGCCGACCCAGTCAGATCGCCAGCGACGGATCGCGACCGGTATCACCTCATGAACGCCCTCATGTTTATCTGGGATGTCGCGGAATTTTTCTTCAACAAGCCAATCAAGCTGCAAATCACCAGATCTGGTGAGTGCTTCTGTGACAGCAGGCAGCGCGTGAATAACATCACCAAGAGATGAGGTTTTCACCAGGAGCACTTTCATAGCTGCTCCAGCACTTGTTCTGGCATCAGTTTGTTCAGGCAATCCTTGTGGCCCAGCGGACAGGTCCTTTTAAAGCATGGGCTGCAATCAAGGGTCCGACTAACAATGTGCGCTTCTTCACTAATCGGTGGGGTAAACCCAGGGGATGTCGAACCATAGATCGCCACCACCCTGGTGCCGACCGCGGCTGCTACATGCATTAAGCCCGAATCATTGGCAACAACTGTCTGACAGATCGCGAGTAAATCTATCGCTTCCAGTATCGATGTCTCTCCCGCAAGGTTGATACAGTCATGGCCGGCGATGCTCACAATCGTCTCTCCAGTTGCCTGATCAGCTGGTGACCCGAATATCCAGATTCTGTAACCCTGGTCAATCAACTGCTTTGCCAGTGCGCCATAGTGCGCCTCGGGCCATTTTTTAGCATCGCCAAATTCAGCGCCTGGACAAAACCCGATGACAGGTTTGTCAGTGGCCAGTTGATGACGCGCAAGGAACGCTGTCTGGCTCTCCTTATCGACACCGAGCCGTGGCGGGATCATTTCGGCAGAAGTCTTCCCAACCAGCGCAAGAAAGCGGTCGGTCATGAGTGGTAGCCGGGGTTTATCAAGCAACTTGATATCGTTTAACAGAAAATAACGGTACTCACCCAAAAAACCCGTCCTTAAGGGAACGTCCGCCGCGAAAGGGACTACCGCGGATTTCAAAGAGTTAGGCGTGATGATCGCCCAGTCGTAGTTGTTTTTTTTAAGCTCAGCTCCCAGACGAAAGCGATAACCAATCCCAACCTGGCCATGAGTCTGGTCAATCAAAATACCACGATTAACCTCTGGCATGCGCGTTACCAGCGACAGAGTTGCGCTCGGCGCCAGCACGTCGATGTCGATATCCGGATATTCTTCGCGAAGCGCTGAATATATGACCTGCGACATGATCATGTCGCCTACCCAGGCAGGCGCGACTACAAGAACTCGTTGGGGCTGCCTGGACAATGGTCTCCCCTGGCCTATTTATTTAGTTGATGGTCGTCGACCATTCAGGATTCTCTTCACGCTTACCCAACACCTGGTCGAAATACATTGACTGAAGCTTTTCAGTTACAGGGCCGCGTTTACCTGAACCAATCGTACGCCCATCCAGCTCACGAATGGGTAACACTTCCGCCGCGGTTCCGGTAAAGAAAGCCTCATCGGCGACGTAAACTTCATCTCTTGTTATTCTTTTTTCAACAACTTCCATATTCAATTCAGCAGCGAATGCAAATACCGTATCCCGGGTAATACCCTCCAGACACGAGGTCAACTCAGGTGTTACAAGCTTTCCTTTCTGAACAAGGAAAACATTTTCACCGCTTCCCTCAGCGACATAACCCTCGTTATCCAGCAGCAGCGCTTCCTCGCAGCCACTATCCAGTGCTTCGCGGAGCGCCAGCATCGAATTTATGTAGTTACCATTCGCCTTGGCCTTGCACATGGTAATGTTAACGTGATGGCGAGTGTAGGATGAGGTTCTAACTTTAATGCCCTCGTCTCTGGCTTCTGGCGTCATGTAATTTGGCCATTCCCAGGCGGCAACAATGCAATGTGCTTTGAGATTATCCGCTCGCAATCCCATCCCTTCGGACCCGTAGAAACACATTGGTCGCAGGTAGGCTTCTTTCAATTTGTTCTCTCGAACAACCTGGACCTGGGCTTCGTTGATTTCTTCTTTCGACCAGGGAATCTTCAAATTCAGAATATGGGCTGATCGAAACAACCGATCCGTATGATCATACAATCGAAAAATAGCCGGGCCGTTTTCTGTCGGATAGGCGCGAACACCCTCAAACACTCCGAGGCCATAGTGCAGGGTATGCGTTAGCACGTGCACCTTGGCTTCGCGCCACGGTACCAACTCGCCATCAAACCAGATGACTCCGTCTCTATCTGCGAGAGATTCCGACATGTCTTACTCTTCTTTTAATTGTTTTTGTAATCACCGGCTCCCATGCGGGCGAGCCAAATGCGGTGTACTTCCTGACGATAATGCTGCAAGCGCTCAAAATCTGTATCAAGGCCAAGCCAACCATGATGAACGGCAGCTCGAAAAGCCAGGTAAGCACGCTGCAGGGCTTCTACTTCAGACTCTGTCATCAGTCCCGTCGACTCGAGTTCATCCAGGAGCCGCATCACATCTGTCCAGCTACCAAGTCCACCATGCCTTGACGCCCTTGCAAGGACGCCATATTGGACCATAAATTCTATATCAACAATAGCCCCGGTATCGTGCTTCAAATCAAACTTACCCAGTATCTCACTGCCGTTTTCTAGCTGGCCTGCGACCGGTGTTCCAAGGTGATCGCGCATTCTTTGCCGCATGGAACAAACATCCTGCAGTAACTGGTCGAGGTCACGTTCCCGCTCAATCAGGTTTCGGCGAACGGTGTTAAAAGCCTCCCCAAGCGTAACGTCTCCCGCCACAAATCGCGCCCGAATCAGTGCCTGGTGCTCCCAGGTCCAGGCTTCGCTTTCCTGGTATCGCTCAAACGCACCAATGGTAGCGACAAGGGGGCCCTTGCTACCCTGGGGTCTAAGCCTCATATCTGCCGAGTAGAGAATGCCAAATCGTGTAAAGCTGGTCAGGATGTGGATGATCCGTTGCCCAAATCGAACGTAGAAAACGTTGTTGTTAATGATCGACCTGCCATCTGTATTGCCCTGAATATAGCTGGGACACAAAAACACCAGATCCAGATCACTGCCGTAGGCCAGCTCAAGCCCCCCGGCCTTCCCGTAGGCTATAATCGCCAGTCTGGAATGCATCGGGTTACCAGACTCATCTGTTGGCCTGCCATGCCGGTTCTCCAAATAGCCCCAGGCGATGTCTAGCGAGGTCTCAAGAATGGTTTCGGCGAGCGCGGTCAGGCCATCGGAAGCCTGCATGATTGAAAGCTTGTCCAACAGCTCCATAGCGGCAATTTTGACCGTCGCAGAAAGCTTGAACTGCCTGAGCGTGTCCATCTGACTTTCAAGGTCGCCCGCATCGACAACGCGCATAACTTCTCGCAGCTTGCCTTCGAGCTCAAGCCTGGCTACAGCGACTTCTCTTAGTGCTCTGTCCGTTAGCTCATAAAGCAGGATGGGGTAGGCTTCGAGCTGGCCCGCAATCCAGGGGCTTAAGGTCACAAGTTGTACCGCTTTCAATAACGCATCTGGGTTTTCGTCCAGAAAAACGAGGTAAGTTGAGCGGCGCAGAACAGACCTGACAATAGACAACATTCGAGTCATCGCGATCTCTGGCGCAGCAGACTCCCCAATTAACATGAGGAGCCGCGGCATCAACTCATCAAGGCAGGCTATAACACCATCATCAAGTTGTAGCTTCCGGACTTCCAGCCTCAGCTCCTCAACATGCTGGTTGGCAGGGAATTCCCATCTGTTAACCCACACTTCCTCAATATCCTGATGAGGAGACGCTCCCTTGGTCGATACCAATTGAGCGAATAATCCAGAGACCATTGTACGATGAGCCTCAAGCGCAATCAGGTAGCGACCGTAGTCTTCATAGCCCATCGCGTCAGCAAGGCGACGTTGACTGACCTCGTCGCCAGGTAACAAGTGGGTCTGCCGATCAAATTCAGCCTGAATAGCATGCTCACTATTCCTCAGGAAAACGTAAGCCTCCTTGAGTGCCGATACTTCTTCGACCGGGAGGAACTCTTTCTCGACAAGCGATTCCAGCACCTGGATCAGTTCCGGTTTTTGCAATTCCGGGTGCTTTCCGCCCCAGATCAGCTGATGTGCCTGGGCGATAAACTCGATCTCCCTAATCCCCCCAGGGCCAAGTTTCAGGTCATGACTCATTTCATTGAGTTCAATCTGGCTGGTAATCAGGCCCTTCATTTCACGCAAAGACTGGACCGCGCTATAGTCCTGATGCCGACGGTAGACAAAGGGCCTCAGCCAGCTGAGAAAATCACGCCCACCTTCGAGATCACCTGCAATCGCCCTGGCCTTGATAAATGCATATCGCTCCCAATCTCGCCCCTGTTCCAGGTAGTATTTTTCCATAGCCGCCCGGTGGACGACGAGCGGACCACTGCCACCATAAGGTCGCAGGCGCATATCGACTCGAAATACATTATCAATTGACCCCGCATCATCCAGGTGACTAATCAGCTGCCTGGCTAAGCTGATGAAAAACTCCTGAAAGCTAATCGTTTGAGCATGCCCATTTTGTTCGAAACGAAGGGTGCCCTGATGGGTGTAAAAAAAAATCAGATCGATGTCGCTGGAAAGGTTGAGCTCATAGGCTCCCAACTTACCCATCCCGAGAACGATCAGTTGTTCAGGTATACCATCGGGAGACAGGGGCGGACCATAACGCCTAACGGCAGCCTGATAACAATCATCAAGGGCTGTTTGTACACAAAAATCCGCCAGGTGAGATAGCTCAGCCGTGGTTTGGAAAAGATCAGCTTTTCGGGTCAGGTCTCGAAAAATGATACGGATCATTTCCCGGCGGCGCAGCAACCTTAATGCAGAGCGCACATCTCCTGCACCTTCTGAAACAAAGCGCCGGTAGCGATCATTGAGTTCGGCTTGCGAAAGCGCATCATCGCACGAGCAAAGCGTCGCCAGGTAATCGGGCGTCTGTTCCAGTAGCTCTCGGAAAAAGGGACTTAGGCCTACAATGCGCGATACTTCCGTTTTGAGCACATCGTCTTCTATTGCGTTCAACATTCATTTCAACATTCATTTCAACATTCATTTCAACATTCATTTCAACAAGGCAGCCTCCACCGCCCACAAATTACTCTGTGCCAGAGAAAGGAGCGACCCTCAGGACCTCTTCGATCGTTGTTTCCCCGGCAGCGACTTTCATCGCACCGCTCAGCCTGAGTGTTTTCATGCCTTCTTTCATAGCGGCCATACGCAACTTGCCAATGTTTACATTTTCCCCAACGATGGCCTTAATGGTATCCGTCATTGGAAGTAATTCATAAATGCCCTGCCGTCCCATGTACCCGGTATCGCGACAATCGAGACATCCCACCGGATGATACATCCGAACCGGCATCTTCATTTTCCAGGGGGTCGTCAATACCTTCCAGCCATCAGGGTCAGGATCACCCTGGTTCTTGCAGTTGTTACAGAGAGTACGAACCAGCCTTTGCGCCATAACGCCCAGGACTGTTGCCTTGATCAGGTACGGCGCGACACCAAGCTCCAATAGCCTGGTCACTGCGGATGGTGCGTCGTTAGTATGAAGCGTTGAAATCACCAGGTGGCCAGTCAACGCGGCCTGAATCGCCATCTCAGCGGTCTCAAGATCGCGGATCTCGCCAACCATGATGATGTCCGGGTCCTGCCGCAGCAATGCTCGCACACCATCGGCAAAACTCAGGTCGATATTGTGGTGGACCTGCATCTGGTTGAAGCTCGGTTCCACCATTTCAATCGGGTCTTCAATAGTGCAAACATTAACCTCCGGCGTCGCCAGGTGCTTCAAGCTGGTATACAGGGTTGTTGTTTTGCCCGACCCCGTCGGCCCGGTAACGAGCACAATTCCGTTCGGGTTATCACACATCTGTTCCCATCGACCAAAATCGTCATTGGCCAAACCCAGCTGCCCAAACGATTTGAGCAATATGTCCGGGTCAAAAATTCGCATAACCATCTTTTCGCCATGCGCCGTCGGCAAGGTCGAGAGACGAAGTTCCACTTCATGCTGGTCGACAGTTTTTGTTTTCAACCGTCCATCCTGAGGCCTTCGCTTCTCAGCCACATCCATTCGTCCCAACGTTTTAAGTCGGCTGACGACCGCCGTCATCACAGGCGCCGGTAACTCATAAACAAGATGAAGAACACCGTCGATCCGAAACCTGACGCGTCCTTTGTCCCGTCTTGGTTCCAGGTGAATATCACTGGCGCGCTGGGTAAACGCATAGTTCAGCAGCCAATCCACGATGTTGACGATGTGCGCATCGTTCGCCTCCATCTGTTCGATCTGGCCGAGCTCAAGCATCTGTTCCAAATTGGACAGCGAGCTCGTATTTAGTCCTGAGGCATTCGCTTTATTGACCGACCTGGCCATGGTGTAAAATTCAGTCGTACAGCGCCTGATATCTGCCGGGTTAGCAATAACCCGGGTCAGTATTTTACCGGATAGCGACTGCTCAATAGTTTCTTCCCAGCCGTGTAGATATGGCTGCGCACTGGCGATTACAACCTCGTCTTCCTTTACATCAAGGGCCAGGATCTGATGTCTTTGTGCGAATTCGTAAGACATGATCCTGGTGACGACAATTGAATCGATTTTCAGTGGATCGATCCTGACGTATTGCTGCTTGGCTTTTTCAGCCAGCCATATTGTCAGGGATTCAAGGTCAAGGGAGCGACCTGGCTTGTTTTGATCGTCAAGCATCTCCTCTGCGATCAGCTCCACAGGATTCCAGTTTAACTGTTCCTTACGGCGCGTCTTTAGGCTGAGTTGCTCAGAATCACCCGGGCTGAGTCGCCCATCCGCAACCAGATCGTCCGCTACGGTTCGAAGACTCAATGATATGTCAGGCTTCCTGGTATTTGATTCCTGAAGACTCACGGCAGGCCTCACTCAATATTGATGCGGCTACTTTACACCTTTTCTATAGCCTTTTCCCGAGATCGCCACGTGCTACACTCCTTACATGACGAGATCTGTACCACTTTTAAAAGACATGGTGCGTCACCTGGTCGGCACTCCGTCTGTCAGCTCAACGCAACAAAAGTTTGATCAATCCAACAACGACGTTATTCACCTACTGGCTAACTGGCTGGAACCACTTGGCTTCCAGGTTGAGATCATTCCAATCAAGGGTAAAGCCGGAAAATCAAACCTGATCGCACGATTCGGTAAGGGGAGCAATGGTCTGGTACTCAGCGGACATTCAGATACCGTACCGTTCGACGAACACCTCTGGCAATCAGATCCCTTTTCCATCACTGAGCAGGATGATAAATGGCACGGACTGGGTAGCTGCGATATGAAAAGCTTCTTCGCGATTGCGATAGAGGCCGCGATACCCTTTTTGCAGGGATCACTCGCTCGACCACTCATCATTATGGCTACCGCCGATGAAGAATCATCGATGTCTGGCGCAAAACAGCTGATTAGAGAGAACGTAACAGACGCCGGTTTCGCCATTATTGGCGAACCTACTGATTTGAAACCCATCATTCAGCACAAGGGTATTATGATGCTCAACCTGCGAGTTGAGGGTAAATCAGGACATTCTTCTGATCCAGCACTCGGCAACAACGCTATTGAAGGCATGCATCGCGCGATTACCGAGCTAATAACATATCGCGATGAGCTTGAGAAAACACACCAGGATCCCCGCTTTGCTGTTTCAGTTCCAACCATGAACTTTGGCTGTATTCACGGTGGCGACAACCCTAACCGTATCTGTGACCATGCAGAGCTCGCTTTCGACCTGAGAAGTCTGCCTTCCATGGATATGGCAGATTTTTCAGGCGCGCTCGAAGATCGGGTTTCACGAGTGCTGAGTGATCAGGGATTTACCTGCAGGCTCGAACCCCTTTTCTCGCCGGTTCCAGCCTTCGACAATGGTGATTCTGAGCTGGCGAAAGAGGTGGCAGGAATCACAGGCTTTGAGCCCGGCTCAGTCGCGTTCGGTACCGAGGCCCCGTTTTTAATGGAGCTTGAGCTCGACACGGTCGTCATCGGTCCCGGGTCTATCAATCAAGCGCACCAGCCAAATGAATTCTTGCCCCTGGCGCAAATTGACCCTGCTATCGACCTTCTCAGAAACCTGATCGGCGCTCACTGCACCTGATGCCTGACACCTGGCATGACGTTTTTACACCGCCGATTAGCTGCTATAATCCGCGCCCGCGCCAGCTACCGTACACACAAAATGGCATTAAACACAGACCACATCAAATGGTTCAGGGATTCATCACCCTACATTGATGCGCACAGAGATAAAACTTTTGTAGTCTGTATCGCCAGCGATGCGTTGCAGTCTGAGAACTTTCCCAGGGTAATTTCTGACATTGCACTGCTGGATTCCCTGGGCGCAAGGGTCGTGGTTGTATTTGGCGGTGATCACCAGGTCAAGGCAGCACTTGAAGCAACCGGATCGAACTGGCTCCAGGGTGGTGGCCAGAGAATCACAACCGCCACACAGATAGAAGCGGTAACCTCAGTGCTAGGTCAAATGTATGCGGACCTGTCAGCCAGGTTTTCAGCCAGTACGCCCGAGTCTCCAGCGAAACGCCGAGCGATCACGACCAGCACAGGAAATTTTATCAGGGCACAACCTGTGGGAATCAAAGATGGTGTTGATCACCAGCTGTCAGGTTTGGTTAGAAGTATCAACGAGGGCGCAATCAGGCACCAGCTTTCCGGCGGATCAATCGTTCTAATACCTTCCATGGGCTATTCGCCTTCTGGGGAAACGTTTCACCTGGATGTAGATGTCGTCGCGCGTGAAGTCGCCTGTGCGTTGTCCGCCGATAAGCTGATTTTCATGACAGAACAAACCGGCCTGAAAGATATCACCGGAAACCTGATCAGCGAGATCGATTTAAGCGACACGAGAACCGGGGATGTTTCACTCGAGCCACTGACGGAAAAACTTCTCAGCCATTGCGACCAGGCCTGCCGACAAGGTGTCGCAAGATGCCACATCATCAGTTTCGCAACAGATGGCGCTTTGCTGGAAGAGCTGTTTACACGAGATGGCTGTGGAACCCAGGTTATCGGTAACAGCTACGAACAAATCCGAATTGCTTCAATAGAAGATGTACCTGGCATTTTAAAACTAATCGCCCCACTCGAAGAATCGGGCGCTCTGGTCAAAAGATCCAGGGAACTCCTGGAATCAGAGATTCAGCAATTTGTTGTGATTGAACGAGACGGATTGCTCATCAGCTGTGCGGCACTCTATGACTACGATACATCTGGTGAACTGGCCTGCCTTGTTACCCATCCCGATTACAGAAACAGCGACCGGGGAGACAGATTACTCGACGCCATCGAAAAGTCGGCCCGTGCCAATCGGCTTGTCGAACTGTTTGTATTAACGACCCAGAGCGCGCATTGGTTCACAGAAAGAGGCTTTAGCGAATCCAGCCGGGAAGCGCTTCCTGCCGGGAAAAAGGAATTCTATAACGATCAGAGAAGCTCCACGGTCCTTAGAAAGGCGCTGCGCGATTAACTGATTTGGTAGCCTTGCACGAACTCAACCAGTGCTTTGACGTTCTCAACAGGGGTCTCTGGCAGAATGCCATGACCAAGGTTAAATATGTGACCGGGGCGACCACCCACCTCTTCAAGAATTAATCCCGCCGCTTGTCTGACAGAATCAACACTGCCGAACAAGGCTATCGGATCCATGTTTCCCTGAACAGCCTTACACCCCAGTAGCTCCCAGCTTTCCTTCAGCGGAGCACGCCAATCGAGCGCCATCACATCCCCACCAGCCTCGTTCATCAATGGCAGCAGCGATGGGTTTCCGGTACCGAAATGAATAACAGGCACCTTTCCTGAAATACTATCAAGCAACTTTTTACTGTGCGCAAAGACATGATTCCGGTAATCACTAACCGACAGGCAACCCACCCAGCTGTCAAATATCTGTATTGCCTGAACGCCTTCGTCAATCTGGTAATTCAAATAGTCAATGGCACTCGCGGTCATCTTCTCCATGATTGCATGAAATGCACCAGGGTCAGTCGCCATCATGCGTTTAACGTTGATGTAGTTTTTCGACCCCTGTCCTTCAATCGCATAGGAGGCCAACGTAAAGGGGGCACCCCCAAAACCAATCAGCGGGATATCGGCCGGTAGCTCTTTTCTGATCAACGAGATGGCTTCGCCTATATAAGGCATGGACCCTGATGAGGGAACAACCTGCAAACGATCGATATCTTCATTTGAACGCACCGGGTTGGCGATGTTCGGCCCAACGCCAACCAGATAGTCGAGCTCCAATCCCATGGGTTCCAGAATAGGCAATAGGTCAGCGAACAGGATCGCCGCATCTACTCCAAGTATCCGCTGTGCATCACAGGTTACCTGCGCGGAAAGGTGCGGCGTTTTGAAAAAGTCCAGGCTCGGGGTATCACCCTTCACCTCGTGGTACTCCTTCATGTAGCGACCAGCCTGTCGATTCAGCCATATCGGCGTATGATCAGTGGCTTCACCACGGCAAGCTTTCAGAAAAACACTTTGTTCCAGCTGAACAGACACGATTAAGCTACCAGAAAAATGGAGCGCGCATTGTATCTGTCTTCATTCAACTCAACAATCGAACTTCTGGGAAATCATCCGTATTCCCTGATAACCCATCAACACTGAAGGTGGAAATAGGTGTGGAGAACCCCTTAACGGCCATCCGGCCACGATTGGTGCAATCAATGAAAGGGGCCACCAGGCGCCGCGTATCAGCGGAGATCAGGATTTCACCCCTCCTGGCCAGTCCTTCTAACCGGCTTGCCAGATTAACCACGCTGCCAAGCGCGGTATAGTCTCTCCTTGCCGCACAACCAAAATTCCCGAGCAGACAATACCCAGTATGAATACCCATCCTCAGATACAGCGGCGCACCTCCTGCACCCTGCCACTGCCCGGACAATAGTTCGAATCTCGCCCTCATTTCCAGCGTTGCTTCGACACCCGCCTTAGCATCCATCACCACCCCTTTGGACCCTGCGTCTCCAAAGAACACCATCACGCCATCGCCCATGAACTTGTTGATGGTTCCACCGTATTCCGTGGCGACTTCCGTCATCACTTCAAAATAGCGGTTCAACATTCCCGCAACAAGAAACTCATCCGCGGTGTCCATCAAGCGAGTAAAGCCTTCCAGGTCAACAAAAAGCACGGTCAACTGCTTGCGAGTGTAACCGGCAAGGCCTCCTTCGCTGGAGATGAATTCGGGGGATACGAAGGGCGTTACCAGGGCTCGAAATTTTTCCAACCTGTTTTGTATCGTCTGCAGGTGTTTCTGCTCCATATTCAGTCGATGGGTCTCCTGATAAACCAGAACCCCAACAAAACACAGGTAGGCCACCAGACTGAAGAAACAGATGAAATAGAAACTGGAATTACCGACGAAACCTGCAGGGTGGAGCATCGTTCCCAGCAACATACCCACGGCACAAACAGGTACCAACAGGACCCACAACGACAACCCTCCGATGATAATGATGCTGACACTCAGGACCGAAACAAGAACGGCCCCAGCTTCAAAATTAAAATCTGCAAGACTGATCAGCAGGCCAGTGACAATGGCATCTACTGACATCACCAACCTCGTCACATCCCGCCGACCTATCCTCAACAGAAGCCTGTTCAGCATCTGGGGGTAAAGCAACAGCACCACCATCCACCCGGAGATATAGCTACCGGTGCTCTCCAGCTGAGTCAGGATCAGGATCGCGAGAAGGTAGCCAAATACGCGAGGTGGGTGGGTCACGGTAGCAAGATGGGCAGACGTCATCTGCACATCTTGCAAATAACCCGTCTAACCAATCTGTAGCCAATAGATGTTGCTTACGTGGGAGAACGCTCTTAACCGACGCTCAATGAACCTTGCCGCTCACCTTAGGCTTCCCCGGCCTGCAACTCAATCGGGATTTCGGGATCAACCTCCGCTTCGTAGTCCATCCCTGCCACTTCGAAACCATGCATTTCGAGATAGGCCTGTTTATAACCGTCGAAGTCAGTCATGTCTTCGAGCGTTTCGGCGCTGACAAGGGACCAGTTATCGGCTACAAACTGCTGGATATCGTCCCTCAGCTCCAGTTCGTCCATCCGGATTCGACCCCCTTCATCTGTCCGGTGCTCTCCGCTTCCAAACAGCTGGGTGTTAAAGAATCGGGTCGTCTGTTCGATACATCCCTCATGGGTCCCTGCTTTCTTCATCGCCCTGAACAACAGCGACAGGTAAATCGACATCCCGGGAATAGCCGACGCAGCCTGGGTAACGAGACCCTTCATCACAACAACGTGGGCTTTACCGTTAACTGAGTCCATTGGTTCAACCAGAGCAGACTGAGCTCTATCAAGGTCTTCTTTCGCCTTGCCAATAGTTCCGTGATGGTAGATCGGCCAGGTCACCTCACTGCCAAGGTAGGTGTAATTGGTGGTAATGCACCCCGCCGCCAGCAAACCTCTTGCCAACAACGCCTGGATCCAAAGCTCCCAGTCTTCTCCACCCATTACTCGGATGGTATCGGATACCTCTTCTTCATTTGCCGGTTCAAGGGATAAGGATTTGAGCTCCCGGGTGTTGAGATCTATGGTCGAACCTTCAAATGGCTCACCAATTGGCTTCAGCGTAGATCTGACCACGGATCCATCTGGAAGCTGCCTGGCGGGAGCAGCCAGCGAATAAACAACAAGATCAATCTGCCCCAGGTCCTTCTCTATCAGGTCGCAGGTGGCGTCTTTGATCCCCTGAGAGAAAGCATCACCATTAATGTTAGCGGTATAGAGCCCTTTGGCTTTCGCTTTCTCAGTGAATGCGGCGGTCTTGTACCATCCAGGAGAGGCAGTACGGTTCCCCGAAGCCGGGCGCTCAAAAAAGACACCCACAGTTGACGACCCGAACCCAAATGCCGTAGAGATTCTGGACGCCAATCCGTAACCACCGGAGGCACCAATAATCAGCACACGCTTTGGTCCATCAGACCTGATACCCTCGGATTCCACATGATTGATCTGGTTTGCCACATCCTGAGCACAACCCGCCGGATGCGCCGTGGTGCAAAGGAATCCCCTGATTCGAGGTTTGATTATCATAATGACTCGCTTATTGATTTTTTTGATCGTTTCTTAAGTAGCTGTACGCAACGAATCCCAATCCGAGAAAAATCATGGGTAGTGAAAGCAGCTGCCCTGTTGTTACCCAGTCAAACACCACAAACCCCATATGACCATCGGGTTCCCGGAAGAATTCAGAGCATATTCTGACACTACCATAGCCAAACAGGAACATGCCCGATACCGCCATGGTTGGACGAGGTTTCATCGCAAATACCCAAAGCAACGCAAAAAGAACTGGCCCCTCAAGCAGCGCCTGATACAAGCTGGATGGGTGGCGGCCAACAATTTCACCGGGATAGACGAGCGCCCAGGGGACTTCTGTCACACGACCTGGCAGTTCAGCATTGATGAAATTACCTATACGCCCACTGCCAAGCCCTAATGGTATGGAAGGCGCGATAAAGTCAGCAAGTTCAAAGAAGGTGACACCCTTGCGCCAGGCAAATAAACCTATCCCCACAAGTACGCCAATAAGCCCACCGTGGAAAGACATCCCGCCCTCCCATATCCTCAGCGCCGCAAGAGGATCTAGCCTAAGCATCTCCTGCCCATAAAAAAAGACGTACCCGACCCGGCCACCAATAAGCACGCCCAGAACGGCATAAAAAATGATGTCGGAAAGGTCTTCATCAGTCCACTTCAGTCCGTAGATGCGAATACGATACTTAAGCGTCCACCAGACAAGTCCGATGCCGACAAGATAGCTGATCGCGTACCAGTAAATACTGAAAGGTCCAATACTGATCGCTACGGGGTCAATCGCTGGGTAATGCCACATCCCTCGGGTTCCTTCTATTAAATGGTCGAATAGGAAAACCCCATTATCCGTCATCGGGGCAGTCTGATAAACTCGCGACTTTTTCGGCGTCCCGTTATGTGCCTAATTCTTTTTGCTGTCAATCCCAATAGCCGGTATCGCCTGATCGTCGCGGCGAACAGGGATGAACTTTATGCTCGCCCCACCAAAACAGCGCGCTTTTGGGAATCACATCCTGAGCTGCTCGCTGGCCAGGATGAGAACATGGGTGGTACATGGCTTGGTGTCAACAAAAAGGGTGCCTTCGCCGCCGTGACCAACTTCATGGAAACGCCCCCCAATCCATTACCACCCCGCTCCCGTGGTGACCTGCCAACCGGTTTCCTGGCGACTGACTCTGATCCAAATGCTTACCTCGAACAGGTCAGCTCCAGGGGAAACGCCTATAAAGGCTTTAACCTCATCGTCGCGAACCATGGTAGCTGCGGCTATTACGGAAACCGGGCCGGCGCTCCCCGCGAACTGGGCCCGGGCTACTACGGCTTAAGCAACCAGATCCTTGATTGTGACTGGCCAAAGGTTATCGACGGTCGTGCAACGTTAACGGAAATCATCTCAGCCTTTGATGACCCTTGTGAAGCATTGTTTAGCTTGCTTCTGGAACAGGGTGATGACAGAAAATTCTCGAACAGTTTTATTGCCGCGGATACTTACGGTACAAGAGCAACCACCGTTGTTCTAATCGGCACTGATGGTGACGTCGTATTCGAAGAACGTAACTTCGGCGTCAATGGTACTCCTTTGACCAACAACCGATTCCAATTCAACTGTGACGACGGCTCCTGACAACGTTACCAAGGCCGGCTTTACGCATTTCTTCGTCAATGAAATTCTTGATGAGATAGGCGTTGTCCATCTTCAGAACACTAGCCAGTAGCTCACTGGCATGGCTCATTTCAAAATTACTAAGCGCATGCTTAACCATCAGAAGGCTGGTTGAGTTCATGGAAAGCACATCGAACCCCATAGCCATCAAGAGGACGGCGGCAGAGGGGTTACCCGCCATTTCACCGCAGATTCCGATTCCCTTGTTCTCGGCATGAGCTGCTTTGACGACATGGTCCAGGGCGTGAAGAACAGCCGGATGAAACTCCTGGTAGAGCTCTGCAACCTGGGCATTGTTCCGATCAACCGCAAGCATGTACTGAATCAGGTCGTTACTGCCAACCGAAAGAAAATCGACACGTTTGATAATGTCACGGGCCTGGTATACCGCGGCCGGCACCTCAATCATGACACCCACATCAGGCATCTCCACCTGAACCCCTTGTTCAATAATCTCCCGATAACATTGACTGATCAGTCTCTGGGCTTCGTCAACCTCAGCAACGCTACTCACCATAGGCAGCATGATTCTGAGCATTGAATCAATGCCTTCGCTGGCGCGGATCATTGCCTTAACCTGGGAGAGAAAAATCTCCGGATGATCCAACGTCACCCGGATGCCACGCCATCCCAGGAAGGGGTTTGCCTCATTAATAGGGAAATAGGACAGCGCCTTATCACCACCGATATCCAGAGTTCGCATAGTTACCGGGCGAGGCGCGAAGGCCTCCAGGTGTTCCCTGTAAATGACGCGCTGTTCTTCTTCGGTGGGAAATCGATCATTCATCATGAAATGAACTTCTGTCCGGTAAAGGCCAACGCCTTCAGCACCACGATCCAGCGAACGGGCAACATCCGTCATGAGCCCGGTATTGACCCAAAGCCGGACCCGATGGCCGTCCAGCGTATGGCAAGGCTGGTCTCCCGAAACCTTGATGTCTTCAACCAGCGCAGCTTCTTCCACGATGATACGGCGGTAGTAAGTTTTCTCTACCTCTTTGGGATAGGTGATTACAACACCCTCGAACCCATCAACAATAATAGGTTTTTCATCCAGTATCTCGATGGGCAGGTCTTCCACACCCATCACGGTCGGCACACCCATTGCTTCCGCAAGAATAGCAACGTGAGACTTCCCTGATCCTTTTACCGAAACAAAACCAGCCAATTTTTCGCGGGGAACTTTTGCCAGATCTGCAGGCGTTAACTCTTTGCTTACCAGGATTGTATCGTTCGGGTAAATCTGCACCCGCGTATCAGTCGACTGGAGCTTTGACAGCACACGATTCCCCAGATCCCGGACATCAGCACCTCGCTCTCTGAGATAGGCATCTTCCATGGCTTCAAAATTGTCGACATGAGCTCCAATCACATTCCTGAGCGCGCTCTGGGCCCATTCACCATCCTTAATCAGGGCAATCACCTCACCACTGATCGCGCTGTCGTCGAGCATATGCAGGTAGGCATCAAACAACGCAAGCTCTTCAGGCTGGAGCCTGTCTTCCAGTTTCGCGGCAATAGTTGAAATTTCGTCTCGGGTCGCGGCAATCGCAGATTGAAAGTAGCCGATCTCCGTTTCCACATCCTCTACCTGTTTGTCAGGTACTTCGTGTAATTCTGCTTCGGGAAAACTCACAATCGCAGTACCAATGGCAACACCCGCGGCACCGGGCATTCCCAGGAACCGCGTGGAATCCTTTTTCTTGCCCGCGGCCGTTAGCATCAATGACCCTGTTGCCTCAGCATGGGCAATCACACCTGCCAGCTGGGCCGACAGGGTAATCAGGAAAGCCTCTTCGCTCTCATCAAAACGCCGGGTCTGTGTTTGCTGGACGACCAGCACCCCAAGCACTTTGCGGTGGTGGATAATCGGTACACCGAGAAATGCATGGAACGGTTCTTCACCAACTTCCTCAAAAAACCGGTTACGTGGATGGTTTTGGGCATCCTCAAGGTTGATGGGCTCTGCCCGCTCAGCAACGTATCCCACCAGACCTTCATCGAGCGCCAGTGAAACCTTACCGACAGCGTCAGTATTCAGACCACGGGTGGCCATGAACACGAATCGCTCATCGTGCTCATCGTGAAGATAAATACTGCAGACCTCGGTGTTCATCGCGTCCTTGACGCGCTCAACAATAATGCCCAGCACGGCCTCAAGATCACCCGCACGATTGACTTCCTGGATGACGCTGCGCAGTATTTCAAGCATCTAGGAGAATCTCATTTGGAAAAGCATTTTGATAAGCACGGCGCCAGCTCTTTCATTGCACGACGATAAACATCCTGCTTGAACGACACTACCTGGCCAAGAGGGTACCAATAGCTAACCCACTCCCATAGATCGAATTCCGGCGTGTTCGATCTATCGAACTGAACAGCCCCGTCATCCGCCAGCATTTTGAGAAGAAACCACTTCTGTTTCTGGCCAACGAATGAGGAGTTATTCGAGCGCAACAACCTTCGCGGCAATTTGTACCGAAGCCAACCTCTTGTTGCACCAACTATCTCTACCTGACCGGCTTCCAGTCCAACCTCCTCCTCCAGTTCACGATAAAGTGCTTCCTCAGCCGATTCCGTGGATTTAATCCCTCCCTGGGGAAACTGCCATGCATCCTGTCTTACACGACGAGCCCACAGAACCTGGCCATGATCATTGGCGACAATTATACCTACATTTGGGCGATACCCATCTTCATCAATCAACTACCTGAACCTTATAAAGCGATTGAAAATCATTGTGCTTGAAACTCAGACATTCAGCAAACCAGCAGGACAAGCTACACTGAGCTCTTTACAGACCGGACCTGCTTCATGCCACTAACTATTTTCGATCTCGACGAAACACTTATAGCCGCTGACAGCGACCATGAGTGGGGGCAGTTTCTCATCGACAAGGGACTTGTCGATGCGCAGAAACATAAGAAAAAGAACGATGATTTCTACGAGCAGTACAAGGCCGGTGAACTCGATATCGATGAGTATCTGCAATTCTCATGTTCAATTCTGACTCAGTACTCAATAGAAGACCTGCATGGGTTTCGATCCGAATTTGTCGAGCAGCGCATTCTGCCCATCATTCTGGACAAGGCACAGGATCTGGTGAAAAAGCATCGTCAGCTGGGAGATACACTGCTGGTCATTACTTCTACAATCGAATTTGTCACCCGCCCTATCGTCGATGAATTTGGAATCGATATTTTGATCGCGCCTGACCCGGAGATCGTTTCAAATCGCTACACGGGCAGGATTGTTGGGGTGCCAAGCTTCGCTGCGGGAAAAGTCACCCGTCTGGAACAGTGGCTGGCAAATCGACAGGATTCCCTGGAAGGCAGTTCCTTCTATTCGGACTCACACAATGATCTTCCCCTGCTGCGATTGGTGGACAACCCTGTGGCAGTTGATCCGGACCCGATACTCAGAGAAAAAGCGGAGGAAAATCAGTGGTCTATCATCAGTCTTCGCGACTAGCGGCTATAGGGTTTTCGTCCTTAGCGCTCTTGATTTTAGTGCTCTTCGCAGGATGTGCCGAACGGCTAGAAACGGAAACAGATGCACAGGATCCCATCCAACTGGCCATCGCGATTAGGTCATGGCAACAAGGCAAGACAGAGCCTATGGTCCAGGCGATGGAACAACTAAGCGAGGCGACCGAATTATTCTTCAGATCGCCAACCATTGAAAGCAGATTAGTATGGCAATCGGCATGGATCTCAGCGCACGATAACTTCCTCGGCGCCAGCATCCTGTATTCACCTGACAAATTTCAAAGGATTGACGCGTGGCCAATGGAGGCGGGATTCCTGGATTCCCTGCCCGACTATCCTGGCTCCGGTATCGTCAGTGACGGCACACTGGAAATCACTGCTACATCGCTGGAAGAGCAGCACCAGATTACGGATGCGTCCGAGGTTGCTCTCGGCTTTCATGTGCTTGAGTACTATGCGTTCGAACGAGACATTGAGGACTTTGGGAGCGATGCGCCCAACTACCAAAAACGCCAACAATTAGTTCAACTGGTCGCAGAGCTTCTGCTAGTGGATATCACCTCCTTTTCCCGAGCCCAGGAGACTGAATCTGAAGCCAACCAGAATTCCTATCCACTATTGCTGTTAAAAATACAACGGCGGTTCCAACTGGTGTTCTCGAAATTTGACCTCCTCGGCGAGCATATTCCACCCAACTACGGGTCTGCTCAGAATATCACCACCCAGCTTGACGCCATAGCGGAATTGTTGCACGAACCCGTTGGCTTGAACCACTTCCTGATCGAATTGGATCCAGAAAGTACGCTGACATTTAACGCAACCTTGCTGGAAGCACAAACACTACTGTCCTCTATGGAACAACCTGATGGAGTTACGTCTTCCCGGCTGGTGTTATTGATTGCTTTTCTGGAACAAAAACTGGGGGATTTTGTGACGCTGCTACCGGTCGAGGGCGAGATCTAATTCCCTTGCCGCTTTTACGTCATCCAGCCTTTTGACCGGCATTGTATGTGGCGCGCTCGTCACAACTTCCGGGTTGGTTCTCGCTTCTTCCAAAATGGATGCCATCGCCGCGACGAACCCATCAATCTCTTCCTTCGTTTCCGTCTCTGTTGGCTCGATTAACAGACATTCCGGCACCAGTAATGGGAAGTAGGTCGTTGGCGCATGGTAGCCATAGTCCAGGAGACGCTTCGCCACATCCATCGCAGTCACGCCAAGTTCCTTCGCTTCTTCTGACAAAGTTATGATGAACTCATGAGTCGCACGGCGCTCAGGGTACGCCAGGGTAAATCCGGCTTTCTCAAGCTCGCGCGCCATATAGTTAGCATTTAACGTCGCAAACTCTCCCACCCGGTGCATGCCTTCCCTGCCGAGCAATCTAGCGTACGCATAGGCCCGCAACAAAATGCCAGCATTACCCATAAACGCGGACAAACGACCAATGGAATCCGGTATATCGACACTGGTCAACCATCGGTAAGTAGCATTTTCCTTTCCGACAACAGGCGTTGGAATAAATGGCACCAAACGCTCACCAACACCAACCGGGCCTGCACCAGGACCACCACCACCGTGGGGTGTCGCAAAGGTCTTGTGAAGATTCATATGCAGCACATCAAACCCCATATCCCCGGGTTTGACCTTGCCAAGGATTGCATTGAGATTAGCCCCGTCATAATAGAGCAACCCGCCTGCAGCATGCACAACCTGAGCGATTTCCTGGACTTTTCGCTCGAACACCCCACAGGTCGAGGGATTCGTCATCATGAGGCCCGCAGTCTGCGGGCCTACCGCTTCCTTTAGCGCATCCAGGTCCACGTCGCCATCTGCAGTTACCGCAATTTCCCGAACTTTATAACCACACATGACGGCCGTCGCGGGGTTTGTGCCATGCGCAGCAGTCGGCACCAAAATTTCCGTTCGCGACAGGTCTCCGCGTTTCTCGTGATAGGCGCGAATCATCGCTACACCTGCGAACTCTCCCTGCGCGCCAGCCATCGGCGTCAGAGATACCGCCTTCATGCCGGTCACGTCCTTGAGATATTCCTGAAGGTCATAAAGACAGGCCAGGAAACCCTGCGACTGGGCTTCAGGCGCCAGTGGATGACGAGCCAGAAAACCAGGGATGCTTGCGGCCTTGTGTGCACCTCTTGGATTGTATTTCATGGTGCACGACCCGAGTGGGTAGAACTGGCCATCAATCGAGAAATTCTTTTTCGAAAGATTGGTGAAGTGTCTGACCACCTGAAGTTCAGAAACCGCAGGTAGCCCCACTACCCCTTTACGAATGTGGTTTGCAGGCAGGTCGAGAGGATCGCCATCTTGTCTTTCAAACTGCGCGGCGGCAATCCGGCCTTCGCTGGATAAATCGTAAATCAACATCCCTTTGCCTCCAGCGCATTCAAGAGCGTAGTGCCGTATAGCGCCAGGTCCTGTTCCGTTTTTGTTTCCGTCACGTTAACCAGCAAACAATTTTCCAGCGCCCGGAAAGATAAACCAAGATCATAGCCACCCAGGATTCCCTGTTCAGCCATAAGGGGTAATACTTCCCTTGCCGGTATCGGCAATTCAATCGCTGCTTCATGAAAACATGGCCCGCTGAACCGTGTCTTTATTTTTCCGGTTGATTCAAGATTCCTGAGTAGCTGCTGTAATCCCTGGTGAGATCGAATCGCAACAGACCGTAGCCCCACATCGCCTAGTAGACTGAGATAAATCGTCGCGGCAGTCACTAACAGCCCCTGGTTGGTGCATATGTTAGAGGTCGCCTTGGCACGCCTGATATGTTGCTCTCGTGCCTGGAGTGTCAGAGCAAATCCATCGCGACCATCCACATCGCTGGTTCTTCCTATAATCCTGCCAGGCATTTGCCTGACAATCGCCTGCTTACAACACATAAAGCCCAGATAAGGACCGCCGGACGAGACAGGGATCCCTAACGGCTGCCCTTCACCAACCGCGATATCGGCGCCTTCTTTTCCCCATTCACCTGGCGGCTTCAGTAAAGCCATTGCGGTCGGGTTAACGACACCAACCATTAACGCACCATTTTCATGACACCAGTCAGTCAAAGCATCGACATCCGGCAAGCAGCCAAAGTAATTAGGGTAACTAACCACCAGAGCAGCAAACTCTCCTGGTTCGCCAGCCAGTCCAATTACGCCGGAATCTTCATTAAAACCCTGAACCTTCAGCTCGATCCCCTGATTACGGACGATCACCTGACAGGCTTCGATATATGCCGGATTAATATCACCCGCCACCAGCACCCGTCGCGACTTGTTCTTCTTGTTCGCGCGAATCGCCATCAGGATAGCTTCAGCCATTGCAGTCGCCCCGTCATAGACCGAAGCATTGGCCACTTCCATCTGAAGCAGGCGAGTCATCATTGTCTGGAATTCATAGATCAATTGCAGCGTACCCTGGCTGGCCTCTGCCTGGTATGGGGTATAGGCCGTCATGAACTCGCCCCGCCCAACAAGGTCCCAGACAGCGGAAGGAATATGATGCTCATAAGCCCCCGCACCGATAAACGACAAATGCATCTCATCCAGGCGCGCGCGCTCATTCATTGTACGAAGCAGCTCCATCTCACTGATTCCTGACGGCGTCTGTTTCAGCTCACCAGATCTAAGTGCCTGGGGGATCTCATCAAAAAGTGCTTCAATGGAGGTAACCCCTATCGACGCGAGCATGATTCGCTCATCATTCGGGGTATGCGGGACAAATGGCATTTTGGTTACTCGGGGGAATCAGTTTAAGTATGGCACGCCGCCGGGGTTAGTGTTCTTCGGCTTCACAGAGCGCCTGGTATTGCTTAGCAGTGAGCAGACTTTCAACAGCCGTCGAATCCGAAACCTTTATCTTGAAGAACCAGCCATCGGCATACGGCGCCTCGTTAACCAGTTCGGGGGAATCCTCAAGCTGAGCGTTAACTTCAACAACGGTGCCTGCAACAGGCGCATAAATATCTGATGCTGCCTTCACGGATTCGACCACCGCTATCTCATCACCTGCCTGAAACTCCGCCCCAACTTCTGGCAGTTCCACATAAACCACGTCACCTAGCGCATCCTGAGCATGATCAGAAATACCCACGATAACGACATCTCCTTCCTGTTTCACCCACTCGTGGCTTTTCAGGTACCGCAATTCTGTAGGGAACTCCGCCATCGTATTTCTCCAACTTTATCTATCTAGGTTTTTTCGGCTTGTAAACTTGTTTGCCGTTTCGAACAAAGGGTGGGTTGACGCATTCAACTGCCTGCATCTTACCCCGAATCCCAACCGTCATATTGGATGATGTTGTAGAAACCCGCGCCAGCGCAATAGACTTCCCAAGGGTTGGCGAAAAAGCGCCTGAGGTAATCTCTCCTACCGGAGCTCCATCACTGAATACTGGATAATGCGCTCGCAAAATACCCTTGCCAGCCATGACAAGGCCAACAAGCTCGTCATGCTCGGTCTGCTTCCTGAGGGCGGCAGCACCAAGGAAGTCGCGACCCTCAAGAAATACGGTATTTGCCATGTTCGATTCAAGCGGTGTCACGGATTCATCCATATCATTGCCGTACAGGTTCATGCCCGCTTCAAGCCGCAACGTATCCCTTGCACCCAGGCCAATGGGCCTGATACCTGCCTCAAGAAGCTTGTCCCAAAAAGGCACCGCCTGGTCTTCAGGCAAGATGATCTCGACACCCTTTTCACCGGTATAACCTGTACGCGCGATAAACCATCCATCGCACCATCCACCCTGGAAGACTTTCAAACCTTCAATAAGGGAAACCTTATCTTCCCCAACCTTATCTTCCACAACAAGGTCTTTCCCGACGATCGACTTCACTTTTTCAATGGCACGAGGACCCTGAATCGCCAAAATAGCAAATTCAGGCCGTTCAACAACTTCACACTCGTATCCTTCGGCCACGCGCCGCATCCACGCCAGGTCTTTCCCCCGTGTCGCACAGTTCACCACCACCAGATATGGATCACCCGTTGCATAGACAATAAGGTCATCCAGAACGCCACCTGTGTCGCTTAGCATTGCCGAGTACATCGCCTGCCCGGGACTTTTTACCCGCCCTATATCATTAGCCAGTAATCGATCCAGATAGGCCAGGCCATCTGCTCCATGCAGCTCAACGACTGTCATATGTGAAACATCAAACACCCCGGCATCCTGTCTGACTGCGTGGTGTTCTTCAATCTGTGATCCGTAGTGAATCGGCATATCCCAGCCGCCAAAATCAGCCATTTTGGCGCCCAGGGATTCGTGCTTATCGAATAGGGGGGTTTTCTTACCCATGGGAAATACAGAATTGCAAAGCCGCGTAGTCTACTAGACTCGACCAGACGCGACACTAATTGCGAGCCGCTTTAATGTTTTATTTTCATTCACTAAACGCAATCCACGACTGCGCACCAATCCAACGATACTTGAATCAGACGTAAACAATCGATGGAAGCCTTCCATCGCCAATGCGGCAAGATGGTTGTCTGTTTTACGTTTTTTTTCATATCGTTTCAGCACACCTAGATCCCCAATACCTCTGCCTTCAAGCCTTGCAGCGCAGAGCTCGGTGACCAGGCAGCTCGCATCAGCGAACCCGAGATTTGCACCCTGACCCGCCAGCGGGTGAATCGCATGCGCTGCATCTCCCAGCAGTACCGCCCCTTCAGTCACATACCGCCAGGCGTGCTGCTGCATCAGCGGGAAACTATGTCGCGATGATACACCGTGTATCCGGCCGAGCTTATCTTCCGTCGACTCTTCAAGGGCTGAAATGAATGCGCTTTCACTTATTGAAGCCATATCCTCACTGCTCGACCAAACCACTGCGAATTTACCCTGGTCACCCAGTGGCAGCAGCGCGAGTGGCCCCGAATCACAGAACCATTGATA